>Ga0302262_10001080_pt1 | contig 11539 bp, 10 predicted proteins | sample II_Fen_E3_4_FD_194557 | JGI IMG/M metagenome (GOLD analysis project Ga0302262, IMG submission 194557) | Peat permafrost microbial communities from Stordalen Mire near Abisko, Sweden - II_Fen_E3_4 | ecosystem: Environmental > Terrestrial > Soil > Wetlands > Permafrost | place: Sweden: Abisko...
TCCATCGCGCCGGGCAAGCCGATGCAGAACGGCTTCGTAGAGAGCTTCAATGGTCGCCTGCGCGACGAATGCCTCAACGAGACCCTGTTCACCTCGCTGGCCCATGCCCGGTCCGTGCTGGCCGCCTGGCGGCACGATTACAACACGGTCAGGCCACACTCGAAACTGGGCGGGAAGACCCCAGCCGAGATCGCCGGCCAACGTGTCTGGGGGCATGCCCCCAGACACGTTGGCATCCCATCAAACAACCATCATGAAGGAGCGAGACTCTACCTCTGAATGGTAACAATCAGGGGAGAACGTCACCGGGCCGCCATACAACTGCTTCCATCGGTAGAACGTCGCTTCCGAAATGCCCATCTTCCGGCACACCTCGGCCACCGGCGTCCCTACCACCGCCTGCCGCAGCGCAAACGCGATCTGCTCGCCCGTGAACTTTGATTTCTTCATGCAAAATCTCCGGCTCGCTTCAGCTTCGATTTTGCCAAATTTCTCTCATTCTCACTGGAGGCATTTTTCGAGACAGGGTCACGTCACCGGCGCCATCGCCGCTTCCGCCGCCACCGACCACGTCGTACGCCACGCACCCATGCCGATTTCCCCACACCGCCCGCCGGGCCCGATCGCCCGCGTCGGCGGCACCCTATGGCAAGGTTTCGGCGCAGGCGAGAGGGTTGCACCCGAATGCGCAGACACCGGAATATCCCCGTCGCGGCATGCTTCCGGCGGGTACCACGACCCGAGGGGGAGGCCAATCAGCACGCGGAGAGGAACGCGTCGGTTTCGCGGATGACATGGTCGAGCGTGGGCAAGGCCTCCGTCTCGCGCGCCGCGACCATCGCGAGGTGGTCGCCGGGTACATGGTATAGCGGCGCTAGGGGCGACAGGGCCTCGCGGCCATAGGGCTCCATCCAGCCCGGGGCCTCGGAAAGGATCGAGACGATCGCGATCTTTCCGTCGCCGAGCGCGGCTTGCAGCCAGTCAAGCGTGGCGCCCATCAGGGTAGGGGTGAGGCCCAGCGCTTCCGCGACCTGCGGATAGGGATCGATACCCCTTGCCGGGCGCAGCGGCGCATCCAGCAGGAACAACAAGGTTGGCGGCAGGCTCGCGGCGCGGGTCCGCTCGCGCAGTGCCATCGCCGCCACCAGCCCGCCGAGGCAGAAGCCGACGATCACCGCCGGACGGGTCGACGAAAACACGGTCCCGAACGTATCGGCGAGCCGCGCGGCAACGCATGCAAGATCGAGATCGGGGGTAGCGCGATAGGTCGGTAGCGAGGCGGGGTAGCCGAGCGAGCGGACCCGTGCCGTAGGAAACCGGACGGCCAGCCGATCCGCGAAGACCGGCCTGTCGCCGCTCGCCCGCCAGGACGAAACCGCGTCGCCATCAATCCCGTGCAGCAGGATAATGTCGGGCCCCTGCGCATCCGGGGCGGAGCATTCGACGAGCGCAATCATGCCGCCGGCACCATGTCGCGCATCGCTGCATCGAGCATCACCGAGGCATAGCCGAAGCGCTCGGGCGGGCCGCGATCGGGCAGACCGGTCGCTGAGGTCGCCTGGATCGCGCACCAGTGCACCAGCGGCAGCGGCGCTGCTTCGGGCGCGCCGTCCACCATCGCCTGCGCATAGCGGGCTAGGACCGCGCGGCTCGCATCCTGCGGCCAGCGTGGCCGGGCGCGATCCCCGTAGAAATGCACGAATCGCGTCGTCTGGTTGGCCAGTGCGGGGGGCGCCTGGAGACCGCCCACATAGTGCAGCGCGCTGGCGTGCGCGGGGGTCCGCTTCAGTACGGCATTGATCGCTTCCTGTTCGCCAATGCCGTTCCAGGGCTCGGCGGACGTGATCCACTCGCGGCGCGACCAGGCTGATGCGAGCAGGCGCTGCGACCATGCGCCGCGCCGCAGGCCGAACACCGCGCTGTGCACCGGCTGCAGCCGCCGTCCCGCGTCCGCCTCGAGACCCAGCCAGCACAGGAAGTGAGCGGGATCTTCGCAGACCAGATCGCCCCGGGCGGGGATCAGCGGCGCGAGCGAGGCTGCGCCGGGCTGCGCCACGGCATCGGCGTCTACCCAGAACGCCCATGCATGCCGTTCAAGCGCCGCAGCCAGCGCCACCAGTTTGCCCCAGCACGCCGGCCGGTCAGCAAGGTCGGGAGGGTCGTCGTAGAAGGCATAGCCATGCCGATCGGCATAGCGCCGCGCCGCCGCGATACCGATCGGCGCGAGATCGGTGTATTTCAGGCTGGCCGGTTGGCGCGGCGGCTGATTGAATGTGACGATCGCGATATCCTCCATCGTCAGATGCGCTCGAATCGACCGCTCAGCCGCTGCATTGCCGCGATCGTCGCCGCGTCCGCCGGTCCGGAGGTGGTGACGCGGTCGACCGCGCCAACTGCCGTGAAGGCTGCGTAGAGGGGGCCGTGCTCGGCCAGATGCTGGTCGACCGCCGCCTGGCCGGTAGCGTGAAAGCGCAGAACCAGCGGCCCGATACCATCGCCGCCTTCCCATGCGTCAGACATCTGAAGTCCGTCGATCGTCGCGGCATGCGCGGTGATCGCCTGCGCCGTCTGTGCGGCAGCGGTTTCCTGCCCCGGCCGGATCGTAAGGTAGACGACGATATCGATAGCTTGGTCCATAGTGTGTTCCCCGCTTGCAGTATCAATGCTCATTGCTGGTTCCCCGAGGGCGCGACCCAGCAGACGATCGCGCCGTCGACCTTGCCGCCGACGTAGCGCGTCGAAGGTGCCCCGGCCCAGGTGACCGCGTCTGTCGCCTGATCAATCATCGGATTGATCGTGGGCAGGCGGTCATAGTCCCGATTGGCCAGCGCCACGCCGATCGTGGTCAGGTTCTCGGCAACCTTGGTAACCACCTTCTCGATGATCTTGAGCACGATCTTGTAGCGGTTCGCCATCAACGCGCTCTTGAAGCGCTGCAACAGCCCAGGATCGTCGGCTTGTGATAGCGCCCCGCCCGCCTGGGTAGCAGCATCCTCCTCTGCAGCCTCGACCTCCTCGGCGGTGGCGTTGTCGTCGACCAGCTGAGTAATCTCCTGCATCTCGATCTCGACGACCGCGTTCTCGCCATCTTCCTCCACCCGCGACGTGATCGCCTGCTCCGCGGCGTCGAGCGCCGAATCCAGCGCGCCGCCGACCACCGCGAAGAGCACCTGCAGTCCGGCGTTCACGCACAGCTGGAACACCTGGACGGTGTGATCGGGAATGGCGGTGACGGCAAAGCTCTGCTCGAGGGTATCGGCGATCGCGAGCACCAACTGCCCGTCGCTTCGCGTCGTGATGTTCAGCGCGATGAACTGTTCGGCATTGAACGAGACGACGATGTTGCCGGGACCGGCCCAGCCGGGATAGGCAAAATGCACGTTCGACATCGACAGGTGCAGGATACCGCCATTGAGCGTCAGCTGTGCATTGCCTTGGGGAATGGTGGGCGCGATGGTCGAACTGCCGCCGTCGTCATCGCTGTAGCTGAACTGACCCCAGGTGATGGTGTTCCTATTATAGGCCGTGCCGGTGGGGCTGAGTGTGAAGTCGGCGGATGTCGATCCCTGCACCACGCTGGAGAGCGCCGGCAGGATGAGTTGGCGCGCTACCTGTTCCTGGCCGATCGCCACGACCCGGTCGACCCCCACCGGTGCGCCATCGAACAGACGTGCATCTACGGCGCGCTGCAAGCCACTGGGGTCGCGGTTTTCGGTCGTTGCCAAGATCGCGCAGATCTCGTCCGCATCGCGCGACGCGGAGGCGAAGGCGGCAGCGGTCGGAACCAGCCAGGGGGCGGCGCCCGGGGCCGCGCTGCCGAGCACAATTCCGCCGAATGCACCGCCGATCTTAGGGGCCTCGGCCGCGATCAGTGCGCCGAGTAACGCGACGACCTGGTAATATTGCGTCTCGGCGACCGATGTGGGCAACCTGCAGGTGTCGATGGTGGGCGTACCGATCGGCACGATTGTGCCCGTTGCGTCGAGGCCGAGCGTGATCAGCGCGGTCACGCTGGCTCCGGCAATGTTGATCGAAACGCCGTCTATCGTCGCCGTGCCGCTGGTGATCGCGCATGCGAGAAGCTGGTAATTGGACGGTGCACCGGCGACAAGGTGCCAGCTATCCCACTGGCCGCTCAGCCCGTCGATCGCAAAGCTCGACGGCACCTGGCCGCTGGCTTGCAGCGCGGCATCATAGGCCGACAAGGAGGTGGCAAATACAAGGTCCCAACCGAAGGTTTCGAGCATCACATTTCCTTCCTTCAGGCAGCCGATGCCGCTCCAAAGCCCAGGCTGCCGGCAAGTTGAAGCGACCCATCGAGCGTGACCGCGGTCACCGTCAGGTCATGGCTGTCCGTCCAAGTCATCGGCGCGTAGATATTGTCCTCCAGCAGGTCGATTGCAGGGGCATCGTTGTTGGCGATCATTCCGGCAATCTCGGCCGAAAAGCCCACCGCGCCGACCAGCAGCGCACCCAGCACGACGATCACCGGTGCTGCCGCGCCTCCGGTCACGACGGCCAGCACCGCAAGCGCTATCGCAAGCACGGCGGCCAGCACCGCATCGGTGATCTTGACCCATTCGGCGATGATGTTCCCGTGCGACTGGGTGGGCGAGCCGACTTGGGCATAGGCAAGGGTCGTTTCGCCCTTGCTGTTCACCCCTTTGGTGATCGTGTAGCACGATGTCGTGCGGCACCACGCTGTTACCCCGGCCTGGACCTCGGTTTCCGTGTAGGCGTCGATCGAGATCTGCGGACCTTCGATCGTGTAGGTGAATTCCTTCAGCACAGGGGTGTAGATGTTGCCCTGATCGATGACGGTCGGCAGTTCGACTGTCGCATTGGCATTGAGCGTGATCGTCTGGTCGCCAATGGTAAGATCGCTCGCCTGGAGATTGGGCCACATCGCCAGAAGCTGCGGCACCACCAGATCCGCAAGGATCAGCGCGCGCGAAATGCAGAACGCGCCCTCCACGTTCGCCGGGACAATGCGCTTATCGATCACCTGCTGGAGATTGTTCGGCGATCGCCCATTGGTCATCGCGAGGACGCCGAGAAAGGCATCTTCGTCGTTGTAGCCGTCGACATAGGAATATGTGACGTAGCTCGGCTTCAGAAACGACCAGGCCCCCTTGTCGGCTTCATCGTTGATATCGGCTACCGAGAAAATATAGGCGAAATCGGCGAGATTGGCAGTGCACCACGCGGTCAGCATCGCCTGGATCGAATAGATCGCCCAGGGCGGGCTCGGCAGCACGGTTTCGTCGGCGGCGTAATATTCTACCACCGGCGTGCTCGGCCCGGCGGCAGCCGGCTGCACCTTCAGCTGCTGGGTCGCCGCACCGGGCGAGGTTTCGAAGAAGGACAGGCGGATCGTGAAGGTCAGCGATCCCTGCGACCAGCTATAGGGCGAATAGCTGGCCCCGTTCGGCGCGACGCCCGTCACGCCGGTGACGGGAAGCATGACATTGACCGCGCCGCCATCGCCGCCCCGCACCAGCTTCCAGTCGCCGAAGGTCCCCGCGCAGGTGACCTTGGCGTCGGTGGGGTCGACCTGCGAAAAGGACGTCGGCGACATCTTGCGCGCGGCGATCGCCGCGTTGACGTTGGCTAAGCGCACGGCGAAGGCCGTGTCCCAGCCGAACGTTGAAATCTCCCCCGACGGCGTCGGCGCGGGTGACGGCGTCGGGGATGCCGCCAAAGCAGACACGTTCGTCATTGCGCGCTGCCGCCGAGCAGGAAGGCCGAGCGGAACGTGCCGCCGGTCACTTGCCAGCTTTCGACATAGGGCCATTGGATCGCGGCGGAGAAATTGGTCGCGAAATCATCGATGGTCGGCACGTTGCCCTCGGTGATCTTGTCAGCCCAAACCATCTGCATGATCTGCGGCAGCAGCCCGACCGGGATGGCGAACATGCCGCCGATCACCCCGCCCCAGATCTTGTACTTGTTGCTAAAAATACCGGTGCGACCTCCGTTGCTCTCGCCGCCCGATCTTACAGATTCGGTCGCATCCTGGATGCCGTTGTTTTCCGCCTCGGTAATCTCCTCTTCGCTCATCTGGCCGACATGTTCGTCGAGATCCTGCGCGGTGGCGCTGACAACCCCCTCGCCTTCCTCGACCGCGGTCGAAGCCGCCGGCCCGAGCGCATCGCCGAGCGCGCCGCCGATGAAGGCGAAGATGATGCCCACCGCGATGCTTTCGATGATCATCGCGATCTCGAACCCCTTGTTGGGCGAAACGTCCGCGCGGATCGAGTTGGTGCCGAGACCGGGGCTGGGCAACAGATAGTAATGGTCATCGGACCGCTTGGCCGCCTCGATGTTGAAATACTGGTCGGCGGTCAGCTTGATGTCGCAGGTCCCGTCGGGCGAAGTGAACTCAGCCTGAGAAACGCTGAGGTGAAAGTTCATCCCGTCGAGCGTCAGCTGAAAATTGCCGGGACTGATGATCGGCTGCACCACGCTTGAGGGATCATTGGCGGTGAGCTGAAAGTTGCCCCAGGTCAGCTGGTTCTTGTTGGTGATCGTGATGCCGTCGTTGGCGATTTCGAAATCGTCATCGCTCGCCCCCATGACGCATTGCTTCGCCGCCTGGAGAACGATGTTCTGGATCGCTAGCGCGGCGGAGACGGCGAAGACCGAATTGGTGGCCGTGGCGGTGCTGGCGAAGACCTGGAACATCCGCAGATCGAAGTTCTGCTGCGGCAACTGGCCGGTCGGCGCGTTCACCAGGCTGAGCAGCGCGAAGGCAGAATCCGCCTGGCTCCCGCTCGATCCCCCGCCGCTCCCCGGAGAGGCGAGTGCGTAGGTCGAGAAGGCAGGCTTGAGCCACTGCTTGTTCGCTTCGATCGCCTCCTCCTCCAGCCGAACGGCCGCGAATACGGCATCGAACTCGGCAAGGTTGTTCTGGAAATAGGCGTTGAAGGCGGCCTCGGCCGGATAGGTCGCCGAGCCGGGAATGCCTTTGATCGACTGGACGCGCGGTTGCTCGAACTCGTCGGTGGTCTGGTTTGCGAGCAGGTTCTGGGTGGTGCCGGTGCCTGTTTTGGCAGTCGGGTCGTTGAGTTGCTGGCTCGCGGCCTTTGGGACCAGCGTGATCATCACCTCTACGACCGCTCCATCGAGCGGCGTGTCGGGCATCCCGGGGGTTGTCAGGGTACCGGAAACTACCGGGCAACTCATTATGATGCCGTTGCCTTCGCCACCTTGGACCTGCCACGGCCCCCAGGTGCCGGTGCATGCCGCACCGCCGGCAGTGTCCTTGCCCGAGAAGGCGGGTGGCGTGGTCTTTTGGGAAACGATCGACTTGTTGAGGGCATCGAGCGTGAGCGCGAATACCGTGTCCCAGCCCATCAGATCGATATCACCGACATCACCGTAGGTGGAGTTGCTTGCGGTGGCCATGTTCCGTCCTTTCGGTTGCAGATGTTCGAGAGGTGCGGCGATGCGCCGCGTTCATTCCAATGCACGGATGACCAAGGCGCTCGACAACTCGACATCGGTCGCATTGAAGCTGTCGAGGCCGGCCCACACAGCACTCGCAATCGGGATGGTGTTGATCGACAGCTGCCCCGAATTCGTGACCGCGCTGGTCACCGCGTCCTCAACCGCCGCCACGACGATATCCATGACCATGTTGACGATCAGCCCGACGACCGGAACGATCCAGGTGATTTCCTTTTCGTACCACGGGATATGCTCGTCGGTTGACGGCGACGTCTTGCTGACGACATTGAACGACACGGTCTTTTTGGCCTGGTCGTAACTCAGCTCCATCACGATCGAGAGATTGTCGAAGGTGACATAGGCGTCATGAAGGCCAGTAATGTCGAACTGTCCGCTCGCGGTGGTAATGATCTGCGATCCGGAGATGACCACTGAATAGCTATTCAGCTGGGGATAGTAATCTATCCCACCGCTGCTTACCGAACCTATCGAGATTGGGCTGGTGTTGGTGATCGAACAGCTTTCCGGCTTGTCGGAGCTTGGCGGCGGATTGAAGTTCAGCGCACTCGGCGCGATCTTCAGCGCGGTGGCGACGTTCGGCAGCAGCAGGCTCTCAAGAAAGACTGCCGGGGACAATGCGAAGAAATAGCCCTGTTGACCGTTCAGCAAGCTCGGGTCGATGGCCGTGGCCAGACCGCTTGGCCCCCAGCTCGCCTGGGTGAGCGACTGGATGCCGAGTGCCTGTGTCTTCCCGTCGGTCGATTGGAAATAGCTCAGGCTCGTCGCTTTCGGCGAGAGCCAAGCCATGCCTTGCGGATTGAGTATGATAGTCGCGAAAACGAAGGAGATCTTGTCAGCATTCGCGACGAACACTTCGCCCAGCCACTGGCTTATTATCGAGGCGGCCTGACCGCTGGGATCGCGCTGGGCGAGCAAGCCCGAGGCATCGGGATTGGCGACATAGATCGTGCCATCCTGATCGTTCGGCGTGGGCGAATTGGTTTTGAACGAGAAGACGACCGACTGCGTTCCACTCGAACTCTGGACAATATCCAACGCCATATCTATAATAGGCTCGACACCTGTCAAGTCAATATCTTGACGAAACTGGGGAGCGGACAGATACCCGGAACTGATCTGGACCATCATTTTAATGCGGTTCGCTGATCCGCCGGGCTGGATTAGCCAAGGCCCGAAATTTCCTGAGAAAGAAATGGCTAATGAGGAATTTGAAAAGTTGAATTTAGGCAATAGATATGAAGTAGACTTCATAAGTGCTGAATTCATAGCAATAATATCTACTGCCGTTATGACATCCCAACCATGCAAATCCATTGCATGCCCTCCCTATCATTGACTGCCGATTCGATTTATATATTAGCCATAGACTGCAATGTTAGGTCAATCAAATAAATCGGCGTTGCAATTTATGATCGTGTCTACGCGGCGTGGACAGATTTGAGCCAGTATCTGGCTGTGGCGAGATGGACCATGCTGAGGAAGCTGTTGGCCAGTTGGTCATAGCGCGTGGCGACGGCACGGTTGATCTTGAGGTGGCCGAACATGCGCTCGATGCGGTTGCGTTGCTTGTAGAGCGCCCGATCATGAATCACAAGAAGCTCTACCGGCTATACCGGGAGGAAGGCTTGTCGGTGCGCCGGCGCCGTGGCCGCAAACGGGCTCGTGGTAGCCGCATACCGATGCCTGTGCCGCTGGCGCCGGGGGCGCGCTGGTCAATGGACTTTGTGTCCGACACCTTCGGCGCATCGCGCAAGTTCAGGATTCTGGCGATCAATGATGACTGTTGCCGGGAGAACCTGTGCCTCGTTGCGGACACCAGCATATCGGGCGCCCGGGTGGCCCGCGAACTCGACACGCTGGTGCGCCTCTATGGCAAGCCGGCCTGTATTGTCAGCGATAATGGCACCGAGTTCACCAGTCGGGCGATCCTCGAATGGGCAACCATGAACCAGATAGAGTGGCATTACATTGATCCCGGCAAGCCCCAGCAGAACGGGTTTGTCGTGTCCTTCAACGGTTGGCTACGCGATGAACTGCTCAACGAGGAGCTGTTCGACAGCCTGGCCGATGCCCGCAGGAAGCTGGCCATCTGGCGCTACGATTACAACCATGTCCGGCCCCACTCGTCCTTGGGCAGGCGCAGGGCACATCGTATTTAACCGCTGCACTCTCGTTATGACTGAGGGACTGTCGGGGGGGCAGGTCATTTACTATGCCGATAACAGCCCGGAACGCGAGGAGGAGGGCTCGGCTTAACCCTCCCCCCACACGCCTGAAGAGCCTTAGAGACCCAGCAGCTTGAACGCATCGACGTTGAACTTGAAGCCCACGACGAAGATATCCGGGATCGCTGTGGCGCGCAGCGGCGCACCAGATTGATCGGGGTGAATGATATATTGCAGGTTGGGCGAGATGCGGATCGCCGGGGTGATCTGCGCGCCATAGGCGACTTCCATCATGATCTGATCGCGCTTAACATCGGCGCGGCCACCGGCCGCCACGCGCAGAGCATTGAAGCGCTGCGTGGCCAGATCGCTGAAGTGCTGATCATTGATCACAAAGCCCAGCGTATCCTGATCGCGACCCTTGAATGTGCCGGTTTGCAACAGGCCCAGCTCGAAAAAGTGCGACTCTTCAACCTGACCCGAGACATTGGTCATCGCCACGCCAAACACCGCAAGGCCACGATCAGACTTGGGATCGGGGCGGGTCAGCGTCTGGTCAAAGCGCAGATAGATACCGCTGCGCCCCTTGTGCACCGCCGCCGCTTGGCCGGTGATAGCCGCGATGCCGCCATTCTTGTCGCGTAGGGGGTCGTTATATTCGCCGCGATCGATCCAGCCGCCCACGATCACATGGCGCGGCAGGCGGGTTTCCGCATGGGTGGAGCCATAGCCAAATTCGAAAGGCACGATAAAGCCATTGCCTCCGCTGAACGAGGCGGTGAAGCCATTGTCGGTGGGCTGCTTGCGGTTGGGGTTCACCTCATAGATGCCAGCATGGGCAAACCAGTTCTTGTCGAAATTCACCTTGGCATGCGCCATCCAGCTCGATGCCGGAAAATAGGTGAAGTTGCTGTTCTTGAACACAAAAGTCGGGTTGCCGCAGGCCGAGTTGGTCTGGAAGTTGCAATAATAGGGCGAGCTGAGGAAATGGATGTTGGCCTGGCTCTTGCCCGCTTCAATATCCAGCGCACCGTTGAACAGCTTCTGCTCATAGGTGAAGATCGCCAGATGGGTGTTCTGCGTGCCCCAGATTTCCTGCACCGAGGTGTTGTTGCCCAGCGCGATGTTCGACAGGTTCTTGCCCGCGCGATTGGTCACTGCGGTGTGGATGCTGCCGCCTTTCAGGCCCGCGATCTTGTCCAGATCGAAATCCGCGCCAACATAGACCTGCCCCGCATAGGCAGTCTTCTTTTCCAGCCCGCCCGTCAGGTTCGATGCGGCTTCCGCGGTATAGCTCAGCGATAGGGTCACGCCCTTATCCGCCAGAGCCGTCACCGGGCCAGCATCGCTCGCATGCGCGGCAGACACAAATCCCCCCATCCCCGCGGCCAGTGCCACGAGCCCCTTGATCGTTTTCATGATGACAATTCCCTCTCGTTTTTAAAATTTTATGCCCAATAGGGGCGGTTCAACCTTCGGCCAGCGGGCGCTTGAGCACCCCCACCAGCAGTGCGCTCACCAGCGTTCCGGCCACCAGAGCGATGGCATAACCGCCCAGATGCGTGACCGCGCCCGGGATCGGCAGCACAAAGATGCCGCCATGGGGCACGCGCAATTCCACCCCAAACGCCATGGAAATCGCCGCCGCCGTGGCCGAACCCGCCATCAGCGAGGGGATCACGCGCAACGGATCGCGCGCAGCAAAGGGGATCGCCCCTTCCGACACAAAGGCCAGACCCAGCACAGCGGCGGCGCTACCAGCTTCGCGCTCGTCGGCGGTGAAGCGGTTGGCGAACAGGCGTGTGGCCAGCGCAATCCCCAAAGGCGGCGTCATGCCAGCGGCCATCACGGCGGCCATCGGGGTGTAAACCTGCGAAGCAATCAGCCCGACGGAGAAAGCATAG
>Ga0302262_10001084_pt1 | contig 11499 bp, 12 predicted proteins | sample II_Fen_E3_4_FD_194557 | JGI IMG/M metagenome (GOLD analysis project Ga0302262, IMG submission 194557) | Peat permafrost microbial communities from Stordalen Mire near Abisko, Sweden - II_Fen_E3_4 | ecosystem: Environmental > Terrestrial > Soil > Wetlands > Permafrost | place: Sweden: Abisko...
GCTGTCCGCCAAGAACGTGGTCACGCTGGACGAGGAGCGCAAGGCGCAGATGGTCAGCAACCTGCTGGTGGTCCTGTGCTCGGAGCACGAGACGCAGCCGGTCGTGAACACCGGGACGCTCTACTCGTAGGCCGGCCGGCAGGCGCCGCGGGCATCCAACCGGGAGCAGGAGTCGCGACCATGGCCGAGCGGAAGCCGTTCCTCCTCCGCCTCGACCCGGAGACGTTCGCGGCCCTCCAGCGCTGGGCCGCGGACGACCTGCGGTCGATGAACGGCCAGGCGGAGTTCCTGCTCCGTCGCGCCCTCACGGACGCGGGCCGCCTGCCGGCGCCAGGGGCGCCGAAGTCGGAACGGTCCCCGGGGGCTGATCGGGAGGTCCTATGATCGGCCGAACCGCAGGGGCGCCTGGAGGGGCCATGTCACGCGTCGCCGTCGTCACCGATTCCACAGCCGACCTCGCGGCCGACATGGCCGCCGCCGCGGGCATCCGGGTCGTGCCGCTGTACGTCCAGTTCGGCAGCGAGGAGTTCCAGGCCGGCGTCAACCTCTCCACGGAGCAGTTCTGGACGAGGCTGCTCGCTCCCGGGGCGCCTTTCCCGAAGACGGCTGCCCCTTCCCCGGGCACCTTCAAGGAGACCTTCGAGGCCTGCTTCGCCGACGGCGCGGACGCGGTCGTCTGCCCCGTCATCGGGTCGAAGCTCTCCGGCACGTTCGGCAGCGCGACGCTCGCGGCCCAGGCGCTCCCCGACCGCGAGATCCACGTCATCGACACCTGCTCCACGTCCATGTCCACCGGGATCCCGGCGCTGATCGCTGCCGAGATGGCCGCGACGGGCGCCTCGGCGGCCGACATCGCGGCCTACGTCCGGAGCCGGCTCCCGGACGTGGACCTGTGGGTCGCCGTGGACACCCTCGACTACCTCCGCAAGGGTGGCCGCCTGTCGGCGGCCCAGGCGGTGATCGGGTCGATGCTGTCGGTCAAGCCGATCATCACGGTGGTCGACGGGCTGGTGACGATGTCGGACAGGCAGCGGACGCGCGCCCGGGCCCGCGCGCTGGTCGTGGAGCGGATCGCGGCGAAGCCGGTGGAACGGCTGTCGATCCTCCATGCGCCGACGAGCGCGCCCGAGGAGGTCACGGCCTTCCGGGACCAGCTGTTGGCCGCCATCCCCGGCGGCGTGGACCCGGAGCGGATCACGATCGGGCTGATCGGCGCGTCAACGGGCCCGCACCTCGGGCCGGATCTGATGGGTGCTGCCTTCCTGCGCAGACCGGCCTGAGGTTCCGGGCGCCGGAGACGCCGGCGGCGGGGGTTCGGCCGGTCAGCGAACCCGGCGCGGAGTTCGATCAGGGCGCGGGCGTGGCGGGTCCCCACAGGCCCCGGCCGGCGTCGCGAGCCTCCCGCTGGGCGGCCAGGAACGTGTCGGTCCAGCGCACGTCGGGCGGATAGGTCGCGACCTGCGCGAACCCCTGGCGCACGAGCTCCAGGTTGACGAACCGCCAGGCATCGCCATCGCGCAGCCAGACATAGCGGAGCAGGCGGTCGTACCGGTCCCTGTCCGAGACGTCCCGCTCGAGCACGACCTCGCGACCCTCGACCAGCGCCCTGTTGGCCGCCGCAGCCTCCTTCGCCATGAACTGGACCGGGGTATCCGGCTTCACCGATTCGGGCGTGTCCATCCCGATGTAGCGGAGGCGCTCGCTGCCGCGACCGCGATCGATGATGATCGTGTCCCCGTCCACGATCCGGACGACGTGGGCCGTCTCGGTGGCGCCGACGGGAGAGAGCCCGGTCTCGGGCGACGAGACCGTCGCGGAGGGTGCCGTGGCGCCGGTCGGGGTCGGGCGACCCGCGGGGCCGGGCGCATCACCGGCGCCGGAGCACGCGGCCAGCAGCACCAGGAGGAGGATCCCGGCGACAGCGAGGGGCAACCGGGACGGTGCCCTGGAGGCCTGGCCGTGGCGTCGATCCATGGCCCTACCGTACCGGGCGCACCTGCCGGCGTGTTGGGGCGGCCGCAGCAGGCCGACCGGACTCCCCGGCCGGCCCGGGATCGACAGTCGCCGGCGGGAGGCTACGGCCAGGCGATCGTCGCGGTCATCGGCGTTGCGCCAAACCCGGTCTCGATGTTCTGGAGCAGCACCTTCCACGGGTTCGGGGCCGTGATCGGGAGCTTGACGTCCATGCGTGTGGCCGGACCCTGGTTCGCCAGGGTCTGGCTCCCCGCGCCGCCCTGCTCGAGCAGGTCCACCTCGTACAGGAACGGGTGACCGCCCCAGTCGGCGGTGAGGTGCAGGTCGCCGTCCGCCCGGGGCTGCACGATGGCCTGGATCCCGTTCGTCTCGGGGAACATCGTGCCGTCGAAGCGGGCGTTGGCGATCGTCACCGCCGGCGTCGTGGCCGGGAACGTGATCGCCACCTCCACGACCGGCGTCTCGGTGCCGCTGCCGCGGAGCGTCAGCTCGAACGTGGCGGCCTTCTTCGTCGTCTTCGCCGTCAGCTTGCCGGCGGCGGCCGTCCTGCAGCCAAGGTCCTTGCCATCCGCGGACAGGCACATCCGCGTGGTGCCCTGCGGCGAGAGGGTGCTGAGCGCGACCGTGATGGACCCCGTGCCCCCCGTGGTGAACGTGACGACCCGGTTCTGGCCCGCCGGGTCGTCCCCGGCGTCGAGCTTGAGCTGCGTCAGGACGATCTTCGCGACCGGTCCGGGCGCCGTGGTCGGCTTCGGGGTGGCCGACGGGGCCGCGGTCGGCGTGGGCTCGGGCGTGGGCGAAGCGGTGGGGGCCGCGGTGGGTGTGAGGGTCGGCGACACGGCTGTGGCCGTCGCTGGAGGCGCCGGTGGCGTGGCGGATGCGCCGGCGACGGAGGACGGTGCCGGCGAGCCCCCGCCGCCCATCACGGTGAAGGCGACTATGCCGCCGCCCACGACGGCGACCACGAACACGATCGCGACGAGGAGCCGCTGCTGGGCGGTCATGCGGGACGCTCCTCTCCGGGCGACGGTTCGATGACTGGGCCGGACGCGTGGGTTTCCGACGGATCGGGCGCGGACCGGTCCGGGGCGACGAGCGACGGTGCCGGGTTCGCCAGGCCCTCGACCACCTCCACGCCGGGGAGCGTCAGGAGGATCGACGACGGGGCGATGACCTTCCAGCTGCGGCTGCCGCCGCCGAGCACGATCCGCTCGCGGGTCATGACCGCCGCGTCAACCCAGATCGGGAGCCCGTCCGGCAGGCCGAACACTGTGACCCCGCCGATCTCGTGACCGGTGATGAGCCGGGTCTCGTCCGGGGCGGCAAAGGACGACTTGCGCCCGAACCGGGCCTTGACGGCGCGGTTGACGTCGAGGCGGTGCGTGGCCAGCACGACGCAGGCCGCGTGGACCGGCGGCTTTCCCTTGCCGACGACCACGATCGTGTTGGCGGAGTCTGCCGGATCGAAGCCGTACGCGGCGCAGAACGCGGCCGTGTCTGCGAGGCCCGGGTCGCAGGGGAAGAGCTCGTAGTCGCCCCGGCCGGCGAGAGCCGCCACGAGGGCTTCGCGATCGGGATCGGTCGTCATGTCTCGAACGGTAACGGGTCCGGGCGAAACCGGCGTGCAGGGTTCGCGCAGCGCCTCTCCGGGCACCGACCGCGTAAACTCGGAGGACCTTTTGGAGGACCCATGACCGTCACCCGCCAGCTTCGCCAGATCGGTCAGAGCATCTGGCTCGACAACATCACCCGCGCCCTGCTCGAGAGCGGCACGCTCGCCCGTTACATCGACGAGCTGGGGGTGACGGGCCTGACGTCCAACCCCACGATCTACGACCGGGCGATCGGCGGCAGCGGCGACTACGACGCCCAGATCGCGGCCGCCGCGGCCGCGGGCGAGCCCGCCGAGGAGATCTTCTTCGGCCTCGCGCTGGACGACCTCACCCGCGCCGCCGACCTGTTCCGCCCCGTCTACGACGCCACCGACGGCGTCGACGGCTTCGTGAGCCTCGAGGTCTCACCGGAGCTCGCGTACGACGCGGCGACCACCCTCGCCGAGGCGAAGCGCCTCTGGGCCAAGGGCGGCCGCGCCAACCTGCTGATCAAGATCCCGGGCACGCCGGAGGGCCTGGGCGCCATCGAGGACGCGATCTTCGCGGGCATCCCGATCAACGTGACGCTCCTCTTCTCGCCGGCCCAGTACCTGGCCTGCGCCGAGGCGTACTCGCGCGGCATCGAGCGGCGGGTCACGGCGGGTCTCCCGGCGTACGTGCCGTCCGTGGCGTCGCTGTTCATCAGCCGCTGGGACGGTGCCGTCAAGGGCAAGGTCCCGGCCGACCTCGAGCTCGCACTGGGCCTCGCCGTGGGGCAGCGGGCCTACGCGGACGCCCGGGCGTTCTTCGCCGGAGACCGGTGGGCCGCCCTCATCGCCGCGGGTGCGCGGCCCCAGCGCCTGCTGTTCGCCAGCACCGGTACCAAGGATCCCACGGCCTCCCCGACGCTCTACGTCACGGGTCTGGCGGCGCCCGACACCGTGAACACCATCCCGGAGGAGACGCTCCTCGCTGCCGGCAGGGACACGTCCCCGGCCGAGCCGATCGCCGCCTCCCCGGATGCCGCCGACGCCATGCTGGCGCGGTTCGCCGCGGCCGGCATCGACGTGGACGCGCTCGGCCTCGAGCTGCAGCAGAAGGGCGCGGCCTCGTTCGTCGCGTCCTGGACGTCGCTGCTCGCCCGCGTCGGGGAGAAGTCCGGGGCATAGGCACAGGCGCGGGAGATCCCGCTCGAGGTGAGGCACGATGAGGCTGGGCACGGGTCGGGAGCGAGCGCGTTCCGAGGTGGTCCTCTACTGCCGCCGCATGCTCGCCGAGAGCCTCGTCGACTTCACGGCGGGCAACATCAGCGTGCGCGTGGACGGTGAGCCGGGGCTGTACGCCGTGACGCCCACCGGCGCGCCGTACGATTCGCTCGAGGCGGCCGACGTCTGCCTCGCGACGATCGACGGCGAGGTCGTGGCGGGTCGCCAGAAGCCAACCACGGAGTTCCCGCTCCACACCCTGATGTACCGGCGCAGGCCGGAGGTGGGTGCCATCGTCCACACCCACAGCTCGGGGGCGATGACGATGGCGGCCCTCGGCTGGACGCTGCCGCCGATCCTGACCGGGTTCGTGGCGGCGGCCGGGGGCGCGGTCCGGACGGCGCCCTACGCCCGGCCTGGAGGCGCGAGGCTCGCGGACGTGACGGCGAACGCGCTGGCCGATCGCGGGGCGTGCTTCCTGCGCCACCATGGCCTGCTCGCGATCGGGGCCACCCTCCACCACGCCTACAACGCTGCCTCGGTGACCGAGGGGGCCGCGGAGGTCTACCTCCGTGCGCGTGCATTCGGGCCCGTCCCGGAGCTGCCCGAGGACGAGGTCGCCTGGATCGCCGAGGTCTGGCGGGAGCAGTGGCGCGGAACCGGGGACGGCTCCCCGGGCTGAGCAGCCGCCGGGTCGCGGGCCGCCTCATCCGGCGCGGCATCGTCCCGCCCGCCCGAACGCGTCCGTCGTGCGTCCCGTCGCTCCCCTACCCTTGCGCCCATCGCCCGCAGCGCCAGACCGGAGACCCCCGATGACCGAGACCACGATCCCCGACATCGCCGAGTCGACGGCCGCCATCGCCGGGCTGCGGCCCCGGACCCAGCTGTTCATCGACGGTGCGTTCCGCGACGCGGCCAGCGGCGAGCGCTTCGCCACCGTGAACCCCGCGACGGGGCGGCGGCTCGCCGAGGTCGCGAAGGGCGGTGCCGCGGACGTGGACGTCGCGGTGGCGGCGGCGCGGCGCGCGGCCGACGACGGCCGCTGGTCGCGCGTGAGCCCCGGCGACCGCAAGCGGATCCTCGTCCGCTGGGCGGATCTCATCGAAGCCAACGGGCGCGAGATCGGCCTGGTCGAGACCCTCGACGCCGGCAAGCCCATCACGGACACGGTGGGCCTTGACGTCCCCGAGACCTCGAACTGCATCCGCTGGCACGCGGAGGCGGCCGACAAGCTGTACGGCCAGGTCGCGCCATCGCCCGAGGGCACGGTCGCCACGATCACCCGCGAGCCGGTCGGCGTCGTCGGTGCCGTGATCCCGTGGAACTACCCGGCGCAGATGGCGGCCTGGAAGCTCGGGCCGGCCCTGGCGACCGGCAACACGGTCGTCATCAAGCCGGCGTCCACCACCTCGCTCAGCCTGCTCCGGATCGCGGAGCTGGGCAGCGAGGCCGGCCTCCCGGACGGCGTCCTCAACGTGGTCACTGGCCCGGGCGATGTCGTCGGTGAGGCGCTCGGCCGCCACCCGGACGTCGACTGCCTCACCTTCACCGGCTCCACCGAGGTCGGTCGCCGCTTCCTCCACTACGCCGCCGACACCAACCTCAAGCGCGTGCTGCTGGAGCTGGGCGGCAAGAGCCCGCAGCTCGTGTTCCCGGACGTCACCGACTTCGGGGCCGTGGCGGCCAACGTCGCGATCGCGATCTTCTGGAACATGGGCGAGAACTGCTCCGCGGGCTCCCGGCTCGTCGTCCACCGCTCCGTGAAGGACCGGCTCCTGGAGGCCGTCATCGCGGAGCTGGCGAACTGGCCCGTTGGCGACCCGCTGGACCCGGCGACCCGCATCGGCGCCCTGGTCAATCGCGGCCACATGGAGACCGTCCTCGGCTACGTGGAGATCGGGCGGTCCGAGGGCGCGCGGGTCGTCATCGGCGGCGAGCGGATCCTGGAGGAGACCGGCGGCTTTTTCGTCCCGCCCACCATCTTCGACAACGTCCGCAATGGGATGCGGATCGCGCAGGAGGAGATCTTCGGCCCGGTCCTCTCGGTGATCGAGTTCGACACCGAGGAGGAGGGCGTCGCGACCGCGAACGACACGCCATACGGGCTGGCCGCCTCGGTGTACACGGACGACCTCAACGTGGCCCACCGGGTCGCCCGCGACCTGAGGGCCGGCGTGGTGGGCATCAACGCCTATGCCGAGGGTGACATGACAACGCCGTTCGGCGGCTACAAGCTCTCCGGCTTCGGCGGGCACGACAAATCCGTCCACGCGCACGAGCAGTACACCGAGACCAAGACGACCTGGATCACCCTCAAGCCGAGACGCTGACCGGCTTCTGGGCAAAACTGGGTAGACCCAGCCCCGTACGCTGGACGAGTCTCACCCGAGACCCGAGACGCCCGACCTTCCCCCCGGGTCGGGCGTCTCTGCGCCCGCGGCGTCCGTCGTCCGTGGACCGTTGCCCGATACCCCCGGAGGGTATCGACTTGGGGGGTTGTCAAGCGCTTCCCAATGGCCTAGACTGTTGGGCCAATGGCGTGTCATTTGACACGCCACTACGTGTGTCGGGTGGCGTGGACCCGGTGCGCGGGTCCGGACGTCCCTCCGGGTCACCGTCCGAATTCCACGGAGCCGCGCGGCTGGGTGTGGCACCGTCAACTGGAGCATCGTGATTTCTTCCGACCCTGTCCTTCCCTCTACCGACGCCGACGTGGATCTCGCGGCTGTCTCCATCGAGCTTGATCCCATCGCGGCCGAGCTCGAGGCCGCGGCGCTGGTCGCCGAGGTCGCCGAGGTCGTGCTGGTCGAGCCGGAGCCCGCGCGCCCCGTCGCCCCCGAGGAGGCGGACCCCGAGCCCGTGGCGTCCGAGGTCCTGGACACCGACGACTCCGTTCGGCTCTACCTGCGGGAGATCGGGCGGGTCCCGCTCCTGACCGCGGAAGAGGAGGTCATCCTCGCCAAGGGCATGGAGCTGGGCGCACAGGCCGCCGAGGAGCCCTGGAAGGCGCTCCTGGCCATCCACGAGTGGACCCTCCACCGCACCGAGGCCACGGGCCGGGCGAAGAGCCGCAAGTACACGGTGCCGTTCGAGGCCGAGGCTCGCCGGATCGTCGCTGCGGCGCTGACCTCGGAAGACTCGGGGGACCTGCTCGTCACCGCGCCGGCCCTCGGGCTCGCGGACGCGCTCAAGAAGGCGGAGACGGACGCGCTCAAGGAGCGCCTCGTCCGCGCCCAGGACCTGCGCTCGCTCTACAACGAGCGCCTGGACGCAGAGACCTTCACGGAGCTGCTGGACTGGATCGAGGGTGAGCTCGGCAAGCCGAACGCGGAGATCAGGGGCAACACCGCCCTCCGCGCGCTGCGCGACTGGGCCCGCGGCGAGATCGCGTACCCCGCGATCCGCAGGTACCTGGAGGCAGGCAACGAAGCCGAGTTCATCGACGAGATGCGCCCGGCGCTCAAGGACCAGGCGAAGCTCTCGCGCGACCACCTGACGTCCGCCAACCTGCGGCTGGTCGTGTCGATCGCGCGCAAGTACATCAACCAGGCTGGGATGGGTCTGCTGGACCTCGTCCAGGAGGGCAACGCCGGCCTGATCCGCGCGGTCGACAAGTTCGAGTACGAGCGCGGCTTCAAGTTCAGCACCTACGCCACCTGGTGGATCCGCCAGGCGATCCAGCGCGGCCTCGCGGACCAGAGCCGGACCATCCGGATCCCGGTCCACATGGTCGAGACCATGGGTCGCGTCGCGCGCGTCGTGCGGGAGCTGTCCACCCAGCTCGGCCGCGAGCCCACCAACGCCGAGATCGCGGCGGCCCTTCCCGACGAGACGCCGGCGATGACACCGCAGCGCGTCGAGGAGATCCGCAAGCTCGGCCGCGAGCCCGTCTCGCTGCAGTCGCCGGTCGGCGACGAAGGTGACGCGGAGCTCGGCGAGCTGATCCCGGACGAGGACGCCGTGTCCCCGCTCGACGTGGTCGCGGACCGGATGCGCCGGGAGCAGATCGAGCACGTGCTGGCGAGCCTCGACGGGCGCGAGCAGCGCGTCCTGCGCCTCCGCTTCGGGCTGGACGACGGGCACGCGCGGACGCTCGAGGAGGTCGGCCGCGAGTTCGGCCTCACCCGGGAGCGGATCCGCCAGATCGAGGTCCAGGCGCTCCGCAAGCTGCGCCACCCGTCGCGGAGCCGCAAGCTGCGGGAGTTCGCCGCCTAGCCGGCATCCACACCCGGGCACCGGCCCGGCTCAACCAGGCGTCACCCTGACCCGCCGCATCGCACGCCGATGCGGCGGGTCTGCGTTTCCGGCGGCGGCTACCGGTGGATTCGGGCCGCCGCATGGGCGGGGTACGGCACTGAGCGCCGGTCCCTGGTGATCCATGCGCGGAGGACGACGAAGCGGGCCACGGTGGCCAGGGCGTTGGCGGCCACGAGGACGGCCAGCTCTGCGAGACGGGGAGCATGCGGCGCGATGGCGCCGAGGGCGTTGACGGAGGCGGTCGTGATCACGAGCGCGACGGCGAGGGCCACGAGGCCGCCCAGCTGGTCGCGGAGCATCGAACCGCCATCGCGGATACCGAACGTGAAGCGGCGGTTCGCGGCGGTGTTGCCCACGGCGGTGACCACGAGAGCCACCGCGTTGGCGGCCAACGCCCCGGTGGTGGTGCGGAGCGCAAGGAACAGCAGCGCATAGGCCGCCGTGCTGGCCACGCCGACGAGCCCGAAGGCGAGCGCCTGGCGCCCCAGCCCACCGCGGAGTCTCGCTGGCGCGGTCATCAGGAGCCTCCGGTGCTCGCGTGACCGCGGCGACTGCTCCGGGTCGGGGGCTGCACGCCGCTGCCGGGCGCCGCGGCCCCGGACCCGTTGTCCCCGGGTGCGACCTGCTGCGGCTGGCTGCCCGACGACGTTCCGTTGTCGGCCGGGGCCTGCTGCTGGAACGGGATCGGCGTCGCGTCCGCCCCGGAGGCAGAGTCCTGGGTGCCGGCGTCCACGGGAGCGTCGGCTCCCATGCCGCTCGTGCCGCGGTAGCCGCTGGCGGCGGCAAAGCCGAAACCGACGGTTGCGGCGACACCGGCGATGGCGACGCCGGTTGTCACAGTTCGGAGCCGGAGCAGCGAATCGCTGCGCTTGACGGGCGTGGGTCGGTCGTTCATGTCCATGCGGGCAGTCTCGCGTCCGTAACCTTTCGATCCGGTTACGCGCGGCGCCCCAGGATTCGTCAATCGAGCGAGGTGCGGCTCCAGCTGACCGAGAACCGGGCCCCGCCCGACGGCGACGATCCGACGATCCAACGACCACCGGTCGCCCGGACGATGGCATCGCCGATGGCGAGGCCGAGCCCGGCGCCGCCGGTCTCGACGGAGGTCGCGACCACCCGGTGGAAGCGGTCGAAGATCCGGTCCCGGTCCTCGGCGGCGATCCCCGGCCCGGAGTCGTCGACGGTCAGGGTGGCCCGATGGCCCTCCATGGCGACCGTCACGTCGACCGAGCCGTCCTCCGGGGCGTACTTGCAGGCGTTGTCCAGCAGCACGCCGACCAGGCGATCGATCAGCTCCGGCGACGCAGCGATCACGATGGCCGTCGCCGGGGCGTGGACGGCGAGCGAGAGGTGGCGCGTCTCGGCGACGACGCCGAAGCGATCGGCTGCCTGGGTCGCCAGGACCCCGAGATCGACGGGCTCGGTGGTGGGTGCTGCCTGCGATGCATCGAACCGGGCCAGCCACAGCATGTCGTCGAGCAGGCGCCGCATGCGCTTCGATTCCCGGTCCACGCGTCCGAACGCCGATCGGTACCACGTCTCGTCCCGCGGCTGGGCCAGGGCCAGCGACGTATGCGCCTCGATCACGGACAGCGGCGTCCGGAGCTCGTGCGAGGCGTCTGCCGTGAACTCCAGCTGGCGCCGTCGCGCTGCCTCGATGGGGGCGGCGACCCGTCGGCCGATGGCCACGGCGCCGAAGAACACGGACGCCAGCAGGATCGGAGCGACCAGCAGCCACCCCACGACGAGCGTCCGCTGGGCATCGGTCACGGCGTCCGTGGCCTGGGCGACGACAACCCGGTCGTCACCGACCTCCATGCCAGCGACGCGGACCTCCGTCCCGTCAATCGTCGCGGTCACCGGTCCGGTGACGGTCGCGAGCTGCGTAGGAAGCTCCGGCGTCGAGGCCGACGCGAGGACGAGGCCGCTGGATTCGACCGTCCACACGAGCAGCGGCGCCCCGAACGGACGCCCCGGGTCCCTCCCGGGATCGAACGGCGAGTCGTGCGCGCGGCCATCCGGCGGGAGGCGGCCGAAGGACGCGGTCAGCCGGCTGTCGATCTGGGCCGTGAGGTCCCGGGTGACGTAGGCGATCACGCTGATGCCGACCGCGAGGTAGACGACTGCGACGACCCCGGTCGCAGCGAGCGCGACCCGGATCGACTGGCGGCGGACGCCCGGCACCAGGGCCATGCTCATGCCGCCTCGAGCCGGTAGCCGGCCCCGCGGACCGTGACGATCTGGACACCGGCCCCGGACAGCTTGCCGCGCAGGCGGCTCATCTGGACGTCGATGGCGTTCGAACCGAGCGGATCCGTCTCATCGGCCCACGCGTGCTCCGCGATAGCCTTGCGGTCCACGACCGCCGACACACGCCGCATCAGCAGCTCGAGGATCCGGTACTCGGTTCCCGTGAGCAGGAGCTCCCGACCGTCGACGGCCACCGTTCGCGCAACCGGGTCGAGGGTAAG
>Ga0302262_10001087_pt1 | contig 11473 bp, 13 predicted proteins | sample II_Fen_E3_4_FD_194557 | JGI IMG/M metagenome (GOLD analysis project Ga0302262, IMG submission 194557) | Peat permafrost microbial communities from Stordalen Mire near Abisko, Sweden - II_Fen_E3_4 | ecosystem: Environmental > Terrestrial > Soil > Wetlands > Permafrost | place: Sweden: Abisko...
TTGCCGGACGTTGAAGTGGGTCTGATTGAACAGGCCAGCCATGCCTTCATTCTGGAGAACCCCCATGGAGTGGCGGCGGCGATCCAGGCTTTCCTGCACGAGTCGGGCGATGACTGATCTTTCCCAGCCACCGCTGCCTGCGCCCTCTGGCGCATTGCCGGACAAGCGTCAGGTGGCGGCGTCCTTTTCCCGCGCGGCGGCCAGCTATGACAGCGTTGCCGAGTTGCAACGTGATGTCGGCCAGCAGTTGCTGGCGCGGCTGCCGAATGAGTTGCAGCCGTCACGCTGGCTGGATATGGGCTGCGGCACCGGCTATTTCAGCCGCGCATTGGCCGAGCGTTTTGCCGACAGCGAAGGCGTGGCCCTGGATATCGCCGAAGGCATGCTCCGCCATGCGCGGCCTTCCGGCGGCGCCCGGCACTTTGTCGCCGGCGATGCCGAGCGCTTGCCATTGCGTGACCACAGTTGTGAGTTGGTGTTTTCCAGCCTGGCGGTGCAGTGGTGCGCTGACTTTGCGGCGGTGCTCAGCGAAGCGCGCCGGGTGTTGCAGCCCGGCGGCGTGTTTGCCTTTGCCAGCCTGTGCGTGGGCACCTTGTATGAGTTGCGGGAAAGCTGGCAGGCGGTGGACGGTCTGGTCCACGTTAACCGTTTTCGTCAGCTCGACGATTACCGCCAGCTGTGTGCCGCCAGTGGTTTGCGCGTGCGCAGCCTCGAAGTTCGGCCCCATGTGCTGTACTACCCGGATGTGCGCAGCCTGACCCATGAACTCAAGGCATTGGGTGCGCACAACCTCAACCCCGGCCGCCCCGACGGCCTCACTGGCCGGGCGCGGATTCTGGCGTTGGTCGAGGCCTACGAGCGCTTTCGCCAGCCCCAGGGCCTGCCTGCCACTTATCAAGCGGTTTATGCCGTCCTCGAAAAAACCTGAAAAACAGCACCACAGAAGGCGACTGAGATGAGCATTGGGTATTTCATCGCGGGTACTGATACGGATATTGGCAAGACCACCATCGCAGCCGGGTTGCTGCATGCGGCCCGGCAGTCGGGCTTGAGTACGGCGGCGGGTAAGCCGGTGGCTTCAGGGTGCGGCATGACCCCGGCCGGGTTGCGCAACGCCGATGCCTTGGCGTTAATGGCCGAGTGCTCGCTGGAGTTGAGCTACGCCGAGGTCAACCCGCTGGCATTCGAACCGGCCATCGCGCCGCATCTGGCCGCCCGCGAAGCCGGTGTGGCGCTGACGGTCAGCGCTTTGCTGCGACCGATGCAGGCCGTGTTGGCCAAAGGCGCGGACTTTACCCTGATCGAAGGCGCGGGTGGCTGGCGCGTGCCGTTGGCGGATCAGGCCAATCTGTCGGACCTGGCGATTGCCCTCGGGCTGCCGGTGATTCTGGTGGTCGGTGTGCGCCTGGGCTGCATCAATCACGCCCTGCTGACGGCCGAAGCCATTGCCCAGGATGGTCTGCAACTGGCGGGCTGGGTGGCCAATATCATCGAGCCCAAGACCTCCCGGCTGGAGGAGAACCTCGCCACCCTGGCCGAACGCCTGCCTGCGCCTTGCCTGGGGCGCGTGCCGAGGTTGAAACGGCCGAGTGCCGAGAGCGTGGCCGAGTATCTGCACCTGGAGTTGCTGGACTAGTCTGACGCACCCTGTCAGAGGATGAGGCGTGCTTACTTTTGCTTACATCCTCCGGGTTGACCATGGCTGGCATCAATGATTACGTCCTTTCATTAGTTGAACAATAACTAATTCATATCACAAAAGAGTGCTCGGTGTATCGCAGGGTACTTATCATCGTGGAAACAGGATATATAAAAAAGGATTTACAATGAACAGTCGCGTCCTTAAAAAGACAATACTTGCTGCCTCGTTTTTTTTATCGCTAATCGGGTTATATGGTTCAACAGCTTTGGCCACGCCGGAGTGTGAACCGGGCAGCAGCCAGCAAACTGAGACAAGTGAAGGCAAGAACAATCAAGAACTCACTGGCGCTTTTGTCGAAACCTCCGCCGTTCAAGTCATCGACTTGCCGGACAAGATCAATCGTCTAAAAGAAAAATTAAAGAACGCTAATGAGGTGAAATACTATAGCTTCACGGCATTGCGCGGCCAGAAGGTAATGATCAACGATCTTCTGCAAGGGACTGAAGGGACTTATTGGAAAATCGAATATAACATAGCAGGGCATTGGCAATCTGTACCTAAGTATGACTCAGTCATCACGCCCTTGCTGACCCCCGGTCAGAAGGTTCAGCTCAGAGTTTCTCACCTTGTCGGAGAGCCCTTTCACCCAGATAAATACTTTGATATTGATTTCGGCTCAGCCCCCTACGCGCACCATATCAGAATCGAAACAGAAGCCCCGCCGACCGGAAGCCAGTTCTGGACAGAAAAATTCAGGAGCCAGGTTATGTGGGCGACAAATGTCAGGGACTCAACGGGGCACTCTCTAGAAGGGGCCACTGTCGATTTTTTCATAACTGACGATGACCCGGGTTTTCCCAACATGGCGAAATCGCAGAGCGTCACCGTCACGGGAGGGATCGCGGAATACTTGAATTTTCCAGCCTGCCACGGGCGCCAGGTGACCCCTATTTTTACCGGGGTATATGACTTCACCAACAGATGGCAAGTCACTTACAATACCGGCCACTGGTACGTGTCTGTTCGAGGCAATCCTGCTACTGGCAGCAGTCCCGTGCCTATTACACAGATTTGCACGATAAAACTCATCCGTTAATAGTTAAAGGCTAACGGCGTGTTTCATGCTATTAGCCTTCTTGCAATCAAGAACCGACGAAATGCCGGGCATAGGGAGCCGACAAACGCTTCTAGCGTAAGTCCCACTAGCCCCGCCAGCAACCAGACATACTCCTTTGCCGCTTTCTTGAATTCCGAATGATTATTCAGTAATTCAAAAAGTCGCTTTTCGGTTTTTTCATCGAGTGGACGTGAAGTGCTTACGGGCTTGATTGTGCCTTTTTCGTCGATTGAGAAACTTAGCTGGTTCAATAACTCAGGCTCAACGTCGATAGCCGTCTTCTTGATATCTTTCCATGTATCATCCATTTGATTCGCGACATTCTGCGCTGCGCGCTTGCGAATATCTATTTTTATTTGCTCGCAAGTGTCGCGCCCACTTAATGTTCGAAAGTATATACATCCATCGGGCTGCAGGCGCGGTGTCAGGTCTACCTCGTGATAAACATAGTCCGGCTCCGGCTCACTGAGTATCCGTTCGCACTCCCATTTGGTTATTTCATCAACCTCGCCATTTTTTTTGGCCTTCTCGTAGGCGACTTCGATTGCGCTTCTGTATGACTGGTTGTGACTCATGAAGATAGTCAGGTTCATAGTGGCCTCTCATGCCAAGGTTGCATGAGGGGTGTAACGGCAGATCGATGAATTAGCTGACCTGAGAACTTCTAGCGATAAGTCCCATCATCATGTATGAAATAGACTACAAAGTGGCTCTGATCCTTTCCCGGAAGTTTCGTCAGTTATCTCGCAGGATCATGCGCATGTTCGCTCAGGACAGGCGATCCAGAGTTTGCAGCCGTTCGATCATCATTTGCGCGGCTGCTGACAAGCGATAGCCGCTACGGCTGATCACTCCGGGGCGCAGGCTCAGGCTTTCCAGATTATGCGGCTGATTGCGCCAGTGCAGGCGCTTCAACACGCCGCCCTCAAACGCCTCTTGCAGTACCTGCAAGGTTGCGATGCCGATGGCGTCGGAGTGACGTACGACCTGGATCAGGGCACCCAAGTGCGGGCTTTCTACACTCAGCGAGAGGTCGAATTTGCCGCTCAGGTTCGCCAGCACCTTGCGGATCCCCGCCGGCAGTGCCGGTGAGGCCAGTGGATAGTTGAACAGATCGTTGGTGGACAGGCTGTCCTTGTTCAGCAACGGGTGCCCCGGTCGGCAGAAGAACACGCTATGGCGCGGTGTCAGGGCCAAGGTCTGATAAGCCGGGTCGGCTTCGAACATGCGGATATCGTCGATGAAAAACTCGATATCTTGCCGTTGCAGGCTGCGGCTCAGACTTTCGCTGTCGCCGACCTGAAAGCATGTGCGAACCTTCGGGTACTCACTGATAAATTGCGCGACCGCTTGCGGCACCAATTGCTCAGCGGCCAAAGCGCAGCAGCCCAGGTGCAGTTCACCAGCATCGAGCTTGCTCATCTGCGCGACCTCGTTGCTCAAGGTTGCGGCGCCTTGTACCAGACGCAGGGCATGTTGCAGCACCACCTGACCTTCGGCGGTCGGGCGCAGGTCTTTGTTGCCACGGTCTACCAATACGCAGCCGAACTCCTGCTCCAGCCCCTGAATGCTGCGGCTGAAAGCGGGTTGGGTAATGCCCATGGCGTCGGCGGCGCGGACGAAGCTGCGGTGTTCGAGCAGGGCAATAAAGTAGCGCAGCTGGCGCAAATCCATGGCATTGACGGGTTCTGGAAACAGGAGACGGGCAGTTTCATGGCTGATCGGTTATTCCGTCAACAATGCTTATTTATGTTTATTAGACTCATATTGCATATGCATAGTGCGTAAGGATTAGCCGAGGCGCCCATCTATCGATGCATAAAAAGAATATTTTTAATGCTTTAAGGGCATGAGTAAATCGTCATGTCGGTACAGGCGTTGATTCATAAGGCTCCTGAACAAATGCACTTTTTCTATATGTAGTTTTGTTCTATTCATAACTTTAAATATTGCTTTATGAGCTAAACAACCCGCGTCGATCATAGGCTCCTCGATCTTTTATGAAGACAGCAGGAGTGAAGCGATGGGCAATGTCCAGACCGCTGCCAGTGCCCACGACGTGCTTTGGCGCAGGACAGCGAACGGGGAGTTGGTTGATCTCGGACGTGTCTGGCGCGGGCCTTTGGCGTTGTCGCGCCTGCATAGCACACCCAAGGGCGTGCTCAGTCGGCGTGAAGCCATATTGCTCGGTGTGTTTGCCCTGGTGCTGCATGGCGCGGTGATTTATGCGCTGACCCAGAACCCGGCGCCAGTGCTGCCCATCGTGCCGCCGGAAATCCCGCCGATGACCATCGAGTTTTCCCAACCGGCACCGCCAGTGGTGGAAACCCCGCCGCCGCCACCCGAGCCCATTGTGCAACCTGTGGTCGAGCCACCGCCGCCGGTGGAGGACGAATTGGCCGTGAAGCCGCCACCACCCAAGCCGATTCCGAAGCCTAAACCCGTGATCAAGCCGCCACCGCCCAAGCCTGTGGCCAAACCGGTGCCGCAGCCACCGGCGCCGCCAGTGCCAGCGCAACCGGTTGCAGCCCCGGCGCCACCCGCACCGCCTGCCCCGGCACCGGTCACCCCGGCTTCGGCCAACGCTGGCTACCTGCACAACCCGGCGCCGGAGTATCCGGCCTTGGCGATGCGTCGTGGCTGGGAAGGCACCGTGCTGTTGCGGGTGCATGTATTGGCCAGCGGCAAGCCGAGCGAAATCCAGATCCAGAAGAGCAGTGGCCGTGAGCCGCTCGACGAAGCGGCGCAGGCAGCCGTCAAGCGCTGGAGCTTTGTCCCGGCCAAGCAGGGCAACGACCCGATTGATGGCTGGGTCAGCGTTCCGATTGATTTCAAGATCAAGTAAGCAGCACCCGAATCCGACACCACAGCAGAGCCTTGCACGAAAAAGTGCACGAACCAGAGAGCACAGACCATGAACGTATTGGCATCCCCCTTCGAATCCATTGAGCACGCGGTCATCTGGCTGCTGCTGATTTTCTCCGTTGCGACCTGGGGGCTGGCCTTGCTCAAGGGCGTGCAGTTCAGTCGCTTGAAGGGGCAGGATCGCCGTTTCCACAAACAGTTCTGGGCCGCGTCGAGCCTCGATTCCGCCGCCGAACTGGCAACCAGCCAGCCGGGTGCCGCGGCACGTGTCGCCCAAGCCGGTTATGCCGCGATTCAGGTACAGGAAGGGAGCCCGGCACAGGCTGACCTGGCGCATTCGATCAATCATCAGGATCGCCTCGAACGTGCGCTGCGTCAGCAGATTGTGCGTGAGCGTCGCTCGCTGGAAACCGGCCTGGCCATTGTCGCCAGTATCGGCAGTACGTCGCCGTTCATCGGTCTGTTCGGGACGGTGTGGGGGATCATGTCTGCGCTCAAGGGCATCAGCGCCGCCGGGTCCGCCAGCCTCGAAACCGTAGCCGGGCCCATTGGTGCTGCCCTGGTCGCCACGGGCGTCGGTATCGCTGTCGCCGTGCCGGCGGTGTTGGTCTACAACTACTTCCTGCGCCGCCTGAAGCTGACGGCTGCTGATCTGGATGACTTTGCCCACGACTTCTATAGCCTGGCGCAGAAAAACGCCTTCCGCGTGCTGCTGCACCCGGTGCTGAACAAGCCTGCGACCGGTACGCAAAAAGTGAAGGAGGCGTCCTGATATGGCTTTCTCCACTCAAGACAGTGATGAGGTGCTCAGCGAGATCAACGTGACCCCGCTGGTGGACGTGATGCTGGTGCTGCTGGTGGTGTTTATCGTCACCGCGCCGCTGCTGACCAACTCGATCCCGATCAACCTGCCCAAGACTGAGTCGGTGGCACCGGTCGAGCAGAAAGACCCGCTGGTCGTGAGCATCGACGACAAGGGCAAACTGTTTATCAACAAGGACGAAATCCAGCCGGACCTGCTGCAAACCAACCTCGCCGCCGCCAAGGCCAAGAACCCTGACGTGCGTGTGCAGTTGCAGGCCGATAACGGCGTGAACTACGGCGAAGTGGCCCGTGCCATGGCCTCCATCGAGAAGGCGGGGATTACCAAGTTGTCGGTCATCACCGCCAAGTAAATCCGTCGCGTGTTTGTAACAGATGGTGTTTATCGTTGACCTTGCTCTCACATGATGTGAGCAGGAATCACAGCAGTTTCTGGGTCGCTCCTTAGGCAGGGGGCGGCCCTTTTTTTTCTTCGAGTGTCTGGGTTTATATTTCTTTTGGGTCTTAATAAATAGCTTCTTATTCCTTAACGAATATATATCGCGTCCCTATACTTCACCCATGAACGCAACGATGCACGAGGTGACCCCATGCATAACGAATCGATTCGCTATCTGATCGTGCCAGGCTGGCAAGGGTCGCCTGACGAACATTGGCAAAGCCATTGGCAGAACAGCCTGCCCAATAGTGCGCGCGTGGAGCAGGCCAACTGGCTGCAGCCGCGTCGCGAAGATTGGGTTGGCGAGCTGCAACGCAGCATCGCGGCGGATGACACGCCAGTGATTCTGATTGCCCACAGCCTGGGTTGCGTGACGGTGGCGCATTGGGCGCAGTTGGCACCGCTGGCTTCGTTGCGTCAGGTACGGGGTGCGCTGCTGGTCGCGCCTGCGGATGTCGAGCGGCCGAACTGCCCACCGGCGTTGCGCAACTTTGCCCCGATCCCGACTGAGCTGTTGCCGTTTCCGACCCAGGTGGTCAGCTCCGACAACGATGCGGCGGTCAGCACCCAGCGCGCCCTGACGTTTGCCCGGCACTGGGGAGCCGAGATCGGCATCCTGAGCGAGGCCGGGCATATCAATGTCAAATCCGGCCATCGTCGCTGGGAGCAAGGTTTCGCCTATTTGTATCGCCTGCAAGGCCGCATGGAACAACACGCCCGGCGCCGCGCATGAATTCAATCGACGCGGCCTGTTTCGCGTTTCTTTTGCCGATTTCGGTTTTCCCTGTTTAACGCTTGAGTCAATCACCGGCTCGGGCGGGAGTTTGCCATGAGTCTTCACCTTGATATCGGTCAGCCCTTGCTGACCTTTCCTGACGCAGAAAAAAGCCCTCTGAGTATTCGCGCCAAGGCGCTGGTCTTTGTCGATCCGCGCTCGCGCCGTTTGCGTGAAGAACTGGAGCAGCGTGCCCCGGGCACCTTGCCGGTGCTGATTCGTGGCGAGTCAGGCACCGGCAAGGAGTTGCTGGCCCGGCAGATCCACCGTGGCAGCGACCGCGCCGGTCTGTTCGTGTCGGTGAACTGCGCCGCGATCAGCCCGACCTATGCCGATGCCGAACTGTTTGGCTATGCGGCTGGCGCCCACAGTGGCTCGGTCAGCAGCCGGGCTGGGTGGTTTGGCTCGGCCAATGGCGGCACGTTGTACCTGGATGAAATCGCCGACTTGCCCCTGGCCATTCAGACCAAATTGCTCGCGGCCCTGGAAAACCATGAAGTCACCCGTGTCGGTGCGGCTCAGCCCAGCCCGGTGGATGTACGCCTGGTGGCAGCGACCAGCATCGATCTGGCACCGGCCGTCGCCGCCGGCAAGTTCCATGAGCGCCTGTACCACTACCTGCGCGAGGGCCATCTGGAACTGCCCGCCTTGCGCGAGCGGGTTGGCGACATTCTGTCGCTGGCCGAGTATTTCCTTGGCATCTACAGCCAGCGTCTGGGCTTTGCCGTGCCATTGATCAGCGAGGCGGCCCAGGCGGCGCTGGAGGCGCACAGCTGGCCGGGCAATACCCGCGAGCTGGAGAACGTTATCCATTTCGCGCTATTGGTCAGCGATGGCGATGAAATCCTCGCCGAACACCTCAGCCTGCCCGAAAGCCTGCCGCCTCTGCTGCAGATCGAGCGGCAAGTGCAGCGCGTGCTGGCCGATGGCGATTCCGGGCAATTGGCGGCGTTAAAGCGTCTATTGCAGGGCTTGCCCTGAGCGCGACTGTGGCGATTAGCTGCTATCGTTCAAAAAGGCATAAGCATTGAAATAAAAAGTATTGTATTGGCATAAAGAATCTCGGTAATGTCCGCTTCACGCCGCGCCGACAGGGTGCGGCAACTCACTGATAAGCCGTCGTTTTCTGGCGATGGCGTTTTTCGCCAAGGACATAATATGAAAAAGACTTTCTTGTTGACTGCACTGGCCGCCGCGCTTTCGATCGGCTTGGCCCACGCTGGCGAAAAACTGGTGGTCGGTGCCACGCCAGTTCCGCATGCCGAGATCCTTGAGCTGATCAAGCCTGAACTGGCGAAAGAAGGCGTGGACCTGGAAATCAAGGTCTTCACCGACTACGTACAACCGAACGTGCAACTGAACGAGAAACGTCTGGACGCCAACTACTTCCAGACCAAGCCTTACCTGGACGGCTTCAATAAAGGCAAGGGCGCCACCCTGGTCACCGGCGTAGGTGTTCACGTCGAACCCTTTGGCGGCTACTCGAGCAAGTGGAAGAGCATCAAGGATCTGCCGGACGGCGCAACCGTCGCCCTGCCTAACGAAGGCAGCAACGCCGGTCGTGCCCTGCTGCTGTTGCAGAAGAATGGCCTGATCACCCTGAAGGATCCAACCAACGCGCTGTCGACCACCAAGGACGTGGTTGGCAACCCGAAGCATTTCAAGTTCAAGGAATTGGAATCGGCCCTGCTGCCGCGCGTCTTTAAAGAAGTTGACCTGGACCTGATCAACACCAACTACGCCCTGGAAGCCAAGCTCAGCCCGAAAAAGGATGCGCTGATTCTGGAAGGTCAAGACTCGCCGTACGTGAACTACCTGGTCACCCGTTCGGACAACGCTCACACCGACGCGATCAACAAACTGTCCAAGGCGCTGACCAGCCAGCAAGTCAAAGACTTCATCCTCAAGAAGTACGATGGCGCGGTAATTCCTGCGTTCTGATTGCTACTTCAGCGTTGACACTAGCGCCGACGACTCTCATGAGCGTCGGCGTTTTTGTTGCTGTCCAGCGCACGATTCAAGGCCACGAGCAGCTTCATCATGTGCTCGCAATCGCGTCGGGAACGCGCCGCAAGCGGCGAGGGGGTGGTCTGGATAGGCATGCCGGAGGCTCCTGAAGTGTCATAAACGTTGGGTCAAGTGATGCGTAGACCCCGATAAAGGGGTTGTGTTCGCCAACAGACAAAATAGACCCTAGCTCGTTAGGTGATATCAATATGCCGTAACGGTATTTAAAATCTGATTCTTATATCTATAAAGTCGACTCCCTAAACCACCAGTCTTCTGGAGTCGGAGTCATATGTCCGCAGCCTCTCTCGCTTCATCGTCCGCCCGAGCCGCCTCGCAATCGTTCGACGTGCGCCCATTCACCGAAAAGGTGGGTGCGGAAATCGTCGGGCTGGATTTGTCCAGGCCGCTGAATGACGCCGATTTCGCCCGTGTCCATCAGGCGCACCTGGACTTCCATGTCGTGGTGTTCCGCGACCAGCACATTACCCCGCAGCAGCAGATCGATTTCAGCCGCCGTTTCGGTGTGTTGCAGATCCATGTGCTCAAGCAATTCCTGTTGGCCAATCACCCGGAAATCCTCATCGTCTCCAACATTGTCGAGAACGGCCAACCGATTGGCCTGGGCGATGCAGGCAAATACTGGCACTCGGACCTGTCCTACAAGGAACTGCCAAGCCTGGGTTCGATGCTCTACGCCCAGGAATTGCCCAGCGAAGGCGGTGACACCCTGTTCGCCGACATGCACCGGGCCTGGGACACCCTGCCGGAGCCTCTGCGCAAAGCGGTCGAAGGCCGTTTGGCAGTCCACAACTACACCGCGCGCTACAGCGAAGGCGCCAATGCCGCCAGCTGGCGCCCGACCCTGACGCCTGAGCAACTGGCGCAAGTGGTCGAGGTGACCCATCCGATCGTCCGTACCCATCCGGAAAACGGGCGCAAGGCGCTATTCGTCAGCGAAGGCTTCACCACTCGCATCGTTGGCCTGCCGGAAGACGAAAGCCGCGAGTTGCTGCAAGCGATCTATGACCACAGCGTGCGCGCCGAGCATGTCTATCGCCACCACTGGCAAGCCAACGACCTGGTGTTCTGGGACAACCGCTCCCTGATCCATCTGGCCGCCGGCTGCCCCGCGCATCTGCGCCGCAAGCTGTACCGCACCACCATCCAGGGTGATGCGCCGTTCTGATCCAGGAGTGCCGTTGCATGAATGCTGTTTTGCAAGGCCACACGGCCAGCGAAAGCCCGATCTCGCTAGCCGCGCGCGAAGCGCTGTTGCAGGTCAAGAACGTCAGTCTTGAGTACCGCACCCCGGAGCGGGTGGTGCGGGCGACGCATCAGGTCAGTTTTGAAGTCGACCCGTCCGACCGTTTCGTTCTGCTCGGTCCTTCGGGCTGTGGGAAGTCGACCTTGCTCAAGGCGGTCGCAGGTTTTATCCGCCCCAGCGAAGGCGAGATTCGTCTTGCCGGTGTGCAGGTTTCTGAACCTGGCCCGGACCGCATCGTGGTGTTCCAGGAGTTCGACCAGCTGCCGCCGTGGAAAACCGTGATTCAGAACGTCATGTTCCCATTGCTCGCCTCACGCACCCTGAAAAAGCCCGAAGCCGAAGAGCGGGCGCGTTATTACCTGGAGAAAGTCGGCCTCAGCGCCTTTGCCGATGCCTACCCCCATACCTTGTCCGGTGGCATGAAGGCGCGGGTCGCGATTGCCCGGGCCTTGGCGATGCAGCCGAAGATCCTGCTCATGGACGAGCCCTTTGCCGCCCTCGATGCCCTGACGCGTCGCAAGATGCAGGAAGAGCTGCTG
>Ga0302262_10001091_pt1 | contig 11467 bp, 7 predicted proteins | sample II_Fen_E3_4_FD_194557 | JGI IMG/M metagenome (GOLD analysis project Ga0302262, IMG submission 194557) | Peat permafrost microbial communities from Stordalen Mire near Abisko, Sweden - II_Fen_E3_4 | ecosystem: Environmental > Terrestrial > Soil > Wetlands > Permafrost | place: Sweden: Abisko...
GGCCATCGGCGGCGCGCTGGTGATGAGCTACGGCTTCACCAACACCCTCTGGGCGATCATCGCCATGATGGTGGTGATCTTCCTCACCGGCCTGCCGATCAGCTATTACGCGGCGCGCTATGGCGTTGACATGGACCTGCTGACCCGTGGCGCCGGCTTTGGCTATATCGGCTCGACCATCACCTCGTTGATTTATGCCAGCTTCACCTTCCTGTTCTTCGCCCTGGAAGCGGCGATCATGGCCCTGGCCCTGGAGCTGTATTTCCATATCCCCCTGGCGCTGGCCTATGTCATCTGCTCGATCATCGTCATTCCCCTGGTGGCCTATGGCATCACGTTGATCAGTCGCTTGCAGATGTGGTCGCAGCCGCTGTGGTTGACCCTGTTGATCGTGCCGTACGTGTTCGTGATCTGCAAAAACCCCAATGCGTTTGGCGATTTCCCCAGTTTCGCCGGGCGCGAGGGCGAAGGCGGCACCTTCAATCTGCTGTTCTTTGGTGCAGCGTTCAGCGTCGCCCTGTCGTTGGTGACGCAGATCGGCGAACAGGTCGACTACCTGCGCTTTCTCCCGGAAAAGACCCGGCGCAATCGCCGGCGCTGGTGGGCGGCGCTGCTCATGGCCGGGCCCGGCTGGGTGATTCCCGGCGGCCTGAAGATCATGGCCGGGGCGTTCCTGGCCTTTCTCGCCCTGCAACATGAAGTGCCCATCGAGCGCGCGGCCGAACCCACGCAGATGTACCTGGTGGCGTTCCGTTACGTGTTCGACTCACCGGAATGGGCGCTGGCGGCCATGGTGCTGTTCGTGATCATTTCCCAGATCAAGATCAACCTGACCAACGCCTACGCCGGCTCCCTGGCCTGGTCGAACTTCTTCGCCCGGGTCACCCACAGCCATCCGGGGCGGGTGGTGTGGCTGGTGTTCAACGTCGCCATCGCCCTGATCCTGATGGAGCTGGGGGTGTTCGATGCGATTGAGCAGGTACTGGGGTTGTATGCCAACGTCGCCATTGCCTGGATCGGCACCCTGGTCGCCGATCTGGTGATCAATAAACCGTTGGGCCTGTCGCCGAGCTATATCGAGTTCAAGCGCGCACATCTGTACGACATCAACCCGGTAGGCGTCGGCGCCATGGCGATTGCCTCACTGTTGTCCATCTGTGCCCATTTCGGTGCATTCGGCGCCCTCGCCCAGGCCGCCCCGCCGCTGATTTCGCTGTGTACGGCGCTGCTGGTGGCGCCGCTCATCGCCTGGCTGACCAAAGGCCGCTATTACATCGCCCGCACCAGTGCCCCGGAGCTGTTGTTTCCCACCGGCCCGCAAACCACCTTGCGCTGCGGCCTGTGCAGCAATGCCTTCGAAACCCCGGACATGGCCTGGTGTCCGGCTTATGGCTCGCCGATCTGCTCGCTGTGCTGTTCGCTGGATGCCCGCTGCGCCGACCAATGCAAAAGCCGCGCGCGGCTATCGATGCAGTTCGAAGACCTGATCAGCCGCTTGTTGCCACGCTTGCCCCGGCAATACCTGCATACCCGGCTGGCGCAGTATCTGGGCTTGATGAGCATGCTGGTGCTGATGCTGTCCGGGGCGTTGGCGCTGATTTACAGCCAGGTTGCCCATGGTCTGATCGACCAATCGGCGCAGGTGCATCACACCCTGCAACTGGCGTTTCTCAAGGCATTTTTCACCCTCTGCGTATTCGCCGGGGTGCTCGCCTGGTGGGTGGTGCTGACCCGCGAAAGCCGCCGCGTGGCCCTGGAGGAATCGGAACGCCAGACCGTGCTGCTGATGCAGGAGATCGACGCCCACTTCAAGACCGACCAGGCCCTGCAACAGGCCAAGGAAGCCTCCGAAGCCGCCAACGCGGCCAAGAGCCGCTACGTCACCGGGCTGTCCCATGAGCTGCGCACGCCGCTCAACAGCATTCTCGGCTTTACCCAGATTCTTCAGCGCGACGCCGCCACCCCACCGCGTCATCAGGACTCCCTGGCGACCATCATGCGCAGCAGCTCGCACTTGTTGTCATTGATCGACGGCTTGCTCGACGTGGCCAAGATCGAAGCGGGCAAGCTGCGCCTGGAACCTTCTGAAATTCTGTTTCAGGAGTTCCTTCACGACCTCGAACAGATGTTCGCCCCCACCGCGCGGGAAAAAGGCCTGGGCTTTCGTCTGGATCTGGTCGGGCGCATGCCAGAGGTGGTGCGTGGCGACGAGAAGCGGGTGCGGCAGATCCTCATCAACCTGCTGGGCAATGCGGTCAATTTCACCGACAGCGGCGAAGTCTGCCTGCGTGTCAGTTATCGCCACGAAACAGCGATCTTCGACATCACCGACACCGGCATCGGCATCGCCCCGGAGCAGATCGAGCGGATCTTCCAGCCCTTCGAACGCGGCGGTCTGGTGCGCCAGGACAACGGTGTCGGCCTCGGCCTGACCATCACCCGCATGCTCACCTCGCTGATGGGCGGTGCGTTGTCGGTGAGCAGCCAGCCCGATGAAGGCACGCGCTTTCAGGTGCGGCTGTTTCTTTCCGAAGTCCGGGTGCCCAAGGCGGTGATCCATGTCGAACATGACGTGATCGGCTACGAAGGGCCGCGCCGACTGATTCTGGTGGTGGACGACCATATCGAGCATCGGCGGATCATCAGCGGCATGCTCTCGCCCCTCGGCTTCGAGATTGCCCAGGCGGCCAACGGGCAGGAAGCGATTCGTCAGGTGTCGCTGCTGCACCCGGACCTGATCCTGATGGACCTGTCGATGCCCGACATGGACGGCTGGGAAACCAGCCGCCTGATCAGACGCAATGCTCTGTCCCTGGCGCCGATCATCATTCTTTCGGCCAATGCCAATCCCTTCAGCGATGGCTTGCCCCAGGTCTGCAACGACTACCTGGCCAAGCCGGTTCATGTGCCGGAGCTGCTCGAACGATTGCAACAGCACCTGCAACTGACCTGGCGCAATCGCCTGCGCCCTGCCCCTCAAGCCAAGGTGCCCTGGCACTTGCCGCCGCGTCAGGACCTGGAAGACCTCTACGAACTCTGCGGCCTGGGCTACGTGCGCGGGATCCAGCAGAAACTCGATGCCATCGAACGCGACAGCATCGACAGCGCCGGTTTCGTCGCCGACCTGCGCCAGCTCGCCAAAGGCTTTCGCCTGGATGAACTCAGCCTGCAACTCAAGGAGGCCCTTAATGGACACCCGGATTCAACCTGCTGACAACGGCGTGATTCTGATCGTCGACGACACCCCGGATAACCTGGCGCTGCTCTCCGACGCCCTCGACGAAGCCGGTTACATGGTGCTGGTGGCACTGGATGGCAACAGTGCGCTGAACCGCATTCAGCGCCGCCGCCCTGACCTGATCCTGCTCGACGCGATGATGCCGGGGCTGGATGGTTTCGAGACCTGCCGGCGGATCAAGGCCCAGGCCGAAACGGCGAATATCCCGGTGTTGTTCATGACCGCCCTGACCGACAGCGAGCACGTGGTCAAAGGCTTCGAAGCCGGCGCCATCGACTACGTGACCAAGCCGATCCAGTGCAATGAAGTGCTGGCCCGGGTCGCCTCACATCTGCGCACCGCGCGCATCCTGCAATCGGCGCGGCAAGCCTCGCAGTCGGTGAGCCTGGGTTTCGCCGACAAGCCTGCCTACGGCAAACTGTCGAGCCGCTTCCAGCTGACTGAGCGGGAGATCGAAGTGTTGCGTTGGGTGTCCTGCGGCAAGACCAACAAGGACATCGGCGACATCCTGCAACTGAGCCCGCGCACGGTGAACAAGCACCTGGAACACATCTACATCAAGCTCGGTGTAGAGACCCGCACCGCCGCCACTTCCGTAGCGCTGGCGGCGATGACCGAGCGAGCGTAGCGGCTGACACAGCGCTGTCGCGCAGCAAACAGATGGCCAATGTGGGACCGGCCGGGCGGCGCTCCGCTTCAGCCGCGAAGGCGGTATTACAGGCGATAGAGATGTATCAAATGTACCGGCCTCTTCGCGGCTAAAGCCGCTCCTACGAAAAAACCAGCTAATTCAGTGAGTTATTTTTTGTTTGATAAGAACCGCCATCAACCGCGCGCTAAATCAGCCCCTGCTCGGCACAGACCTTGACCACCTGCTCACGGAACCAACCATTGGCATCATCGCCGTCGGCGTGTTCGCTCCAGACCATGTCGAGGGTAAAACCGGGCAAGTCTGCCGGCATTTCGCAAACGGCCAGCCACGGTTCGTTGCCAAGCAGGGTCTGGATACGGCGCGGCAAGGTCAGGATCAGGTCGGTGCCGGGCAGCATTTGCAGTGCCGCGGCATAACTGTTGGCCCTCGCCACCACCTGGCGCTCCTGACCGTGCCTGTGCAGCCAGCTGTCCACCAGATTGGTGTCAGAGGTCCAGGGCACCGGGTAGACATGGGGCCGGGCGACAAAGCCGGCGACATCGATGGCCGCTTTATCGGCCGCCGCCTCGCGGTCCATCACACAGACCAGATCATCTTCAAGCAGCACCTGGGTCGCGAGCCCCGGCGGGATGCGTTTAAAGTCGGGGCCGAAGCACAGGGCCAGGTCGAGGCAGTCATCGCGCAGGCCGCCGACCGGCAGCTGCTTATCCAGGGTGCGTACTTCGACAGTGACCTCAAACCCTGAGCCGATAAAACTGCGCATCAAATGCGGCAACACCAGCAGCTCGAAATATTCGGGGGCGTAGACGGTGAACGTAGTCTGCCGTTGCACCGGGCTGAACAACTGCAACCCCGATTCACAGGCTTCGACATGTTGCAGGATCGATTGCACATGGCTGTGCATCGCGATGGCCTTGCGCGTGGGGCGCATGCCATTGCGCGTGCAGATGAACAATTCATCTTGAAAATGCATGCGCAGTTTTTTCAGGCAATGATTGGCCACTGAAGGGTTCAGGTGCAGGGCGTCGCAGACCAGGGTGAGATTGCGCTGCACGTAGACCGTGGCAAACACCTGCAAATCCTGCACGTCGAGCTTTCTCAAAGCATTCGCATTATTGTTTTGCATGAGAATCGCCTCATGGGCATGGCGGCCGAAAACCGGCTTAGCCATGCCCAAGATAACATCAAAATGCAATCACGCTAATGCGCCTTTGCCTCCCGCAGCTTCAGGCGTGGCGTCCCTGCCCGCGCATCCGCCAGCGGCGGCAGCCGTGGTCCGATACTTGGTTGGCGGGCGCCAGTTCAAGCACGTCGTCAGCCGCCTCGACACCCTTCCACCAGCTCTCGCCCTGACTCGGGAATTGCAGGTAGAACGGCCGCCCTATCATGGGCGTGGTCACGGCAATGTTCTTCTCCCAGGCCAGGGCGAGGATGCGGTCAAAGGGTTCGTGCCAGGTGTGCATCGCCAGGTCGAAGGTGCCGTTGTGGATCGGCAGCAGCCAACGCCCGCGCAAATCGATATGCGCCTGCAAGGTTTCTTCCGGCTGCATGTGTACGTTAGGCCACTGAACGTTGTAGGCGCCGGTTTCCATCAGGGTCACGTCGAACGGCCCGTATTGCTCGCCAATGTGCTTGAAACCATCGAAATAGCCGGTGTCGCCACTGAAGAAAATCCGCTGCTCGTCATTGAGCATGACCCACGACGCCCAGAGGGTCTGGTTGCCGTCACTCAGGCCGCGTCCGGAAAAATGCTGCGAAGGCGTGGCCACAAAGCGCATGCCGCCGACTTCCACGGATTGCCACCAGTCCAGCTGGGAGACTTTCTCCGCCGGCACCCCCCACTCGATCAGGGTATCGCCCACGCCCAGCGGCGCGAGGAAGTGTTCGGTCTTGGCCACCAAGGCTTCGATCGCCATCTGGTCAAGGTGGTCGTAGTGGTTATGCGACAAAATCACCGCCTTGATCGGCGGCAGCTCGTCAAGGCTGATCGGCGGCTGATGGAAGCGCTTGGGCCCGGCCCATTGCACCGGCGAAGCGCGCTCGGCGAAGACCGGGTCGGTCAGCCAGAACTGGCCGCGCAGCTTGAGCAGGACGGTGGAATGACCGAGGCGGTAAATGCTGTTGTCCGGCGCGGCCATCAATTGCTGGCGCGACAGCGGCTGCACGGGAATTTCGCCGGATGGGCGGGTGCCCTTGGGCTTGTTGACCAGCATGTCCCAGAAAATCCCCAGGGTCTTGAGAAAGCCCGATGGGCTCATCGGCGCAGGGTTGCGATAACGCCCGTTATGCTGCTGCAAAGTGGGCAATTGAGGGGCGTCGGGGGTGCGTTTGATCATGGCCATGCGCTGGGTGCTCCTGGGTGCCTACGCGGGGGTCGTCCGTTGAGGGTGCTGCTCGTCTGATCGGCCCGAAGCGTCGTAACAATACATTACACTACACGGTGTAGTTTTAAGAGCTTGCATGATCCCATGCGACAAGTAAACTACCGAGTGTAATTTTTCTCAAAACGTCCGTTTGAAGCCGAACCTTATGACCGCCCCACAACGCCTTACCGACCGCAAACGCGAAGCCATCGTCCAGGCCGCCATTGCCGAATTCCGCAGCAACGGCTTCGAGGTCACCAGCATGGACAAGATCGCGGCCACCGCCGGGGTCTCCAAGCGGACGGTCTATAACCATTTCCCGAGCAAGGAAGAACTGTTCGCCGAAATCCTCATGCGCCTGTGGACACTGGCCGACGAACAGCACGAAATCGCTTATCAACCCGGCCAGCCGCTGCGCGATCAGTTACGCCAGAAACTGTGGCTGAAGATGAGTACCCTCAGCGACAGCAACTTCCTTGACCTGGCCCGCGTGGCCATCGGCGCCACCATTCACTCCCCTGATCGCGCCCAGGCGTGGGTCAATCGCCTGAATCAGCGCGAAGAGCGTTTCACCGTCTGGGTCCAGGCCGCACAAAAGGACGGTCGCTTCAAACCGGTCGACCCCAGCTTCGCCGCCCACCAATTGCATGCCTTGCTCAAAGCCTTCGCGTTCTGGCCGCAGGTCACACTCAACGAACCGCCCCTGACCGAGGCAAAACAGAACGAGGTGCTGGACTCGGCGCTGGACATGTTCCTGGGTTGGTACGAAATCGCCAAGTAATCGGCCTCAAGCCTGCTGTTCGAGCCAGCGCCCCACAATCGCCTGCCGATTTGCCAATACTGCGGCGCCGCGCTGCACCACCCGCTGCAAAACATCGGCCGGAGCGGTTGACGGGTGACCTGAATCGAACGGTGGTTGCGGCGCGTATTCAAGACTCAGTTGCACGGCTTGCGCCACTTCGTCATCGAACAACTCGCTGACCAGGGTCAGGGCGAAGTCGATCCCGGCCGTCACCCCGCCGCCTGTCATCAGGTTGCCGTCGCGCACTACCCGCTCGTGCACCACCGTTGCGCCAAAGGCTTGCAGCAAGGACTGTGACGCCCAGTGGGTAGTGGCTCGCCGCCCCAGCAACAACCCCGCCGCGCCCAACAGCAACGCACCGGTACACACCGAGGTGACATAGCGCACTGCCTTGGCCTGTTGCTGGATAAAGGCCAGGGTTTGCGGGTCTTCAAGCAAGGCGTCGATGCCAATGCCGCCCGGCACACAGATCACGTCCAGCGCCGGGCAATCGGCGAAGGTCCGGGTCGGTAGCAGGGTCAGCCCGGTGCTGGACACCACCGGATCAAGGGTCTTCCACAGCAGGTGCACCTTGACCTCGGGCACGCTGGCGAATACTTCGTAAGGGCCGCTCAGGTCCAGTTGCTGGACCTTGGGGAAAACCAGTAAACCAATATTAAGGGGCATAAGGACCTCCTGTGCGGTGATGGACAAGCCAACTCTAGCCTGCGAGGATTTGGCAGATACGCCACGAACCCCACTATTTACGCCAAACCCGAGCGACACCATGTCCAAAGTCGTGTACCTGCTGGCCTACCCCGACGTACAACTGCTGGATATCTCCGGCCCTTTGCAGGTATTGGCCTCGGCCAATCTGCGCGCGCAGGCACAGGGGCTGGGCACGCCCTATGTGATGAGCGTGGTGGCCGCTTCGGCCGCAGGCGTGATGTCCTCGGCCGGGCTGGGTTTGCAGACCGCCCCCCTGCCCGCCCGCGACCAGCCATGCGATACGCTGTTGGTCGCGGGCGGCCGGGGCGTCGAAGCCGCCATGGAGGACAAAACGTTGCAGCAATGGCTGCTCGACCACGCGGGTCAGGCCCGGCGCGTGGCCTCGGTGTGTTCCGGCGCGTTTCTGCTCGCCGCCACCGGCCTGCTCGACGGGCGGCGCGTGGTCACCCACTGGAACAGTTGCCAGCGCCTGGCCCGATGCTATCCAGCCCTGCGGGTCGAGGCCGATCCGATCTTTATCAATGACGGGCGTTTCTGGACCTCGGCCGGGGTGACCGCCGGCATCGATCTGACCCTGGCGCTGGTCGAGGCCGATCTCGGCCATGCCCTAGCCCTGGCAGTGGCCCGGGACCTGGTGGTGTTTCTCAAGCGGCCCGGTGGGCAAGCGCAGTTCAGCACGGTCCTGTCCCTGCAATCATCGTTACAATCCCGGGCGCAACAAAACGCCGACCGGTTCAGCGAACTGCACGCCTGGATCCTGGAAAACCTGACGCGCGATCTGTCGGTATCGACCCTTGCCGTGCAGGCAGGCATGAGCGAACGCAGCTTCGTCCGGCATTACCATGCGCAGACCGGCAACACCCCGGCCCGTGCCGTCGAACACTTGCGTGTCGAAGCCGCCCGGCATCTGCTCAGCGACAGCAGCATGCCCCTCAAGCGCGTCGCCGCTCGCTGCGGTTTTGGTAGCGAAGAAACCCTGCGCCGCAGCTTTCTACGCACCCTCGCGGTCACCCCCCAGGCTTACCGCGAGCGCTTCAACCCGGCGCCCAATCACCATGAGAGGCTGACATGCGTTACGACCTGCTGATCCGCAATGCCCTGCTCATCGATGGCCGCGATACACCGGGCTATCCCGCGGATGTCGCCGTGCTTGACGGGCGTATTGCCCGGATCGGCGAGGTGTCTGCGGGCCAGGCCAGAGAAGTCCTGGACGCCAAGGGCCGGGTACTGGCACCCGGCTTTATCGACGTCCACACCCATGACGACACCGTGGTCATCCGCCAGCCCGAGATGCTGCCCAAGATCAGCCAGGGCGTGACGACCGTGATCGTCGGCAACTGCGGCATCAGCGCGGCGCCGGTCAGCCTCAAGGGCGCACCGCCCGACCCAATGAACCTGCTGGGCGCACGGGCGCACTTCGTCTACCCGCGTTTCAGTGATTACCGCGATGCCGTCGACGCCGCGCGCCCGGCGGTGAATGTCGCCGCCCTGATCGGCCACACGGCGCTGCGCAGCAATCACCTGGATGACCTGTTTCGCAGCGCCAGTGCCGCTGAAATCGCCGCCATGCGCGAACAACTGCGTGACAGCCTGCAAGCTGGCGCCCTCGGCCTCTCCACCGGTCTGGCCTATGCCTCGGCCTTTGCTGCCGAGACGGATGAAGTCGCGCAACTGGCCGAGGAGCTGAGCGCGTTCGGCGCGATCTATACCACCCATCTGCGCAGTGAGTTCGAGCCGGTGCTGGACGCCATGGATGAAGCCTTCAGCATTGGCCGTCACGCCAAGGCACCGGTAATCATTTCCCACCTCAAATGCGCCGGCGCCGGCAATTGGGGGCGCAGCCCGCAACTGCTGGCCGCGCTGGAACAGGCTGCACAGCAGCAGCCGGTGGCTTGCGATTGCTACCCGTATGCGGCCAGCTCCTCGACTCTGGACCTCAAGCAAGTCACCGATGCGTTCCGCATCACCATCACCTGGTCCAGCGCGCATCCCGAACAGAGCGGGCGCGACCTGATGGACATCGCCGCCGACTGGCAAGTGCCGCTGCTGGACGCGGCGCGGCGGCTGCAACCGGCCGGTGCGGTGTATTACGGCATGGCCGAAGAGGACGTCGAACGCATCCTCAGTCATCCGCTGTCGATGATCGGCTCGGACGGTCTGCCGGAAGATCCGTTTCCCCATCCCCGACTGTGGGGCGCCTTTCCCCGGGTATTGGGGCACTTTAGCCGCGACAAAGGCCTGTTCGCTCTGCACACCGCCGTGCACAAGATGACCGGCCTGTCGGCAGCCCGTTTTGGCTTGCATGAGCGAGGCTTGATTCGTGAGGGTTGCTACGCCGATCTGGTGCTGTTCGACGCCGCGCGCGTACGGGATGCCGCCGACTTCAAGAATCCACAACGCGCCGCCGAGGGGATCGACGCGGTGTGGGTCAATGGCCATTTGAGCTATGCGCACGGCAAGGCCACGGGTGAACGCCAGGGCCGCTTTCTGCCGCGCTCGGGGTCGTTGCGCGAGGGGTTTTGACTGGGGCAATTGGTGATGTTTCGTAGGCAGGTTTTTAAACCCAGGCAATCAGCCGAGAATTCGCCCTCGGCATTCACCAAAACCAATCGAAACCTGCCCATCGCCCTTGCAGCGGGCACGCAGGATCACTTCATCGCCACTTTCCAGGAAGCGCCGGGTTTCGCCACTGGTCAGCTCGATCAGTTGCTTGCCGCCTTCGGTCATCTCCAACAGGCTGCCGAACTGCCCTGCTTGCGGGCCGGACAGAGTGCCGGTGCCGAACAGGTCACCCGGTTGCAGCTTGCAGCCATTGACGCTGTGATGGGTCACCAGTTGCGCCACCGTCCAGTACATATTGAGCGTGTTGCTCAGGGCCAAGCGCTGCGGCGCCAGACCTTGGGCGCGCATCTGCTCGGTCAGCAGCAGGACTTCCAGCTCGATATCCAGCGCGCCGTTTTGCTGGTCCGCTGCGTCATGCAGGTAGGCTAGGGGCTGCGGGTCACCGGCCGGGCGCGCCGGCTGGGCACGGCGAAACGGCGCCAATGCCTCGGGCGTCACCACCCAGGCCGAGACGCTGGTGGCAAAGCTCTTGGACAGGAATGGGCCCAGCGGTTGGTATTCCCAGGCTTGCAGATCACGCGCCGACCAGTCGTTGAGCAGGCAGAAACCGGCGATATGCCTGGCCGCTTCGTTAATCGGGATGGGCGCGCCATCGGCATTGCCCGGACCGATCCAGATCCCCATTTCCAACTCGTAGTCCAGGCGCTTGCAGGGGCCGAAATCCGGCACGTCCTGCCCGGCCGCCAGGGTCTGGCCCTGAGGGCGGCGCACCGGGGTCTCGGACAGCACAATGGTCGAGGCACGGCCGTGATAACCGATGGGCACGTACTTATAGTTAGGCAGCAACGGATTGTCCGGGCGGAACAGCTTGCCGACGTTCATTGCATGGTGGATACCAACGTAGAAGTCGGTGTAATCGCCCACCCGAGCGGGCAGATGCATCTGGCATTCGGCCATGGGATGCAACAAGGTCGGGCTAAGAGCCAGCATGCGTTCAAGGTGCGGGCTGCTGACATCGAGCAACGCTAGCAACTCCCGACGCAGCGCCTGCCGGGGGCCGGCGCCGAGGGCAAAGAAATCGTTGAGGCGGTCGCTGCTCGCGGGCAATGCCCCTATCACCGCAGCCTCACTGAACAGATCGT
>Ga0302262_10001093_pt1 | contig 11453 bp, 9 predicted proteins | sample II_Fen_E3_4_FD_194557 | JGI IMG/M metagenome (GOLD analysis project Ga0302262, IMG submission 194557) | Peat permafrost microbial communities from Stordalen Mire near Abisko, Sweden - II_Fen_E3_4 | ecosystem: Environmental > Terrestrial > Soil > Wetlands > Permafrost | place: Sweden: Abisko...
CCAGCGCAAGCTGACCAGCAATATGGAATGGCTGTGCCGCGATTATGGGCAGGAAACGGCGGCCTATCTGATGCAGCGCGAGGCCAGCGAGAAACTGGCCCGCACCAGCATTAACGACATTTTCGACTTTGGCCTGCATGAATTCATCACCGAATTTCTGGCCACCAACCGCCTGATCGCCGAGGCGATCGCGGCCGATTACCGCTTTACCGAATAGGTGCCACCATGCGCATAACCATCGAGCACCAAACCCATTACCGCTTTGCCCAGCCCGTGTGGCATGGGGTCCAGCGCCTGCGCCTGACCCCACGTGATTGCCCGGTGCAAAGCGTGCTCTCGTGGGATCTCTCGGTTGAAGGCGCGCAGGTTGAGACGGTTTATGAAGATCACAACCTCAACCCTGTCACCGTCATCTCGCTGGGCAGCGGGAATGGGGAAGTGACCATTACCGCACGCGGCGTGGTGGAAACCCGCGATGCGGCCGGGGTGATGGGGCCACACACCGGCTTCATGCCGCTCTGGCTGCTCACCAACCAGACCGCGCTGACCAAGCCGGGGCCAAAGCTGCGCGCGCTGGCGGGCAAATTCCGCGATGATGGCGCCAACACGATCCCCATGCTGCATGATCTGATGACCGCTGTGGGCGAGGCGGTGGCCTATGAGGCCGGGCATACTGGCGCAGACACCACCGCCGAGGCCGTTCTGGCGACAGGCAAGGGCGTGTGTCAGGATCACGCGCATGTGTTCATCGGCGCGGTGCGCCTGCTGGGCCTGCCCGCGCGCTATGTCTCGGGCTATCTATTGATGGAAGACCGGGTGGAGCAGCAAGCGGGCCATGCCTGGGCCGAGGTGCATGTGCCGGGGCTGGGCTGGGTGGGCTTTGATGTGTCCAACGACAAATGCCCGGATGATTCCTATGTCCGTCTGGCGGTAGGCGTCGATTATCGCGATGCCGCCCCGGTCACCAGCATGGCGCAGGGCGGGGGCGTTGGCGAACTCTCCGTGGCGCTGGCTGTGGCGCAACAGTCGCAGGCGCAATAGGGTCGCTGGGCAAAACTACGTGCGCAAAAACTTGACGCGGAGCGCCATAAATGAGCAACCGCCTTTTGAGATTCGTCTGGGGGTCGTGACGTGACGTATTGTGTGGGTATGATGCTGGACAAGGGCTTGGTGTTGATGAGCGACACCCGCACCAATTCTGGTGTCGACAACATCTCCACTTTCCGCAAGCTGTTTCACTGGGAAGTGTTCGGCGAGCGGATCGTGGCCTTGATGAGCAGCGGCAATCTGGCCACCACCCAAGCGGTTGTGGCCAAGATCGAGGAGCAGAACCGCCTGCCCGCCGATCGGCACAACACCGTGCTCGAAGCGCCCACCATGTTCCAGATTGCCACCGCTGTTGGCAAATTGCTGCGCGAAACCATTGCGGAGCGCGATCAGGATAATGGCCAGCAGGCCTCTGGCACCTTCTCGGCCACGCTGATCCTATCCGGACAGATCGAGGGCGAGGCGCCCAAGCTCTACCTCATCTACCCCGAAGGCAATTTCATCGAGGCCACGGTGGACACGCCCTTCTTCCAGATCGGCGAGACGAAATATGGCCGCCCGATCCTCATCCGCGGCTATGATCCCAAGGCCAGCTTCGAAGATGCCGTCAAACTGCTAATGGTCAGCTTCGATTCGACCCTGAAGGCCAACCTCTCCGTCGGCATGCCGCTCGACCTGCTGGTGATCGCCAAAGACGAATATACCCCCCTCCACGAACGCCGCATCACCGCCAACGATTCCTGGTATCGCGTGATCTCGGCAAGCTGGAGCGAAAGCCTGAAGGCGGCTTTGGATGGCCTGCCCGATTATCCGTTTCACGCGGGGCGATAAAGGGTTGTTTGCCGGGTAAGGCTCCCCCCTACCGACACACCGCATTATGCGCCAATTCCACATGGAAATGGTTGCGATGCGCACTGTTATAATCCGGCCCCAGCACCACACCAAAGCGTTTGCAGGCGCTTTGGTGGATGATGCGCAGGAATTGGCGCTCCTGCGGTGTCCCCGCGTTCCAGTTGCCCAGCAGGCTGATGCGGCGACCATCGGCCAGCACAAAGCCCGAGACATCAATGGCATTGCCGGTGGCATGGGCGGATCGCCTCTCGCTGCCCGCGATGTTGCGGCAATTGTAGCTGCCCATGGTTTCGATCTTGGTCAGGGGGCTGCCCAAAATCTGGCGCGCGGCGCGATCGACGCCAAAGCGCGCCCATCCCGCAAAGGTGCTGGCCAGCGGGCAGGTGACCGGGCCGAGGTTGGTCAGCGCCAGCGAGGCATCGTCGCTCGACAGGCTGACGAGTCGCACCGCATGGGTGGTGGCGCATCCCGCGCCGTAAGTCTGGTCGGGCAGGGGGGTATAGCTGACCGAGCGGGCGCCCAGATCGGCAAGGCATTGGCCATAGGTCTGAGGTGGAATGTTATGCGCGGTCGGGCGCCGTAGCGGGGCAGGCGCGGGAGGCCCACTGGTGCAACTGGCCAGAGCCATCGCGAGTAGCGCGCTGATCCTGCCTAAAAACGGCAGATTTCGAAGGATTTCGCGGGCGGATCGCATAAAGGTTAATCTATGGCAAAAGAGGTTGCCCTATTATTACCACGCCGTTTGCGGGCGGTCGATGGGGGATGATACGGGGGTGGCCTAGGGTCCACTCCGGGCTTGACAGGGCTGCGGGCGTCTATAGAGGGGCCAGCGGGCCACGCGGTCCCAACGCCGCGCGTGCTCTCTGTGAGGAGAGTCTTAAATGACTGATATTATTCTGCCTACGAGCAAGCCTGCGCGTCCGTTCTTTTCTTCGGGCCCTTGTGCAAAACCCCCCGTCTTTGCCCCCGAAAAACTGGCGACCGAGTCGCTGGGTCGTTCGCACCGTGCGAAGATCGGCAAGACTCGTCTGGCTTATTGCATCGATCTGATGCGCGAAATCCTTCAGTTGCCCGAAACGCACCGCATCGGCATCGTGCCCGGTAGCGATACGGGTGCTTTCGAAATGGCCATGTGGACGATGCTGGGCGCCCGCCCCGTCACCACGCTGGCTTGGGAATCGTTTGGTGAAGGCTGGGTGACGGACGTTGCCAAGCAGCTCAAGCTCGACCCCACCATCCTGCGCGCCGATTATGGCCAGATCGCCGATCTGAACGCGGTTGATTGGTCGAATGACGTGCTGTTCACTTGGAACGGCACCACCTCGGGCGTGCGCGTTCCCAACGCTGATTTCATCCCCGCCGACCGCGAAGGTCTGAGCTTTGCTGACGCCACCTCGGCGGTGTTTGCCTATGACATCGATTGGTCGAAGATCGACGTCGCGACCTTCTCCTGGCAGAAGGTTCTGGGCGGCGAAGGCGGCCATGGTGTGCTGATCCTCGGCCCCCGCGCTGTCGAACGCCTTGAAACCTACACCCCCGCTTGGCCGCTGCCCAAAGTGTTCCGCCTTGTTTCGAAGGGCAAGCTGGCCGAAGGCGTGTTCAAGGGCGAAACCATCAACACCCCCTCGATGCTGGCCGTCGAAGACGCGATCTTCGCGCTGGAATGGGCCAAGGGTCTGGGCGGTCTGGAAGGCTTGAAGGCCCGCTCCGATGCCAACGCCGCCGCGCTCAACAAGATCGTGGAAGAGCGTAGCTGGCTCTCGCATCTGGCCGAAGACGAGACCATCCGCTCGAAGACCTCGGTCTGCCTGTCGGTAGAAGGTGCGGATGCAGACTTCATCAAGAAGTTTGCTGGTCTGCTCGAAAAGGCTGACGCCGCTTATGACATTGCGGGCTATCGCGATGCTCCGGCGGGTCTGCGCATCTGGTGTGGCGCCACGGTCAATGTGGAAGACATCGAGGCGCTCGGGCCTTGGCTCGATTGGGCCTATGCCACCGTCAAGGCTGGCTGATTTTTCTGATTATGGCGGGGGCTGACGCGCTGCGCGCCCCCGTTTTCCCTTTCACATGAGGATAAGATTCCCATGACCGAGACCCGCAAGCCCCGCGTCCTGATTTCGGACAAGATGGACCCCAACGCCGCCCGCATCTTCACCGATATGGGCTGCGACGTTGATGTGATCACCGGCGAAACGCCCGAACAGCTGATCGCCCGCATCGGCGATTATGATGGCCTCGCCATCCGTTCGAGCACCAAGGTGACCAAGGCCGTGCTCGATGCCGCCACCAACCTGAAGGTGATCGGCCGCGCCGGTATTGGCGTGGACAACGTGGACATCCCCTATGCCAGCGCCAAGGGCGTTGTCGTGATGAACACGCCTTTCGGCAACTCGATCACCACCGCCGAACACGCCATCGCTCTGATCTTCGCGCTGGCCCGTCAGCTCCCCGAAGCCAATGCGCAGACCCAAGCTGGCCTGTGGCCCAAGAATGGCTTCATGGGCGTGGAAGTGACCGGCAAGACGCTCGGCCTGATCGGCGCTGGCAACATCGGCTCGATCGTCGCCTCGCGCGCTATCGGCCTGCGCATGAAGGTTGTGGCTTTCGATCCCTTCCTGACGCCCGAGCGCGCCATTGAAATCGGCGTGGAAAAGGTGGACCTCGACACGCTGCTGGCCCGCGCGGATTTCATCACGCTGCACACGCCGCTGACCGCCGAGACCAAGAACATCCTTTCCGCTGAAAACCTCGCCAAGACCAAGAAGGGTGTGCGCATCGTCAACTGCGCGCGCGGTGGTCTGATCGACGAGGCCGCGCTGAAGGCTGCGCTGGATTCGGGCCATGTGGCTGGCGCCGCGCTCGACGTGTTCCAGACCGAACCGGCCAAGGAATCGCCGCTGTTTGGCACGCCCAACTTCATCTGCACCCCGCATCTGGGCGCCTCGACCACCGAAGCACAGGTCAATGTGGCGCTTCAGGTTGCCGAGCAGCTTGCCGATTACCTCACCACCGGCGGCGTGACCAACGCGCTCAACGTGCCCTCGCTGAGCGCCGAAGAAGCCCCCAAGCTGCGTCCCTACATGGCGCTGGCCGAAAAGCTGGGCAGCCTTGTGGGCCAGCTCACCCCCTCGGCTGTGGCCCGCATCTCGATCCACACCGAAGGCGCGGCGGCAGAACTCAATGCCAAGCCCATCGTCGCCGCCGTTCTCGCTGGCTTCCTGCGCGTGCAGTCGGCCACGGTGAACATGGTCAATGCCCCCTTCCTCGCCAAGGAGCGCGGCCTTGAAGTGCGCGAAGTGAAGACCGAGAAGACCGGCGATTACAACACGCTGATCCGCGTCTCGGTCAAGACCGACGCCGGTGAGCGCTCGGTGGCAGGCACCCTGTTCGCCAATGCCGAGCCGCGTCTGGTCGAACTGTTCGGTATCAAGGTCGAAGCTGAGCTGAACGGCGACAACCTGTATATCGTCAACGAGGACGCCCCCGGCTTCATCGGCCGTATCGGCAGCCTGCTGGGCGAAAACGGCATCAACATCGGCACGTTCAACCTGGGCCGCCGCGAAGCCGGTGGCGAGGCCGTGCTACTGCTCTCGGTCGATAGCCCGGTGTCGGAAGATGTGCTGGCCGCCGCTGGCAAGCTGCCCGGTGTGAAGCGCGTCAAGGCGCTGGCGTTCTGATCCTTCAGAGCGTTTGACGGATAAAGAGCGGGGGTAGCTTTCGGGCTGCCCCCGTTTTTTGTTGGGTGGCATTCGGTGTGTTCGCCCTTTCTAATTTGCCCAACCAAAGCTAAAGCCCCCCGCATTATGGATACTGAAACCCGCGATCTGCTTCCCGAAGGCTTGGAAGACCGGCTCCCTCAGGCGAGCGCCGCCGCCACGCGCATCACCCGCGCGATCATGGATGTGCTCGATAGCCACGGCTATGACCGGGTGCAGCCCCCCAGCATCGAGTTCGAGCGCAGCCTGGCCAGCCGCATGGCGGGCATTCAGACGCGGCGCATGGTGCGCTTCATCGATCCGGCCAGTTTGCGCATGATGGCCTTGCGCAGCGACATCACCCCGCAGGTGGGGCGTATTGCCGTCACCCGTCTTGCGGCGGCGGCGCGCCCCCTGCGTCTGGCCTATGCGGGTCAGGTGATCACCATCAAGGGCGACGGGCTGGACCCGACGCGCGAACGGCTTCAGATCGGCGCAGAATTGATCGGCAGCGATGCCGTCGCGGCGGCGGGCGAAGTGCTGGCCGTGGCCATCGAGGCCTTGCAGGCGGCGGGCGCGACCGGGATTTCGGTCGATTTCACCCTGCCCAATCTGGTCGATGCACTGGCCGCTGGCCCTTGGCCCTTGGCGGCAGATCGGCTGGAGGCGGTGCGCCGCGAACTGGATGGCAAGGATGCAGGGTCTCTGGTGAGCGAAGGCGGGGCGGCCTATTTGCCCCTACTGCATGCGACCGGCGCGTTTGAGGCGGCTTTGGCCCGGTTGGAGGCGCTGGCTCTGGGCGATGTGCTCGATGCCCCCATCGCCGCGCTGCGCCAGATCGCCGCACGTATCCCCGCTGGCGTGCGCCTGACGCTGGACCCGACCGAGCGGCATGGGTTTGAATACCAAAGCTGGTTTGGCTTCCAGATTTTCGCCGATGGGGTGCAGGGCGCCGTGGCGCGCGGTGGCTCCTACGCGATCTTGGGCGCGCAGGGCGAAGCGGGCGAACCGGCGATTGGCTTCTCGCTCTATCCCGATCCGCTGATCACCGCGCTGGCGCCCAGCGAGGCGCCGCGCGATCTGATCTTCCTGCCCTTGGGCCATGATGCCGATGCCGCCGCCCGCCTGCGCGCGGTAGGCTGGCGCACCGTGGCGGCGCTCACCGATGCCGATGATGCCGCCACGCTGGGCTGCGCCTATCGGTTGGTGGCGGGCGAAGCGGTCAAGCTCTGAGCGAACACATCTTTTAGCCAAACATCCACCACCGGCGTGGCCGGATAGTCGGGATCGCCCAGCTTGCGGTTGATCTCGACATGGCCGCGCAGGCCCTTGCCTTCAAACTGGTTGGTCTGCACCGCCGCGCCCGCATGCCGCAGCGCGTCGGCCAGTGCCTTGGCCTGCTCCAGCCCATCCTCGCGCTGCACATTGATAAACAGGAACCGCGCTGCATTGGGCGCCGCAGCATAGCTGAGTGGCGAGACAGCGCGTTGGCGGGCCACATCCGTGCCAAAGGCCTGCTTATAGCGCCCCTGCATATAGGAGCCTGCCGCCGCCATTTGCGCGGGCACATCATAGGCCGCGCCATCAATCGGCAGCACCCCGGCCAGATCGCCAAAGCTCAGCCCGGAGCCTTGCAGATAGCGCTCATCCGTGCCGACCAGCGCCACCAGATGTGCGCCCGCGCTATGCCCCATCAGCACGATGCGGTGGCGATCAATCCCCAGCTTGTCGGCATCGGCGATCAGGCGGGCCAGCGCAGCGGCCACATCTGCCGCCTCATCCTCCACCCGCACAGCGGGCACGAGGCGATAGCTGATGGAGGCAAAGGCATAGCCTTGCGCGGTGTAATGCGGGGCCTTCCAATTGCCTGTGGCATTATCCTTATTGCCCTGCGTCCATGCGCCACCATGCACAAAAAGCACCAGCGGAACCGGGCCTTTGACGCCATTGGGCAACGTGAGATCGAGATTTTGCAAAGGATCGGTGCCATAGGGGATTGTTCGCTTGGGCGGGGCGGGCGGAGCCTCTCTCGCACGATCCTCCTTGTTCAGCCGCCGCACCAGCAGGGCACCCATGAGCAGTTGGGCCTGCCCCGGAACAGCGCTAGCCAGCAGGGTGATTGCGGTGAGGGAGCCGATGGTGAGGCGCAGACAGCTTCGCATGGGTCATCCTTGTGTGGTGGCCGATGAGCGCAGCCTGCCACACCGGGCCTGTCCGCGCCATGAACATCCGCGATGATGCTTGACGCGCTGGGCCGCACTGGCTAACGCGCGCCCCGCATCGGGGCGCATTTCCGCGCCCCACAGACCCATCCTTTGCGCCGAGTCCTGTCGAAGGGCGCTTGTGGATTAACTGGCAGGGTGAGGGACTCTATCCATGGCAAATGTGACCGTTGTCGGCGCCCAGTGGGGTGACGAGGGCAAGGGCAAGATCGTTGACTGGCTGGCCAGCCGCGCCGATGTGGTGGTGCGTTTTCAGGGCGGCCATAATGCCGGCCACACGCTGGTGGTGGGCGACAAGGTGTATAAGCTGAGCCTGCTACCCAGCGGTATCGTCACCGGCACGTTGTCGATTATCGGCAATGGCGTGGTGCTCGATCCCTGGCATCTCAAGTATGAGGTGGAAAAGCTCGAGGGGCAGGGCGTGCCCATCAATCGCGAGAATTTCGCGATTGCCGAAAATTGCCCCTTGATCCTGCCGATGCACCGCGATCTGGATGGCTTGCGCGAGACGGCGGCGGGCGCTGGCAAGATCGGCACCACCGGGCGCGGCATTGGCCCGGCCTATGAGGACAAGGTTGGCCGCCGCGCGATCCGCGTGTGCGATCTGGCGCATCTCGATGATCTGGGGCCGCAGCTTGATCGCCTTTGCGCGCATCACGACGCTCTGCGCGCCGGCTTTGGCCGTCCGCCGGTCGACCGCGAGGCGCTGATTGCCGAGCTGAAGGAAATCGCGCCCTTCGTGCTGCAATTTGCCGAGCCGGTGTGGAAGCGCCTGAATACGGTGAAGAAGGCCGGTGCGCGGGTGCTGTTCGAGGGCGCGCAGGGCGTGTTGCTCGATGTCGATCATGGCACCTATCCCTTCGTGACCAGCTCGAACACCGTGTCGGGCACGGCGGCCTCGGGCAGCGGCCTTGGTCCCAGTTCGACTGGCTTTGTGCTGGGTATCGTCAAGGCCTATACCACCCGCGTCGGCTCCGGCCCGTTCCCCACCGAGCTGGATGACGAGATCGGCCAGCGTCTGGGCGAGCGCGGCCATGAATTCGGCACTGTCACGGGCCGCAAGCGCCGTTGCGGCTGGTTTGACGCGGTGTTGACGCGCCAGTCCTGCGCGATCAGCGGCATCACCGGCATCGCGCTGACCAAGGTCGACGTGCTGGACGGGATGGAGAAGGTGAAGATCTGCACCGGCTATCGCCTGCATGGTAAGGTGCTGGATTACTTCCCCGCCCATGCCGCCGATCAGGCCGCTGTTGAGCCAATCTATGAAGAAATGGATGGTTGGCAGGGCACCACCGCTGGCGCGCGGAGCTGGGCCGATCTGCCTGCCCAAGCGATCAAATATATCCAGCGCGTGCAGGAGCTGATCGAAACGCCCGTGGCGCTGGTCTCCACCAGCCCCGAGCGTGAGGATACTATTCTGGTGCGCGATCCGTTTATCGACTGATCTGCGGGCCAGATCGCAACATTGGGGCCGCCCTTCCCATGCCGGGAAGGGCGGCTTTTATGTGTTTTTGACATGTTCTCTTCTATATTGACTTGGCCTGCGGAGCGCGTAGCCTTTTAGGTATAAAAACTAATACGGGCAGATGGAGTCTCAGGCATGGTGAACGGCGCTTTCTTTGGTGGTCAGGATGACTTTTCCTATGGCGCTCCGGCAGAGACAGGATTGGGGCTGAAGGTTTCCATTTTCGCCGACCGCGCATCCTTGCGCGATCAATTGCGCGAGGATGCGCAAGGCGCGGGGCTGCGCGTGGCGGAAACCAGCCCGGTCAATCGACTGCTGGCCGATGATGCGCCGCCGCTGGGCGATGTGGTGCTGCTCGATTGCCCCTTGGTGGATGCCGAGACCTTGGCGGCGCTGGCCCGGCTCGATGGGCGCGCGGCGCGCGGCGGGGCGGCCTTGGTGGTGTCCACCTCGGTCGATGGGCTGGAGGATGTGTTTGGCTGCCTCGATCATTCCTCGCCACAAATCATGGTGTCGCCCAGCCGGGCCGAACGCTTGGTCGCGCTGGGGCAGGTGATGGCGCAATTGCCAGGTCGCCGGGTGCGCGAACTCTCGGATGAGGATCGCATGGTGCTGTTGCGCCTGACGCAGCAAGTAACCGAGATTGGCGAACGGCTGAACAGCCTCAGCCCTGGCGCGGCGGCCAGCCCAGCGGTGCGCGATGCGGCGGCGTTCCGGTTTGATCCGCCCGCGGCGGATAAGGCGGCGGGCGATGCCTTGGTGGCCCCTGCCAAGCCGCAATTGCCCGAAGCGCGCATGGTGCGCCGGATCATCCGCCAGCGCCAGTTGCGCGGGCGGTTTTTCGATGCTGATCTGTTTGCCGATCCCGCGTGGGATATGCTGCTCGACCTCAGCGCGGCGCATGTCGAAAAGGCCAAGGTGTCCGTCACCAGCCTCTGCATCGCCTCGGGTGTTCCGCCCACCACCGCGCTGCGCTGGATCGGGCAAATGACCGAAGGCGGCCTGCTCAAGCGCGTGGAGGATGAGAGCGACCGCCGCCGGGCCTTCATCACGCTCAGCGACAAGGCGGTAGACGCCATGGCCAGTTACTTTGCCGAATTGGGTAATGCGGTGCACCGCCTTGTGTGATCCTCTTTCAGTTTCCATTCAGCCACGAAAGTATCATGATGCGCACAGAGTATTAGAGTAGGCCCGCGTTGAGCGAGCCTTGGACATAGGGTGCGATGATGAACAAGGCTTTGTGGATCGGCGTGGGTGTGATGGCTCTGGCGGGTGCGGCGCAGGCGCAAACGGCCAAGCCCGACAATGCGCAGGGCGAGGTGTCGCTCACCATTTACAACAATGATCTGGCCTTGGTGCAGGACAAGCGCGAGCTGACCCTGCCCGTCGGGCGCAGCGCCCAGGAATTTGCCGATGTCTCGGCGCAGATCCGCCCCGAAACGGTCACGCTCTCCGCCCCCGGCGCGGGCGTGGTGGAGCAGAATTTCGATTATGACCTGCTCAGCCCCGAGCGTTTGGTGGACAAGGGCGTGGGGCAGGGCGTGACCATCATCCGCACCAACCCCGGCACTGGCGCCGAAACGGTCGAGCATGGCACGATCCTCGCCAATAATGGCGGCACGCTGGTACAAATCGGCAACCGGATCGAGGTGCTGGCTGATATGAAGGCGCGGCTGGTGTTCGACAAATTGCCCGATGGGCTGAAGGCGCGGCCCACGCTCTCGGTCACGCTGGATGCGGCGCAGGGGGGCAAGCGCCCCGTCAACCTGTCCTACCTCTCTCGCGGTTTTGGGTGGAAGGCCGATTATGTCGCGCTGTTTGATGAGGGCGCAGGCAAGATCGATGTGCAGGGCTGGGTCACACTGAACAACACCAGCGGCACCAGTTTTCCCCATGCCAAGGTGTTGCTGGTGGCGGGGGCTGTGGCTACCAGCACTGATGAAAGCGCAGAGGATCGCCCGCGCGGCGTGATGGGCACGCAAACCGCCGATCGCGAACAGGTGGGCGATTTCTACATCTATCCCATCAAGGCGCGCACCACCGTGGCCAATGCCCAGCAAAAGCAGGTCAGCTTTCTGGATGTGAAGGGCGCGCCCGCCGCCAAGACCTATTATTACCGCAATGGCTGGCTGGCGGGCCATGATGATGCCCAGAGCTTCGCCACGGTGCTCT
>Ga0302262_10001097_pt1 | contig 11426 bp, 9 predicted proteins | sample II_Fen_E3_4_FD_194557 | JGI IMG/M metagenome (GOLD analysis project Ga0302262, IMG submission 194557) | Peat permafrost microbial communities from Stordalen Mire near Abisko, Sweden - II_Fen_E3_4 | ecosystem: Environmental > Terrestrial > Soil > Wetlands > Permafrost | place: Sweden: Abisko...
TGATCGACGCCACGGGGCATGAGTTGCAGGGCATCAGCGCCACGCGAGCCAAGGGTCGGCTGGTGCTGGCGGGCGATGGGGCCGATGCCAAGGTGGGCGATCTGGACACGCTGCTCGATACCGCCCCCGCGCTGCGCCCGCAGGTGGCCGAGGCGGAGTGGGTGGGCCATCGCCGCTGGAACCTGACCTTCAAGACCGGGCAGACCCTGGAATTGCCCGAGGGCGTGGCGGCGGCAGCGGCGCTGACGACCTTCGCGCGGCTGGATGGCACGCATCAGTTGATCGGCGGGCAGGTGCTGGCCTTTGACATGCGCGCGGGCGACCGGATCTATATGCGCCGGGCCGCTGGCGCCGCCGATGCCGCCGCGCTGGCGGCAGCGGCGAGCGCCCAGGCCGCCGCGCCCAAGCCCGCGCCGACGTTGAGCGCCTCGCCCAAGGTGGACAAGCCGGTGGAGCGTAAGGCGCCCGAGCATAAGCCTGTGGAGCACAAGCCCGCCGCGCATAAGGCCGCGCCGCATAAGGCTGTCGAGCACAAGGTGGCTGAACATAAGGCGCCCGCGCACAAGCCTGTCGAACACAAGGCGCCTGAGCATAAGGCCCCTGAGCATAAGGCCCCTGAGCATAAGGCCCCTGAGCATAAGGCCCCGGCCCACAAGACCACCGAGCACAAGACCAGCCCTGCCCATGCCAAGGCGCCAGAGCATACCCGCATCAAGGAGAAGCCCTGATGCCCGCTCCACGCATCGCCCGCGTGTATGGGGCGGTGAACATCGGATCGTTCCGCGTTTCGGCCCTGATTGCAGGCCGGGCGGAAAATGGCGAGATGGTCGTGCTGGGCAGCGCTCACCGCGCGGCACAGGGGGTGAAGCGCGGCTATGTGGTGGATGCCCAGGCGGCCACCTTTGCCATCCGCGATGCCATCGAACGCGCCGAGAAAATGGCCAATACCAGCGTGTCCTCGGTGTGGGTCGGCTGTTCGGGCGCGGGGCTGGCCAGTCGCATCGCCCATGTGGAAAATGACATTGGCGGCCGCCGGATCGAGCAGGAGGATATTGACCACCTGCTGGTCTCCGCCCGCGAGGTGATCCAGCCCGAAGGGCGGATGGTGCTGCACGCTTTGCCCGCGCATTACACGCTGGACGGGGCGCATGGGGTGGCCAATCCGCGCGGCCTCCATGCCGAGCGTCTGGGCGTGGATATTCATGTGATGCTGGCCGATGGCGCGCCGATCCGCAATCTGACCGAGGCGGTGCAGAACGCGCATCTGGATGTGGAGGCCGTGGTCGCCAGCCCGATGGCCGCCGCCTTTGCCAGCCTGACCGCCGAGGAGCGCGAGCTGGGCGTGGCGCTGGTGGAATTTGGCGCGGAGGTGACGACGGTATCGGTTCATGCGGCGGGGATGCTGCTGGGGCTGACCGCGATCGCGATGGGGTCGGGCGATATTACCGACGCGGTGGCCAGCGCCTTTGGCATCCGGCGTTTCCAGGCGGAGCGGCTGAAATGCGTCAATGGTTCGGCGATCGCCACCCCGGCGGACCACCGCGAGATGATCCCCGTGCACGGGCCGGGCGAGGAGCCGACCGGGCAGTTAGCGCGCCATGCCGATGACAAGAACCGCATCCCGCGCGCCGAACTGATCAGCGTGATCACGGGCGAATTGTCCAAGCTGATGGATGAGATCAGCCGGGTGCTCAAGGGCATGGGCTTTTCGGGCGCGCGCGGGGCACAGGTGGTGTTTACCGGGGGCGGGGCAGAGTTGGCCGGGCTGGCCGATTTCGCGCAAGGGGCGCTGGGGCGCCCGGTGCGGATCGGGCGGCCGACCATGTTGAAGGGCCTGCCCGAGGCACATGCCACGCCGGGATTTTCGACTCTGGCGGGGCTGGTGCAATATGCCGCCGCCGATCCGATGGATATTCGCAGTATCGGGCCGACGCGCGCGCGCGCCGGTTCGGATGGCTGGCTGGGCTGGATTTTGCGCATCCTGCGCGCGATCAAGGATTATTTCTGAGGTGGCGGTAGTGCGTATGATGCAACATGTCGCAACACTGTGGACAAATGAAACAAACGCTTTGCTTGTGCGAGTCGAAGCGTGCAATTTGATGGGATGGGGGCGAGCGCTTAGCGGGCATCGTCCTGACAGGAGAACGCAATGAGCATCAATATCGGTCCGCCCACCGTCGATGAGCTGCGCCCGCGCATCACCGTGATCGGGGTTGGCGGCGCTGGCGGTAACGCCATCGCCAACATGATCCGCGCCGAAATCGAAGGCGTGGATTTTGTGGTCGCCAATACCGACGCGCAGGCGCTCAACAATGCGATCGCAGAGCATCGCATCCAGTTGGGGCCTGAAATCACCCAGGGTCTGGGCGCGGGTTCGCGTCCGGAAGTGGGGCGCGCGGCGGCCGAGGAAACGCTGGCCGAGATCGACCGCTTGCTGGACGGTGTGCATATGCTGTTCATCGCGGCGGGCATGGGTGGCGGCACCGGCACGGGCGCCGCGCCCGTGATCGCCAAGGCGGCGCGCGAAAAGGGTGTGCTGACTGTGGGCGTGGTGACCAAGCCGTTCCTGTTCGAGGGCACGCGCCGGATGCGCAGCGCCGAGGCGGGGATTGATGAGCTGCAAAAGCACGTCGACACGCTGATCGTGATCCCGAACCAGAACCTGTTCCTGGTGGCCAAGGCCGAGACGACCTTCAAGGAAGCGTTCCAGCTTGCCGATGAAGTGTTGCAGCAGGGTGTGCGCTCGATCACCGATCTGATGGTGATGCCGGGCCTGATCAATCTCGATTTTGCCGACGTGCGTTCGGTCATGGCCGAGATGGGCAAGGCGATGATGGGCACGGGTGAGGGCGAAGGCCCCAACCGCGCTCTGGAGGCCGCCGAAAAGGCGATTGCCAACCCGTTGCTCGACGGTGTGTCGATGCAGGGCGCCAAGGGGGTGATCATCTCGATCATCGGTGGCGACGATATGAAGCTGCTGGAAGTGGATGAGGCCGCGAACCATATTCGCGAGCTGGTCGATCCCAACGCCAACATCATCTGGGGCAGCGCGTTCAACCCCGATCTGGATGGCAAGATCCGCGTGTCGGTGGTGGCCACCGGCATTGAGCAGACCGTGAACCAGGCCGAGGAAGCGGCTCGCCCGTTCAGCCTGCAAGCCGCGCGCGGCCCCGCCCGTCCGGGCGCGGTCCCCGCGCAGCAGCCGGTGGCGGCTCCCGTGGCGCAGCAGGCTCCGGTCGCGGCGCCCACGCCGTTCCCGCCTCTGGCGCAGGATCCGGTGCCGTTTGTGGCAGCGCCCCCCGTCGAGGAGCCGCTCGAGTTGAGCGCCTTGCAGGAAGCGCCGCAGCCCGCGCCGTATCAGCCGCAGCAGTCCGCGCCCGCGGTTCCCCTCGCGCCCGCGCGTGACGAACTGTTGCTCGACGCCAGTCGCCTGTTGGATGACGATGCGCCGGTGATCCCGCGCCGCCGTCCGCTGGTGCCCGAACAGGGCGAGGAGCCCGCGCGCGCCGCTGGCAGCAGCACGCTGTTTGAGCGCATGGCCAATCTGGGGCGGCGCAAGGATGAAGATGATGGCGGCGACGATGGCGCCGCGATCAACATCCCGCGCTTCCTTGGGCGGCAAAACAACCAGTAAGCCGGGGCGGCGCCCGAGCGGCGCCGCCGTTGGCCGAAGGAGTGAAACGTCAGACCATGATCGCTGTCCGCTTGCAAGCGCGTCGCCACGGGGTAGCCCGGTGGCGATGGTCTGTCATGGTCGGGGCTGGCCTGTGGGCTGGGGCGGCTATCGCCCAGCCCGCCAGCCCGCCGCCTACCGCCACACCGCCCAATGCTACGCCTGTGGTGCAGGCGGTGCCCGACACCAATGATCCGCATCGCGCTCTGTCGGCTGCTTTGGTCCGGCTGGGGCGTAATCCGCGTGATGTGGATGCGCTCAATCAGGCGGGCAATGCCGCGCTGGCGCTGGGCGATGTGCAGGCGGCGACGGGTTTTCTCAGCCGCGCCGACCGGTTGCAGCCCTATACGCCGCGCATCATGGCCAGCCTTGCTTCAGCCCGGTTGCGCGCGCAGGACCCGGTGACGGCGCTGGGCCTGTTTGAGGATGCGGCCAAGGCGGGCGCGCTGGGCGGGGATCAGATCGCCGACTGGGGTCTGGCCTATGATCTGGTGTCCGACAATATCACCGCGCAGCGCTATTACCGCGAGGCTCTGGCGGCGGGCGCGGGCGATGAGGCGGCGCGGCGGCTGGCGCTGAGTCTGGCGATTGTGGGCGACCGGCGCGCGGTGGAAACCGTGCTGGCGCCCTTGCTGCAAAAGCAGGATCGCGGGGCGTGGCGCATCCGGGCCTTTGCCTTTGCCATTCTGGGCCGCGAGGAAGAGGCGGTGGCGATTGCCAACACCACCATGCCGCCCGAACTGGCCAGCGCGATTGCCCCCTATTTGCGGTATATGCGCAAGCTGACCCCGGCGCAGCAGGCGGCGGCGGCCAATCTGGGCTATTTCCCGCAGGCTTCGCAGATCGGGCAGGATAGCACCCGGATCGCCGAATGGGTGAGCATCCACGGCATCAAGCGGCCCACGGTGGCCGATGACGCGCAGGCGCCCGCTAGCGAGCCGCAAGGCACGCGTCTGGCCGCCAGGGGCGAGCCGCATAAGGACAAGCGCAAAGCGCACCCTTCCGAGGTTGATGGCGGGGGTGCTGCGCCGCCCGAACCCAAGCCTTCGCGCGATGCGGCGCCGCCGGTGCCGGTCGAACTGGCCGCTGGCCCCGCGCCCGAGGCCAGGCCGCGCCCCAGGCCGGTGGAGGCCCCGCGCCCGGTGGCCGCCGGAAGCCCGGCGGTGGCCGGTTTTGATCTTTCCAGGGTGGCGCCGCCGCGCCCGGTGGCGACGCCTCAGGCGGACGCTCCGGCCCCGGTGGCGACGCCTGCGCCCCAGCCCAAACCAGTGGTTCAGCCCGAGCCGGTCCGGGCGCCCGCGCCTCAACCCAAGCCCGCGCTCAAACCTGTGGCCAAAAAGCCCAGCTTTGCCGAATTGTTCGAGGATCTGGGCAAGGCGCAGACCAGCGCTACCCCGACGGCGGGCGCGGTGGACATCCGCAAGATTCAGGCGCCGCGTCCGGCCCCGAAGGCTCCGCCGCCGCCCAAGGCTCCGCCACCGCCCGCGCATCCCAGCCGGATCTGGGTGCAGGTGGGCGTGGGCCGTGATGCGGACCGCATCAGTTACGATTGGCGCAAGATGGCGCGCGAAGAGCCTGAGTTGTTCAAGGCGCAGAAGCCCTTCCTGTCGGAATGGGGGCGCACCAACCGCCTGCTGATCGGCCCGTTCGAGACCGAGGCGGCGGCCAAGGCCTATAATGACAAGCTGCACAAGGCCGATCACGCGGGCAGTTTTGTTTGGGTGAGTCCCGCCGGACAAGTCGTTGATTTGCTGGACAGTAAATAGAACTTGTGCCGAAATTGGCCGAAATGGCCGCCGCAAGTGGCTTTTCCACAGGCTGTGAACAGGCTTATGGAGTTTTGCGCAACCGTGTCTTCGTCTCTTCTTGTGTGAGGCCCCAAGCTTCGCGCATCCATGCGTTGCGACATTCATGTCTCTGGGATCAGGTTTGACGATGATGAGAACGGGCGAAAACGATTTCGGGCGCCATGAAGACTGTGCCCCGGTCGAGATGCTCGGCCAGTTGTTCGAGGCGCGGGGCTGGAACCATGAATTCGTCTCCGATGACGAATTGACCGGCGAAGTGCAGGGCAGTTGGGCCACCTATCAGCTGCGCGCGATCTGGCGGGCGGAAGATAACGTGCTGCAATTGCTGTGCCTGCCCGACATTCGCGTGGCCGATGACAAGCGCCCCGCGATGTTCGAGGTGCTGGGCCTGATCAATGAGCAATTGTGGCTGGGCCATTTCGACATTTGGTCGAACAATGCGGTGCTCCTCTATCGCCATGGTCTGATGCTGGGCGATGACGGGCTGCTCAGCCTTAGCCAGGCGCAGATGTTGATCGAGGTGGCGGTCGAGGAATGCGACCGATTCTATCCCGCGTTCCAGTTCATTCTGTGGGGTGACAAGAGCCCCGCTGATGCGCTGGCCAGCGCGTTGGTCGATGCGGCGGGGGAAGCCTGAGATGAGCGATTTGCCGGTCTGGCCCGCCACGGTGTTGATCGTGGGTTGCGGCAATATGGGCGGGGCGATGCTGGCCGGATGGCTGCGCGCCGGCGTGGCGCCCGAGCGTTTCACTGTGGTGGACCGCCGCATGGCCGAGCCGCCCGCTGGCGTGGAACTGCTGCGCGAGGTGCCGCAGGGGCGGGTGTTTGACGCCATCCTGCTGGGCATGAAGCCGCAGGCGCTGGACAAGGCCGGGCCGGATCTGCTGGCGCTGGGCGGGCCGGATACGGTGGTGGTCTCGATGCTGGCCGGGGTGGAACTGGCCAGTCTGGAGCTGCGTTTTCCCAGCGCGCGCGCGCTTGTGCGGGTGATGCCGAACCTGTCCGCCGCCGTGGGCAAATCGCCGATGGGCGTGGTGGCCAGCGGGCTGGACCATGATGCCCGCGCGGTGATCATGGCGTTTCTGGCGCCGCTGGGCGCGCCCGAATGGGTGGGCGAGGATCTGTTTGACGCGGTGACGGCGCTGGCCGGGTGCGGCCCGGCGTTTGTCTATCGCTTTATCGACGCGCTGGCGGCTGCCGGGGCGGCGCTGGGGCTGGATGGTGATCAGGCGCAGCGTCTGGCGCAGGCGACGGTGGATGGCGCGGCGGCTTTGGCGGCGGCATCCCCCTATCCGCCGGGCGAGTTGGCGCGGCGTGTGGCCAGTCCGGGCGGTTCGACTCAGGCGGGGCTGGACGTGCTGGATGCCGATGGCGCGCTGGGTAAATTGCTGCTGGCGACGTTGACGGCCTCGCGCGATCGCAATGCCGCAATGGGCGCGGAGGCGCGGGCGCGCAAGTAACATCCTGATTTCGGATCAGGAATGCGCGCTTGACCCGGTTTTCCCCATCCCGGCATCTGCTGGCAACACTTTGATACGCTTTTTCCGCGTAACGCCGCTTGAAACCGGGGCGGGAACAGCCGATATTCCTTGCCATAGCGCCGCCCTTTTTGCGCGGCGCCAGTATTGGAGTGAAACACATGGCCATCTGGAATGACCCCCAGCCCACGCAGACGGGCTTCGGCGCGTCTTCGAGGATGAATGCTGGGTATGCCAATGCCGCCGCGCTGGATGCGGGGCTGCGTAAGTATATGCTCTCGATCTATAATTACATGACCTCGGGCGTGCTGCTTTCGGGCATCGTGGCGCTGTTGTTCGTGAATTCGGGTCTGGCGGCGCAGGTGTTTGTGACCCCGCTGCGCTGGCTGATCGTGCTGGCCCCGCTGGGCTTCGTCTTCGCGATGAGCGCGGGCGTGAACCGGATGCGGGCGGGCACGTTGCAGGCCTGCTTCTGGGGCTTTGCTGTGGCGATGGGCCTGTCGCTCTCGTCGATGCTGCTGGTGTATACCGGCGCGTCGGTGGCGTTGGCCTTCTTTGCCACCGCTGGCGCCTTCGCCGGTCTCAGCCTGGTGGGCTATACCACCAAGAAGAGCCTGTCGGGCATGGGCAGCTTTCTGATCATGGGCGTGTTTGGCCTGATCATCGCCATGGTGGTGGGGATGTTCTTCCACGTGCCGGGTCTGGGTCTGGCGATCTCGGTGCTGGGCGTGCTGATCTTCGCGGGTCTGACCGCCTATGATACGCAGCAGCTCAAGAACACCTATGTGCAGGTGGCTGGCACGCCTTACGTCGAAAAGGTCGCGATCATGGGGGCGCTGAACCTCTATCTCGACTTTATCAACATGTTCCAGTTCCTGCTCAGCCTGCTGGGCGACCGCCGCTGATTGGCGGGCCTTTGCCCGAATGGGCAGGGGCGAAAGACGGATCATCGTGCCCGAGGTGCTATCTGGCGCCTCGGGCATTTTCTTGTGGGGTCCATTGGGGTAAAGGCCTCCCCAACGCGCGAGGCTTTGGCCCGCGCAGCATGACAGGGAATTGCATGATACAGCGGACAAGGTTTGTTCTGGTTTTGGCGGGCGTATTGGCTCTGGCCGCGTGTGGCGCGCCGCCATCGCCCCCGCGTCCTACCCCGCCCGCGCCGCCGCCGCCCGAGGTGGTGGTGATTCCTCCGCGCCCCCACGCGCCCTTTGGCGCGGCGGCCAATGTGACGGTACCCGCGGTCGGCCCCGATGGGGTGCGCCACACGATCCTGGTCGATTCGGCGGATGCGCAATTGGTGTGGAACCTGCGCTCGGCCTATAATGTGGCCGCGCTCAATTGCGTGGGGCCGCGTTTTGGCGAAATCACGGACCATTACCGCGTTTTTCTGAAAAGCCATGCCAGGGCGCTGACGCAGGCCAATGCCGGGGTGGATGCCAATTTCCGGGCGAAATACGGCAAGGGCTTCGTCGCCCGCCGCGAGACCTATATGACGCAGGTCTACAACTATTTCGCCTTCCCGCCCACGCTGCCCAATTTCTGCGAATCGGCGCTGGCGATGAGCCGCGAGAGCGCCGGGCTGACCGCCAAGGATCTGCCGGAATTTTCCAAGCGCAGCTTTGTCCAGTTCACCCGCGTGTATGAGGAATTCTACAGCGCCTACGAAAAGTATCTGGCCGATCTGGCCGAGTGGGATGCCAAATATGGCAATGTGGTCGCCGCCAATGGCCAGACCGGCCAGCGCGGCCCGGCGACGGCTACGGATTGAGGCAGGGCGGGGCGGATGAAATTTTTCTTCCCGCCCCGCGATTTTTTGCTTTCCTGAGCCTATCCCCTTCGCTAAGGGGGCGGCTCTCGCGGGGCGGGGGTGGTGAAAGCCAGTCCTATCGCACCGCGCTCGCAATGGAACGGGGCCGTAGCTCAGCTGGGAGAGCGCGTCGTTCGCAATGACGAGGTCAGGGGTTCGATCCCCCTCGGCTCCACCAATGCGAGATTGGTACATACCCAATAGGCCGTCGGCTTTTGGCCAGGCGGCCTTTTTGGTATGTGCCGTCCCGTACTCTGAACGCTTTCGGAAACCACCATGCATTTTCTCGACCAGGCCAAGATCTACATCCGTTCAGGCAGCGGTGGCGGCGGCGCGGTCAGCTTTCGCCGTGAGAAGTATGAGGAATATGGTGGCCCCAACGGCGGCAATGGCGGCAAGGGCGGCGACATCATTTTCGAGGCCGTCCCTGGCCTCAACACGCTGATCGATTTCCGCTATACCCAGCATTTCAAGGCCCAGCGCGGCGGCGGCGGCGCGGGCACCAACCGCACCGGCGCTGGCGGCGAGGATCTGGTGATCAAGGTGCCCGTCGGCACGCAGGTGCTCGACGATGACCGCGAGACGGTGCTGCTCGACTTGACCGAGGTGGGCCAGCGCGTGACGCTGCTGCGCGGCGGCGATGGTGGGCGCGGCAATGCCAGTTTCAAAAGCTCCACCAACCGTGCCCCGCGTCAGCATGGGCCGGGCTGGCCGGGCGAGGAAATGTATGTCTGGCTGCGGCTCAAGCTGCTGGCCGATGTGGGCCTGCTGGGGATGCCCAACGCGGGCAAATCGACCTTTATCAACCAGGTGAGCAACACCAAGGCCAAGGTGGGGGCCTATGCCTTCACCACGCTGCGCCCGCAATTGGGCGTGGTGCGGCACAAGGCGCGCGAATTCGTGCTGGCTGACATTCCCGGCCTGATCGCGGGCGCGGCCGAGGGCGCGGGGATTGGCGACCGTTTTCTGGGCCATATCGAGCGGTGCCGCGTGCTGATCCATCTGATCGACATCGCCGGCAAGGAGCCGGTCGAGGCCATGCACATCATCGAGGAAGAGCTGGAAGCCTATGGCGAAGGCCTGGCGGACAAGCCGCGTGTGGTGGTGCTGAACAAGATCGACCAGGCCGATGATGAGCTGGTGGCCGCCTATCGCAAGGAATTGCTGGATGGCGGGGCCGACGAGGTTTTCGCCATTTCCGCCGCCAGCGGCAAGGGTGTGTCGCAATTGCTCGACGCGGTGATCGGTTATTTGCCCGCCGCCACCACCACCGAGCGCCCGATGGGCGAGCGCGAGGAGCAGGACGACACGCCGTGGTCGCCGCTGGGGTGATGCCGCGCGGCACGGCGGGGCAGAGCGGCTGCCCACCGCTTTCCCGCCCGCTGCCTCTTTCCCCCCCGGCATGTTTGGCCTAAGCGCTCGCCATGCCTACACGACCCCGGATTGCCCACCTTACCGACCTTGCTGATTCTACGCTGACGCCGCGCCTTGTGATCAAGGTGGGGTCGTCGCTGCTGGTGGACGCCGCTGGCCCGCGCCGCGCGTGGCTGGCCGATCTGGTGGCCGAAATCGCCGCCGCCAAGGCGCGGGGGCAACAGGTGATCGTGGTTTCCTCGGGCGCGATTGCGCTGGGCGCGCGGCGGCTGGGGCTGGACAAGGGCGGACGCGGCAGCCTGGCCGATGCGCAGGCCGCCGCCGCTGTGGGCCAGATCGCGCTGTCGGGCCTGTGGGCAGAACTGCTGGGCGCGCATGGGCTGACCGCCGCGCAATTGCTGCTGACGCTGGAGGATCTGGAGGATCGGCGGCGTTATCTCAACGTCACCGCGACGCTGGGGCGCCTGCTCGATGCCGGGGCGGTGCCGGTGATCAATGAAAACGATTCGGTGGCGACTCAGGAAATCCGTTTTGGCGACAATGACCGCCTGGCCGCGCGTGTGGCGCAGGCGGCGCGGGCGAGCGCGGTGCTGCTGCTTTCGGATGTCGATGGCCTGTATGACCGCCATCCTGCCGAACCGGGCGCGCAATTGCTGCCGGTGGTGAAGGGCGTGACGGCGGAAATCCGCGCCATGGCCAGCCCGCTCTCGGGCAGCGGCATGGGCAGCGGGGGCATGGTTTCCAAGTTGCAAGCCGCCGAGATTGCCGAAATGGCCGGGATCGCCCTGTGTATCGCCAATGGCACCAGGGATCAGCCCATCGCCCGCGTGATCGAGCAGGGCGTGGGCACGCTGTTCCTACCGCGTGGGCGCAAGGGCGCGCGCAAGGCCTGGCTGGGCGGACGGTTGCGGCTGAAAGGTTCGATCACCGTGGATGAGGGCGCCGCGCGCGCGCTGGGGCAGGGGGCCAGTCTGTTGGCCGCCGGGATCACGGCGGTGGAGGGCCAGTTTCTGCGCGGCGATGCCGTGGCGATTCGCGGGGCCGATGGCACCGTGCTGGCGCATGGCCTGTCTGAATATGATGCGGGGGAATGCGCGGCGCTGATCGGGCACCACTCCTCGCTGCACGCCGAAATTTTGGGGCACGAGCCGCGTTCGGCGATTGTCCACCGCGATCAACTGGTGATGGTATGAGCACGATTGCACGCAGCGGCCCGCTGATCGCCCTGACCGGGGGCACGGGATTTGTGGGGCAGACGCTGCTCGATCTGGCGCTGGGCAGCGGGG
>Ga0302262_10001098_pt1 | contig 11419 bp, 10 predicted proteins | sample II_Fen_E3_4_FD_194557 | JGI IMG/M metagenome (GOLD analysis project Ga0302262, IMG submission 194557) | Peat permafrost microbial communities from Stordalen Mire near Abisko, Sweden - II_Fen_E3_4 | ecosystem: Environmental > Terrestrial > Soil > Wetlands > Permafrost | place: Sweden: Abisko...
CTGCTCGATGAGCACCCTGCTCCACGGCTATTGACCGAATCGACGGGCGGCTTCCGGGCCGAAGTCCCGCGGGCTGAAACCCGGCTTGTTCAACTGGTAGCCACTGCGCTGTTCATTGATCAGGTTGAACGCCAGGTAGCTGCCGGCATTGAGGTCGTAGTACAGCCCCACACCCGCTTGCGGTCGCTGGCTTTCATAGGCGTAGAAGAAATTCAGCATCGACGTCCGCCATAACTCGCCACGGTTGTCGTAGTTGTCGGCCAGCATCGGGAACCAGGTGTCTTCATCGATGTACAGCTTGCGTTTGCCGTACAGATGGCGATAACCCGGCTTCAGGGTGCCTTCCAGCTCCCAGACCCGATGACGCTCGTAGCGCATGGCGTCCTGATTGAAGTGGCCCGGGGTCAGCAAGTCGGCGTACTTGAGATTCGCCGCGTGCAGGCGATACGTGTTGTAGGGGATGAACATCTCGCGCTTGCCGACGATCTTCCAGTCATAACGCTGGCCCGAGCCGTTGAACAGCCGCACTTCGTCCACGGTGATCGAACCGCCGCTGCCAGGGAACGACATGTCGAAGCCATACCCCGGCGACTGGCGCACACGACGGGTACCGGGGTCGTAACGCCAGGCCTGGCGGGGTTCGGTCTTGTCGTTCCAGAACTCGGTGCCGGTATTGATCTCGCCCTTGTCCCGTTGTGGCAGAAGCGTTTCGTTGAGGTAGAACGCCGAGTTGCCCACCGTCTCGCCTTTCTTGCCCGGTTCCAGCGACGGCGCCAGGTTGCGCGAGTGCACGCGACCCCAGTTGATGTTGCCGTCCTTGAGCACATAGGCGTTGTCGGAGGTGTACTCCTCGGTCCAGGCGCGCAAGGTGAAGGCCGAGGCGTTCTTCAGCAGTTCCAGGCCGCTGCGTGGTACGGGAAAGGGCGTGCCACCGGTTTTGCCCACCACCCCTTCACCGTCATCGACCAGTCGCGCGATGCTGGCGTTTTCGCGAGTGGCATTGCACACCCCATCATCGAAACGGAAGTCCCGGTGCGAGGGGTAGACCGGCATCTTGTACGTAGCCGGGTACAGCTTGAACAAGGCTTTCTGCCCGTCGGACAGGTACTGGCTGTATTGCGCCAGGTTGGCCGTGGTAATCACGAACAGCGGTTTTTCGTCCGGGTACGGGTCAATGGGATGGTTGCCGGTGCCCTTGAAGTCCACGTGGGGTGGCACCCCCAGCCACTTGCCACTGAACGCCGGGATGCTGCCATCGGCATTGGCGCTCTTGTCGGCGCCGACACAGGTCAAATCCTTGCCCAGGCGCTCCACATCTTCGGGTGCCGCATTCGCCGTGGCGATTGCACTGCATCCCAATATCAACCCCAACACCCAGCTGGGAGTGGCGTTGGCAGGCCGCGAGACAAGACAACTGGAGGCCAGGTTACTGCCGGTCATTTTTATTCTCCTTGGTTACCGATAGCGGTCACCCAGTATCGGCAGCCCAAGGATCGAGAAGCATCGTCCGCACGGACTAACGCATTTTTACCCGGCGCCCACGCAATACCACTTAAAGCGCTGGCTCGGCCAAACCCGGTCCGTGGGGCTGCGCCAACGCCACGACACTGTTGAGCATGATCCTCACCAGTTCGGTCTGGCGACGGACACCGGTCTTGGAAAAAATCGAACGCAAGTGCGCACGGGCTGTGTTGCGGCGAATACTCAATGTCTCCGACGCCTCCTCCAGCGACAGACCGTTGGCCAGCTCCAGGGCCAGCGCGGTTTCCGCCGGCGTCAGGTTGTACAACTGCGAAGTCGCCACGTTACTCACCAGCGACTTGCTGACCGCGTCGCGCACATACACCACGACCGTCGGTTTCCCCCTGCCCTCGACCAGCTCCTGCGTCGGTATCAATTCCACTACCACGCCCAGGCTGACTTTCCCCGAGGGCCGGGAAATCGACATGGCCTCGGCACCCTGCACGCCAGCACCGCCCGGGCTTGCCCGCTGAAAGGCATTGCGCACCAGGCGCAGCAGCTCGCGATTGTCACTCGGGTAAATGGCTTCGAGCCGACCGCCAACGACTTTAAGGCCGTCCTGACTGTCGAGAATCTCCCGGGCCACCGAATTGAGCTGCACTACGCTGCCATTCTCATCGAGGACGAAGGTCGCCACCGCCATGCGGCTGATGGTTTGCGAATACAGGCTGCCCAGGGATTCACTGCGATCAAGCTGTGAATGCATGTGCAACGCACGGCGCAAATGCGGCAGGAGCATTTCGCACATGGCTCGATCGACATGGGAAAACCGTGCCTGATCCCGTGGACGGTTGATCCGGAAACGCACGGCGCTGCCATCGGGCATGCGGATATCGGCGCCCAGCATCTGATGACAGTTATAGGGTTGGCAGTAGAGCAGATAAAAAGAAGAACCAAGCCACTCGGCCTCGCTCACCAATTCATCCACGGTGAAAACCGTGTCGGTGGGCAGGTTGTCGAACAGCGTGGATTTGGAATAGTAGGCGTAATGGTTGATGCCCCCCTCCCCCAGCTCGACATCGCCGGCGACCATCATCGGCGACAGCAGCGGCTCATCCTGAACGCGCAGGATCAAGGTCACGAAATTGGCCTTGAACAGTGAACGCAGCTGGCGCAACGAATCACCCAAACGGCGGATATCCATGGCCGAATCGTACATGTTGCCGATGAGCCGTTCGTAGTCTGAAAGCTCCAGCCCCATCTCAGTCAGGACCTGTGTGTTCGTCAAGCGACTTTGCATTGCCACTCCCCCGGCAGCGGGCCCGGACTAAGGGGCCCGCTTGAATCAATGGTCATGGGTGATATCGATGCGCATTGCACCGTGGTCCATCTTAAGGCAGTTCGAACAACCCGGCCGCGCCCATGCCGCCACCGATGCACATGGCAATCACCACATAACGGGCGCCGCGACGACGACCTTCCAGCAGTGCGTGACCGACCATGCGCGCACCGGACATGCCGAACGGATGGCCAATGGAGATTGCACCGCCGTTGACGTTCAGGCGTTCGGCCGGGATTTGCAACGCATCGCGGCAATGCAGCACCTGGCAGGCGAAGGCTTCGTTGATTTCCCACAGGCCGATGTCCGCCACGCTCAGGCCAAATCGCTTGAGCAACTTGGGCACCGCCACCACCGGGCCGATGCCCATCTCCTCGGGGGCGCAACCGCCCACGGCAATGCCCCGATAGATGCCCAGCGGAGTCAGCCCGCGACGCTGGGCTTCCGCACGACTCATCAGCAGGCTGGCCGATGCACCGTCGGAAAACTGCGAAGCGTTGCCGGCAGTAATGAACTCCCCCTGCTCAATCCATTTACCGTCCTTCCACACCGGCTTGAGCGACGCCAGGTCCTCCAGGCGCGTGTTGGGGCGATTGCATTCGTCGCGCTCGACCACCACACGCTGATGACCGCTGGGTTGGCCGGCGGCATCGAAACACAGCTTGTCGACGCTCAAGCCAACGATTTCCTCGTCGAACAATCCGTCACGCTGGGCCGCGGCGGTGCGCAGTTGGCTCTGCAAGGCATACTCGTCCTGAGCAGCGCGGCTAATGCCGTAGCGACGCGACACGATTTCAGCGGTTTCCAGCATCGGAATGTAGGCGCTGGGCATGATCTGCAATACGGCTTCGGACTGGGCGCGATAGCTGTTCTTGTGCTTGGTCTGGGTCAGTGACAACGATTCCACGCCACCGCCGATGGCGATGTTCAACTCGCCGGTCATGATGCCCTTGGCCGCGACGCCGATGCTCATCAAGCCCGAGGCGCACATGCGATCCAGGGCCATGCCCGGCACGGTGTCCGGCAAGCCGCCGGTATAGGCGCACAGGCGGCCGATGTTGTAGGCCTGGGTACCCTGCTGCACCGCAGCGCCCATGATCACATCATCCACTTCACCCGGTTCGATACCGGCCCGCTCGACCACGGCCCGTACCACGTGTCCGCCCAGCACCGGGGCTTCAGTGTCGTTGAACGAACCGCGAAACGACTTGGCGAGCGCGGTCCGCGCAGTAGCAACGATGACAACTTCATTCAAATCCATGACAGGCTCACTCGGTAATAGGGTTGAAGGTGTAGCGGCTGATCGTGTCGATCACACAGCCGGGGCGCGACTGGCCCTCGACTTCCACAGTGACGCGCACCACCAGTTGCACGGCGTCCGCCAGTTGTTCGGCACGCACGATGCTGGCGCTGCCACGCACCCGCGATCCAACCTTGACCGGTGCCGGGAAGCGCACGCGGTCACTGCCGTAATTGACGCCCATCGCCATGTTGTCGATCGTGAGCAATTGCGGCAGGAACAGGTTGACCAGCGACTGGGTCAGGTAACCGTGGGCGATGCAAGCACCGAACGGGCCGGTGGCGGCGCGTACCGGATCGACATGAATCCACTGGTGATCGCCGGTGGCTTCGGCGAACAGATCGATGCGCGCCTGGTTGATGGTCAGCCATTCGGTGCAGCCGAGGTCCAGGCCTTCGGCCTCGAGCAACGCCCGGGCACTGCTGAAAACATGAGTCATCGCCTACTCCTCAGGCTTGTTGGGAACTGACGGACAACACTTCGCCGACCATGTAGGAGGCGTAATCGCTGGCCAGGAACATCATCACGTTGGCGACTTCCCAGACTTCGGCGGCACGCCCGAACGCCTCGCGCCCGGCCAGGCTGGCGAGCAGCTCTTCACTGGAAGCCTTCTTGAGAAAGTCATGCAGGGCAATCGATGGCGACACCGCGTTGATACGCACGCCATACTCCGCGGCCTCCAGCGCGCTGCAACGGGTCAGCGCCATGACCCCGGCCTTGGCCGCGGCGTAATGCGCCTGTTCCTTCTGGGCGCGCCAACCGAGGACCGAGGCATTATTGACGATGGCACCCGCGCCACGGCGTTGCATCGGCCCCAGCATCGCGCGGGTCATGCGAAACGTGCCCGTCAGGGTCACATCCAACACCCGCAGCCACTCTTCGTCGCTCATCTCGACCACGCGCTTCTGGCCACCGAGGCCCGCATTGTTGATCAGCACATCGACGCCGCCGAGGTGTTCCTCGGCGCTCGCCACCAGGGCCTGGACCTCATTTTCGAGGGTGACATTGCACAATTGGCCATAAATGGCTTGCAGGCCCGTTTCAGCCTTGAGGCGCTCCACCGCCTCTTCAAGGCGACGCGGGTGCACGTCGGAAATCATCAATGCCCGGCAGCCCTCCTCGGCGCTGCGCCGGGCGGCTGAGTACCCGATACCGGCACCTGCGGCGGCTGTAATCAGCACCGACTTGCCTGCCAGCAGTTGATGACCGGGAACATAAGGGGGGGCTTGTTTCACAGCGTCTACCTCCAGGGAATGAATGCCCTGCATTTGTAGGGAGGGCGCCAGGCGGGCGCATCGTCAAAACAGGGTAGAAAACCCCGGTGTCCCTGGGAGCTCGGCTTGCCCGCGAAGAACGAAAAGGCGCAGCGACAGACACGCCGCTGCGCCCGGTTCGAGGGCCAGCTTGGCGACTACGTGCCCCACACCTTCTGAGCCTTCGGGGCTTCGGCGAGGATCTCGGCTACGGCGCCACCAATTTCCTCCACCTGCCACCTCGCCCCCTTGTCGCGGGTCACGCCGGTGCGCCAGCCGTCTCCGAGGGAAATTCGCCCGCCCTGGCTCTCGAACACCTGGCCATTGACGTGGGCCGATTCCGTGCTGCCAAGCCACACCACCAGCGGTGCAACGTTTTCCGGGGCCCAGGCATCGAAGCTATCGTCCTCGGGCTTCTTCACCACATCAGGCATCGCGCTTTCGGTCATCGAGGTACGCGCTGCAGGGGCCAGTGCGTTGGCGGTGATGCCGTAACGCGCCAGTTCGGCCGCCTGGACCAGCGTCAACGAGGCAATCGCGCCCTTGGCCGCTGAATAATTGGACTGCCCCACCGAGCCCTGGAGACCCGCGCCGGAGCTGGTGTTGATGATGCGACCGTCAACCGGTGTTCCGGCCTTGGCCAGATCACGCCAACGCCGCCCCAGCAGGTTGGCCAGGCAGTAATGCCCCTTGAGGTGCACGCGCATGACCATGTCCCAGTCTTCTTCGCTGAGGCTGATAAACATGCGGTCGCGCAGGACCCCGGCATTGTTGACCAGTACATGCACTTCACCGAATGCCCCCAACGCCGCGTCGATGATGTGCTGCGCGGTGGCCAGGGTAGTGATGTCGTCACTGTTGGCGATGGCCTGGCCACCACTGGCGCGGATTTCGCCCGCGACGTCTTGCGCCGCATCGGCGCGGATATCGTTGATCACCACGTTGGCGCCCGCTGCGGCGAACGCCAGCGCATAGGCGCGACCGAGCCCGCCGCCGGCCCCGGTGATGATCACGGTGCGGCCTGAACATATAGCCATGCTTGACTCCTTTGACTGCGCGACCGCACGCCCCACGGGCGGCGGTACGGATGGATAAGGGAAAACCCTAGAGGCGTTCGATGATCGTGACGTTGGCCTGGCCACCGCCTTCGCACATGGTTTGCAGGCCGTAACGGCCACCGCTGCATTCCAGCTCGTTCAGCAGCGTGGTCATCAGCCGGGCTCCCGTGGCACCCAGCGGGTGACCCAGGGCGATGGCGCCACCGTTGACGTTGGTGCGCGCCGGGTCGTAGTCGAGCTCCTTGGCCCAAGCCATCACCACGGAGGCGAAGGCTTCGTTGATCTCTACCCGGTCGATATCGCTCATGCGCAAACCGGTTTTCTCCAGGGCCCGACGGGTCGCGGCAATCGGCGCGGTCAGGTGCCAGATCGGGTCATCGCCCAGCACCGTCAGGTGATGGATGCGCGCGCGAGGCGTCAGGTCATAACGCTTGAGCGCTGCCTCCGACACCACCAGCAATGCCGCCGAGGCGTCGCAGGTCTGGCTTGAAACAGCGGCGGTGATCGAGGGGAATTGCGGGTCCACCGGCTGCAATTCGGCCATTTTCGCAAGACTGGTCAGGCGCGGCGTTTCATCCACTCGCAAACCGTTGCAGGCAACGATTTCCCGGGCGAATCGCCCGCTCTCGATGGCGGCCAGGGCGCGGGCATGACTTTGCAGGGCGAAGGCCTCCATCTGCTCGCGGCTGATGCCCCAATGATCGGCGATGCGCTGCGCGGCGTAGAACTGGTTGACCGGTTGATCGCCGAACCGTGCGCGCCAGCCTTCACTGCCGGAAAACGGATCGGGATAACCCAGCGCCTGCCCGGCCAGCATGGCGGAGGAAATCGGAATCCGGGTCATGGTTTGCACCCCGCCGACGGCTATCACGTCCTGAGTGCCGCTCATCACCGCCTGCGCGGCGAAATGCAGCGCCTGTTGTGACGAGCCGCACTGACGATCAATCGTGGTGCCGGGCACGTTCAGTGGCAAACCGGCGGCCAGCCAACTGGTGCGGGCGATGTCCCCGGCCTGGGCACCGATGGTATCGACGCAACCGAAGATCACATCGTCATAGTCTTCGCCGGGAATGGCGTTGCGCTCCACCAACGCCTTGAGCACCCGGGCGCCCAGGTCAATGGCGTGAACGTCGCTCAAGGCACCCTTGCGCTTGCCGGTCGGGCTGCGCAGTGCATCAACAATATAGGCCTCTGGCATGACTCACTCCTCGAAGGTATGGCCCGGGCCCAGGCGGGCACCATCGGCGAACACGTACTCGCCGACACGGGTTTTATGGAAACCGCGATCCCCCCAGGACGCATCGAGCGCCCAGGCACGTTTCATGAACATCTGCAGGTCGACTTCCCAGGTGTAGCCCATCGCGCCATGCACCTGAATACCCTTGCGCGCCGCGATCCAGCTGGCTTCGCAGCAGGCCAGGCGGGCCTGGGAAACCCACACGCCGGCATGGGCATCGCCCCTGGCCAGGCCATGCGCGGCGCGGTACAGCACCGGTTTGGCCTGTTCGATATGCCGGGCAACATCGGCCAGGTGATGCTTGACGGCCTGGAAGCTGCCGATCGGCTTGCCGAACTGTTTGCGCTGCGCGACGTAGTCCACGGACAAATCGAGCATGCGTTGCGCCAGCCCGAGCAGTTGCCCGGCCACCGACAAGGCGCCACGCTCGAGCAGTCGTGCCTGCAGGGTACGACCCAATGCGCCACTGGCCACGCAGGTGGCCGGGGTCGGGTTCCAGATAACCCGCCCCAGACGCCGGGACGCGTCGATGCTCGGCCGTTGCTGAACATCCACCTGGGCGCGCGGCACGATATGAATGTCGTCGCCATCGGTCAGGATCAAGACTTCAGCCAGCTGAGCATCACTGACCAGCGGGTTGACGGGATGACTGATGGCAATGCGCACGGTGCCTTCGGCAATGCGCGGTAAAAGACTGCTGCGGGCCGGGTGCCCGCTTGGCAGGCTGGTGAGCAGCCCGGTGGCGACATACGCAGTGTCGGCCAGGGAGTCGGGAATCGCGTAATACCCCAGTTCCTGGGTCATCAACGCCCAGGCCAAATCGTCCATGCCCAGGCCGCCCTCGGCCTCCGGCACCGACAAGGCGGTCAGGCCCTGTTCGGCAATCTTGCCGCGCAGGTCCGGTGAACGACCGACATCGGTCTCCCAGATTTCCCGGAGCATTTCCGGGGCGGCTTCGGTCATCAGGAAACGACTGATGGCTTCGCGAAACGTCAGCTGGTCATCGGTAAAAGTGAAGTCCATGGCCCGTTCCTTATTTCGGCAAGCCGAGCATCCGCTCGGCAATGATGTTGCGCTGGATTTCGTTGGTCCCGGCATAGATCGGCCCGGACTGGGCGAACAGGAAGCCCTCCAGCCAGCCCGCCGCATCGCCCTCCACGGGCGGCAGCAGCTCGGCGCGGCCACCGAGAATGCGCATCGCGGTTTCGTGCATTTTCAGGTCGAGCTCCGACCAGATGATCTTGTTGATGCTCGACTCGGCACCAATCTGCTCGCCCCGACTCAGCCGGCCGACCGTGTAGTAGGCCGACAGGGCATACGCCTCGGCACCCATCCAGGTTTCCAGCACCGCGTCGCGCAGGCTCGGGTCGCGGTCGGCGCTCTCGCGGTTGGCCTTGTACAGTTCCACCAGCTTGCGCGCGGTGTATTGGAAACGCGCCGGCGAACGCAGCAAGAGCCCGCGTTCAAAACCGGCGGTGGCCATAGCCACATGCCAGCCCTGACCTTCGGCACCGATACGGTTGGCCACCGGCACCCGGACGTCGTCGAAAAACACTTCGGCAAAGGCATCCTTGCCATTGAGGGCCTTGATCGGGCGAATGCTCACCCCCGGGGCATTGAGCGGCACCATCACGAACGACAGGCCATGGTGGCGGCTCGAGCCCGGTTCGCTGCGAAACAGGCCAAACAGCCAGTCGGCGAATATCGCCCGGGTCGACCAGGTTTTCTGGCCGTTGATCACGTAATGCTCGCCGTCGAGTGTCGCCTTGCTGGTGATCGCCGCCATGTCCGAACCGGCGTTCGGTTCCGACCAGCCCTGAGCCCACATGTCGAGGCTGGCGGCCATGCGCGGCAGAAACCGCTGCTTCTGTTCAGGCGTGCCGAATTCCATCAGCGTCGGCCCCAACAGCAACTGGCCATTCTGGTTGACCCGCATCGGCGCCCCGGCGCCGTAGTACTCTTCTTCGAAAATCAGCCACTCGATCAGGTCACAACCGCGACCGCCCAGTTCGGCGGGCCACATCACCATCGACCAGCGACTCTCGAACAGCTTCGCCTCCCAGGCCCGGTGTTGTTCGAAGCCTTCGCGGGTGTCGTAGCTGGCCAGCGGCTCGCGCGGCAGGTTGGCCGCCAGCCAGGCGCGCACTTCGGCGCGGAAGGCGGTTTGTTGGGGTGTGTAAGTCAGTTCCATGGCGTTCCCTCAGAACTTGGCGTCGCGTTTTTCGACGAAGGCCCGGCGGGTCTCCGCGGAGTCCGGGCTGCTGTAGGCCTGCATCGTGAAGCCCTGCTCCCAGCGATATTTGTCTTCCAGGTTGCCGTCTTCGATACCGTTCAAGGCTTCCTTGGCGATACGGATCATGCTTGGGCTTTTTTCGGCGATTTTCGCCGCGATGCCCAGGGCGGTTTCGCGCAGTTGGTCCTTGCTGACAATCCGCTCGATAAACCCGTATTGCAGGGCTTCGGGCGCACCGATGCTGTCGCCGGTAAAAAACAGGTAGCGCACCTTTTGCACCGGGAACAGACGTTGCAAATGCGCACCGCCCCCCATCGCGCCACGGTCGACTTCCGGCAAGGCGAAAGTCGCGCAGTCAGACGCAATAACGATATCCGCCGCCCCGGTGATGCCGATGCCGCCGCCCAGGACGAAGCCGTGCACCGCGACAATGACCGGCACCGGATTGCGATGCACGGCCTTGAACGTGGCGTAGTTGCCGGCGTTAACGTCGACAATTCGCTCGGGGTACTTATCCAGTTCCTTGATGTCGACACCGGCACAAAAGCCCCGGCCTTCAGCGCGGATGACAATCACGCGGACTTCGGGGTCGGCCCCAAGCGCCTCGATCTGTCGCGCCAGGGCGTGCCATTGCTGACTGTCAAGGGCGTTGACCGGTGGTTTGGCGATCACCAGTTCCGCGATCCCCTGATTGAGTTGTGTGGTAAATGCCTGGTTCACAGGGGTTCTCCAATACTGGCGGGATGGTTCGATGAATGGGTCTGGCGGCGGGCCAGGAGCGCGTCCAGGCATTGCTCGGCTTCACTGGCGATGCCTTCGATGACCTCACGGCAACTGAGCAACTCGCCGATCGCCGCAGCGACCTGGCCGCTGGGCAGGATGCCTTCGTCCGGCGCGCCATCGACCATTGAGCGTTGCAGCAGCACCGGCTGGTTGGCAGCCATAACCACTTGCGACAGCGCGGACGGGTCTTCACGCAACGCACGGAGAAATACCGTGGCCATGTGCCCCAGGCTCATGCCTGTGTGCTGCTTCCATTGCCAGGCGCTACCCAGGGCCATGCGCAAGCGCCCGAACGGGCCGGCCTTTTCCAGATGATTGATGAAGCGGTTTTCGATCATGCGATGGCGCATGCCGTCCACCGCCGTGGTGACCCGCACCTGTTGCGGGTCGCTGACCTTCAGGTAGCGCTGCAACGTCGCCGGCGGCGTCGGCGATTCGCGAGTCATGAGGAACCGCGTGCCCATCGCGATCCCGGCACCGCCGGCGGCCAGCACCGAGGCCAGACCACGGCCCGTGGAAAACCCTCCGGCGGCGATCACCGGCACCTTGACCGCTGCCAGTACCTGGGGCAACAGGATGGAACTGGGCACACCGCCGGTATGACCGCCGCCCTCGCCGCCCTGAATGGTGATCAGATCGGCGCCGAGTTCCACGGCCTTCAGCGCATGTTTGAGTGCCCCCACGGTCGGGATACAGAGCACCTTGGCCGCCTTGAACCGCGCGATGGTCTGTTTGTCCGGGCCACGCCCGTAGCT
>Ga0302262_10001100_pt1 | contig 11409 bp, 8 predicted proteins | sample II_Fen_E3_4_FD_194557 | JGI IMG/M metagenome (GOLD analysis project Ga0302262, IMG submission 194557) | Peat permafrost microbial communities from Stordalen Mire near Abisko, Sweden - II_Fen_E3_4 | ecosystem: Environmental > Terrestrial > Soil > Wetlands > Permafrost | place: Sweden: Abisko...
GAAGGTTGCGACAACTTACAGAAAATTCTCCATATTCAGAGCGGAAGACTGACACGGAACAAGGAACCCTCACCTTCAGCGCTCTGCACCGTAATCTGACCGCCATGGGCGGCGACGATCTGTTCGGAGATAAACAAGCCCAGGCCCAGCCCGGCAATCGCATGACTGGATGCCACACGCTCGAACTGTTGGAAAATCCGTTTCTGGTTCTGCTCACTGATCCCGATCCCCTGGTCGCGGACCTCGACGTAAGCCGCGCTGTCGCGGGCATAGACTTTCACTTCAATGGGCTTGCGGGCGCCATAGCGCATGGCATTGGTCAGCAGGTTCGCCACCACTTGTTCGATGCGGAATTCGTCCCAGACGCCGATCACCGGCTCATCGGCATACAGCGTGATGGTCGACTGCGCCGCCGCCAGTTGCGCGGCGAAACCTTCGATCAGGCTACTGACCAATTCACTCAGATCGAACGGCCCCGGCCGAATCGACAGTTTGCCGGTGCGAATCCGGGAAACATCGAGCATGTCCTCGATCAGGCGGATCAGGCTCTGGATCTGCCGCTCGTCGCGCTCGACCATGGCGCGCATCTTGTCCATCGTGAAGGCTGACGCATTGTCCTTGGCCAGATGCAGCTTGCGCAGCTGGGTTTCCAGAATCAGGCCGTTGAGCGGTGTGCGCACTTCATGGGACACGATCGACATAAAGTCATCGCGCATGCGTACCGCATGCTCCAGTTCGTTCTGGGTCGCCTGCAGGCGTTTGAGCAGTATTTCCTGCTCCTGACGGCTGCGCTCCAGCGCTTCGACCTGCAAGCGCATGGCCTTGCGCTGGCGATACAGATCGACGAACACGTTGACCTTGCTCTTGACCGCATGAATATCCAACGGCTTATGCAGGAAATCCACGGCACCGCTTTCATAGCCTTTAAAGGCGTAGTTGAGCTCACGGCCAGCGGCGCTGACAAAGACAATCGGAATGCTCTTGGTCTTTTCCGTGCCGCGCATCATTTCTGCCAACTCAAAGCCGTTCATGCCAGGCATCTGCACATCGAGAATGGCCAGGGCAAATTCATGTTCAAGCAGCAGCGACAAGGCCCCGTCCGCGGACAACGCCTTGAATACGACGCGGTCCTCGCGCTTGATCAAGGCTTCCAGGGCCAGCAGGTTTTCCGGCAGATCGTCAACGATCAGCAACTTGGCGTGAATGTGACTCAGCATGCGATTCGTTCCAGATCGACCAGCAATTGGCCAATGTCAGGCAGTGACAAAAGATAGTCCGGTGTGTGCAGCGCCAGTGCGGCCTCAGGCATGGTGCGCGCCTGCGCCTGGGCGGGGTCCTGGACCACCGTCAGGCCGCCATTGCGCTTGATCGTTGCCAGCCCTTGGGCGCCATCATGGTTGGCGCCGGTCAGCAGGATGCCGGCCAGGCGCTCGCCGTAGGCATCGGCAGCGGAGGCGAACAGGATGTCGATACTGGGCCGCGAATGAAACACACGCTCTTCCTGGCTGAATGACAAACTCAGATCCATCTCTACGGACAAGTGGTAACCAGGGGCGGCGAAATACAGCGTGCCAGGCGCAATCGTTTCCTTGTCGTCAGCTTCCTTGACCGGGATCGGCAGGCGCGACTGGAAGACCTGAGCCAGCTGGCTGCGGCGCTCATCCGACAGGTGCAACACCGTGATGATCGGCAGGCGAAAGTCGGGGCCGATGGTCGAAAAGATTTTCAACAGTGCTTCGACCCCGCCCGCTGAAGCGCCCACGACAATGGCGTCGACAACGGGGAGATTGCGTTGCGGATCAGTCAGTGACCTGTTCATGACTTGCGATAGATCCGTTCCTGTTTGACCAAAGACTCGAAATCGCCGCTGTAGGAGGAAAAATCGAGGGTTTCTTTGCTGCCCAACACCAGGAAGCCGCGGTGGCACAACGACTCATGAAACAGCCCGAAGGCCCGATCCTGAAGTTTTTTATTGAAGTAAATCAGGACGTTGCGACACGAAATAAATTGTGTCTCGGAGAATACGCTGTCCGTGGCCAAACTATGATCGGCGAATGTGACGTTCTCGCGCAGGCTCTTATCGAAAATAGCGTAGTCATAGGCGGCGGTGTAGTAGTCGGAAAACGCCCGCTGACCACCGGCTTTCTGGTAGTTCTCGGTGTAGGCGCGAACGTTCTCCAGGGAAAAGATGCCTTGCTTGGCCTTTTCCAGCGACGTCGGATTGATATCGGTGGCATAAATGATGGTGCGCTCAAGCAAGCCTTCCTCACGCAACAGGATGGCCGTCGAATAGACCTCCTCGCCCGTACTGCAACCGGCGATCCAGACCTTGATCGACGGATAGGTCTTGAGCACGGGCACCACTTCCCGGCGAATGGCCAGGAAGTGCGAGGGGTCACGGAACATTTCGCTGACCGGAATCGTCAGGAACTGCAGCAGTTGCATGAACGCCGCAGCGTCATGCAGGACCCGATCCTGCAGCACGGAAATGGTCTTGCAATCGAATTGACGCAGGGCATGATTGACCCGGCGCTTGATCGAGGCGCCGGAATAGTCACGAAAATCGTAGCTGTACTTGAGGTAAATGGCCTCGATCAACAGGCGCAATTCAATATCGATGTTTCGCTCATGCTCCATGTACAGACCTGATGCTCGCTATGTGTTGTTCAACGGGTGGCTAAGTGCTTGGGCCCCACGGCCTCAAATACGTTCCATTTTCGGCAACCAGACCCGAATCAGCGAAAACAGCCGATCAAGGTCAATCGGTTTGGCCAGGTAGTCGTTCGACCCGGCCTGCAGGCAACGCTCCTGATCGTCCTTCATGGCCTTGGCCGTCACCGCGATAATCGGCAACTTGCGCCAGCGCGGATCCTTGCGAATCTCGAGGGTCGCTTCATAGCCATCCATCTCCGGCATCATCACATCCATCAGCACCAGATCGATGTCCTCGACCTCGTTGAGCCTGGCAATGGCTTCATGACCATTGCGGGCAATTTCGATCACCGCCCCCTTATGCTCCAGGGCGCTGGTCAGGGCGAAGATATTGCGCACGTCATCGTCGACTACCAGAATCTTGCGCCCCTCAAAGACTTTGTCGCGGCTACGGGCGGTCTTGAGCATCTTCTGTCGCTCGTTGGACAGCTGCGATTCGACCTTGTGCAAGAACAGCGTGACCTCATCCAGCAGCCGTTCGGGAGAACGCGCGCCCTTGATGATGATCGAGCGGGAATACTTGAGCAGCTCGGCCTCTTCATCACGGGTCAGGTTGCGGCCCGTGTAGACGATCACTGGCGGGAAGGAGCAGATGTCTTCCGTCGACATGCGCTTGAGCAAGTCATTGCCGAGCATGTCCGGTAATTTCAGATCGATGATCATGCAGTCGTACACGTTGTCCCGCAGCAGGTCCAGGGCGTCCTGGGCAAAACCCACCGCAGTGATTTCGATATCGTCATCGCCGATCAGCCGGGCAATGCTGTCGCGCTGCAAGGCATCGTCCTCCACCAGCAGGATGCGTTTGACCTTTTGCGTCAGCTTGGCCTCGAACTTGGCGAACACGTCCTTGAGTTCTTCGCGGGTCGTTGGCTTGACCGCATAACCAATGGCGCCCATGTGCATCGCCGCTTCCTGGCGGTCTTCCACAGAAATGACATGAACCGGAATGTGCCGGGTCGGGGCATGCTCCTTGAGCCGCTGCAACACGGTCAGCCCGGAGTGATCCGGCAGACGCATGTCCAGCAGCACCGCGTCGGGAATGAACTGCGCAGCCAGGTCGAAACCATCGTCTGCGGCATGGGCTACCAGGCAGTGATAACCCAGTTCATGGGCCAGATCGAACAGAATCCGGGCAAAACCCGGCTCGTCTTCGATGACCAGAATGCAGCGTTTGGTAAATGGCGATTTTTCGCGATCATCGGCGAAGGCCGGCTGCGCGGCCTTGGCAGGGTTGCCCAGGGTCGGCGAAGGCAGCGGCGCTGGCGCTGATCGCACGTCGGCAACGGGCAACGCGACCACGGTGGGCGACTCCTGGCTCGCGCCCGGCGCCGGCTCGACATAACGCTCAGGCAGGATCAGGGTGAAAATGCTGCCCTGCTCCGGCGCACTGGTGACACTGATCGAGCCGCCCAGCAGCTTGGCCAGGTCGCGGGAAATCGACAGGCCCAGGCCGGTGCCGCCATAGCGCCGGTTGGTGGTGCCATCGGCCTGGCGGAATGCTTCGAAAATACTTTCCTGCTGATCCTGGGCAATGCCGATACCCGAATCGCGCACGATAAAGGCGATGCCTTCATTGGGCTGACGCGAGACCGTCATGCTCACGGCGCCGGTTTCGGTGAACTTGATGGCATTGGACAGCAGGTTCTTGAGGATCTGCTCCAGACGCTGGCGGTCGGTAAACAGCATCGTTGGCGCGCCATCCTGCAACTCCACCTCGAAATCCAGCTTCTTCTCCGTCGCCAAGGGCTGGAACATGTTGCGCAACCCTTCCACCAGCCGGGAGACGCTGCTGTTTTCCGGGCGCATCTCCAGCTTGCCGGCCTCGACCTTGGAAATATCGAGGATATCGTTGATCAGGTGCAGCAGGTCATTGCCGGCGGAGTAGATCGACTCAGCGAACTTGACCTGCTCCTCGGTGAGATTGTCGGTCGGGTTCTCGGCGAGCAACTTGGCCAGAATCAGCGAACTATTGAGTGGCGTGCGCAGCTCATGGGACATGTTGGCGAGGAATTCGGATTTGTACTTGCTGGAGCGTTGCAACTCTTCGGCACGGGCTTCCAGCTCGATCTGGGCGATGTGCAACTCTTCGTTATTGCGGTCCAGTGCATCACGCTGATCGGCCAGGGCCTGGCCTTGTTCAGCCAGTTGTTCGTTGGTCTGTTCCAGCTCGGCCTGTTGGGTTTCCAGGTGAACCTGAGACTCCTTGAGAATCCGCGACTGTTCTTCAAGCTCTTCATTGGCGGTGCGCAGCTCTTCTTGCTGCACCTGCAACTCTTCGTTGAGCTGCTGGGTCTCGGCCAGCACTTCCTGCAAGCGCTGACGATAGCGCGCAGCCTCCAGGGACGTGCCGACATTGTTGGCGATCAGCTCCATGAACTCGATATCGCGATCGGTCAGCTCACGCAGGAAGCCCAGCTCGATCACACCGTTGACCTGATCGTCGTTGTGGGTCGGCACCACTACTATGCTGCGCGGCGAGCCTTCGCCCAGACCGGAACTGACCTTGAAGTAATCGAGGGAGACATCCGCCAGGGTAATGGTCTTATTCTGCTGCGCCACCTGGCCAACGATGCCTTCGTCACCAAAAAGCGCCTGATCCTGCTGCTCCTGCTCACGGGAGAAACCATAAGACGCGACACGCTTAAGCCCGCCGTGCTCCTGACGCACATAGACGGCGGCGACCACGCTGCCCAGATACGCTGAGAAGAATTGCAGGACATTGCGCCCGACCTTGCTCACGGTCAGTTGGCCGAGCATCTGTTCGGCCAACTCGCTCTGACCATTGCGCAGCCAGGCGACCTTTTGCAGACGCTCGGAATCGAGCTCCTGACGCCTCAGGTTTTCCCCGTAGGTTTCGGACAGCCGCAACATGTCACGGCGGCCGACCCAGGCGAGCACGCCACTGACGGAAAGGACGAAAATCAGGTACAGGCTGACCAGCAGGATCGTGGTTCGGGTAACGTCTGAGTTGCGTGAGATGCGCAGTTGCTGCTCCATCGTTACAGCATCGTCATATTCACTGCGAATCTCATCAGTCAGACGCTTGCCGCGTCCCGCCTGGATCGCCCCTGCGTAGTCGCCGTTCTGGCGCCGCAGGGTGATCATTTCCTGGGCAAAATCATTCCAGTCATTCTGCAGAGCGAGGATGCGCCGGAAACGATCCACCTGAGTCGGATTGTCGGCCACCAGATCCTGCAAGCCCTTGAGCACCGCGCGCACGCCGGGCTTGGCAACTTCGTAGGGATCGAGGAAGTGTTCATCGCCGGTCAACAGAAAACCGCGCATGCCGGTTTCCATGTCCACGGACAGCTTCAACGAGCGATTGACGTTGTTAATGACCCGATCGGTATGCTCAACCCACTGGATCACCGACAGCAGATACGAAATCAGGACAACGAAGAACACGCCACTGAGCACGCCAACGGCCAGGGGCAGACTGACGTTACGACCCAAAAGCTTGCGAAAGCGTTGCTCATCGACAATCGACGGTTGAATCATGTGAATTCCCTGGCGATACATCAAGGCGTTGGAGTTTGCCGTAAACTCTAGAATATGGCTCTTGTTTCTGACACATCAGATTGAAATTTCAGACATAAAACTGGCGTTTTCGTTTGCACTGAGCGGGTTTCACCGAATCGGCCCAAAAAAGCTACTTATTCAGATATGTTGTAGCGTCGGTCAGGAACTTTCAGTGCGATTTATCGCACTCACACGGGTTGCTCTGTTACATCACCCCATTATCTTTATTGCCCAAGGGAGTACCCCCCATGTCCGCCACAGTCAGCACGATTCTCGTGGTCGAAGACGATGACATCGTTCGCATGTTGATCGTCGATGTCCTCGAAGAGTTGAAATATCACGTGCTGGAAGCTCAAGATGGCGAACGTGCTCTGGGATACTTAAACAACTCAGACCAATCTATTCACCTGCTGATGACTGATTATGGCCTGCCTGACATGGACGGCAGCCAACTGGCGAGTAAGGCGCTCAAGGTGCGCCCAATCCTGCAAGTATTGATTGCCAGCGGCTATGGCAACGCCATCGACAATCGCCCTGAGGGTGCGCACACGCTGGGCAAGCCGTTTTCCATCGATCAGTTGCGCGACAAAGTGAAAGATATTCTTGGCTAATAACGACCTACATCCCCCTGTTCAAGGGCAGACCAGGCTGCTGATCATCGGTTATGTCTGGCCCGAACCGCGCTCTTCGGCGGCCAGCGGCCATGTCATGCAACTGATCCGGTGTTTCCTGGCACAGGGTTGGCGCATCACCTTCGCCAGTCCGGCCACCGAAGGCGAGCAGCGCGCCGACCTCGCGGCACTGGGCATCGACGAAGCCCATATCGAGCTGAATAGCAGCAGCTTTGACGTTTTTATTCGCGACCTGCAGCCGGATATCGTCCTGTTCGACCAATTCATGATTGAGGAGCAATTTGGCTGGCGCGTCGAAAAACACTGCCCCGACGCCCTGCGCATCCTTGAAACCTCGGACGTACAAAGCTTGCGTCATGCTCGCCATCAGCACCTCAAGGACTGGCTCAATAGCCAAGGCCAGGGCGATGAACTCGACGCCTACTTCGAACAATCGGACGCGCGCATTTTCGCGACCATGGCCCGCAGCGACCTGGCGCAACGGGAGATGGCCGCGCTGTATCGCTGCGACCTCAGCCTGATGACCTCCGACGTCGAGATAGCGCTGCTGACGCAACGCTTCGGCCTGCCCGCTGACCTGTTGCACTGGTGTCCGCTGATGCTGGACGGCGTTGCCGGGCAAGAGGCCCGGCCGTTTGCCGAGCGCGCGCACTTCCTCAGCATTGGCAATTTTCGCCATGCGCCGAACTGGGATGCGGTGCTCTGGCTCAAGAGCGCCATCTGGCCATTGATCCGCCAGCAGTTGTCCGGCGCGCAACTGCACATTTACGGCGCCTATACCCCGCCCAAGGCCACCGCGCTGCATAACCCCAGCCAGGGCTTTCATATCAAGAACTGGGCCGAGGACGCCTTGCAGGTGATGTCAGCGGCCCGCGTCTGCCTGGCACCGCTACGCTTCGGCGCGGGGATCAAGGGCAAGATTGTCGATGCGATGGTCTGCGGCACACCCAATGTCACCACGGTTATCGGCGCCGAAGCCATGAGCGGCGACCAGCCCTGGCCCGGCCTGATCGCCAACAGTGCCCAAGGCATTGCCGATGCCGCCGTACGGCTGTATCAGGACGAAACCCTGTGGACCCAGGCGCAACAAGCCGGTTGGCCAATTCTGGCCGAGCGCTATCCATTTCATCAGCACTGCGCCAGCCTGATCGCCCGAATCGACGAGTGCCGCCAACACCTGGAGCAACGCCGCACGGCCAATTTCACCGGCGCCATGCTTCGCCATCACCAGCACAAAAGCACCCAGTACATGGCGCAGTGGATCGAAGCGAAGAACCGCTTGAATGGCTAAACAAATCCCTGCCTGCAAGAGCCGCCTTGGTGGCGACAGCGGTATAACAGGCGACATCTTCATCGACTGACGCTACGCCATCGCCACCAAGACGGCTGCCACACAGGCTGTACGGGTCTGTCTTCTGCCGTTGAAATCATGCACATTAGAGTCATTGACCATCCCACTAGCCGGTCACGTCATGACAAAAACAACAAGAGTTACCGACCCCTCCTATGAGCTGATGGATGACCACAACGGTCTGTCGATCATCTACCGCGAACATGGCTTTCCCTGCCCGCTGGTGCGTTGGCATTTCCATAAGGAATACGAACTGCATCTGATCGTCGCCAGTTCTGGCAAGGTGTTTGTCGGCGACTATATCGGCAATTTCTACCCGGAAACCCTGTTCCTGACCGGCCCCAACCTGCCCCATAACTGGATCAGCCAGGTTGACGAAGACGAAGTGGTGCCCAAGCGCGACATGTTGGTGAACTTCACCGACGAGCTGCTGGAAAGCGGTATTCAGGTATTCACCGAACTGAAGACCCTGACCCCGCTGCTGGAACGGGCGCAATACGGCATCGAGTTTCGTTGCCGCCGCACCATCCGTCAGGCAACCAGGCTGATGCAGAAGATAGCCGACACTCAAGGTATTACCCGGCTGGGGCATTTCCTGATTCTGCTGGAGTTGCTCGCGGCCAGCGATGACTACCAGTTGCTGTCCGGCACCAAGGCGCCGCAGCTGGCCGATGAGCACAGCATCGATCGCACCAACCGCGCGGTGGACTACATCTTCACCCACTACGCCCGGGAACTGCCGCTGGAAGAAGTCGCGAGCTATCTGGGCATGAAGCCGACCTATTTCTCCCGGGTATTCAAACAGGCCACCGGGCGCAGCTTTGTCGAGTTCGTCAATCGCCTGCGGGTCAGCAAGTCTTGTGAACTACTGGCTGATGGTGATCGCCCGGTGACGGATGTGTGTTTCGAGTCCGGCTTCAATAATATTTCCAACTTCAACCGGCGCTTCCAGCAACTTAAAGGCATGACCCCTTCACACTATCGACGCCTCGCCGTTCAGCGCCTGACCGAACAAAACCTGTACTGATTCTCCCCACCCCCATATGGCTGAACTACGCTGAATCTGCGCCGAACCTTGTTTGAGCGCAGTTGTCGCGTATTGGCCACTTCCCCAGCAGTGCAAAATAGTATCGGTTGCAGTGCGTCGCAGGATTTGTCTTGGCCGCGCCGGACCGTTGTAATCAACACTCATCTTCCAGCCCTCCGGAAGATACAAAAACAATAACCGAGCTTCTGTAGCCGCCGTGCGCAGAAGAGGAGTGATCGATGAAGACTTCAGCAAAACTGCTACTCGCCAGTACCTGCCTGACGTTCAGTGCAATCGCCGCAGCGGGCGACGTCACCATCGCAACCGTCAACAACAGCGACATGATCCGCATGCAACGACTGTCGAAAACCTTCGAACAGGAACACCCGAGCATCAAGCTCAAGTGGGTGGTCCTGGAAGAAAACGTCCTGCGCCAGCGTGTCACCACCGACATCGCCACCAAGGGTGGCCAGTTCGACGTGCTGACCATTGGCATGTACGAAGCCTCACTGTGGGGCGCCAAGGGCTGGTTGCAAGAGATGAAGGACCTGCCGGCCAGTTATGAACTGGATGACGTCTTCCCTTCCGTGCGTGACGGCCTGTCCGTGGATGGCAAGTTGTACGCTCTGCCGTTCTATGCCGAAAGCTCGATCACCTATTACCGCACCGACCTGTTCAAGGCAGCCGGCTTGACCATGCCGGAGCGGCCGACCTGGACACAGATCGGCGAGTTCGCCGACAAGCTCACCGACAAAGCCAAGGAACAGTACGGCATCTGCCTGCGCGGCAAGCCGGGCTGGGGCGAGAACATGGCCCTGATCACCACCGTGGCCAACGCCTACGGCGCCCGCTGGTTCGACGAGCAATGGAAGCCGCAGTTCGACCAGTCTGAATGGAAAAAAGCGCTGACGTTCTATGTCAACACCATGGAGAAAAACGGCCCTCCCGGCGCCTCCAGCAACGGCTTCAACGAAAACCTGGCGCTGTTCAACAGCGGCAAGTGCGCCATCTGGGTCGATGCCAGCGTCGCCGGTTCGTTCGTGACGGATAAAACCCAGAGCAAGGTCGCCGACAACGTCGGCTTCACTTACGCACCGCATGAAGTGACCGACAAAGGTTCGGCCTGGTTGTATTCGTGGGCCCTGGGTATCCCGGCGAGCGCGAAAAACAGCACGGACGCGCAGGTCTTCACCGAATGGGCGACATCCAAGGAGTACGCCGACCTGGTCGCGAAAACCGATGGCGTAGCGAATGTGCCGCCGGGCACGCGCGCATCCACTTACAGCGACGCCTACAAGCAAGCCGCGCCGTTTGCCAACATCACCCTGGAATCCCTCAAGGCGGTCACCCCGAAGGCGCCGACACTCAAGCCCGTGCCGTATGTCGGCATCCAATTGGTGACCATTCCCGAGTTCCAGTCGATCGGCACCTCGGTAGGCCAGCAATTCGCTGCGGCTCTGACCGGACACAGCACGGTAGACGCCGCCCTGGAAGCTGCGCAAAAGGCTACCGAGCGCGATATGAAGCGGGCCGATTATCCGAAAAAGGGCTAATTGACTTTGCCAGTCCTTTGATGTCAGGACGCGCCAGCGCGTCCTGACCGTTCTTGCATCGCCCCGGAGTCACCCATGAATACCTCGACCCTCTCCTCCGCCAAGCAGTCCGCCAGTGCCACACCGCCGGGCAAAGGCCGCCTGAGCAAGCCTGGCTGGTTGCTGGTTAGCCCATCGGTGCTGTTGCTGCTGGTCTGGATGATCGTGCCGCTGGGCATGACCATCTATTTCTCGCTGATTCGCTACAACCTGCTCAACCCCGGCGAGAACGAGTTCGTCGGCCTGGAGAACTTCGAGTTCTTCGTCACCGACAGCGGCTTTATCCCCGGCGCCCTCAACACCCTGCTGCTGGTCGGCAGTGTACTGGCAATCAGTGTCATTCTCGGCGTGTTGATTTCCGCCCTGCTCGAAGCCAGTGAATTCTTCGGCCGCAGTATCGTGCGCGTGCTGCTGATCTCGCCGTTTTTCATCATGCCCACGGTCAGCGCGCTGATCTGGAAGAATCTGATTTTCCACCCCGTGTCCGGCATCCTCGCCTGGTTATGGAAGCTGTTCGGTGCCCAGCCCATCGACTGGTTTGCCAACTTCCCGATGCTGGCAATCATCATCATCGAG
>Ga0302262_10001103_pt1 | contig 11403 bp, 7 predicted proteins | sample II_Fen_E3_4_FD_194557 | JGI IMG/M metagenome (GOLD analysis project Ga0302262, IMG submission 194557) | Peat permafrost microbial communities from Stordalen Mire near Abisko, Sweden - II_Fen_E3_4 | ecosystem: Environmental > Terrestrial > Soil > Wetlands > Permafrost | place: Sweden: Abisko...
ACAAGTGGTCTGGCCCACCGACCTGTGTACGCTGGACGGCGATGCCATGGTGATACGCGAGACCACGCATCGCTTCAGCCGCCTGTCGTTTCACCGCTCCATGGTCGGCCGGCGTTTACCCTTGCTCATGACCGCCACGGGGCGCGCGTACTTTGCGTTCTGCCCGCCGGCCGAGCGCGAAGAGCTGATCGAGTTGTTGATCAGCCGCGAAGATGAACAGTCGGCGCTGGCGGCGGATCGCGGCTTTGTCGATCGGCTGGTGGAGCACACCCTCGGCAAGGGCTACGGCGAAAACAACTCCCATTGGGGCCTTGAACGCAAGATCGCCGCGATTGCGATTCCGGTCATGCACGAGGCGCGGGTGATGGGCTGCCTGAATCTGGTTTACATCGCCAAGGCGATGTCGGTTGAGGAGGCCGCCCGCCGTTATCTGCCGGCGATGCAGGGTGTGGTGGAGAAAATCAGGGCTCAGTTGGCGTAGTGCTTCGCTTTGATATCGAACTAATAGCCCCGTACAGCTGTGAAGGGATAGATGCTCTGCATCTCTTTGACTGCTCCCGTCATTTTTCAAGAAAAATCCAGGCGATCTTTAGGACGCTTCCTACATTAATCACTTTTCACCCTTGGTAGATTCTTGAGGAATCTACGTTTGCACAGGCTAGGACTGGCTCGTGCAATACGGTTTTTCAATTTCAGCTTAAGGACAAGCGCATGTTCGCGCCGACCAATACCGCGCATTTTGAACTGCTGATTCCCTCTGTTCGCAATGACTTCAAGGTGCTCACCTTTCACGGCACTGAAATCATCAGTCAGCTATATGCGATCAAGGTAGAGCTAGTCAGCGAGTCACCTGACTTCGATCTGGAGAGCCTGCTCAGCCAACCTGCGTTTCTCCAGTTTGGCATTAACGGTGAAGGCATCCATGGACGCATCGAAGATGTGCTTGCCGGGGAAACCGGCAAACGCCTGACTCGTTACCACCTAACTCTTGTGCCGGTGCTGCACTATTTGCAGTTCAGCTACAACGAGCGGATATTCCAACATCTAACTGTGCCGCAGATCGTGACTCAAGTGCTCCAAGGGCACGGGATTCAGGGTGATTCGTTTACCTTCAACGTCAGCACCAGCGCCGAGCGTGAATACTGCACGCAATACGGCGAGAGCGACTACGCCTTCATCCAAAGGTTGTGCAGCGAAGACGGGATTTCCTGGCACCACCAGCATAGCCAAGACGGGCATCAGCTGGTTTTCACTGACGATCAGACCTACTTTCCAAAACTTGGGGAAACGCCCTATCAGCAGGGCTCTGGCATGGTCGCTGAGCATCCAGTGGTCAGCCACTTCTCGATGCGCTTCAGCACCCGTACCAGCGCAACCACGCGCCGGTACTATGACTTTCAACGCCCTAGCCTTTTACTGGAAAATCGGTTCACTGCCGAATTCACTCCTGAGCTGGAAGACTACCGTTTCCCGGTGCGCTTCGAGACTGAAAAGCTCGGCAAACAACTGGCCCGCCAAGCACTGGAACGGCATCGCAGCGACTACCAAGTGGCCGAAGCTAAAAGTGATCAGCCAGCCCTGCGGAGCGGTCACTTTTTCAACCTGATCGAGCATCCGCGTCATGCGTACAACGATTTGTGGTTGTTGCTCAGTGTGAAGCACGAAGGCAAGCAGCCGCAGGTGCTTGAAGAGTCCGTCACCAGCGACGCCAAGCCCGATGACGCGTTTACTCAAGGCTATCGCAACACATTCAGCGCCATTCCCTGGGACGTGTTCTACCGTCCGCCGCTGCTCGCTCGCCCCTCAGTGCTGGTCAGTCAGACAGCGCGGGTTACTGGGCCTAAGGGAGAAGAAATCCATTGTGATGAATATGGGCGGGTTCGCTGCGAGTTCCACTGGGATCGCGTCGAGCTGGGCAGCGACAAGAGCAGTTGTTGGTTGCGGGTGTCGTCGAGTTGGGCCGGAGAGGGGTTCGGTACAGTGACCATCCCACGTGTCGGCATGGAAGTGGTGGTGACCTTTCTGGAGGGCAACGCTGACGCTCCACTGATTACCGGCTGTGTGCCTAACAAGATTACCTCCGCGCCGTACCCCTTGCCCGAGAACAAGACCAAAACCGTGTTGCGCAGCAACAGTTCCCCCGCCAATGGCGGCTACAACGAGCTGTCGATTGAAGACCGTGCCGGGCAGGAGTTGATCTATCTTCGCGCACAGCGTGACATGGAGCAGAAGATCGAGCATGACAGCCGATTGGAAGTCGGAAATGAGCGCCGGGAAACCATTAAGGGCAACAGCATTTCGGTGCTGGAGGCGGAAGACCGGCGCACCGTCACCGCTGATCGCAAGGTCGACCTCAAATCCAACGATTACTTGCAGGTCGCTGAAAGTAGTCACACCCGTGTCGGCCAAATACTGGTCGCCGAGGCTGGCCAGCAGGTGCACCTCAAGGCTGGGGCCAACCTGATTCTCGACGCTGGAGTCAGCATCACCTTGAAAGGTGGTGGCCAGCACATCGTAATTGGCCCAGGTGGCATCTTCAGCAGCACCGAAATTCAGATTGGTGGTACCCCAATGACGGGTGCAGCTCCGCTACAGGCGACACCAACGACGCTCACGCCACTCAGCGCACCGCTGCCGAGCATTGCCAGTCCACAGTCTATCGTGACTACCGCCCAACAACAGGCGGCAGACTATTGCCCGCTCTGCGAAGCATGTCGCAATGGCCTGTGCAGCATTGGAGAGAACGCATGAATCCTCAGGAACACTGGCTGCATGCGCAAGCCGAACAAGGACGACATATCTATCTGGTGCTGGATTCTGATGGACAACTCGAAGAGCGCAATGCACTGATCGCCGAGCTGGGCAATGACCAGTACCGCAATCTGTACGTCGGCACACCGGCGAACTCATTGGTGGAAATGGCCCCGTACCTTTTGAGGCTTGAGTCGGCAGGACATCCCACCGTCCAGGCACTGCTGAATACGCCAGAGCGCAATTGGGGCTGGCTGGCCAGCGCAGAAAACAACGACCTCGATGTGCTGGCGACCCATTGGCAGGATCGCTTGGTGGTAGGAGAGCGACCGAACCAGTCGCTCTATCGTTTTCACGATAATCGGGTACTTGGGCGAGCGCTGGACTTCCTGCAACCCGAGCAGCGTCCGGATTACCTCGGGCCGTTAGCTAGCGTGTGTTATTGGCAAGCAGACCAATGGAAGATCGTCTACAACCTCGATCCAGGCGTGTACCCGCTGCCGTCCGATCCGGCGTGGTTGAATACCCCCGTACCTGAGGCCACCTTCGCGGGTCAGCAGTTCGATAACGCCCGACGCTACCTGGTGCGCGAGCATTCGGAGAGTTTGGTCAAGCTTGCCGAACAGCAGGATCTGGACACTTGGCTGCGAGGCCAACTTGACCTTGCTCGCACTTGGGAGTGGCGGGAGCCCGAACAGATCCATTTTTTACTGACGCAAAGTTTACAAGCATCGGGTTACGCTCTTCCCAAGGACTGGTTACCCAAGCCCGATGAAACGCCGTCGATGCACTTTGATCGGTTGTATCAGGAAAAACTCTACTGGCAGGGAGATGCCCCCGTATGAAACGCATCATTCGAAGTTTGATCGCAGCCAGTTGTTTGGCCCTAACCGTGGGCTGCTCTGCCACGGGCAAGTCCAACACCTTTATCTTTACGGCCGACTTGCCGCCGGACTTTGCTTATACGGCAAGGGCCAACTATGTACCCGCTAAGGGCGAGACCTGCAGTGTGCCTGGCGGGAGAAACACTCAGATTGGGTTCAACATCGAGGAATGGCGAACTGAATACAAGGCTGACTCTGAAATCGAGCTGCGCAGGACGGTGAGCGGCTGTCCATTAGTGCTGTATAGCATTGAACTATTTGTCTACGCGAAATATGGAACACACCCAGGCGATTTCGGGCGTGACTTCGGAAAAATATCAGTGCGTGCCCAACTGGATGAACGCGACAAGGACACCTTTAATGCGGCGGGTGAGAGCGAGTTTTACGGCCAGTGTCAGTGGCTGTTTCGCACGATTGGCCCCAAGCGTTACATCGCAAAAATCCTCGACTGCAAAGACACCGATGTCCAAGGCAAGCTGACGCGAGGTCATCCGTTTGCCGCGTACACCTTGGATCAGTTACCAGGTAAGACCGTGCGCTTGAAGATCAAGCAGGCAGCCGAGGAAGAGCCTTTTATGGGTGATACCTGGGTCAAGGTGCCCGGTGGCTGGAAGCGTTGCATGGGCGAGAGCTTTGAAGACCAAGATGCATTTTGCAATGGCAACGACAAGGATTTCAGCACCTTCCGCATGCCGGATGGTCGTGACACCTGCACTATTTATCCCGGCTGCACGGAAAACAAGGAGGTGACCCCATGAGTCTTGCGCTGGCTGAGCGTGACAGGCCATCCATGGATGGCAAAATCCTCGCTTGCCCGTTGCGCGAGCACTCGACCAGTTTTCAGTTGGTGGATGAGTTCGGCGATGGACTGCCCTATGCCGGACTAACTTATCAAGTCATCGATCACGAAGACATTATCTACACCGGCACGCTGGATGCGACGGGCTCCGGCAAAGTGGAGAACCACTACTGTGGCCCTGTGGAGCTTCGGCTGAATCAAGCGTATCAAGGTGTAGAAAAGCCTTACGAGCGGTTGATAGAGCGAAAAGCCTACCCGCTGCCCATCACTGAACTGCAAGTGCGTGCAGAAAAAACTCGCTTCTCCAATAAGTCCGGTCTGCGTACGCAGTCCAATTCTGCGCAAGGTGAGGCTGATGCGGGAGCCTTTCATCAGGTTGAGGTGCGTGAACTGGTAGAGTACGGAGCGCACCTACCGCCGTTGGCTGCACGCCATTTCCTTCCCAACTTCCATGTGTTTAAGCTGTTTAGACCGCTCCCCGTTAAAGGCAGTGCTGGCTACAAGCCTGAATTGGCCAAACGTTTTGGCATTCCGCTGATGCCGAACAAGCACCATGTACTGGAACTGCGTCCGTTGCGGGCCTTGCGCCCGATGCTCTCAACCAACAACGAGTTCTGCGCGCTCAATCTGTACCAACTGGCATTGATGGCGACCTTGAGTTACACCCCGTTTGGCCAGAACCCCGACGAACAGCCTGTGATGGGTAACACCGTGAGCTTTCCGTTGCAGCCTAGCTGCGGCAACTGGTTCGGCGATGCCTTGGCCAAGGCCGATGAAATCTGGAAGGTGGATGCTGGTCAGAAACCGAATAAACCGTATTACCCGCTCTATGAAGACGTGCCGTACTCCAAACGTTTGGAAATCGTGCCGTTTGATCCCCAGCTGTACCCGGAGGTAAATGACCCCGAGTTAGGTGACAAACAGGAAAGCCCGGCCACCACTCACTTTTTCGATGACAGCAAGCGGAAAAATAATACCGATAGCCAAGCCTTTATCACCCACAACGATGAAATGGTATTGATTGCGGTGCGGGGTACGAGTGAGCTCCCGTGGGATTTGTTAACGGACACTGACGCACAACAGGTGCCTATTGAAGAGGGCTTTGGCGTTGGCCAAGCGCACCAAGGATTTTATGGTGGAGCAAAAGCCGTATATGAGTTCGCTACAACCTACCTGGATAAATTTTACAGCGGACAAAAAATCATTGTTACAGGCCACAGTCTGGGCGGTGCCATTGCTTTGCTGTTGTCTGAAATGATAAGGCGCACCAATAGGTATGCAGCAGATATTCTGCTCTACACCTATGGTTCCCCACGAGCAGCCGACCAGACCTTCGTAGAGGGTGCCGCCGCACTGACACATCATCGCATGGTCAATCACAACGACCCGATTCCAAGTGTTCCGGGAACCGGTATGGACACTAAGCCCAAGGTGTTTGGCACTGGTCTCGCTGTCAGCTTCGTTAATGCGCCATTGGGTATTTCGATATTTTTTGCTGGAGTGGCCAATCTCAGCGGCGCACCTTATGCACACCACGGCACGTTGCATCACTTTATGCCAATGAGACTTGAGGACGGTCGTCAGTCCCAGATCCTCTGGGAGCCTGGCTGCGAAAGCATTACCAATAAAGCCTGCAATGAAATACTCCAGCAAAAAAATGGATTGCCAACACATCGAGCTTTCGAGCCAGGCCTCTACATACTCAATCACTTGATGGTCGGGGGCTACGTCCCAAATAGCTGGGCCACGCTACGCCGCTGGCAGGAGTCGCTGGAGTTGCGTCGTGAGCTGGTGACCACACGTGAGTTTGACTGGATTGATAACGCCCTTCAGGGCATGAAGCGGCAGTTGGAAAAAACCTCCCGTGAAACCCGTCCTGATGCCTACAAACGCACCCATGAACGTGAATTCAGCGCACTCAGCGCTGAAATCGGCAAGATGCAAATAACGCATGATCGTCTGGTCAAGTTGCATGGCAAAAAAGCCAGCGAGAGTGAGGTCTACGGCCAAGCTGCAACCCACCCGGAATTTCTGACAGAAAATCTGCCGCGTTGGAAAGCCCACCCCGAAAACACCGTAAAAGAACAACTGGCCATGGCCCCGCCACCGGTGTTTCGCGATGACGAGGCAATTGCCGCCATCCTGCACGGGCGCGAGCTGGGGGCAGCACCTGCGTTCGATCTGGATTCGTACTCCTGATCCTCCCAGAAAGATAGGCGGTTTCGCACGATTCCCTGGTTGATCACCAATGCAACGGTAACCGGGGATGATCGTGCGATCCTCGCATCAACAACAGGCACCAATGATTGGAGCAATGAGGAATCATGACGTGTTGATACTTGGACGAGCCGACGATGGTTTCATACTGATCGGCGGTGATATTGAAGCTAAGACTTGGCGAGGTTGAATTTAGCATTCGAACGCCCCAAGGCAGTAGCGTCCATCGCGAATAAATCTATCAGCGCTTTTTTTAAAACACGTAAAAACAATCAATTATTGAGAACTTTCAAAGAGGCCGATATGCATAAAATTAAATCACCCGCAAAGATAGTGATTTTTATATTTATATCAGCATCTCTAATAGGCTGCATTGGCTACACTCTAAGAACACCTAATCCATGCACAGGTAGCGGAGATAAAACAACGTATGAGTGGTGCGCAATTGTACTATGGGCTGTGTTTTTACCAATCCCATGAATGCTGCCTATATACAAGATGTACGAAAATCAAGAATTCAACTCTGGTTTTTATGCCTGTGGCCCCTTTATGTTTTTAGGGCTTATATCTAATGGCTACAAAGGGAATGCATTGTGCGGAAAAGTCCTCGGATAATCAGACGCCCCCTTGCCGGTACTCCTACAACTATAGTCGATACTGTACAAGGAAAAGTCGGTGAGTAATACATTGATATGTTCTATCGGAGGTTTAGTAAGATACTCCTGCGTCACATTGTCGTCGAACACAATAAAAGGAATTAGGATGCATTACATCAATCTCAGGATTTTATTTTTCGCCATGCTTGCACTTATATCATCCTGCACGGAATTTAATAGCCAAGGGCTAGAGGGTGTATATTACCTACAGGACAGCCATCCACTAGCGGCACAATTACTGCTCCGAAAAGACGGTACCTTTATTGCGGAAGTAGCGGTAGCAGGCGTAGGGGTAAAAGACAGCGCTGAAGGGATCTGGGACGTGGAAGGCAATACCCTGACATTGAAAGGTCCGCAATCTGCTCAAGCCGCTTCAAAACTCGTCTTCGAGGCTAGATATGAGCATACGCATGCCCAGCTTGAGAAAATCCTCCAATACAACAACAAAGACGGTTACGACCTAGCGCGTAAAAATTACGTTTTGGATTTGATGTACGCAAGATACTCACGACAGCCAGACATCCAGCCTCTATACGTTTATTTTCAGTTCTCCCAAGGGCCAACAAAAAAACAGCTATTTTCACCAAAGAGTCCTACTGATATTTTGCTGCCCTACGACCCCAAAAAAACACTAAAAAAAATAGGCTTCAGCTCAGCCTCCAGCTCAGAGGTAACTCAATGGATTGATATTTCACCAACAAGCAGGATGATTCTTGTTAGTTTGACGAAAGCAAATAAAGAAGCAATATCATTTAAGCTTGTAGAGGAAATCGATCTGGCTGAAGCCCAATCATACACGAATGATGAGAGTGAATTAAAACTCAAACAGAATAATTACGAAATCACATTGTATTATGATAATAGTATAATTCCGCCACCAATAAAACCGGTTGATATATTTTGGCAGTTCCAGGACGGCTCAGTTCAGCAGCAGATTTGGGCGAATTCGAATCAATCAAGGTTGGCGTTACCCTATACCGATACGCTAACACTTAAAAGAGTCGGAATGCGGATGCGGGAAGAAGTTGCCGATATTCAATGGTTTGATATAACCCCATCAGGAAGGTTGCTGTATTTTAGCTGGAAAGAAATATCTGATTATCCTCCAGAGAGATTGGCAACTATATTTCACGATATGCAACTGACGATTGAGCCTGAGTGCCTAAAGCTGTCAGAAGACGACAGCCATGTGTGCTTTCGTCGTAAGTAAAAGGTATAACGAGAACCCATCCCGATGCCTAAAAGCACAACCATGAACGTGAGTTTAGCGGGCTCAGAACTGAAATCTGACAAGATGCAAATTACGCATGAGCATCTTGTCACGCTGCATGGCAAAGCCAGCGAAAACGAGGTCTACGGCCAGGTCGCAACCTACCCAGAATCGCTGACAGAAATCCTGACACACTGGAAAGCACATCCCAAAAACACTACAAGTGAGCAACTGGCAATGGCCCCGCCGCCAGTGTTTTTCGATGACGAGGCCGTTGCTGTCTACAGGAAGGGTGCGGCCGGGCACAGGGCCAACGTTCGAACTTGATTTGTACTCTTCGTGAGCTTGCACAGGTTATGAGTTGGTCAACAAGACACTGCTCGCTACAGATGGGCGAGCATCCCATGCGCTCTTATTTCGGAGCGTTATCTATGGACAAAAGAAGCATTTTGCACAAGAAAATATCGATATCCATGGACGAATAATGCACTGCTGCAACCTTGTAAGACAGTGACCTACAGGGTGTCCATAGACAGCAACCTTACCCTTAGGTGACCGAGCGCTCGGTCGAGTGATACTCACTCCCCAGCACCTTGCCCGTCGACGCCGGTCGCGCCCACAACTATATAGGTCACCCCTTCGCCAAGCCTCAAGTACGTTCGGCACCACCCCTGTTGCCATACGGACGCTCGATCATGCTGACCCGCTGCATCTTTCCGCTTTTGTTACTGCTGTTGCCGTGCCTTGTCGGCCACACCCAAGCCAGAGACCTGGCCCAGGGCCTGAGCGACGGCAGCGCCTCTATCGCGCTGCAGAACCGCGACCAGCGTTATGCGTTGTGGTCCGGTATCGGTTTGTTGAAAAACGCTATCGGCCAAACCTGCACCGCGGTGCTGCTGGATACCCGCACCCGGCAGAGCAAGGCCGTCGGCCCGGCGTATGTCTTGACCAGTGGGCATTGCGTGTACTTCAGCTTCGGCACGGCCCATATCAACCAAGCCATCGAGGCGAGCATCACGTTCAACTATTTCCACGATACGCTGGCGCAACAGCGCACGTTTCGCATTAAAACGGCGCATTGGACCAGTATGGTCGGCACTGATCTGGCGGTGCTCGAACTGGATACGTCACTCGCCCACCTGATCACCGACGGCATCATGCCGCTCAAGCTCGCCACCCATCAAAGTACGGGGGAGCGTGAGGTCGTCAATGTCGGTTCCCCGAGCGGCTTTCGTCAGAAGGGCTTGCGCATGAGCGCCTGCAAGGAAACGCCGACCAACAGCTTTGTCGAGCATCCCGGGGTGTTTCCCGGTGCCCTGAAAAACCGCTGCAATGACCTGCAATATGGCAGTTCCGGCAGCCCGATGCTGGACCGGCATACCAACGAAATCACTGGCATCGTCAGCAAAGTCGCCGCCGTCATCAAAAAGGACATCCTCAACAACTGCCAGAACGTCTCGGCGTGTGAAGCGGCCAAGTTCAACTACAGCTATCCGGCCAACGACTTGCACCGTTGTTTTGTCGAGGGCCAATTCTTGAACAATACGACTGATTGTCAGCTCAAAGCCGTCGATATCCTCCTTGAGGAGCCCTGGACGCTGAACCCCTATGTCCATATGCAACTGGGCGAACTCGGGCAGAGTGTGCCGCCCACCTGGAACATCAGGTTCTCGATCCAGGACCCGTTCTATCGCTTCAAGGCCGTGCGCAACGTCAATGAGTGCAGGGTGCCCGGTGGTTATCAGAGTGCTACCGCGTCAACCGAGGGTTACATCAATCAAGCCATCGGTCCGGCGCTGGGCGCTTATGTGCTGTGCATCATCGGCGTCCAAACCCCCGGCGAGGCGTTGACGCCGGCCTTGCTGCACAATGCGTTCAGCCACTCGGTTTTCTTGACCGACCCGGCGCCGGTCCCGCGCATCGGCCTGAACTACAGCGTCTACTGGGACGACCCGCAAACCGCTTTCACCCATCATTACTTCTATGTGGACTCTTCGGCTGAAGCCGCCTGTCGTGACAACGACGACGTCCGCTATCGCTTGGCCAATGGCGGTGCGAGCTACCCGGTATCGCAGCTCCCGGTCACCCTGTGCAGCTTTGCCCGTAACCCGGCGGGGCAACCTTCGGCGGTACGCACGGATGTCATCGAGCGCTCCGCCTATCTGCCGCCCATCCAAACGAACCAGCCGGCAGCCTCTGCGCGATGAGGCCGCGTGATGTACGCGGTTAACCCTCGAAACGAAATCCGCCGGAGAGTTTTTCCTTCAAATAGCCCACCAACGCACTCACGGATTTGGGCACATGGGGCGAGTAGGGCCGTATCAGGTAAATCTCATCGGCAAACGCGCCCTTGAGCGTCCAGCCCTTGAGCACCTGCACCAACGTGCCGCCGGCCAGCGCCGCGTGGGCGCTGAAATCCGGGAGCAGGGCGATGCCCAGGTGATTGAGCGCCGAGTCGCGCAAGGCTTCGCTGTTGTTGGTGGAAAAGCTCCCGGCGATCGGCACGGTGACCCGCTCGAGCTTTTTGCTGCCGCGCTCGAAGGTCCAGGCGGGCTGATCGGTGCCGCGCGGATAGTAGAGGCAGTTATGCGCGCCGAGGTCGCCAGGCGTGCGCGGTTCGCCGTGGCGTTGCAGGTAGTCGCGGGTGGCGACCAGCACCGAGGTGGTGTCGCACAGCTTCCACGCCACGTGGGTTTCCGGCACCTGAAAACCGTGGCGCACCGCCAGGTCGTAGCCTTCGGCAGCCAGCGAACTCAAGGCATCCGACACATCCAGCTGGATACGTACCTGCGGGTACAGCTGCAGGAATTCCGACAGGTGCGGCACCAGTTGCTGCCGGGCGAACGCGACCGGTGCGGTCAGACGCACCAGGCCGCGGATTTCCCC
>Ga0302262_10001106_pt1 | contig 11394 bp, 9 predicted proteins | sample II_Fen_E3_4_FD_194557 | JGI IMG/M metagenome (GOLD analysis project Ga0302262, IMG submission 194557) | Peat permafrost microbial communities from Stordalen Mire near Abisko, Sweden - II_Fen_E3_4 | ecosystem: Environmental > Terrestrial > Soil > Wetlands > Permafrost | place: Sweden: Abisko...
GATCGTCTTGTGAATCGGGTGGTTTGATGCGGCGGTTTGCGCCTCTGTTGCTGGGGCTGGCCCTGTCGGGCTGTGGTCTGACGCCGCTCTATTCGGGCGGCGGGCAGGCGGCGGTGGCGCAGGGGCTGGGGGGCGTGTCTGTGCCCGCCATTCCCGGCAAGGCGGGGTGGCTGATGCGCAATGCGCTGATCGACCGGCTGGGCGGGCAGCCCGAGGGCGCGGCGGCGCGCTACCGGCTCGATGTGCGGCTGGATGACAAGCTGACCGGGCTGGGCTTGCTGTCGAACGATACGGTGGGGCGCGAGCGGCGGACGCTGCGGGCGCGCTATCAGTTGGTGGATGTGAGCACGGGGGCGGTTTTGCTGGACGCTACGGCGGGGTCGGATGCGGGGCTGGATGTGGTTAGCTCCGAATATGCCACGGTGGCCGCTGAGCAGACCGCGCTGGAGAACCTGACGCGCGAAGTGGCAGACCGGATTGTGACCAGTCTGGCGCTGAAGCTGCGCGCGCAGCGGCGATGAAGGCGACGCAGAAGGATTTCGCCTCGCTGGCGCCGCGGGTGGCGGCGCAGGGCAAGGTGTTCTTTCTGTGTGGCACCGATGATGCCGGGGTGCAGGATGCGGCGCATCGCATCGCCAGCCTGATCCCCGACCCCGGCGAGCGGGTGGAGCTGAGCGGGGCGGATCTGCGCAAGGACCCGGTGCGGCTGGGGGATGAGGCGCGATCAACATCCTTGTTTGGCGATAGTCGGCATATTTGGGTGCGGTGCAGCGGGGATGAGGCGCATGATGCTGTCTCGATCCTGATTGGCGGGGATGTGGTGGCCTGGCCGGTGATTATTCAGGCGACCAATGCCAGCGATAAATCGCGCACGGCCAAGCTGCTGGAAAAGCGTGATGATGCGCTGGTGGCGATGTTTTATCCGCCTGATCTCAATTCTGTGACCCAGACGGTGCGCCATATGGCGGGTTCTATGGGGGTGACGCTGGATAATGCGCTGGCGCAGCGGATTGCGGCGGCGGTGGGGCTGGATACGCGATTGGCGGCGAGCGAGGTGGGCAAGCTGGCGCTCTATCTGGATGCGGCGCCTGAGCGGCCCCGGCCCGCCACGGCGGAGGATTTTGCGGCGGTGGGCGCGGCGACGCAGGAGGATGGGTTTGCCTCGCTGGTGAGCGTGGTGCTGGGCGGGGAGGCGGGCAAGCTGCCGGGCGAGCTACGCAGGATTGCGGAGCTGGGACTTAACCCGGTGGGTTTGCTGTTGGCGTTTGAGCGGCGCGTGGCGCAATTGGCGCAATTGGCGGCGCGCATGGGCCATAATGGTGATGTGCGCGGGTTTCTGGAAGGAGAACGCGCGGCGCGGCGGGTGTTTTGGAAGGATATACCAGAGCTTTCGGTGCAGTTGCGCATCTGGCGCGGGGCGAAATTGGAGCGGCTGGTGGCGCGAATCACCGGGCTGCACCGGGCGCTCATGGTTAACAGCCAGGCGGCGGAATTGCTGCTGGCGCAGGGCTTGGCGGAAATAGCGCAGGCGGCATCGCGGGGTTGATCCCCGGATTTCAGCGACTTTGCGCTTTCGCACACGAATGGGTGCAGTGTGTTGAAAAACTTCCACTTGCTGCGCCGCAACAACGTGTTAGGAGTTTTACTTGGAACACATCCATCGATGCGCTAGGGTCGCATGGTAGGATGATGCGCTATTGTTGAAACGGCTCAGGAAGCGGCGGATGAATGCGCCTATTGCACGCGTGACCAAATCTCTACGCAAGCGGGCCAAGGCCCGGGCCAAGGCACTGCGGATGCCGCTGATGCCATCGCTCGAACAGCGGCGTCTCCAATGCTATGCCTTCTTCATGCTGGCAGACATTTTGGCGATGTTCTCGGGCTTTGCAGGGGCCAGCTATTGGCATCTGGGCCATTTCGCTCTGGCCGAGGCTTTGGTGCTTCCGCAGCTTCTGCTGCCGGTTTATCTGACGATTGCCCTGTATAATGGCGCCTATTCGCTCGATAGCCTGAGCAGCCGCGAACATAGCGCCACGCGCGCCTTGCTGGCGCTGATGCTGGCGACGACGGTGGTGACGTTTGTTACTTTCTATACGCGGTCTTCGGACCGGTATTCGCGCGAGATTTTTACTACGGGGGCGGCGCTGACGGCGGGCCTTTTGCTGGTGGCGCGTATTCTGTTGCGCCGTGTGGTGCGCTGGCGCTGTGGCAGTTCGGTGATCAACCAGCTGGTGATCGATGATGGTGGCCCTGAAATCAGCCTGCCGGGCGCATTTCATGTGTCGGCGGAAAGCTTTGCGCTGGCGCCTTCGCTGTCTGATCCTTCCGCGCTGGATCGCATTGGCATGATCATGCGCAATGCTGATCGTGTGGTGGTCAGCTCTGCGCCGGAGCGGCGCGCGGTGTGGGCGGTGATCCTCAAGGGCGCCAATGTCGATGGCGAGGTCGTGGACGAGACGGTGCACGAGCTTTCCGCGCAAGGCGCGCGGATGGCTGCTGGGCGCGGGCTGTTGCAGGTGTCGGTGGGCCCGATGGGCATCCGCGCCCGGTTGCAGAAGCGCGGGCTGGATGTGTTGGTGGCGGGTTCGGCCTTGCTGGCGCTGTCGCCCTTGCTGATCGCGGTGGCGATTGCGATCAAGCTGGAAGATGGCGGGCCGGTGTTCTTTGTGCAGCGGCGCGTGGGGCGGAGTAACCGCTTCTTCCCGATCATGAAATTCCGATCGATGACCGTGAACAAGGTGGGCCGCGATGGTTCGCAATCGGCATCGCGCGATGACAAGCGTATCACGCGCATTGGCAAGATCATCCGCTCGACCAGTATTGACGAGTTGCCGCAGCTTATCAACGTGTTGCGTGGCGATATGAGCCTGGTTGGGCCGCGTCCGCATGCGACGGGTTCACTGGCGGGGGACAAGTTGTTTTGGGAAGTCGATCCGCGCTATTGGGAGCGCCATGCGCTCAAGCCCGGTCTGACGGGTCTGGCGCAGATTCGCGGCTATCGCGGGGCGACCGATCGCGAGGAGGATCTCTCGCTACGTCTTTATGCGGATCTTGAGTATCTGCGCGGCTGGTCGCTGTGGCGGGATATCTGGATCATGTTCATGACGGTGCGTGTTTTGGTGCATTCCAAGGCGTTTTGATCGGTTATTTGCAGGTATTCCAAAGAGTTTTGTACAGGGCCGTTGAAGGCGTTGCCGGTTTGTGCATGCGGTGCTGCGATTGCGAAGAAACTTTGCTTCGAGGCTGGACTCTGTGGACAAAACTATGGTAAAGCACCTATGTCTTAAATAGGGATACACCGCTATGGCTTCTCCTCTGCTCGCACTTATTGCTGCTGCCGCGCTGGCCAATGGCGCGGCCCCTCTTGCTACTCGTCCTGCCGCTGCCCTGCCGGTTGCTGCTAAGCCCGCCAAGCTGGTGACGGGCAAGTTCGTTCCGGTTGCTGGCGCTTGCGTTGCAGCTGATGCCAAGGCTTCGGTTGTGCGTGGCCGCGCTGTTAAGGCGAAGTGTCAGGTTAATCCGCAGGCTGTGGCGGCGGCTGGCGGTGCTGGTGGTGGCTTGCTGGGCGGCATGGGCACGTCGGTTGTGGTTGGCGCGGTCGCGGTGTCGGGCATTGTGGCCGGTGCGACCTATGCTGCGGTTGACAGCAACAACAGCTCGGCGAGCAACGGTTGAAGCTATGCGCGGCTTTAGTGCTGTGCTTATAATTCAGCGTTGTTTATTCGTGTAATCTAAAAAATTCGGCGCTGCGGCTTTTGCTCGGCGCCGAATTTTTTTGAAAGGGGATGTGCCCCCTACTGTGGTTATTGAATTGCCGCTGTGGCGATTTCCCTTTTCTTCTCAAGGCTATGATGGCTGATGAGATTTGTCGCGCCTCATTTTGGACTTCTTATGATCAGGGGCATGGTGTGTTTGCGCCATGACGGGATTGATGAGGCTTGGGTGGAGCTGCAAGGATAACTGATGTCGCGTCTGGTGGGTTGGCTTTCTAGGCAGGACGGTTCCTTGATGTTCATCGCGTTTGCGGTGGCGAGTGCCATTGTGTTGGGCGGCGGTGGTAGCCCGGCACCTTTGGCGGAAATGATCTTGCAGGTGCTGCTGGCCTTGGCTTTCGTGGGATGGTTTTGGACGGCGCCGCGCAAAACTGTGGTGTCGGCATCGCCGATGGTATGGGTGTTGGCGGGTGTGGTGCTGGCTTTGCCTTTGGCGCAGCTTATCCCTTTGCCGCCAAGCGTGTGGCAGGCCTTGCCGGGGCGGGCTGATGAAAAAGCCGCGTTGGATTTGATCGGGCAGGGGCAAAGCTGGCAAGCGATCTCGATCGCCCCCTATCGGACATGGAGCGCCTTGCTGGCCATGGTTGGCCCTGTGGCATTCATGGTGGTTGGCGCTTCGCTGTCCCCATCGCCGCGCGCGATTGTGTTGGCGATCATCGGGGCGATGGCGGGTTTGTCCATTCTGGTGGGGGCGGCGCAATTGGGCGGGGGAATGTGGTCTTTTCTACGGTTCTATTCGCCGGATTCGACGATGCTGGACGGGTTTCAGGCTAATCATAACGCGCAGGCGGATCTGCTGTTGATCGCCATGGTGGCTTTGACCACGGTGCTGGTGGATATGAAGGTATTTGCTGTGTTGCGGCGGCGGCTGCATCTGTTGACTGCGCTTTTGATACTCACGATTGTGTTTGTGTGTGCGATTGTTTTAACCGGATCGCGCGCAGGCATGGCCTTGATACCGCTGGCGCTGGCGGGGCAGCTTGCCATTCTCTGGCCGTTGCTGGCTCTGTCGCGCCGGGGCATCATGCTCGGGGTTGCGGGCCTGTTGCTGGCGGTGGCCGGAGCGGGGCTGATGGTGGAGAGCAACACGGCTTTGGGCGGGGCGGTGTCGCGGTTTCGGCAGGGTGATCCGTTGCGACCGGAAATCTGGCAAAACACGCTTTATGCCATCAAGGCCAACCTGCCATTGGGCACCGGGATGGGGACATTTATCCCCGCTTATACGGCGGCAGAAAAGCTGGAAACGGTTACAGAACAATTGATTAATCGCGCCCATGATGATTATTTGGAGCTGGCGCTGGAGGGGGGAATCCCCGCGCTTGTCTTGGCGTTGTTTGTGGTGACTTGTGTCGTCTGGCGGGCATGGCCTTTGCGCAGCGGGGGGGATTTGGTTCTGCGATCTCAGCGTATCTGTGCCAGCGTGGGACTAATGGTGATCGGGCTCCACTCGATCGTTGACTATCCTTTACGCGCAATGTCATTAGCCTGTGTCGCGGGGCTTTTGACCGGATTTTTGTTTTCGGCGCGTGCCAATCAGGCTTCTGCTTTGCAGCGGCCGCTCGGGGAAGTGAAAGAATCGCTATGAAAACCAGGGTTGCTACCGGCGTGGCCGCGCTCCTGATGCTCAGCGCATCGGCTTGCAGTGAAGGGCGGCCGTCATCGGCGCCGACGGGGACTGCGGCTTATGCTTTGATTCAGGATCAGGAGGGTGATGAAGAGGCTGGCGCCATTCAGCCCGGTGATCATTTGGCGATCAGTGTTTTGGGCGAAGCGGACCTTAGCTCGGATAATTACTGGGTTGATGGCAGCGGCATGGTGCAAATGCCTTTGGCAGGCGAGTTGAAGGCCGGGGGGCAGACAATTTCGCAGTTGAAGCAGGAAATCACCAAGCGGCTGGGCGAGCGCTATATCCGCAACCCGCAGGTCGCGGTGTCGATCACCGAGCATTCCAAGCAATCGGTGACGGTTGAGGGCGAAGTTCAGGTGGCTGGGCGGTTTGAGGCAACGCCGGGGCTTACTTTGCTGGGCGCCTTGGCATTGGCACATAGCACCACCACGGATGCACGGCTGGATGAGGTTATCGTCTTTCGCGAGGTTAAGGCGCAGCGTCTGGTGGCGCGGTTTGACCTGCGCGATATCCGCAAGGGGCTGGCTTTGGACCCACAGATTCGTGCCGGGGATCGCATTGTCGTCGGTCGATCTGGGGTCAAGGGGGCTTGGCATGACTTCTTGAAGGCGGCGCCGTTGTTCAACATCTTCTACATCTTGGGTGTCCGGGTTTAAAAATCGGGCGGAAAGAGCCAATCTTGTCTAACCAACTGACCAACGAAGGTTCTCACCTTCAGAGTATGGCCGAAGTCCAGCATGGGGACGATGGGGCGCCTGCTGCTGTGGCCAATGGGGGGCTGAGCTTTCTTCATGTGGTGGCCGCTGCGCGCAGCAATTTGAAACTGATCGGGATTGTTATTGGCGGCACGCTGGCCTTGGCAGTTCTGATCTCTTTGCTGCAATCGCCGCGCTATACCGCTTCGGCCACCATCCAGATCAACAACCAGTCTAGCCGGGTGTTGAAGAATGATCAGGCGGCCAATGATGAAGAGATCGTTGGGTCTGGCGACACTGAGCGGTTTTTGAAAACGCAGGTGGAAATCTTGCGCAGCCGGGCCATCGCCCAGCGGGTGGCGCAAAAGCTCAATCTGCTTAACACCCCGCGCCTTTATAAGGCCGAGAGCGGCAAGATTCCCGCGCCGGGCACACCGCAAGATGTGATCGCGCAGAATGTGGAACAATTGCTGCGCAAAAATCTGGATGTTAGCCTGCCACGCGATTCACGCATGGTCAGCATCGCGTTTGAAAGCAATGAGGCGGCGCTTTCGGCGGATGTGGTCAATGCTTATGCTAGCGAATTCATCAAGGCCGATTTGCAGCGCAAGTTCAACAGCTCGGCCTATGCCCGCGACTTTTTGGCCAACCAGTTGACCGAGACGAAGCAGCGGCTGGAAGAATCGGAGCGCGCGCTCAACGCTTATTCGCGTGAAGCGGGCTTGATCCACATGGGCGGCAATGATGATCGCAGTGTCAATCAGGCTGGCAATGGGTCGGTGACGGCGACGACGCTGTTGCAGATTAATCAGGCGGCCAACGAAGCCAAGGGCAAGCGGATTGCTGCGGAAAGCCGTTGGCGGGCGATCAATAGCGGGCCTTTGCTCAATTCGACCGAGGTGGTGGGCAATGCCGCTATTACCCAGTTGCTGGTGCAAAAGGCGGCGTTGGAAAGCGCGCTGGCCGAGGATCGCGCGCGCCATCTGAGCGATTATCCGACGGTGAAGGCTAAGACCGATCAGATCGAATCGATCAACCGCCAGATCCAGAACGCGGCCGGATCGATCCGCAACGCCATCCGCAATGAATATGACGCTGCGGTGAGCACTGAAAAGCAGCTTAACGCGCAGGTGATCAGCCTGAAGGGCGAGACGCTGGGCGAGCAGGATCGATCGGTGCGCTATGGTTTGCTGGCGCGCGAGGTGGATACCAACCGGCAGGTGTATGATGGCCTGTTGCAGCGGTTTAAGGAATTGAACGCTTCGGCCGGGATCAGCATTTCGAACATTTCGGTGGTGGATATTGCACCCATCCCGCTCAAGCCGACATCGCCCAATGTGCCCAAGAATCTGCTCGTGGGCTTGGTTGTGGCCATCATTTTGGCCATTGTCGTGGTGGCGATCAAGGAACAGTTCGACGATTCGATCCGCATTCCCGAAGACATCGAATCCAAGCTGGGGCTGGCCCTGTTGGGTGTGGTGCCGAAATCGAATGCTTCGACGCCGGAGGCCGATTTGGCCGATCCCAAATCGTCGATTACCGAAGCCTATAACTCGCTGTGTGGGTCGCTGCTCTATGCCACGCGTGATGGCTTGCCCGGGGTGATGCTGGTGACATCGGCACAGCCTTCGGAAGGCAAGACCACCACCAGCATTGCCGTGGCGCAGGGCTTGGCGCGCATGGGCAGGAGCGTGATCCTGTTTGACGCGGATTTGCGGCGCCCGACTCTGCATCGCATGATCGATTTCGATAATGGCGCGGGGCTTTCGACCTTGCTGACATCGCAAGTCGCGCTGTCTTCTGTTGCGCATGAGGGTGTTCAGCCGAACCTGTCGGTTGTGGCGTCTGGCCCGATCCCGCCCAGCCCGACGGAATTGCTGTCTGGCGCGCGGATGAAGGATATCATTCGCGAGGCGCGGCAGCATTATGATGTGGTGATCATCGATTCGCCGCCGGTGCTGGGCTTGGCGGATGCGCCTTTGCTTTCCGCGCTGGTGGACGGGGTGATCTTTGTGGTCGAGGCGGATCGTAGCCGTCGTGGGTCGTTGCGCGGGGCCTTGCGTCGTTTGCGCGGGATGCGCCCGGTTATCCTGGGGGCTGCGCTCACCAAGTTTGATCCGCTGCGTTCGAGCAACCGCTATTCCTCTTATGCTGGTTATGAGTATTACCAGTATTCCTATAAGCAGAAGGGCACCTGATGCCTGCGCGCCCGGCTAGCCAACGTCTGGGCTTGCCGGCGCGTTTGGCCGTTGCGGCCTTGGCGATGGGCTATGCGGCTTTCGCGATTGGCAATGGGCTGGATCGGGCGGCGGTGGCGCGCCATGATCTGATGCCGCTGGTGCCCGAGATGTTTCGCGCGCGTTCGCTGGATGCGGCGGGGATGGAGGCTGTGAAGGCGCGGCGCTATGGCGAGGCGCTCAAGCTGGGCGAGGCGGCGGTGGCGCGGGCGCCGATGGAAGGGTCGAGCACGGCCTTGCTGGGCATTGCCCGGCTGTTGGCGCAAGATGAGGCCGGGGCGCAGCAGGCGTTTCTGGTGGCGGGCACGCGGGGCTGGCGGGTGCCGGTTACGCAGACCTATTGGCTCAATGTCGCCTATCAAATGGGCGATTATGCGGTGGCGGCGATCAGGCTGGATGCTTTGTTGCGCCAGCAGCCCTATCAGGTGCGTCAGCCGGAATTGCTTGGGGCATTTGAACGCAATCCGCAGGCCAGCGCGGCGTTGGTAGACCGGATGATGACGAAGCCTAATTGGCTGGGGCTTTATGCGGGCTATGTGGGCAATTTAACGCCTGAGCAATTGGCGGGGCGGAAAAGCGTGTTGAGCGCGCTGGCGGAGCGGGGGATGGTGTTGGGCTGTGATCAGCTTGGCACGTTGACCGGTGAGCTGGTGCGCCATGGCGATGTGGCGGGTGCGCGCGATCTGTGGGCGAGGCATTGCCCGGCGGCGGGGCGCGGGCTGGTGGGGGATAGCGCGCTAACCGCGCCGGTGAGCGATGAGCGGGACGTGGTGCCCTTTGCTTGGCAGACGCTCGGCTCTGGGGATATGCGTATCGTGCCGCATCCGGCCGGTGAAGGGCCGGGGCAGTGGTTGGAGGCGAGCAATGGCTCGCCCTTGGCGGCGCCGGTGATGCGGCAGATGGTGGTGGCGCCAGCGGGGCGCTATCGCCTGAGCTGGCTGGCGCGTGATGCGGAGGGCAAGGGCGCGCAGGGGGTTGAGGCTTATCTGGGCTGTGATATGGGCAATCTGGCGCTGGCCGGGCCGGGGCGCGATGCTGGGCGGGGGCGTTGGCAGGCCGATGTTGCGATTGATGGGCAATGCGCGGGGCACTGGTTGCAGTTTACGCTGAAGCCGGGGGCGGACGCGGTGCAGCTTGGCGCGGTGACGTTGACGCCGCTGGCGCATTGATGGCGCGGCTTATTTTGCTCAACAAGCCGTTTGGTGTGCTCTCGCAATTTACCGATCGCGGGACGGAGGGCGCGCGGGCGACATTGTCGGATTATGTGGCGGTGCCGGGGGTCTATCCCGCTGGGCGGCTGGATCGCGATAGCGAGGGGTTGCTGTTGCTGACCGATGATGGGCGATTGCAGGCGCGAATTGCCGATCCGCGGTTCAAAAACCCCAAGACCTATCTGGTGCAGGTGGAAGGCGCGCCGGACGAGGCGGCGCTGGCGGCTTTACGGCGCGGGGTGATGCTGAAGGATGGCATGACGCGGCCTGCGGAGGCCGAGGCGATTGATCCGCCCGCGCTGTGGGAGCGTGATCCGCCGGTGCGCTTTCGCAAGAGTGTGCCCGATAGCTGGATCAGCCTGACCATCCGCGAGGGGCGCAACCGGCAGGTGCGGCGCATGACCGCAGCGGTGGGGTTGCCCACGCTGCGGCTGGTGCGCTGGCGGATTGGCGAATGGAGCCTGGATGGGCTGGGGCTGGGGGAATGGCGCGAGGTGAGCGTTTAATCCGCTAGCCAGCCTTTGGCATGGGCCACCGGATCATAGAGGAAGGTGGTGGTCGGGTCGATCTGGGGCCATGATTTCTTGGGCTTTTCGCCGCAGCGGGCCAGCAGATCGCGGATAACGGCGCGGCGGGCCTTGGGTTTGTCATCGGCGCGCACGATGGTCCATGGGGCGAAGACGCTGTGGGTGCGGGCGAGCATGGCATCGCGCGCTTCGGTGTATTCATCCCATTTCTTGAGCGCCTTGCGATCGATGTCGCTGATTTTCCATTGTTTGAGCTGGTCTTTCTCGCGATCCTTCAGGCGGCGTTTTTGCTCGCCCTTGGAGATGTCGAGATAATATTTGATCAGCGTGATGCCGGAATGGGCGAGCAATTGCTCGAACAAAGGCACGGTGACCATGAACTCCTCATATTGGGCATCAGTGCAAAAGCCCATCACGCGCTCTACCCCGGCGCGGTTATACCAGCTTCGGTTGAACAGCACGATTTCGCCCTCGATGGGGAAGTGGGGGCACCAGCGTTGGAAATACCAGCCTTTGGTGTCGCGCTCGCTGGGGGTGCCCAGCGCCACGGCGCGGGTGTCGCGTGGGCTCATGTGTTCGATGATGCGCTTGATGGTGCCATCCTTGCCCGCGCCATCGCGGCCTTCGAAGATCACCAGCAGGCGGCGGCCTTCGTCTTGCAGGTGGCGCTGCATGGCGGAGAGGCCGATTTGCAGGGCGCGCAGATCGTCTTCGGCGTGATGATCATGGGGCATCGTGGGGGACTCCAAAGGCATGGGGATGGTGGAGGGTTTGTTCGCGGCGGGGGAGGGCGAAGCGTTTGAGACCTTCGGCAAGGAGCAGATAAGACGCCACTAGCGCGGCAATAGCGGCCATCAGCGCGGGCGGCTGCGGGGCGAAGCCGAGATCTGCGGCGAAGGGGAGGAAGGGCAGGACCAGCGCCACGGCGAGGCAGGAGAGCGTGGTGAGCGCGAGGATGGGGTGGGGGCGGTCGCGCCATGCCGGGCCGGAGGTGCGGATGATCAGCACGACGAGCACCTGTGTCGCCATGGATTCGATGAACCATGCCGCGCGGAAAGTGGCCGGATCGGCATGGAACACCCAGAGCAGCAGGCCAAACGTGGCAAGATCAAACACCGAGGACAGCGGCCCCATGATCGCGGTGAATTTCATCAGCGCCTTCATGTCCCAGCCATGCGGGCGGCTGAGCAGGCGGGGGTCGGCCTTGTCGAACGGGATGCCGATTTGCGAGACATCATAGAGCAGATTGTTGAGCAGCACTTGCACGGCGGTGAGCGGCAGGAAGGGCAGGATCAGGCTGGCCAGCGCCATCGAGATCATGTTG
>Ga0302262_10001112_pt1 | contig 11362 bp, 12 predicted proteins | sample II_Fen_E3_4_FD_194557 | JGI IMG/M metagenome (GOLD analysis project Ga0302262, IMG submission 194557) | Peat permafrost microbial communities from Stordalen Mire near Abisko, Sweden - II_Fen_E3_4 | ecosystem: Environmental > Terrestrial > Soil > Wetlands > Permafrost | place: Sweden: Abisko...
GGGCAACCGCCATGCTGGCTGGCATGTTCGAACTCCTGAGCTGTAAACCGGAAACGCCCCGCGCCCATGGCAGCACGGCCGTGATCCCGCAACCGATCAGCGCGCATGTCGTCTCCGCCAGCGTCGGATACCGGGGGCGTTTCGCGGCCCACCCGGTGAGCAGTTACACGCCTGAGCCGCGATGTGCCCGGCGTCAGTCCGGGCTGGACGCCGCCTGAATGCCAAGCTAGCGCGAAACGTGCATTTACGAAGGACCTACAGCTATGAATACCACTGAACTCGCCGAAGTCGTTGCCGCCAGCGAAGGCCTGACCAAGGCCGATGCCCGCAAGTTTGTCGATGCCGTTTTCGCCGCGATCACCGATGCGGCGGCCAAGGGCGAGGAAGTTTCGCTCAATGCTTTTGGCAAGTTCAAGGTCAAGGAAAGCCCGGCGCGCGAAGGCCGCAATCCCTCCACCGGCGCGACGATCCAGATCGCTGCGTCGCGCAAGTTGAGCTTTGCGCCGGCCAAGGCGGTGAAGGACAAGATCAACGGCTGATCACGGGCGGCGCCCGGTATCGCCGGGCGCCGCGTTCTCATTCGAAAGCACATAGCCATGGATTTCGACGATCAGATGCGCCGCTACTTCGGGTCGACCGACCTTAGCGAAGTGACACCCGCAGTGCTGGCAGACGGCAAGGAACGCCTGGCGGTCGATTTGGGCCTGGAACAGGATCGCGGCCGCCGCTTCGCGATGTGGGCGCTGATGCATATGCTCGGCAATGCGCCGGACCTGGATGTTGCCTTCAAGGACGCCGCCGATCAAAACGCCGCACGCGATTTCATGGACATGCTCGCCCGCCTGAACGACGAGTGACGCCACCGGGCTTATCAAAGCCGATCGGCTGTGGGCCGAAAAGCAGACTTGATCACAAAAGATACTTGTCTTGCTGCATTGCCACCACGCCTGCCGCCGCGATCAAGGCCATCATCGCCGCTACCAGTGCGCCATCAAAGCTGTGCGTGCGTGCATAGAGCCCAGCCGCAAGCACGGGTCCGCAAATCTGGCCGATCCCATAGCTCAATGTCATGGCCGCCATCGGGTTGATTGGCCAGCGCGCGGCGATATGCCGGGCAAGCGGCATGGCGATGGTCACTGTCCCCATGAAAGTGGCTCCGACCAGCAAGCCGCTGGCGATATAGGCTGCTGACACATGCCAAACCGGCAAGACCACCCCGACGGCCTGCAGGGAGAGATTGACGGCAAGGCTGCGCCTGGCGCCCCAGTTTTCGTGCAGTCGATGCCAGATGAAGCACGAAGGCACCGCGCCAAGCCCGAACACTGCCCACACATGCACCGGATCGAACGTGGACACCGCCGTGCGCACCAGCAGCGGTAGATAGGTGGCCGTGAGGATATAGCCAAAACCGGCCAGTCCATACATGGTCAGCAATCCTGATGGACTGAACGACAGCGCCGGGTGCGTTGGCCCTGCCGCCTGATCCGGCTCAGCGGGGCTGCGCTCTGCCCGCGATTGTAAGAGCAGCGCCAGCACCGACAAGGCGCCCGCCCCCACGGCCAGCGCTAGCCACATCGCATGGGCTGACCCCAGAGGGCACGCGGCCCAGCAATTCGGCCGCCCGTGTGATGCTCTGCTCGCGCGCCACCGCGCAAAATACTGCCAGCGATGCAAGGTCCAAGGTCTTTTCCCATTGCCAAAAACAGAGGGTTCATTATTCTTTTATAGAGAATATAAATCAATATAAATTCCACAAAGATGAATTTATGCCCCGCGATAACCTGTTTGGCCTGACCACACCGATCCTTCAGGCGCCCATGGCGGGCACATCGACCCCGCACCTGGCGGCGGCGGTGTCGAATGCCGGAGGGCTGGGCGCGCTGGGGGTTGGGGCGGCCAGTGTGGCCGATGCGCGCACCATGATCGAACAGACCCGCGCGCTGACCGACAAGCCTTTCAACGTGAACGTGTTTTGCCACCGGCCCGCTGTGCATGATGCCGCGCGCGAGGCGGCGTGGTGCGCCTATCTGGCGCCGCTGTTTGGCGAATGGGGCGCCGCGCCTCCGACAGAACTGGCCGAGATCTACACCAGTTTTGTCGGCCATGCCGAGGCAACGCGCATGGTGCTGGAAACCCGCCCGGCGGTGGTCAGCTTTCACTTTGGCCTGCCCGATGCCGATCAACTGGCCGCTTTGCGCGCGGCGGGCCTGCGCACCATGGCCACCGCCACCAGCCTGGCCGAAGCACGCGCAATCGCAGCGGCGGGGGTGGACGTGATCGTGGCGCAGGGGATCGAGGCGGGCGGGCATCGCGGAATGTTCGATCCTGCCGCCCCCGACGAGGCGCTGAGCACTGAGGCGTTGGTGAGGCAGTTGGCGGGCGCGCTGGATCTGCCGATTGTGGCGGCGGGGGGGATTATGGATGGCGCCGATGTGTGCGCGGCGCTGGGCTGGGGCGCGGTGGCGGCACAATTGGGCACGGCCTTTGTGCTGTGTCCCGAAAGCGCGGCCAATGCGGCGTATCGCGCGCGGATACGCGGGGGCCAAGCCGCCGAAACCCGCCTGACCGCGGTGATTTCCGGCCGCCCGGCGCGCGGCATTGTCAACCGGCTGATCACGCATGGCGAGGCCGAGGGTGCCCCGCCGCCAGCGCCCTATCCCATGGCCTATGATGCCGCCAAGCGGTTGGCCGCGCAGGATCAGGCCGCCTTTGGCGCGCATTGGGCGGGGCAGCAGGCGGCGCGGGCGCGGGAAATGCCCGCCGCCGACCTGATGGCTGTGTTGCGCACGGAAATGGCGGCTTGACAATATGGACTGATCGGTCTAATATTCCGACATGGCATCAGAACCCGCCCCTCGACGTCGCGGTCGCCCCAGGCAGTCCCCGTTTGGCGATGGCGACACGCGCGAGGCGCTGGTGCGCGCGGGCGTGGCCATGCTTACCGAAAAGGGCTATTCGGCCACCGGCCTTGACGAAATCCTCAAAAGCTGCCGCGTGCCCAAGGGGTCGTTTTACCACTATTTCGCCAGCAAGGAGCAGTTCGGGCTGGTGATTGTCGAGCGCTATGCGGCCTATTTCGCGCGCCGACTCGATCAATTCTTGCTCGATGAATCGCGCGCGCCCTTGCAGCGGCTGGCCGCATTCATGGACGATGCCGCCGCGCGCATGGCGGCCCATGACTTTCGCCGTGGCTGTCTGGTCGGTAATCTGGGGCAGGAGATGAACGCTCTGCCCGAAAGCTTTCGCGCGCAATTGGCGGGTGTGTTGGCCGATTGGCAGGCGCGGGTGGCGGCGTGTCTGGCCTTGGCGGATGACACGCTTGCCGAGGCCCGCCCGGCGCAATTGGCGGCGTTTTTCTGGATCGGCTGGGAAGGCGCGGTGCTTCGCGCCAAGCTGGAGGCGGACGATGCGGCTTTGCGCATTTTCGCCAGGGGATTTTTGGCGCTGGCAGGGGGCTGATCCCCTTTTTACCCACTTGTAGACGATCGGTCTATTCAAACGGAGAACCCTGATGTTCAAAGCCATTGTGATCGAAAAGGATGACGCCGGTTATCGCGCGGGGCTCGCCACGCTGTCCGACGACGCTCTGCCGGCGGGCGATGTGACGGTGCGGGTGGATTACAGCACGCTCAACTATAAGGATGGGCTGGCGATTACCGGCAAGGGGCCGGTGGTGCGGGCGTTTCCCATGGTGCCGGGCATCGACCTGGCCGGTGTGGTCGAGGCCAGCGAGCACCCTGACTACGCTCCGGGCGACAAGGTGTTGCTCAATGGCTGGGGCGTGGGCGAGGGGCACTGGGGCGGCCTCGCGCAAAAGGCGCGGCTGAAAGGCGATTGGCTGATTCCGCTGCCGCAGGGCCTCGCCGCGCATCAGGCGATGGCCATCGGCACGGCGGGCTATACCGCGATGCTCTCGGTGCTGGCGCTGGAGCGGCATGGGGTCACGCCCGAAAGCGGCGAAATTCTGGTGACGGGCGCCAATGGCGGGGTGGGCAGCTTTGCCATTCTGCTGCTGGCGCGGCTGGGCTATCGGGTGGTCGCCTCGACCGGCCGCATGGGCGAGGCGGAGCATCTGCGCGCCCTGGGTGCCGCAGAGGTAATCGACCGCGCGCAGCTCAGCGCACCGGGCAAGCCGCTGCAAAAGGAGCGCTGGGCCGGGGTGATCGATTCTGTGGGCAGTCATACGCTGGCCAACGCCTGTGCGCAGACCCGCGCCGATGGTGTGGTGACGGCTTGTGGCCTCGCGCAGGGCATGGATTTCCCGGCAACGGTCGCGCCGTTCATCCTGCGCGGGGTGAGCCTTGTGGGCATCAACTCTGTCACGCGCCCGAAGGCAGAGCGCATTGAGGCCTGGGGCCGGTTGGTGCGCGATCTCGATCTGGCCGCGCTCGATGCGCTGGCCACCGACATCACTCTCGACGAAGCGATCCGCGCTGCGGACGATTTGTTGTCTGGAAGGATTCGGGGGCGCGTGGTGGTGGATGTCAACGGCTGATCGGGCGGGCTGCGAGTATCAAGCTGCGGCTGGGCAGGCCAATAGCTCCGCGTGGCAATGGCGGCACTTCATAAGCTTGAACTATGGCTGGCCATCGTCTCGGTCATGCTTTTGGGGGATGGCCCAGGGGCTGTCGAAAGCTATGCGGACATAGACGGCGGACGCGCCAAGCATACTCCGCCAGAGCGTGCGCAATCTGGGAAACAGAGGTGAAGTCTCTCGATCCATACAGGGCGCGGGAGCATGGTGCATGGCAGGGTGTCCTTGCAACGGAGGTGGAAACTGCCATGCGGAATAGCCGCTTGATGTCTGTGCTGGCCAACCAATTGATCGACAGGGGTCATTACCTGTGGTTATGATGTTCACATGCGCAAGATTCCCCCTTTGGCATCTGTCCGGGTTTTTGAAGCTGCGGCGCGGCATGAAAACTTCACCGCCGCTGCCCGCGAACTGGGGATGACCCAGGCCGCGGTCAGCCACCAGATCCGCCTGATCGAAAGCCATCTGGGCCAGCAACTGTTCCGGCGCGAGCGTCAGCGCGTGGTTCTGACCGATGCGGCCCGTCGCGCGGCGGCGACCCTTGGTAAAGGCCTCGACATGATCGAGGCCGCGTTTGCCGAAATGCGTGCCGATGACGAGGGCACGCTGACGATTTCGACCACGCCCACATTTGCCAATGCGTGGCTGGCCTGGCGGATCGGGCGGTTCCAGATGCGCTATCCCGATATCGCCGTCCGTCTGTTGATGCAGGAAGGGCTGGCCGATTTTTCCGGTGACGGTGTCGATGTGGCCGTGCGTTCGGGATACGGGGCCTGGCCCGACCTTGCGGCGCACCGTTTGATGGAGCAGGATTTTACGCCGATGTGCAGCCCGGCGTTCCTGGCGGCGCAGGGTGGGCAGATCCTGGCCGAGGATCTGCTGCGCCTGCCGCTGATCAGCCCGCACGATCCGTCGTGGGCCTGCTGGTTGCAGCACGCGGGGCTGTCTCGGGCCGACGAAGCGTCCTTGCAGGGCGTGCGCATGGATTCGCAGGCGAACGAAGGCCATGCGGCCATGGCGGGGCAGGGCGTGGCCATGCTCACGCCGTTTTTCTGGCATCAGGACATGGCCGAAAGGCGGTTGGTGCGCTTGTTCCCGCAGGTATCCAGCCAGGGCATGGCCTATTGGATCGTCTATCCCGATCATCGCCACCGGACACGCAAGATCGGCCGCTTTCGCGAATGGCTGCTGGCCGAAATCGGGGCGGGCGGCCAACCGGAACAGGCCTGACACATCCGCACCAGAAGAAACGTTCAGGGCACTCGACGTGCCCTTTGAAGGCAGTCCGTCGTTAATCCAGCTCCTAAGGCGCTGCGCCACTTTACCAGAACGCGGAAAAAGCCCTATCAGGCGTGATGACGTCCAAGACCAATTTCGTCCCAAATGATAAGCAGGAGCATCAGTGGGGTATCCACACTGCTACTCCTTCTTCGCGCTGATATTGGGCAATAGGTCCGGCGGCTCGAAGGCCTGAACTTTTGGCGGCTCCTTCTGCCAGAGCCGCACGGCGACAAGGCACGAATGCGCCGAGCACCCTTGCGACAGCGAGGAGGCACCCACATCAGGGGTGAGCGCATTGGGGTTGCCATGGCGGTCAAGGTCGCCTTGTGGATCAGCCCATGCCCCTGTCGAGAGCCTCAGCACGCCGCGCATCAGCGCCGGATTATACCGCGCGCCGGCCAGCGCACGCCCGCGATCGTTGTAGACTTCGACCAAAGCCCCCTCGGCGATGCCATAGGTGGCGGCGTCCTCCGGATGGATATGCAGCCCCTCGCGGCCCTGCACTTTGCCTGCGCGGCTGTGTGGGGCGGGGTCAAGCTGACCATGCAGCTTGCGCTCGGGCTGATCGGAAATGAGGTGAAAGGGATGACGCGCGGCCTCCCGCGCGCCCAGCCATTCAAAGGGCTCGATCCACACCGGATGGCCGGGGCAATCCTCCAGATCAAAGCCTGCGATGCGCTCTGAGTAGATCTCGATTTTGCCCGATGGTGTTTTGAGTGGATGGGCAACAGGATCGGCGCGGAAATCGGCGTGCATGATGTGGGGGGCATCATGGGGCGCCAGGTCGATCAGCCCCTCTGCCCAAAAACCATCGAAATCAGGCAGCGCCAGCCCCAGTTCCGCCACCTGCGCCCGATTGGCCTCATAGATTCGCCGCAGCCAGCCTGTGGCGTCCAGCCCCTCGGTAAAGGCCTCTTCCACCCCTAACCTTGCCGCCAAAGCTGCAAATATCGCATGATCGTCGCGCGCCTGCCCTTGCGGGGGCAAGGCCTGCTTCATTGCGATGTAGAACCCCTCGCGCGTGGCAAAGCCGATGTCGTTGCGTTCCAGCGCAATCGTTGCGGGCAACACGATATCGGCGGCCTTGGCGGTGGGAGTCCAGTATTGCTCCTGCACGATGATCGTCTCGGGCTTTGCCCAGGCGCGTCGCAGCCGGTTCAAATCTTGATGGTGGTGATAGGGATTGCCGCCCGCCCAGTGGACAAGGCGAATATCGGGATAGGTGTAATGCCCGCCATTATAGCGGAACGTATGGCCGGTATGCAGTAGCATATCGGAAAGCCGCGCGCAGGGGATGAAATCGGCAATCGGGTTCCTGCCTTGCGGAAACACCGGGCCGGGTATGCGCATATGGCTGCTGCCCATGACATTCATCGCGCCATAGCCGATGCCATAGCCCCCGCCGGGCAGGCCAATCTGCCCCACCATGCTGGCCAGTGCAACCAGCGCCCAAAACGGCTGCTCGCCATGGGAGGATCGCTGCAAGGCCCAACTGCCCGACAGCATCGTGCGCCTGGCAAGGCAGGCCGCCGCCAATTCGCGGATCTTGGCGGCGGGCACGGTGGAGATGGCTTCGGCCCATTCCGGCGTTTTGGGGATGCCATCTGCCGCGCCGGTCAAATAGGGCAGGAAATGCTCGAAACCCACCGTATGGCTGTCGAGAAAAGAACGATCAAAGGTCGGCGAGACCGCCACCTCATAGGCCATCGCCAGCATTACCGCCGTATCGGTATTGGGCCGGATCGGCACCCATTCGACGCTTTCACCGGGGAAATTGTCGTGCATCGGGCTGATATTCACCAGCCGCACCCCGGCCTCTGCCAGCGAAGCCAGCCCCGCCCGCGCGCGGTGCCGCCCCGCACCGCTGGACGACACCTGCGTGTTCTTGAGCGGCACCCCGCCAAAGGCGATGAACAACTCGCAGTGCTCGGCCAGCACTTCCCAACTGGTGTGATTGCCGTTCGATGTGTCCATGTCGGTGGCGACATGCGGCATCAGCACGCGGCCCGCGCCAAGACTATAGCTGTCGCGGCTCGCGACATAGCCGCCGATCTGATTGTAGAAACGGTGCAACTGGCTCTGGGCGTGATGAAACCGCCCGGCACTTGCCCAGCCATAGGAGCCGCCGAAAATCGCCCGATTGCCGTGGATCTCGCGCACTCGCTCGATCTCGCCCGCCGCCAGATCCAGCGCGGTGTCCCAATCGACCTCGATAAAGGCATCGCTGCCGCGCCCCTCGCGCCGCCCCTCCAGCCAGCCCCGCCGCACCGCAGGCCGCGCGATGCGCAAAGCCTTCACCGAGGGATCAAGCTGATCGAGACCGATGCGTGTCGGATCGGGATCATCGCGCAGGGCGCGCAACAAGGGATCCGCCTCTGCGCGCTGCTCCACCTCGTAAATGCCCCAATGTGCGGCGGAATAGGTGGGGCGGCTCATGCGGGATGAAAACTGGTGTCGAAACCTTTGGCGATGTCGATGCGGTGCGGCAACAGCCCCGCGTGCCAATAACGGTCGGCGGTCTTTTGCTGATCGGCGATCAGCGCGGCGCTCACGGCGACAGGCGGACGTTTGGATCGCCGCGCCACTTCTCTCCACACGGCTGCGGCAAGGCCGGTTTCCTTCTCCATGAGCGCGGCATGGGCATCGGGATGATCAGACGCCCATTGCCAGCCAGTATACAGCCTGTCACTGAAATCCTTGAGCGTTTCACGCTTGTCGGCAATCGCCTTCTCGCTGGCGAATTCCAGCGTATAGGCTGGCACCAAACCCTCGCCACCCGGCAGAATGCGCGCGCCCTGCCTGGCCGCCAGCGTGGCATTGGGATCCCAGATCGCCCAGGCATCCACCGACCCGCCTTTGAGCGCAGCCTCGCCATCATGCGGGCTGAGGAAGGCGAAGTGCACCGCATCCAAAGGCTTGCCCGCTGCCTCCAGCGCGGCCAACACCAGATTATGCGCAATAGAACCGCGCGGCGTGGCAATCTTCAAACCGGCCAATTGATCGAGCGAGCGCACGGGTGAATCCCCGCGCACCACCACCACAGGCCCCGGCCCGGTATGCCTCTGCGCACCAATGGTCTTCACCCGCGCGCCAGAGCCAACCGCGAACACAAAGGCCGCATCGCCGCCATAGCCTGTATCAATCGCGCCAATATCCAGAGCCTCCAGCAAAGGCGCCGCATTGGGAAAGGCTGACCATTCAACATGATAGGGTAAATGATCGAGCGCGTGGATCGCGCTCAAAACCACCTTTTGTCCGCCGCGCTGATCGCCCACGCGCAACACATCACTCGCGCTCGATTTGTGGCGGCACGCGGCCAGCAGCGCCAGGCCACTGGCCGCCATAAAACTGCGGCGGGGCATGTTCAGCATGGCGTGTCCTTCATGGGGGAAATCGGAAAGTCATGCGCTAGCCGCTGGGCCTTCGCGCTTGAATTTGGTTTTTCCAATCAACCTATGATCGCTCATCAAGCCAGATGTGGCGATGTGCGGCCGTGGAGGGCGACGGACTTGGGGCCTGAACTGCCCCCGATCTATCATCGCATATCATGGCTCATGGGGCCTTACTCGTTTGCGAGGCGGGCCGGGCAAAAACTACGCTGACGTCCACCAGCCAGGAGATCCATCATGCCGGTCCAGTTCATCGGTGCCATCGGTTCGAGCAACGCTTCCGAAAGCCGTCCCGCTGATCCCGCGATCTACAAGGTTATCGACAAGACTCAGCTTGGTGCTTCCGCGCGCGCATGAGGCGGCCGGGTTCGACCGTGTGCTGGTGGGCTATTTCTCCTCGGCGCCCGATGGTGAGTACCTGCTCGGTGCTGGGTGGCCTAACAATCAAACAATCAGGGGTGGAAATGAATTTGCATCGTAAGCATTTTGCGCGCTCATCAACACTGTCCGCGTGGCTGCTGGCCAGTGCCGGTATAAGCACAGCCACTTTCTGCAATATCCGCCCGAAGCGCGCCACAACAGCTTCTCGAAGGAAACGCTGTTCCTTGGGCTGCAGCCGTTCTTGATCGACTATCTGGGCAAGCCTGTCACCGGTGCCGATGTCGATGAGGCCGAGGCGATCTGCACCGCCCATGGCGTGCCCTTCAATCGCGCCGGTTGGGATGCCATTGTCGCGGATCATGGTGGCTTCCTGCCCATCGAGATAAAGGCGCTGCCCGAAGGCATGATCGTGCCCACCGGCGTGCCGCTGGTGCAGGTTGAGAACACAGATCTGCGCATGCCATGGCTGCCGACCTTCATCGAAACCGCGCTGCTGCGGGCCATCTGGTATCCCACCACGGTGGCCACGCTGAGCTGGAAGTGCAAGGCCATCATCCGTGCGGGGCTGGAAAAGACTTCTGACGATGTTGAAGGCCAATTGCCCTTCAAGCTGCACGACTTCGGCGCGCGCGGTGTATCGGCAGGTGATACGCCATGGAATTACACCGCCCAAACTCTGGGAGGAGGCGGTGATCGCTTGGTACGAGCAGGCACATGCTTCACTCTCCGAGAAAGCGCTTAAGCGCTATCTTGTCAGTTTGAACCAATGCCGATCCTGGCTGGATGGGAAGGCCATCCATCAGATCGATGTGGCAAGGCTTCGCGACATGTTGAAGGGGCGGCGTGCCTTGGGCTTGAGCAACGCGACTCTGCGCCGTGACCTTACAGCCGTTTCCGCGGTGCTCACAGTGGCGCAGGATGAAGGTTGGATTGAGGATAATCCGGCCCTCATGATCAATCGCAAGCGGATGCCGGAACGGCGAGATCCGATCATGCTACCGACTGATGCATCCATTGATGCCATGCTCGATGAACTCCCCCCAAGGTGGCCGACATATGTGCTTTCGCGATTGAGACTGGCATGCGTCAGGACGAGATCGTGCAACTCGATTGGAATTGCATCGACCTCGGTCGCAGCATCGCCACGATCCATAAAACCAAGGGTAGCAAGCTGCGGGCGGTGCCTTTGACACCCAAGGCAGTAGCGGTACTCAAGCGGCAGCCAAAGTTGCCTCATTCGCTCATCGTTTTCCACCGATCGGATGGGCAAACGATGGACTGGGTCTCCACTCAGTTCGGTAAGACAGCCCGACGTTTGGCAAAGGCCCCGGCACAAAAACCGGCACAGGGGTCGGCACAAAAGTCGGCACAGTCCCGGCACATTTTCGTGCGCTTCAGATTCCACGATTTGCGGCACCTTTTTGCGGTGCGATACCTGCAAAATGGCGGCTCAATCTATGCTCTTCAGGGGATTATGGGGCACACCAGCGTCAAGACCACGGAGATCTATCTGGCCTACCTGACGCCCGATCAGCAGCTCAAATCCAAGATGGGGTAGGCACAAAAACCGGCACAGCGCCAACGGTTCTGGATAGCCAAATGTTAGAAAGGGGACTTCCCGTGTGGGGAAAAATACCGATTATCAAAGGCTTGGCGGAGACGGAGAGATTCGAACTCTCGGTGCCGTATTCACAGCACGACGGTTTAGCAAACCGTTGGTTTCAGCCACTCACCCACGTCTCCGGATCGCAGCAGCGAGGGCGCGCTATAGCGGGGG
>Ga0302262_10001113_pt1 | contig 11362 bp, 8 predicted proteins | sample II_Fen_E3_4_FD_194557 | JGI IMG/M metagenome (GOLD analysis project Ga0302262, IMG submission 194557) | Peat permafrost microbial communities from Stordalen Mire near Abisko, Sweden - II_Fen_E3_4 | ecosystem: Environmental > Terrestrial > Soil > Wetlands > Permafrost | place: Sweden: Abisko...
GACCGGCACCCTGCTCGGCGTGCTGACGCTGAGCGCGCACGTGCCCTACCGGCCGTTCTGGGGCGCCGGCCTCATCGGCTACGTGACCGCGAATCCGTTTGCCTACTACGGCGCGCTCGTCGCGCCGGTGATGATCGCGGCGATCCTGGGCCTCGCGCGCACGGTCACCGGCCGCGGTCCGTGGTTCCTCGCGATCATCGGGTTTGGCCAGCTGCTCGCGATCGGCCTGCAGATCCACGCCCAGCCGCGCTACGTGTTCATCGCCGTGGCGCTGATGGTCGTGCTCGGCGTCGAGGCGCTGCGCCCGCTGGCCCGGCCGCGCCTGGCGCTCGCCGCCGCCGCCGCCGCCTGGCTCGGCGTCGCCATCGCCGCGATCCCGCTCGACCGGGCGATCGCGCACTCGCGCGGCGCGATCCTCGCGGCCGCCGCGGCGATCCGCGCCGACCACCACGCCGGGCCGTGCACGGTGATCGCGCCCAAGCTGCCGCAGCTCATGTGGTACACGCGCTGCGGCGGGGCGCTGGCCGACACCGCGGCCGCCCTGGCGCCCGCGTCGGGCCACGACCGCTACCTGGCCTCGACGCCGTACGCGCCGTTCGACGGCCCGGCGTTCGCCGCGTCGCACCAGCTCACCGTCACCGAGCTGCCGACCGGCGATACCCGCGCGCGGGTCTGGGTGATCCGCTGACCGGCTCGCGAGCTTCGCGAATCGATCCGCTGAGCTCGAGCCCGATGAACGCGACCACCGGGTGTAGCGAGCCAGCGATCGTGCGGCCGAGGTCAGCGGCGCGATCGTGCGGTCAACCGTGATCGTGTTCGTGATGGAGATCAGGCGCGTGCGCGTGGTCGTGCTCCGTGGGTTCGTGGCGATGGCCGTGCGCGTGCTCGCCGTGGAACGCAGGCTCGTGACGGTGCGCGTGGTGATCGTCGTCGTGGCGATGCACGTGGTCGTGCTCGACCGCCGCGTGCGCGTGGCGATGGGCGTGGTGCTCGGTCAGATGGAGGTAGGCGCCGAGGGCGAACAGGCCCAGGGCCAGCAGGGCGAGCGCGCCGTCGCCGCGGTCGCCGAGCGTCCACGCGATCGCGGCGCCGATGAACGGCGCGAGCGCGAACACCGAGCCCGTGCGGGCCGCGCCGACGCGGCGCTGGGCCAGCAAATAGAGGTAGAGGCTCGCGCCGTAGCCCGAGGCGCCGCAGGCGAGCAGCGCGGCAGCGTGGCCCGCGGTCGGCGCGGGTTCGCCGCGCCAGACGGCCACGGCGGTGGTCAGGGCCGCGCCCAGCGCTGCCTTGCCCAGGATGACCTGGAACGGATCGCGCTCCGCGAGCGGTCGGGTCCACGTGTTGTCCAGCGCCCACGCCACCGTCGCGCCGCCGACCGCGAACACGCCGAGCAGGTGAACCTCGCTGAACGCCGCGCCGGCCGCGAGGACCGCGCCGCCGGTAGCCATGCACGCGACCGCGACGACGACGCGCCCGCCGATCGGCTCGCGATAGAAGATGCGCGCCAGGATCACCGTGGCGACCGCCTCCAGGTTGAGCAGGAGCGCGCCGGTGGTCGCGCCGGTGCGCTGCAGGCCCCAGGCAAGCAGCGCCGGGGCGACGGCCGCACCGACGATGGCGATCGCGATCAGGCGCGGCGCGTCGCCGCGGCGCAGGCGCGGTGCGGCGCGTGGCGCGACCGCGAGGACCAGCCCGGCGGTCAGCGCGGCGCCGAGGTAGAGCAGCGCCGCCGTCGACAGCGGACCGAGGCCCTGGCCCGCCCAGGCCACGATCGGCGTCGTCACGCCGAACGCAAGCGCCGCGAGCGCAGCGAGCAGGACGCCGGTGGCCAGCGGAGTGCGTGTCACGAGCGCAGTCTGGCACACGGGTGATCGCCTGCGAGCGCAGTGTTGTGACACGGCGCAAGCACGCGAGGCGTGTGGCGCGATCCCGCGGTGGGGAGGGCCACGTCCGATCGTGGCAGGCCCCGCGTGATGGCGGGCCCAGACCGGCGCCGCGCGCTGTGCCGTACGCGACGGCGGCCAGGTGATGGTATTTCGTCGGTGAGGCCGGCCGTGCGACCGCGGTCGGCCGGTTATACGTGAGGCATGTCGATGGAACCCTTGCCCGAGGCCGTGCTCGCTCGTCGAGCGGCGCTGCCGATCAAGCCGGCGCCGGTCGTCCTCCAGGGATCGCTCGTCGAGCTGAGGCCGCTCGAGCTCGCGGTGGATGTCGACGAGCTGTGGGAGGTCTCGTCCGGGGCACCGTCGACGCTCGACGGGCGCAGCGTCGATGCGTACGACGCCGACGAGCGGGTGTGGCGGTATATGTTCGACGGGCCGTTCCGCGACCCCGAGGCGCTCCGCCGCTGGCTGGCGCCGCAGGTCGCGGCCGCGGATGGCCTACCGATGGCGGTGCGGATGAGCGGCGCGCTGGTCGGCGTGGCGTGCTTCATCGCGAATCAGCCGGCCCACCTGAAGCTCGAGCTCGGGTCGATCTGGTACGGGCCGATCGCGCAGGGCACCGGCGCGTCGGCCCAGGCCACGTACTTGATGCTCGAGCATGCGTTCGGGCTCGGGTATCGCCGCGTCGAGTGGAAGTGCGATACGCAGAACGAGCCGTCGCGCCGCGCCGCGCTCGCGTATGGGTTCTCGTATGAAGGCGTGCAGCAGGCGCACTACATCATCAAGCAGCGCAATCGCGACACCGCGTGGTTTCGCGTCCTCGATCGGGAATGGCCGGTGGTGGCGCCCCGGCTCCGGGCGTATGTGGCGGCCCGCGCCGCGCGTTGACGCCTACCGGGTCGGCGCCGTGCGGTTCTGCATCCGGCGCTCGATCTCGGCCGGATCCTTCGGCACGGCGCGGGTGATGACCTCGGCGGAGCTGGCGGTGATGAGGATCTCGTCCTCGATGCGGACGCCGAAGCCGCGCTGCGACAGATAGATGCCGGGCTCGACGGTGATCACGGCGCCCGCCGGGATCGGCGCTTCGTAGTCGCCGACGTCGTGGACCTCGAGGCCGACGTAGTGGCAGCAGCCGTGGATGAACGCGTCGTGATAGCCCGCGTCGTCGATGACCTTGCGGATCGTGTCCTCGAGGAACCGCGCGGTCACGCCGGCCTTGGCCGCCGCGATCCCGGCCGCCTGGGCGCGCAGCACGACGTCGTAGATCTCGCGCTGTTCCGGGGTGAACTTGCCGCTGACCGGGTAGGTGCGCGTCACGTCGGTCGCGTAGTACTGCTCCTCGGCGCCCGCATCGACGACGACCAGCTCGCCGCTCTGCATCGTGCGATCGTCCTTGGGGTAGTGCAGGATCGCGCCGTTGGGGCCCGAGCCGACGATCGAGTCGTAGGCGACGTGGCGCGCCCCCGAGCGGTGGAACGCGTCCTCGATCGCGTCCTTCAGCTCGAACTCGCGCATCCCGGGCCTCAGCACCTCGAGGATGCGCGCGTGGCCGGCCGCCGTGTGCTCGATGGCGCGCCGCATGACCTTGAGCTCGTCGGCGTCCTTGACCTCGCGGAGCTGGCCCAGGGCCCCGTGCTTGTCGTTGATCTTGCAGCCGTAGGCCCGGTCGACCGCGTCGGCGTAGGCCAGCATGACCTTGGGCTTGGGATCGGGGACCGGCACGAAGTCGCCCACGAAGTTGAGGCCGCCGTGCGCACAGGCGGCGATCAGCGCGCGCGCGAGGCGCGACGTCCGCTGGATCCGCGCGATCCCGCTGGCCGCTTCGAGCTTCTGGGACGGCAGCATGGCGCGTTCGCCATCCCAGCGCTCGGGCTCGACGTCGAGCGGCCGCAGGAACAGGGTCTCGGTGTGCGGCCCGCCCGGATCGAGCAGCAGCGCGGCGCCCGGCTCGTCGATGCCGGTGAGGTAGTAGAAGTCCATGCCCTCGCGCAGGCTGCCGAATCGACCCTCGTTGACGACGAGCGTCGCGCCGGTCTTCAGCTTGTCCATCAGCGCCTTGCGGCGGCGGCGGTAGACGTCCGCGCCGATCGAACCGGTCGGTCCGACCGTGCGGACCTCGGGCATCCCCGCGGGCGCCATCAGCTTGCCGACCGGAAGGACGCGGGGGATCTCTTGCGGCTCGGCGAGGGCGTCCGAGGCCGCGAGCAGCAGCAGTGTCGTCAACACGGTAGTGCGCATGATCGACGAGCATCGCAGAGCCCGCCACGTCGCGTACAGCACCGCGGCCGCTCGCGGCCGGGCGAACTGCGGCAGGCCGGGCGCGAGATGGAGAACGCCAGCTCTCGCGTGCGACACGCGATGGGTCGCGGTTCGTTAGCCGGCGGCTTGCAGCGCGACCGGCGGCTCGATCGGCAGCCGGATGTGGAAGGTCGTGCCATGGCCAAGCTCGGTCTCGAAGCTCAGCTTGCCGTGGTGGTTCTCGATGAGCGCCCGCGCGATCGCGAGGCCCTGGCCGGTGCCGCGGCCGACCTCCTTGGTCGTGAAGAACGGGTCGAAGATCTGGTGGCGAATCGCCGGTGGGATCCCGGTGCCGGTATCGGCGATCGCGATATCGACGTGGTCGCCGACGCGCAGGGTGCGGATCCGGATCGTGCCGCGCTGGTTCGAGCTGCCCACCACGCTGGCGATCGCGTGCGCGGCGTTGACCACGATGTTGAGCAGCACCTGATTGATCTCGCCCGGGTTGCACTTGACCCGTGGCAGATCGCCGAGCTCGGTCTCGATGTCGGCGACCAGCTTGTACTCGTGCCGCGAGATCGCGAGGGTGGCCTCGATCGCCTGGTTGAGATCGGTCTCGGTGCGCCCGGTCGCGTCGCGGCGGGCGAATTGCTTCATCGAGCGGACGATCAGCGCGACGCGATCGATGCCATCGGACGCGCGGGCGAGCGCCTGGGGCAGATGCTCGAGCAGATACGGCAGATCGGCCTCTTGCTCGGCGAGCGTGGCGGCGGTGATCGCGCGGGTGCGAGCGACGTCGTCGCGGGCGCCCCGGACCTCGCCGTTGAGCTTGCACAGCGAGAGCATGTCGGCGACGCCGGCCTGGACGAACCGGACGCTATCGCCGACGAACTGGATCGGCGTGTTGATCTCGTGCGCCACGCCCGAGGCGATCCGCCCCAGCGCCTCGAGCTTCTGGGCCGCGCGCAGCTCGAGCTCGACGCGTTCGCGCACGGCGATCTCGGCCTTGAGCAGCTCGTGGGAGGCGTGGGTCGTGACGTGCGCGCGCTCGATCTCCACGCGCTGCTGATCGCTGCGAACCAGCTCCTCGCGCACGACCCGCAGGCGGTATTCACTGATCCGCCAGGCGTAGATCGTGGTGATGATGGAGACCAGGGAGCGGATCCCCGCGGCGCCGTCGAGCAGCGCGGCCGCGTTCTGCAGGCTCAGCGACATCATGACCATGGCGAGCGCGTAGCGACGATCCGTGCGGTCGAACGCGAGCGCGTTGAACAGCGGCCACAACCAGACCGGGGCCGGCCAGCCGACCAGCACCGAGGTCAGCGTCGCCGCGATCGCGTTGAACAACGCCCGCGCCAGCTCGACGCGCGGACCGAACCGCAGCGCGAGGTGGCTGATCCCGACGTTGCCCGCGACCGCGACGACCTGCAGCACAAGGACGATCGCGACGTGGGTCCAGCGCCCCCAGACCGACGCCGCCGTCGCGAACCACAACAGGGTCGCCGCGAGCACGTTGGTCTGATAGATCTGCTTGTGTATGGCCGAATGGGGGGGTGCGCGGAGCGGCGCCACCTGGGAGTTATCGGCCGGAACCCGCGCGCGATGAGGAGCATCCCGAGCGGTTCAGAAGTCCTGGGAAGATCGCCGACCGTCGATCGCCGAGACGGCGATTTCGGCGTGATCGCGGCGCGGTCGCGGGTTCGGCTGCCGATGCACCGGCCGATCGTGTTCGTGGCCGCTCGCGGCTTGCGGCCCGTCGCGGCCGGGCGGGATCCGGCACCCTCGCGTCGAGGATTGCACTTCAAGTACCGCCGCAGGGATCACCACGGCTCGCATGCGCGGCGGGCGGGATCTGATCGGGATTCGCTGGCGATTGCCACTGGCACTCGCATTTCGGTGTTGCAGAAAACAGATCGCCAACGCATGCTGCCACGTGCGAGGTGGCGACTATGAGGTATGCGCAGGCATCCAGTGCAGTCGGCGTGGTAGCAGCGTTGTCGGACTTCATCGTGGCGCCTCGCGCGCAGGAGGCCGGATGATCTCGGGGACGCTGACCACCAGGGTCGTGCCGAGCACCTCGCTGCGCACCGAGAGCGCGTGGGATGGGCCGCTCGAAGGCACGTCGAGCTTCACGCTGATCGCGCTCGAGGAGGCCCGCACGTCGAACGCGAAGATCAGCCGGTTTCATGGCGATCTCGTGCTCGAGACCGCCCAGGGCACGCTGATCGGCCAGGACCACGGGGTCTGGGACATGGAGACCGGCGCGTATGTCGATCTCTACATCGTGTCCGCGGGAACCGGCGTGTTTGCCGGCGCGACCGGCATGATCTGGCTCTCTGGCACGCTCGATCCGGCGACCGGCGAAGGCCTCAGCCAGTACCGCGCGGACGTCAAGACGCCACAGCACGGCTGATCGATCGAGATCGCGCTGGGCGCGCACCCCGCGCGATGCGAGCTCGCTTACCGGAATGTGCCAGTGTGCTTTCGCGGCGCCCCGGCGATCGGAGTGTCACGATCAGATTCAATGGTGAGCGCGCATCCACACCGCTCGCGCCGATACCCGAGGCGTAACCGGCAGCTGCAGGCCGAGCCACGAGATCGCCGTCGTCCTCGAATACCTTCGGAAGGTTGTCTATGTCCTCTCACGAGTCGAAGTCGAAGCTGAATCGCAGGGCCGCCTTGCAGCTCGCTGCGGCAGCGGCCGGTGCGTCGGTCCTGCCACGGATGGCCCGCGCCGGCCGGCCAGACCCCCACGTGGAGACGCGGCTCTCGCGTGCGTTCGGCCTGCGCGTCCCGCTGGCCAGCGCCGGCATGGCGTTCGTCGGGCTGTCGGATCTCGCGGCGGCGGTCAGCAACGCCGGCGCGCTCGGCGTCTATGGCGTCGGAGGCGATCCGCCCCCGGTGTTCGCGGCGCGGATCGCCGCGATCCAGGCGCAGACCCGCGCGGCGTTCGGCGTCGATCTGCTGCTCGCGACGTCGGCCATGGGGCCGTTCACCACGCAGGACCATATCGATATTGCGGCGCGCGCCGGCGTACCGCTCGTCGTGTTCCACTGGGATGTTCCCGGCGCCGCGTGGGTCCGCCAGCTCCACGCCGCCGGAACCCAGGTCTGGGTCCAGACCGGCGAGCTCGAGGTCGCGCAGCGCGCGGTGGCCGCGGGCGCCGATGGCATCGTCGCACAGGGCCGGTCGGCCGGCGGCCACAACCGCAACGCGACCACCCCGACGCTGCGCGTGGTCGAGCGCCTGCGCGCCGCGCTGCCGCCGCGCGTCTTCATCGTGGCCTCGGGCGGCATCGCCGACGGCGCGAGCCTGGTGCGCGCGATCCGCGCGGGCGCCGATGGCGGCTGGGCCGGCACCGTGTTCGTGGCGGCCGAGGAGTCGTACGCGCACCCGGCGTACAAGGCCCGCCTGGCCGCCACCCACACGCCGCTGGCCACGCAGTTCACCACCGTGTTCGGCCCCGAGTGGCCCGGCCAGCAGCAGCGCGTGCTGCGCAACCGCGCGACCACCGAACCACCGACGACCGAGCCGGTCACGATCGGCACGACCGTGTTGTTCCCCGGCGTGCTCGACGTGCCGTACACCATGCCCAAGTACAGCGCGTTCGTACCGACGCGCGATACCACGGGCGATCTCGAGCAGATGGATATGCCTGCCGGCGCGACCAGCATCTATGCCGTGCGGCGGGTTCGCCCGGCGGCCGAGATCGTCGAAGGCTTCATCGACGGCGCGCGCGAGGCGTGGAGCCGCGACGACGGGTTCGCGCTCGACGACGACTGACCCCGCGCGCGGACGTTCGAAGTCAGGACCCGACCGCCCTGCTCACCGGGACGCGTCGCGACCGCGGCGACGAGCCTGGCGCGCCGGTTACGTCAGAACGTGAGCCGCATGCCGAACTGGAAGCTGCGCGGCACGGTCAGCGCGTTGAGGTGGTCGAAGTTCGAGTTCAGCACCGGGCTCTGATTGCGGACCGAGCCATCGGCGTTCACCGTCTTCAGGTGCCGCAGGTCGTTCATGTCACCGCCGATCACCGGATTGGCGTTGCTGAACGTGTAGTTCTCGTCGACGTTGAGCTCGTCTTGCGAGTTGACCAGGTTGAACACGCGCACGAACGCCTCGAGCGTGACGTCCTTGTCGAGCCGGCGGCCATACGACACGTGGAGATCGACGTTGCCGGTCATCGGCGAGCGGCTGACCGCACCGCGCGGCAAGAGGTAGGACTCGCCGGGGCCGTAGAACCGGTGCGAGCCGAGCGCGTTGTGCGCGATGCCGGACTGGGCGCGGACGCTGGATCCGAGGGTGATGATCCCGAGGTTCTTCAGATCGAACTGGTAGAAGCCATCGAGCTTGATGTTGTGCGGCCGATCGAGCCCGAGCGGGCCGAACCGGTTGGCCATCAACTCGGGCAGGTCGTACTGCGACGTGATGTTGGGGTCGAGCTGGTTGGTCTCGGTCGAGAACAGCCCCGGGTAGTTGCCGCGCTCGACCGAGTAGGTGTACGAGGCCACCAGCAGCGAGCGACGCGACGGCCGCTGCTCGACGCGCACCGCGAACGAGTCATAGTTGCGGCTCGGCGCGTCGAAGTTCTTGACGAACCGCAGCGACTGCGCGCGCTCGAGCAGCGCATCGGCGAGCAGCTTGTTCGAGCTCATCATCGCCATCGCCTGGGCCTCGAGCTTGGCCGCCTCGCCGTCGTAGTTCGCGCCCGGGTTGGCGATCAGGTAGCTGTTGGTGTTATTGCTCGACATGTCCTCGATGACGCTCGGCAGCGTACGGTGGGTGTACGTCGCGCCGATCTTCAAGTCAGGCAAGAACTCGTACTCGACTCCCGCGACGAGCTCGTCGGTGTACTGGCCGTGGATGCCCGGCGCGACGAACTCGGTGCCGCCGCCCGACAGCGCCGCCGGCGCGAGGTCGGTGCAGCCCGACAGGATCTTGGCCGCGTCGATCCCCGGCTGATGGTTGACGTTGCACGCGGAGTTGTAGCCGGGCTGCAGCGCCGTGAGCTGGTGCGCGTTGGTGATCTGGCTATCGTCGATCTCCGCGCCGAACGAGCGCACGTTGATGTCGTTGGGGACGTTCTCGTAGAACCGGCCCCAGTGCGCGAACACGCGCGACTTGCCCTCCGACGTCGGATCGTAGATCGCGCCGACGCGCGGCGCCCAGTTGTCGAGCGTGAACGCCGCCTTGGGGATCACCTCGTTGGTCGGCGTGATCTGCCCCTGGACGTTGCTGGCGTTGTACAGCACCTGCTGCTCGAAGCGCAGGCCCGCGTTCAGCGTGACGTTGGGACGGATCTGCCACGAGTCCTGGACGTACGCGCCGATGCTCCGGTTCGTCGTCTGGACCGCGCGCTGTCCGACCGCGCCGCAGATCGCCAGCCCCCCCGCGCAGCCATCGATCTGCTGGCCGGGCTGGAGCATCACGCTGCCTGGGTCGGCGATCTCGTCCGGCCGCAGGTTCCGCACGACCGTGGCGTACTTCAGGATCTGCCACGCCCCCGGCAGCGCCCTCGGATCGTTGCAGTCGGCGGCGTTGTTGCCATTCTCGTCGGTGTTGCAGCTGCGCAGCAAGAACTCGTCGCCCGTGTAGAACGAATGTGAATCGTACGTGGCGAACTGGACATCGCCGCCCGCCTTCAGCACGTGGTATCCGAGCGCCTTGACGCGCTGGGTGATCGACAAGAGGCCCGAGGTCCGGTTGTCGCTCTGGTCCTCGAGCAGGCCCTGGCCCTGCGAGACGTAGCGGTTGACCGGGCAGTTCCGGATCTTCGGATACCGGTCGGTCGATCCGCCATCCTGGCACGCCGCGATGCTGGGACCCTCGAGATCCGCGAAGTCGAACAGCGACCGCGTGTAGTTGTAGCGAACCCCGGCGGCGGCGCCGAGCGCGTTGTGCGGCGACTGAGTGATCGTCTCCTTGTGGTAGCCGGCCACCGCGTCGATCTGGGTCTGGCCGTTGTTGAACTTCGACGTGTACTTGCCGGCGAAGTCATAGACGCCGTCCTTGACGTCGACCAGCCCGTTGTCCGGCGCGCCGACGGCGATCGCGCTGCGGGTATCGCCGGTCGACGGGTTGCCGAACACCGAGATCTGGAACTGGTGATTCTGATCGATCTCACCGCTGAGCTTGCTGGAGAAGTAGTACGTCGTGGTCGCGTCGGGGATCTCGCTGCTGCTCACCCGCTTGTGGATCGCGAACCCGGTCGAAGGATCGACGTCGGGCACGCCGTCCTGGTTATCGTCGACCTGGCTCTGGACCAGCCGGGTCGTCACGTTGCGGACGCGCGTCGGGTTGAACCCGATGTGGAACCACAGCTTGTCCTTGATGATCGGACCGCCGAGCTCGCCGCCGAGATCGTAGTTGTAGTCGAGGTTGTTGGCGCTGTCGATCGAGTTGCCGGCGCGCTGGATCGTCCGCGAGGCCGCGCTCAGCTGGCCGGGCGTGTAGTGCGCGAACACCGAGCCGTGGAACTGGTTCGAGCCCTGCTTGGTGACGACGTTGACGATGCCGCCGGTGGCGCGGCCGTACTCGGCGTTGTAGCCGCCGGCGATCACCTCGGTCTCCTGCACGAACTCGTTGGGCAGGTTCGACGACAGCCCGCCGCGCGCCGTATCCGTGGTGTTGATGCCATCGACGACGTAGACGTTCTCGGCCGAGGTCGCGCCGGCGACCGAGGTGCCGTAGAAGTCCTGCTGGGAGCCCGACATCGCGCCGATCACGGCGCCGAACGTGCGGCCGCCCGGCACGTTGTTGGTGAACTCCGTCGTGATCGTCTGGCCGGTCTTGGTCGAGCCCTGGTCGATGATCGGCGGCGTGCCGGTGATCTCGATCGTCTCGCCCTTGGAGCTCGAGTCGACCATGATGTTGACGACGGCCTCCTTGCCGACCTGGACGACCACGTTGCCGCGGGTGAACGTGCCGTCGTTGTAATACACGGTGAGCGTGTAGGTCCCGGGCGGCAGCGCGGTCAGGAAGTACAGGCCGGTGTCATCGGCGAGCACGATCTGCTCGCCCAGCAGCTGCGGCGAGGTCGCGACCACCGTGGCGCCGACGGCGGCGTTGCCATCCGCCTTGTCGCGGAGCTGACCGCGGATGCTGCCCGCGCCGGACGCCTGCGCGCGCGCGGAGGTCTCGGGGATCACCAGCGCGGTCCCGAGCACGCCGATCGACAGCACCGCGTGAATGATTCGCTCCCTCATGGTGACTCCTTCTGCGATCGCCCCATCATGGTCATT
>Ga0302262_10001116_pt1 | contig 11355 bp, 9 predicted proteins | sample II_Fen_E3_4_FD_194557 | JGI IMG/M metagenome (GOLD analysis project Ga0302262, IMG submission 194557) | Peat permafrost microbial communities from Stordalen Mire near Abisko, Sweden - II_Fen_E3_4 | ecosystem: Environmental > Terrestrial > Soil > Wetlands > Permafrost | place: Sweden: Abisko...
CGCCGACCGGCTTGCGCTATTGCATCAACAGCGCCAGCCTGGATTTCAAGCCCAAGGATTGATCGCGGCGGCGCCTTGGCAATTTTCGGTTAACCAACGGGCCTCTATCGCCTAGGAGGCTTTTGGGGCGCGATGATCCGCGCCGGGCCGGGTGCGGCAACAGGGACTTGCAAGGTAATGGCGAAACGGGATGGGCGCGGCCGGAGCGGAAACCGTGCGGATGCGGACGAGCGGGGCGGTTCGGCGGTGAAGCGCTTTTTTACGCGGCTGGCGGTGTGGTCTGGCGCGCTGGTGCTGTTGATCGCGGCTTTTGTGTTTGCGGCGGTGGTGTTTGAGGCGCGCGAGCTGCCTGATTTCGATTCGCTCAAATCCAGCCAGAACGGCCAGACTATCGTGGTGCGCGCGCGCGATGGGACGCAGATTTTCGCCATGGGGCCAAGCTATGGCAAGTGGCTGAGCTATAACGACCTGCCCGAGGTGATGAAGACCGCGATTGTTGCCACCGAGGACCGGCGGTTTCGCGATCATATCGGCATTGATCCCATCGGCGTGTTGCGCAGCTTTTATGTGCGCGCGGAAAAGGGGCAGTGGCGGCAGGGCGGATCGACGCTGACCCAGCAATTGGCGCGCACGATTTTCCTCAACAATGACCGCACATGGAAGCGCAAGGCGCGCGAGGCGTTGATCGCGCTGGCGCTGGAATATAAGTTTTCGAAGAATGACATTCTCGAACTGTATCTCAACAAGGTGTATTTTGGCGGCGGGGCCTATGGGGTGGATGCGGCTTCGCGCAAATTCTTTGGGCATGATGGGCGGCAGATGAGCCTGGCCGAGGCGGCGATTGTGGCGGGCCTTGTGAAGGCGCCGAGCCATTATGCGCCGACCGCCGACCAGAAGGCCGCGATTGACCGCGCCACGGTTGTCTTGAAGGTGATGCAGGATGCCGGGGCGATCAGCCCGGCGCAGGCCGATGCGGTGGACCTCAAAACCGTGAAGATGGCCAGCGAGGGGTCGCAGAGCGCGGTGCGCTATTTCACCGATTGGGCTTTGCCGCAGTTGGACGCCTTGTTGCCCGAGACGCGCGATCCGACCAATCCGATCAATCTGGAAGTGTGGACCACGCTGGACCCCAAGATGCAGGAGGCCGCAGCGCAGGCGGTGATGGCCAATGCGCCCAAGGGGGCGCAGGGGGCCTTGGTCAGCCTTGATCGCGATGGGGCGGTGTTGGCCATGGTTGGCGGGCTGGATTATGTGACCAGCAATTATAACCGCGCGACCAATGCTGTGCGCCAGCCGGGATCGGCGTGGAAGCTGTTTGTCTATCTCGCCGCGCTGGAGAGCGGGGTGAAGCCCGATGATGCGGTGATGGATCAGCCGATCACCATCAATGGCTGGAGCCCGCGCAATTCGCATGACACCTATGCCGGGCAGATCGATGTGCGCACCGCCTTTGCCTATTCGAAGAACACCGTGGCCGCGCAATTGGGCCAGCAGGTGACCTTTGACGCGGTGGCGGCGATGGCCAAAAGGTTTGGCATTACCACGCCGATTTCCACCAACCCGTCGATGGTGCTGGGCACCAATGATGTGCGGGTGATCGAGATGGTCAAGGCCTTTGCCGCGATTTCGGCCAAGGGGACTTCGGTCGAGCCTTATGGCATCGTCAAAGTGGTCAATAGCGATGGGCAGGTGTTGTATCAGCATCCCCAGGCGCAGGGGCAGACGCTGGTGGCGCCATTTGTGGCGGCGGGGATGACCGATCTGATGCAGACGGCGGTGAACATTGGCACCGGGCGCGCGGCGCAGATCGGGCGGCCGGTGGCGGGCAAGACCGGGACGACATCCTCGAACAAGGATGGATGGTTTCTGGGCTTTTCCAGCGGGATCACCACTGGCGTGTGGATGGGGCGCGATGATGCCAAGCCGGTGGCGGGCTTGCAGGGGGGCACGGCGCCTGCGCGGGCCTTTGCGCAATATATGCGTGTGGCGGTGGCCGGGCGGCCGGTGGAGACGTTTGATACCGCGCTGACCCTGCCCGAGTGGCAATTGGAGCCGGATGATATTGCCAATATGACCGGGCCGGAGGGCTATGCCACGCCCGAGGAGCAGGGCAATCCGCCCAGCGGGGGCGGGAATGATCCGGCGGATAATGGCCCGGCGCGCCCGGCGGTGAATCAGGATTTTCTGGATAATGCCACCGGCGCGCGCCAGCCGGGCGATAATGCCCCGGCCAAGCCCAAGCGGGCGCAGCCGGGGGTGGGGTTGTAAAACCCGGACCTTTCAAGAAAAACCCCCGCCAACCGGAGTTGGCGGGGGTTTTTTGTGCCGGGGCTGAAAGATCAGCGCAGGCGCAGGCCGATGTAGACCGGCGGCTGGTTCTGGTTTTTCCACAAGACGTTGATTGCGGTGCGCCCGGCGGCTTGGGCCGCGCGGATGCCCGCTTCAAATTCGCCCACGGTGCTGATCGGGCGGTTGCCGATCGAGAGGATGACATCGCCGCGATCGAGGCCCTTGGCCCCGGCATCCGAGGAGGGGTCAACCTTGGCGATCACCACGCCATGCGTATCCGCCGAGAGGCCGAGCTGGCCCGCGATTTGCGGGGTGAGCGTTTGGGCGGAGATGCCCAGTGCTTTTTCGGCCAGACCGGTGCCTTGGGGGGCTTCGGCGCCGGGGGCATCCTTGCCGCGCTTGCCAGAGAAGGTTTGTTCGGCAAGCTCTTCTTCGCTGGGGCGTTTGCCGACCAGCACGTCGAGCGTGAGGGTCTTGCCATCGCGCAGGATTTCGAGCGGGATTTTCGTGCCCGGCGCGATATTGGCGACGAGGTAGGACAGGGTCTGGTCGCGGGTGACGGGCTTGCCATTGACCTTGAGCACGACATCGCCCGCCTTGACGCCGCCCTTGTCGGCGCCCTTGTCGGGTTCGACCGCCTGAATTAGCTCGCCGCGATTGTGGGGCAGGCCCAGCGAATCGGCGTAATCATTGGTGATCGGCTGGATGCGGATGCCCAGATAGCCGCGATCGATGGCTTGGCCCTTGATCAGGCGATCGACGATCGGGCTGGCGATTTCGGCGGGGATGGCAAAGCCGATGCCCACGCTGCCGCCCGAGGGGGAGAAGATCGCGCGGTTGATGCCGATGACCTGACCCTTCATGTCGAACATCGGGCCGCCCGAATTGCCTTGGTTGATCGAGGCATCGGTTTGCAGATAGCGGTCATAGGCGCCGCCTGAGCCGATGTTGCGATAGACCGCCGAGATGATGCCCGCGGTGACCGTGCCGCCAAGGCCGAAGGGGTTGCCGATGGCGATCACCCAATCGCCCACGCGCGCGGCGCTGCTGTCGCCGAATTTGACGAAGGGGAGCGGCTTGCCAGCGGTGATCTTGAGCACGGCCAGATCCGAGGCGGCATCCTTGCCGATCAGCTTGGCGGGATATTCATTGCCATCGGGCAGGGTGACGGTGATCGATTCGACCACGCTGCCTTGGCCTTCGGGGGTGACGACGTGGTTGTTCGTCACCACATAGCCATCGGCCGAGACGATGAAGCCCGAGCCGAGCGATTGGGCTTCGCGGGTTTGCGGGCCGGTATTCTCGCCGCCGCCGAACAGGCCTTCGAACGGGGTGCCCGCGAAGGGGTTGGCGCCGGTGGCCGCGACTTTGACCTTTTGCCGGGTGGAGATGTTGACCACCGCGGGCTGAAGCTGGTGCGTCAGATCGGCAAAGCTGGCGGGGGCCCCGGCGCGGGGCGTGATCGCCTGAATGTTTTGCGCGTCATTTTGCGCTACCTGCGCCCCGGCGGGGAGGCCGGTGAGGAGCGAAAGGGTCGCCCCCCCCAGAAGCAGCGCACTGGTCACTCCATAAGCGTATCGCACTGGGCTATCATCCTTCATGCTTCTCCGGGGCCTGAGCGGCGCCGGGGACCGGTATCCGCCGGTCTCGGGTGATATTTACGCGCCGCCAGCCTGAACGGAGTTTGAATGGGCCGGGCGGGGCGGGTTAGGGCGTTTTGGCGCCCCGGAACTGGCGCAGGTAATCATTGTCGGGCGTGAGCACGATGGTGGTTTGCGATTTGTTGGCCGGGGTGGCGAAGGTGGTGCGGTAGCTTTCCATCGCGCGGTAGAAATCATAGAAGGCCGGGTCTTTGCCGAAAGCGTCGGAGTAGATTTTCGCGGCGCGGCCATCGGCTTCGGCGCCGATGATGCGGGCCTGTTTTTCCCCCTGCGCGCGGATGGTGGTGGCTTCCTGTTCGCGGGCGGCCTCCATCCGGGCGAAGGCGCGATCGAGCGCGGTGCCAGCGGGAAGATCGGCGCGCTTGATGCGGACATCGATGATTTGCGCGCCATATTGGCGGGCTTCCTGATCCAGCGCGGCGCGGATCTGCTCCATCATCGCGCCGCGTTCGGGGGTGAGCAGCGATTGGAACGTGTGGCTGGCGAGGCCTTGGCGCAGGACGCTGGTGAGGATGGGGGAGAGCTGTTCCTGCACCTTGTCGGTCGTGCCGGCGGTGCGGACCATTTTCACCGGATCGATGATGCGGAAGCGGGCGTAGGCGTCCACCTCCAACCGTTGCTGATCCGAGGAGATGACCTGTTGCTGATCCATATCCACCGCGAGCACGCGGCGATCAATGCGGACCACGGTTTCGAAGAAGGGGATGCGCAGCGAGAGGCCTGCGCCGGTCTGGCCATAATCGACGCCGGGGGTGTAGCGGTTGATCACGCGGACGGGATCGCCAAGGCGCATGACCACGGCTTGCTGTGTCTCGGGCACTTGCACCACGGCGGTGGTGGCGAGCAGGCCCGCGATGACGAGGGCGGCGGCGGCGGTTTTCTCGCGGGGGCCGATATGGAAGGGCAGGTCGGTCACTTGGCGCCTCCTTGCGGGGCGTCCGCAGATTTTTTCTGGATCGCGGGCAGGGGGAGATAGGAGGTGGTGCCTTGCGGGGCGATCACCTTGTCATTGCTGGAGAGCACCTGTTCCATCGTGGCATAATACATGCGGCGGCGGGTGACCTCCGGGGCCAGCTTGTATTGGGCATAGACCTGATTGAAGGCTGCGGCCTCGCCTTCGGCCTTGGCGATGGTTTGTTGGGCATAGGCCTGCGCGTTGGACATGTCGCGGTTGGCGTCTTGCTGGGCGGCTTGCACCTTTTGGAAGGCGCCATTGACCTTGGCGGGGGGATCGGCCTTTTTGATGTCTACGCCCTGAATCAGGATGCCCGCGTGATAGGCATCGAGGATCGATTGCATCCGCTGGCGGGCGTGGGCTTCGATTTCGGCGCGGCCGACGCCGCCCATCACATCGCCCAGTTTGACCTCGGCCACGCTGGCGCGCATCGCGGCTTCGGCGACCTCGATCACGGTGCCTTTGGGGTCTTGCAACTGGTAGGTATATTGCTTGAGGTTGCGGATATTCCAGCGGACGATGTAGCTGAGGTCTACCAGGCTTTGATCGCCGGTGAGCATCAGCATCTCTGCCTCGCCCTCGGGCAGGGAATCGCGGCGGATCGAGGTGACATCTTCGACCCGCACGGACTGGATCGGCCAAGGGGCGGTGAGGGTCAGGCCTGAGCCGATGGTGCCGCTATATTTGCCAAAGGTGGTGACGATGCCTTCCTGATTGGAGGAAAGCTGGTGCCCGGTGGTGAAGGCCAGCCAGACCGCCGCCGCGCCCGCCAGCGCCAGCGCGACGAATTTGCCGCGCAGCAGATCGGGGGAAAGGCGGAAGGGGGGCGGGGGCGTTTTGCCGCCGCCGCCAGAGCCGGGGCCATTGCCGCCGGGGCGGGATTTGAACAGGTCTTCCAGACCCGGCGCGCGGCGCGGGCCGGAGGAGGGGGGGCTTTGCCACGGGTTGCGGGGGGGGGCGCGCGGCGGGGTATCGGGCTTGGGGTCGCTCTCGCCGCCCGGTTCGGCCATGTGGTCCGATGCGCCAAGGGATGGGCTGAGGGGCGCATGCCCCAAGCCGATTTCCCCGATTGTTCCGTCGCCATTGTGCTTCATGCGGTAACTATAGGAGGGCTTGCGCGAAATAACAGGGGGCTGTGGGGAAGCGGGCTGCAAATTTCGATGGGGGGCTTTTCTGGCTCGAAACCGGGGCGCAAAGCCTGCTAGGGCGGGGGCCAAGCAATTTTGGCAGGAGTATCATGATGGCGGACAGCGATGGGCTGAAGGCTTTGTTGACCCCCGAGGTGGCCGCGCTTGTGCAGAGCCTGCGCGTGAACGAGGGCGTGGTGAGCGCGGTGCTGGATGGCGGCGGGCTGGATGATGCGGGGCGCGTGGCGCTGGAGGCCGGGGTGAAGGCGGCTTTGGGGGCGGCGCCGGGGGTGCGCGAGGTGCGGGTGGGGATTGTGGCCGAGCGCGCGCCTGAGCCGGTGGCGCCGAAAGGCCCGCTGATTTTGGCGGTGGGATCGGGCAAGGGGGGCGTGGGCAAATCGACGCTTTTGGCCAATCTGGCGGTGGCTTTGGCGCGGCTGGGGCTGAAGGTGGGTTTGGTGGATGCCGATATTTATGGGCCTTCGCAGCCGCGCCTGTTTGCCAATGAGGGGATCAAGCCGATCGCCAAGGACAGCAAGATGTTTCCCGTGCCCAGCAAATATGGGGTGGGGGTGCTGTCCATGGGGCATCTGATCGAGGAGGGGCGGGCGATTGCCTGGCGCGGGCCGATGGCTTCGGGGGCGCTGGGGCAGTTGGTCGATGCCTGGTGGGGCGATACGCAGGTCTTGGTGATCGATTTGCCGCCGGGCACCGGGGATGTGCAATTGACCATGATCCAGAAGCATAAGCCTGCCGGGGCGGTGATTGTTTCCACGCCGCAGGATCTGGCGCTGATGGATGCCAGCCGGGCGATGAACCTGTTTGAGGCGGCCAAGGTGCCGGTGATCGGGTTGGTGGAGAATATGGCGGGCTATGTGTGCCCGCATTGCGGCAATGTGTCGGACCCGTTTGGCATGGGCGGGGTGGAAAGCGCGGCGAAGGATTTGAACCTGCCGTTTTTGGGGCGGGTGCCTTTGGATCTTTCCATTCGCGTGGGATCGGATGCCGGGGAGCCGCCCGCAGCCGGGGAGGGGCCGCAGGCCGAGGCCTTTATGCGGATTGCGCGGCCGGTGGCCGAGTGGATCAGGGCGCAGGGGTGAGCCATCGCGATGGCCCTCAAAGATTGCCCTCAAGGCGGGGTGGACTTGGGGGCGGGCGGTGGCGATGGGTGGATGTTTGGTTTTGAAGGATAGGGTTTTGTATGGTGCCTGTTGATCATCCGCCGATGGCCCGCCCGCGTGTGGGGGTGATGTTGGTCAATCTGGGCACGCCCGATGCGGCGACGGCGCCTGCGGTGCGGCGGTATTTGGCGGAGTTTTTGTGGGACCGGCGGGTGGTGGAGATACCGCGCCCGGTGTGGTGGATGATCCTGCATGGGATCATTTTGCGCACGCGGCCCGCGAAATCGGCCCATGCCTATGCGCAGGTGTGGACGAAGGATGGATCGCCCTTGGCCTTTTACACCAAGGCGCAGGCGGCGGATTTGCAGGCGCGGCTGGGCGATGGGGTGTTGGTGGATTGGGGGATGCGCTATGGCAATCCATCCATCCCCGATGTGCTCGCGCGGATGAAGGCGGCGGGGTGTGAGCGGATTTTGGTGGCGCCGCTCTATCCGCAATATTCTGGCGCGACGACGGCCAGTGTGATCGATCGGTTGGGCGAGGGTTTGGCGGGGATGCGCTGGCAGCCCGCGATCCGCACTTTGCCGCCCTATTATGATGATGCGGGGCATATTGCGGCCTTGCGCAGCGATGTGGCGGCGCAGTTGCGCGGGCTGGATTTTGTGCCGCAGGTGTTGCTGCTGAGCTTTCACGGGATGCCGGAGCGGACGCTGCATCTGGGCGATCCGTATCATTGCCATTGCCGTAAGACGGCGCGGCTGCTCAGTGAGGCGCTGGCGGGGGAATTTCCGGGCTTGCGGATCGAGACGGCGTTTCAGAGCCGGTTTGGGCGGGCCAAGTGGTTGGAGCCTTCGACCGAGGGCGTGTTGGCCAAGCTGGCCGGGGAAGGGGTTGCGCGGCTGGCGATTGTGGCGCCGGGGTTTGCTTCGGATTGTGTGGAGACGCTGGAGGAATTGTCGATCCGCGGGCGCGAGGTGTTTGAGGAGGCGGGGGGCCGCGATTATGCGGTGCTCGAGTGCCTCAATGCGCGGCCCGAGGGGATGGCGATGATGGAGGCGCTCGTGCGGCGGGAATTGCAGGGTTGGGTGTGAGGGGCGTTTAAAAGTCCCACGCGATACCCTTGCGGGTGAAATCGCCGTAGCGGGTGGGGGAGAGGCCTTCGGGGTCGGCTTCTTCCGGGTTTTGCGGGGCGGGCTGGGGGGCTGGCTCGTTGGTCCAGTGGGCGGGTTTCACGAAGCCTGCGGGGCGCTGGGTGGCGGTGGGGCGTTGATCAGTCATCGCGGCATTTTGGGCGTGGTGGCGCTGGAATGCAATATGCGCCTTGGGGCGGCGCATGGTGGCTTGCCAAAAACCGGTTCCCACTTTTTGGCGCAATGCGTTGTGTTGTCGCATGGCGTGTTTCCAAAAACCGGTTCCCACTTTTTGGCGCAATGCTGTAGGGGCGCTGCGATGAACACTTCACGCTTTGACTCCGTCCCCGGTCTTCACTCTCGCCGGGCGGCTTTGCGCATGCTCGATGCCGTGCTGCGGCGGGGGGAGACGCTTGATAATGTGGCGCATAATGCCACGCAGGGGATGAGCGGGCCGGATAAGGCTCTGGCGCGGGCGCTGGCGGGGGAGAGCTTGCGCTGGCAGGTGGATCTGGATGCGTTGATCGATTCGGCAACGCGGCTGGTGTTGGCGGAGGATGCCAAGGCGCGGGTGGTGTTGCGGATCATGCTGGCCGGGTGGCTGCGGCTGGAGACGCCGCCGCATGCGGTGGTGGCGACGGGGCTGGAATTGTTGCAGGGCGGGCCGCGGCGGCTGGCGCATGGGGTGTTTTCGGCTTTGGTGAAGCGGGACGTGAGCCTGCCCGAGGTGCCGACTTTGCCCGAGGCGGTGGTGGCGCGTTGGGGCGAGCGTTCGGCTGAGATTGCGGCGGGGTTGGCGGTGCCGCCGCCGCTCGATTTGAGTGTGAAGCCGGAAGGGGAGGCGCCGGAAGGGGTTTCCTTGATGGCGGGGCATGTGCGGCTGGCGCGCGGGGGCGCGGTGGAGGACATCGCTGGCTTTGCGGGCGGGGATTGGTGGGTGCAGGATGTGGCGGCTTCGATCCCGGCGCGGTTGCTGGGGGCGGGCGAGGGACGCCGGGTTCTCGATGTGTGCGCGGCGCCGGGGGGCAAGACGATGCAATTGGCCGCGGCGGGCTGGCAGGTGACGGCTTTGGATGCCAGCGAGAAGCGGATCGAGAAAATGCAGGCCAATCTGGCGCGCACGGGCCTGTCGGCGGAATTGATCGCGGCGGATGCTTTGGTGTGGGAGCCGGAGGAGCTGTTTGACGCGGTGTTGCTGGATGCGCCTTGCACGGCGACGGGGACCTGTCGGCGGCATCCTGATGTGCTCCACCGGATTGGGGCGCGGCAGATTGGCGAGATGGCGGAATTGCAGGCGGCTTTGCTGGCGCGGGCGGCGGGGTGGCTCAAGCCCGGGGGGCGGCTGGTCTATGCGGTGTGTTCCTTGGAGCGGGAAGAGGGCGAGGAGCAGGCCGCGCGGGTTGGCCTGATGCCGGAGCCGATTGTGGCGGGGGAATTGCCCGAAGGCTTGGCGCCGAGCGCGGAGGGGTGGTTGCGGACTGATCCGGGGATGCTGGCCGAGGTCGGCGGGTTGGATGGGTTTTTTGTGGCGCGCTGGGTTAAGTAAAGGCGCGAGGAGGCCGCCCCCGGCCTGTTGGCGGGGGGGAGCGGGTTTTGCGGGGCCTTGGGGTTGAAAATCAGGCCGGTGTTTGGGGCGCCTTTGTGGGGCTCGGAGGGCCGCGTGCACGTGCGAATGGTGGGGTAGCCGCATTGCTTCACAGCCCCACTCGACCCTGCGGAGAACAAGCGGGGCAGCGGGCGGGTTCGCAAGAGCCGCTGCCTTGGATGGGCGCCGGTTTGACGGGCGGGCCATGCTTGTATCCGGTAGGCGCTTGGTGGCGTGGTCCACGGCTTTGTTCACTATCCGCGCGATCCAGCCCGCAAACACCGGCCTGAAACACCAGCTTTGCGCAACGCGTTTGCGCGGGGCCAGATGGGGAGAGGGGTTAACCTATTTGGCTGGTTGTAGGAAAGGGGGAAATGGGGGGCGTGATCAGTCAATAATCATTTAGGTTGCCATTCAGGTGGCACGTTTACCGAAATGTCTTTCTGTTGGCCATTGCGTTCAACATGGAGCGAAATAGGCTGAGGGCCAGCAACTGCTGCCTTTATTGCCTCTGCATCTACCGGCTGCCCGTTGATCTTGGTCACGATGTCGCCCGGAAAAATATCCGCTGTATAGGCAGGAGAGCCATCCCGCACAAAACGAACAGCAGCCGCGTGGCGCGTTTCAAGCCTCTGCATTTCCGCAGGGGTCAAGTCGCGTATCATTATTCCCAGCCCAGTTTTGGGTAATTCCCGGAAATATAGGGCAGCCTTGCTGAAGCGATTGATGGTGATTGGAATGTAGGTCGTTTGGGTTCCATAAGTGGTTGTCGTGCCAGAATATGTGCCGTTGGCGTATCCGCCGCTGCCATATGCCGAGGCATTGCCTGTGGTATATGACGTTGTGGTATTAGGCAAAGTTAGGGGCATTGAGGTTGTGTGCGACGATTGGAGATTGGTCTGTACGATCAGGTATCTAGCTTGCAACTTTTTAGCGAGACGCACTGCGTCGTCTGTTTTGTTGTTGCCTGTTTCAAACGAAGTGTAGCCTATGGGGGCAAACCCTTTGCGCCACATTTGTTCAACATCGGCGTCCGGATTACCGCTGGAGTTTATCATCTCAGGTTCGCCATCATAGGCGATTGTTGTCGAAATGTTGCCAATCGGACGAAAAAACCTCTCCCAATCGTTCGCGCTGGCGTTCTGGCTAGCGCAAAGCGCAAGTCCTGCTGCAATACCTACCAACAAGCGCATCCAGCCGCCCCCCATATGAAATGCAAAATTTGAATTTTCACCTTAGATAAAGCACAATTTGGATTACTGCGACAGGTGAATAATTCCCTATTTTCCGCTGCGTCGGGTTGAGTTTGCGCCATGGATGCTGAAACAAGTTCAGCATGACGAGTGGGTGAGGGGGGCCTGTTGCTGCGGCAGAGGCGGGGTGCGAGGTGGACAGGTATGGGAGCGCGAGGGGGTAACCCCCTCGCATTTCTCCTTTAACCTTTGAGTTTATCGGCGAAACCCTTCTTCAATTTCGCCCATTTCGGG
>Ga0302262_10001119_pt1 | contig 11344 bp, 11 predicted proteins | sample II_Fen_E3_4_FD_194557 | JGI IMG/M metagenome (GOLD analysis project Ga0302262, IMG submission 194557) | Peat permafrost microbial communities from Stordalen Mire near Abisko, Sweden - II_Fen_E3_4 | ecosystem: Environmental > Terrestrial > Soil > Wetlands > Permafrost | place: Sweden: Abisko...
GGTGCTGGCCGCCGTGGGCGCCGTGGCCCCCGCCATCAGCATTGGCCTGTCCATCGCCGCGCTGGCGGCCACGGTGGCCACCATGTCGGTGGCGGGAAACCTGATCACCACGCCTTATGTGAACACCGTGCTGCGCATGGAAGGTCTGGCGGCGGGCGATGTGAATAGCCCGATCGCCTATACCGACTATACCGATTGCGTGGGCCGCATGACCAAGGCGATGGCCACCTTCCGCGATGACGCCGAAAAGGTTCGCCTGCTGCAAACCGCGCAGGACCAGATCGTGCGCTCGCTGAGCACCAATCTGAAACTGCTGGCCGCCAATCAACTCGATTGCCAGATCCATCAGCCCTTCCCCGGAAGCCATGATGAATTGCGGCAGGATTTCAACGCTGCGGTCGATGCTCTCAGCCAGGCGATCACCGCCGTGCGCACCAGCGCCCTGGGCGTGCTGAACGGCGCCAACGAAATCCGCACCGCGTCCGACGATCTGTCCAACCGCAACGAGCAGCAGGCCGCCACGCTGGAGGAAACCGCCGCCGCGATGAGCCAGGTGACCGATGGCGTGAAGGAAAGCGCCAAGAGCGCCGTCGAAGTGCAAAAGTCGATCACCGAAGCCCATCAGGAAGCCACCCAGGGCGGCGCCGTGGTGACCCGCGCCATCGAGGCGATGGCCGCCATCGAGCACAGCGCTCAGGAAATCAGCCAGATCATCGGCGTGATCGACGGCATCGCGTTCCAGACCAACCTGCTGGCGCTGAACGCCGGTGTGGAAGCGGCCCGCGCGGGCGATGCGGGCAAGGGTTTTGCCGTGGTGGCCAATGAAGTGCGCGCCCTGGCGCAGCGCTCGGCCGATGCGGCCAAGGATATCAAGGCGCTGATCACCGCTTCCACCGAGCAGGTGTCGGGCGGCGTGACGCTGGTGCGCGAGACCGGCACGCTGCTGGGCAAGATCGTGACCCGCGTGGGCGAAGTGACCGAACTGGTCGGCGAAATCGCCACCAACGCCAATATTCAGGCCTCCGGTCTAGACATGGTGAACACCGCCGTGGGCGAAATGGACCGCGTGACCCAGCAGAATGCCGCGATGGTGGAACAATCCACCGCCGCCGCCCGCAGTCTGGCCGACGAGGCGCGCGAACTGTCGAGCATTGTCGACCGCTTTTCCGCCACAGGCAGGGATTCAGGGCGCGGAGATTCGAGCCGCAGAGATTCGGGGGGCGCGGATGCCGTGCCCTTCATCCGCCCGGCCAAGCGTCAGGCCGAAGCGCCGCGCGTTGCCCACGCCCCCCTGCCCACACGGGGCAATCTGGCCATGAAACCCGCGCCCACGCCCGCCGTGTCCGACGATGACTGGTCCGAGTTCTAACCCGCGCCCGCTATCCTATCGACCGCTGTCCATCAAAGGAATCCCCTGATGCGCACGATTACCTTGCCCGCCCGCTGCGACCGCGCCGCCACAGAGGCGCTGTTGCCCGAATTTCAGGCCGCGCTGGGCACCGGGGCACTGTCCATTGATGCCAGCGCAACCCAGCAGATCGGCCAGCCCATGCTGCAATTGCTGATCAGCGTCCGCCGCACCGGCGAGGGCGCCACCATCACCCCATCCCCGGCATTGCGCGAAGCCGCGCGTCTGACCGGGCTGGAAGTCGCGCTGTTTGAAGGGACCATGGCATGACGCCTGAGGAAATTCAGGGCATCTTCTTCGTGGAATGCGAAGAATCGCTGGCCGCCGCGGAAAGCGGTCTGGCCGCCTGCAAGGCGGGCACGCAGGATGCCGATACCGTCAACGCCATTTTCCGCGCGGTGCATTCGATCAAGGGTGGCGCCGGGGCCTTCGGCTTCGAGGCTCTACAGGCCTTTACCCACACGTTCGAAACCTTGCTGTCGGATGTGCGCGAATGTCTGGTACCGATCACGCCCACGCTGGTGGATCTGCTGCTGCGCGCGCTGGATGTGCTGGCCGACCACGTGACCGTGGCCCGCGAAGGCGGTGTGGCGCCCGAGGATGCCTCGCTGATCCGCGAGCTGGAAGGCGCGATGGCCAATGCGGCCCCGGCCCATGCCGCGCCCGTCGCCGAAGAACCCGTCGCCACCGCCACCTATGACGAGGAGGATCTGACCAGCGATTTCGACCTCGACGCGATGCTCAACGATCTGGCCGGCTCCCCGCCGCTGGAAGAATTGGCCACCGCCGAGGCGCTAGGCTGGCTGATCCATGTGCGCCCCCATGCCGGGGCGATGCGCAATGGCGGCGAACCGCTGCTGTTGCTGCGCGAATTGGTCGCGCTGGGCGCTGTGCCCGCCGAATGCGACGTGTCCGCCGTGCCCAGCCTGGATGATTTCGATCCTCATCAGGGCTATCTGGGCTGGACCTATAGCGTGCCCGAGGATGTGTCCGAAAACGCGGTGCGCGATATTTTCGATTTCGTGGGCGATGATTGCCCAATCGCGATCGGCCCCGACGCCGCGATTCCCCCCGTGCAACTGGATAGGCCCAAGGCCCCGCCGCCGCCCGTGGCCGCGCCCGCTCCGCTGAGCGCGGTGCCCGCCGCGCCGCGCCCGGCCGCACCCGCCGCCGCCAAGCCCGCCGCGCCCGAGGCCCCGCCGCCGCCCGCGCCCGAGGCCGCCAGTGGCTCCGCGCCGCCCGCCGCCCCCACGCCGGGCCAATCGATCCGCATTGATCTTATCAAGCTGGACAAGCTGATCGACACGGTGGGCGAACTGGTGATCGCGCAGGCCATGCTGGCCCAGCGGTTGCAGAATGAAAATGTGCAATCGAGCGAGGAACTCACCCTGCTCGAAAGCCTGACTCGCGACATTCAGGAAAGCGCGATGTCGATCCGCGCCCAGCCCATCGGCAGCGTGTTCAGCCGCGTGCCGCGCATCCTGCGCGAACTGGCCTCCAGCACCGGCAAGCATGTGAACCTGCAAGTGTTTGGTGAGACCACCGAACTGGACAAGACGGTGATCGAGCGTCTGGGCGAACCGCTGACCCACCTCATCCGCAATGCGGTGGACCACGGCATCGAAACCCCGGAAGAACGCCTCGCCAAGGGCAAGAGCGCCGAAGGCGTGCTGACCCTCTCGGCCGAGCACCGCTCTGGCCGCATCCTGATCAAGATCGCCGACGATGGCGCAGGGATCAACCGCGCCCGCGTGTTCTCCAAGGCGGTCGAAAAGGGCCTGATCTCTCCCGACGCGCAAATGTCGAAGGAAGAGATCGACAACCTGATCTTCGCCGCCGGTTTCTCCACCGCCGCCACCATCACCAATGTGTCGGGCCGGGGCGTTGGCATGGATGTGGTGCGCGCCAATGTGAAGGATCTGGGCGGGCGCATCACCATCGAGAGCGAGGAAGGCAAGGGCACCACCTTTACCCTCACCCTGCCGCTGACGCTGGCGATTTCCGACGGCATGATCGTGAAGGTGGGCGACCAGACTCTGGTCGTGCCGCTGACCCATGTGGTGGAAAGCCTGCGCCCCGAACCCAAGGATGTGCAGGGCCTCGGCTCCAACCGCCAGATGCTCAACGTGCGCGGGCGGTTCATCCCGGTCGTCTCTGTCGCGGCGCAGGTGGGGGCCAGCGGGGCCGTTACCAACCCCTCGCAAGGCGTGCTGATCGTGGTGGATACCGAAAGTGCGGGCCAAGCCGCGCTGATGGTCGACAACATCTTTGACCAGCGCCAGTTCGTGATCAAGAGTCTGGACACGCATTACCGTAGCGTGGACGGCGTGGCGGGCGCGACCATTCTGGGCGACGGGCGCGTGGCGCTGATCCTCAACGTCGATACTCTGGTGGCCAGCGCGATTGAATCCGGCTTCGGATTGCAAGCGGCATGAGCGTAGCCCCCGATCTTGCCCACAGCTTTGCCGATGCCATGCCCGGCATCAGTCCCGGCGTCTATGACGACAAGGACTTCCGGGCGGTCGCGGCCATCGTGCACAGGGAGGCTGGCATCCTGCTGCCTCCGGGCAAGGCTATGCTGGTCTATTCGCGCCTGGCGCCGCTGGTGCGCGCCAGCGGGCGGGGGACCTTCTCGAGCTATATCCAGTTGATCGAGCAGGATGCCGAGGAACGGCGCAAAACGATCAACGCGCTGACCACCAACCACACGTTTTTCTATCGCGAACAGCATCATTTCGAACATTTCGCGCATGAAGTGCGCCCCCACATGCTCGACGAACTGCGCCATGGCGGCGCAGTACGGATGTGGTCGGCGGGCTGTTCCAGCGGCGAGGAGGTGTTTTCGCTGACCATGACCCTGCTGGGCCAAGACAAGGGCGAAGGCACGCAGATCGCCCGGCGCGACATCCGCATTCTGGCCAGCGACATCGCCGATCACGCGCTGAAGAAAGCCAGCGAGGGCCGCTATGAAGCGCGCGACGCCTCGGGCCTGCCCGATGATCTGCGCCGCAGTTGGACCAAGCTGGAAGGCAGCCAGATGGTGATCGCCCCCGAAGTGCGCGATCTGGTGCAGTTCAAGCGGCTGAACCTGCATGGCGAGTGGCCCATGCGGCGCCCGTTTCAGGTGATCTTTTGCCGCAATGTGATGATCTATTTCGATCAACCGACCAAGGAACGGCTGGTGGCGCGCTTTGCCCAAGCACTGGCCCCCGGCGGTTTTCTCTACATCGGTCATTCCGAGCGCATTTCCGGCCCCGCCGAAGATTTGCTCGAACCGGTTGGGCCCACGATTTACCACAGGAGAGATCGGTGACGATCCGTGTTCTGATCATTGACGATTCCGCCACGATGCGCGCGGTTCTGGCCGCACGCCTGTCGGGCAATCCGGACATTCAGGTGGTGGGCCTGGCCAATAATGCCGCCGAAGGGCGCGCCGCGATCAAGGAGCTTGAGCCTGATGTCGTGACGCTCGACATCGAGATGCCGGGGATGAATGGGCTGGATTTCCTCGACAAGATCATGACGCTGCGCCCCACGCCCGTCATCATCGTGTCCGGCCTGACCCAGGCGGGCAGCGATGTGACCGCTCGCGCGCTGGGCCTTGGCGCGGTGGATTGCTATTGCAAGACCGACTATGCGGGCAGCGCCATGCAGGATAGCGGCAAGCTGGCCGGCATGGTGCGCCAGGCCGCGCAAGTAACGGTGCGCCGCCGCGCGCCCGAATTGCACCAGATCGTCGCCCCGGTGCGCGCGATCAGCGAAGGCCATGGCCGCACCGATACCAAGCTGATCGCCATCGGTTCATCGACCGGCGGGGTGGAAGCCTTGCAGGTCCTGCTGCGCCATTTTCCCGAGGATTGCCCGCCCACGATGATCGTGCAGCATGTCGATGGCCGCTTTGCCGCCGCCATCGCCCGCACGCTCAACCAGGTTTCGCCCGCCACGGTGATGCTGGCCGAAGCCGATATGCCGCTCAAGCGCGGACATATCTATCTGGCGCCGGGCGATGACCGCCATCTGATGGTGGCGGGCACCAACACGCTGCACGCCAAGCTGCGTCCGGGCGAGAAGATCTCCGGGCACAAGCCCAGCGTGGACGCTCTGTTCATGTCCGTCGCCCAGCGGATCGGCCCCGATGCCATCGGCATTTTGCTGACCGGCATGGGCGCGGATGGCGCACGGGGCCTGCTGGCCATGCAACAGGCGGGCAGCCTGACCATCGCGCAGGACGAGGCCAGTTGCACCGTGTTCGGTATGCCGCGCGTCGCCATTTCACTGGGCGCGGCTCAGGTCGTGGCCCCCATCGGGCGCATCGCCCAACATGCATTTTCATAAGGGAGGCGCTCTATGTCGCACCACGCTCATCCCCATACCCCTCCGCCGATCACGCGCATCAACATCCTGCAAGGTCAGGCGCGCGTTTCGGCAGGCCCGCGCGTGGAATTTTCCACCGTGCTGGGCAGTTGCGTTGCCACCTGCCTGTTTGATCCCGATGTGCAGGTGGGCGGCATGAACCACTTCCTGTTGGCAGAGCCGCCCGCCGGTTCGCACAATGGTGATTTCGACGAACATTACGGCGTCTACCTGATGGAGTTGCTGATCAACGAGATGCTGGCGCATGGCGCCGCCAAATCGCGGATGCGCGCGCTGCTCTATGGCGGGGCCAATCTCAATTCCGGCTTTGCCCGGATCGGCACCAAAAATGCCGAATTCGCCCGTAGTTTTCTGGCCAGCGAACGGATCTCCGTCGTGCGCGAGGATCTGGGGGGCATGAATGCCAGGCGCGTCGATTTCCGGCCGGCGCATGGACAGGTGCGTTGCCGGACCGTCGAAAACACCCTTGCCCCCGATATCAAACCCACCCCTCGCCCGCTGCAAAATCGCGGCGATGTCGAACTGTTCTGAAAAGAAAGCGAGCCACGCAATGAACAAGAACACCCGTATCCTGACTGTGGATGACAGTGCCAGCATGCGCGCCCTGCTGAACCATGCGCTCACCAGCCAGGGCTTTGACGTGGCGCAGGCCGAGGATGGCGAAGTCGCCCTCGAATGGCTGGCGCTTAACGAGGTGGATGTGGTGATCACCGACATCAACATGCCCCGCCTGGACGGCTTTGGCCTGATCGAAAAATTGCGTCAGGGTAACCGCCATCGCGATCGCCCGATCCTGGTGCTGACCACCGAATCGAGCGAGGAAAAGAAGGCCCGCGCCCGGTCCGCCGGGGCCACCGGCTGGATCGTGAAGCCCTTCGATCCGGAAAAGCTTGTCGCGGCCGTGCGCCGCGTCGCCCACTGATCCCATTGCGCTGAAGGAGGAAAACCCCATGCTCCGTGAACTGATTACCTTTGAAGTGGGCGGGCAGGTCTTCGGCATCGACATCATGGCGATCCGCGAGATCCGGGCCTGGAGCCCCACCACCCGCCTGCCGCGTGTGCCGCATTATGTGGCGGGCGTGGTCAATCTGCGCGGCACGGTGCTGCCGGTGATCGATCTGGCCGCGCGGCTGGGCTGGGAATCGACCGAGCCGACCCCACGCCACGCGATCATCGTCACCCAGTTTGGCCAGCAGGCCTGCGGGTTGATCGTGGATTCGGTGAGCGACATCGTCACCCTGTCGCAGGATCAGCTCCAGCCCCCCCCGACCACGGCCAATGACAGCATTGTCACCTTCCTGGAAGGTCTGGCCGCGATCGAGGATCGCATGGTGATGGTGCTCAACCTGTCCGCGCTGGGCGACGGGGCAGAATTTGGCGAGGCCGCATGACCAGAATCACCATGCCCCCTCCCGGCCCCGGCGGGGGCCAGCCAGACCCCGACCGCATCGCCGCGCATCTCGCCACGGTGGCCGATGTGCTGCATGAACTGGCCACGGAAATCGAGGATCTGGGCACCACCCTGTGCCTCGATCCCGCGATCATCCAGCACCATGTCGGCACGCTGCAATCGATCGACCTGATCGCGCAAAAGCAACGCTGGCTGGCCACGCTGTTGCAGGCCGATTGCGCGCATACCGCGGTCAGTACCATTGGAGTCGAGGCCTTGAAGGCACGCTTTGCCTCGTCCAATGCCCATTGATCGGCCCGCATCGGCAATCCACGCGCGAGTCCCTAGGGCCTGCGCGAAGGCTTGCTAAGACATCGCTGCTACAAGAAAACCACCAGCGAGGGGCAGCGAGCGGACCCCAAACCCAAGCCCCCTTTGCTGGCAACAAACCTGCCCCGGCCGCCCGTCCCTCCTGCGGCCGGGGTAATTTTGCCTAATGCAGGCGGACACCGGGGGGCACGTGCCACTCGGCCCGCTCAAACCCGGCGTCATCATCGTCATCCACCACCATCCAGGGGTCTCGCCCCGCCATCGTGGTCAGGCACGCCATCAACGCCGATACCAGCGCCAGAGCGGGCGTTTGCGCCTGCGAGGTCATTTCCTCGTCCACATCGGGCAACAACACCGAGGCCAGACATTGCCCCGAGGCCGAGCGCGACAGGATATAGCTGGCCTGTTCGGGCATCAACGCCATCGCCGCGCTGTCATAGGCGCCCAGCGCCAGCAGCGCCTCGAAATGGGCCTGCGGGGGCAGATGGTCGGCCATCGCCCCCATCCCGGCTTCATTCGCATCGGGCACACGCGCCATCAGGTGCAGCGCCTGACGCAAGGGTTCGGCTTCCTCGCCGCCATCGGCATTGGCGCAATCCTGGCACAATTCGGCCAATCGCAGGCGCCATTCGCCCGTGTTCATGGTGAGGGGGTGGCTGAAAAGGGAAGTTTTGTCTGTCATGCCCAGACTGTTCTGCCGCGTGGGGGGCAGGGTCAACGCGGGGTCCGGCAAGAGGGTGGGGCAGAATGTCCCACGATGGGATGTTAACCGTATCTCTCCCTATACCGGCCCACCCCCCTGTCGCAAAGCAGGACGGCGTGGCAGGGAAAGGTTACCACCAACCCAGATAAATCGCCTCTCTCATGCCTATTTCCGGGCTGCACCATCGCCGCGAAATCGCTAAGGCGGCGATCCAGTCCACCCCAAACCGGGAGATCCCCCACTCCGTGCGACCGTTCCTCTTTCTTCGTGCCCTCCCGCTGGCCCTGGCCCTGGGCGTGGGCGCAGCCCCCGCGCTGGCCACCCAGCATCCGGCATCCGTCGCGCTGACCTTCGACGATTTGCCCGCGATCACGCTGGTCAAGCGCGAGGCCTATGTGGCCGACCTCAACCGCCGCCTGCTGGCGGGCCTGCGCCGTCATCATATCCCCGCCACCGGCTTCGTGAACGAATCCAAGCTCGACGAGATGGACCGCCTGCGCCAGACCGCCATCCTGCGCGCCTGGCTGAAGGCGGGCATGGATCTGGGCAACCACACGTTCAGCCACGAAAGCCCCAACGAGGTGGGCGCGACCGCCTATACCGCCGATATTGCCCAGGGCGAGGTGGTGACCAAACAGTTGCTGGCCGAGCGCGGGCGAAGCGAGCGCTGGTTCCGCGCGCCCAATCTGGAAACCGGCAGCCCCCTGGCCGCCAAGCGCGAGATCGCCGACTGGCTGGACACCCACGGCTATCGCATGGCCCCGGTCAGCATGAACGCCACCGACTGGCAATTTGCCGAACCCTATGATGATGCCATCGCCCACCACGACACCGCCCGCGCCCAGCGGCTGCGCGCCAGCTATCTGGCCTATACCGCGCGGATGATCACCTGGTATCGCGAACAGGCGCATATTCTGTTTGGCCGGGATATTGCCTATGTGATGCTGATGCATGCCTCGCGGTTGAATGCGGATTGCATTGATGATCTGGCCGCGCTGTTGCGGCGCAACGGGCTGCGCCCGGTCACGCTGGATCAGGCGATGCGCGATCCGGCCTATCGCACCGCCGACGCCTATGATGGCAAGGACGGCATAGACTGGATGGAACGCTGGGCGCTGGCCCTGAACAAGTCGCTGAACTGGGACGCCTTTCATGACGTTCCCAAGCAGGTCCAGCGCGAGTATGACAAGGTGGACTCTGACCGCGAAGAAGGCGACAGCGGCCAGAGCGGATAGTTTCAGGAGAATACGCATGGGCTGGTCGCTGACATTGGGCAGCATCGGCGGGATCAAGGTGAGGATTCACTTCACCTTTCTCGCCCTGTTGGCATGGGTGGGGCTTTCCGAATGGCACCAGGGCGGGGCTGCGGCGGCGGAGCGGGCGGTGGCCTATATCCTGCTGCTGTTCGCCTGCGTGGTGGCGCATGAATTCGGGCATATCACCATGGCCGCCCGCTTTGGCGGGGTGACGCAGGATGTGGTGCTGTTGCCGATTGGCGGCGTGGCGCGGATGACGCGCATTCCCGAAAAGCCGGTGCAGGAATTGCTGGTGGCGCTGGCCGGGCCGGCGGTGAATGTGGTGATCTTTGGCGTGTTGCTGGCCGCGATCGGGCCGCAGGTGCTGCTGGCGCAGTTCTCTGGCGATAGCGGGCTGCCGCTGGTGAGCGAGATTGCCGTCGCCAATCTGGTGCTGGCGGTGTTCAACCTGTTGCCCGCCTTTCCGATGGACGGCGGGCGGGCGTTGCGCGCTCTGCTGGCGCTGCGGCTGGGGCGCGAGGTGGCGACCGATATTGCCGCGCGGATTGGCCATGTGCTGGCCATTGGCCTTGGCGCCTATGGACTGTTTGGCGGCAATCCGCTGCTGGTGCTGGTGGCGACCTTCATCTATTTCGGCGCCAGCAGCGAGGCCAGCGGCACCCGCCTGCACAGCTTTGCCAGCCATCTGCGCGCGCGCGACGCGATGCTGACCCGGCTGGGCGTGCTGGGGCCGGAGGCGGTGCTGAGCGATGCGGTCGATCTGCTGACCCATTCCACCCAGCATGACATTCCGGTGCTCGACGCCGTGGGCAAGCCGGTGGGCCTGCTGACCCGCGATGCGCTGGCGCGCGCATTGCATAGCCATGGGGGCGATTATTCGGTGATCGAGGCGATGCTGCCCGGCCTGCCGACCCTTGGCGGCGAGGCGCCGCTGGAACGCGCGCTGGCGCAGCTGGAAACAGGCGCGGCGGCGGTAGCGGTGGTGGACCGATCGGGCGCGCTGATCGGCTTGGTGACGGCCGAGAGCCTAGGCCATTTGCTGCTATTGTCGCGCCAGAACGCGCGATAAACCCAACTGGATTCATGGAAGTTCGCTGTAGCAGCATAAAAAATCCATGACTTCGGCAATGCAGCATGGATTTTTTCTTGCAGGGGCATAAATCAGAGTTTATTCATTCTCTTATGCCCTCAATAAAAGGGCGCCGATTGATAAGGACTTGATCGAAGAGTCCACATCCGATCTATCTGGTAACAGCCAGGCATAATACAAAGGTCGCAGGAGAGAGTGCCGTGAACTATTTGCCGATCGCGACAAAAGCGACGGCAATAAGCTGATCCTGGCAACAGGCTGGGCCATAGTCTACGTGGTCCCCGGTTTTGACTTTCCCAGTCCAGCGCAGGCATCGCCTTGGGCCGCGTATGTTCCGGCCATGGCCCATCCAGGCGCCATGGCAAATCTTCCCCCGCGGTTTCCTGCGGGAGGGGCAAATCGGCAGCGCGCAATCGACCCCGGCGCTGCCGATTTGTTGCCTTGGCCCTCGCCCCTCTTGCGGGCAAGACTCACCCCCGCTTGCCCATACGCCGATTTGCGTACAGGTTTTGGCCCATCGCCGCCTACAGTCTTGCGCGACGGCGATGCGGCCCGAGGGGTCGTGCCACCTCGCTGCTTAAACCTTATAAGGATGCCCTACCTATGTCTCGCAAACATCTGATCTCGGCGGGTTTTGCCGCGCTGCTGTCGGCATCGATCATCGCCCCGGCGCAGGCGCAGGTCACCCGGATCAAATCCGCCAACCCCAACGCCGTGATTCTGGATGGCGCCAAGGTGGCCGCCGGTTCGGAACTGTATTATCTGTCGGGCCAGCTGGCCTCGCCGATCGATC
>Ga0302262_10001121_pt1 | contig 11341 bp, 16 predicted proteins | sample II_Fen_E3_4_FD_194557 | JGI IMG/M metagenome (GOLD analysis project Ga0302262, IMG submission 194557) | Peat permafrost microbial communities from Stordalen Mire near Abisko, Sweden - II_Fen_E3_4 | ecosystem: Environmental > Terrestrial > Soil > Wetlands > Permafrost | place: Sweden: Abisko...
CGGTATCTGACTACCGCATCACCCACTGTTGACCGAGTTGCACCCGTCTCGCGCATAGCTTCAGCCTGAGTTATACCGTCGACCAGAACACGCCTTGCAGCACGGTTTGCGGCACTTCCAGGACTACCGCGCATGAGCTTGACCAGCACATCGAACTGATCACCCTTCATCACCATCAAATATTTCTCCGAACGATATCGCCCAAACGGGCCGAATCACTTGCACAGAGCCGCCTAGCGGCTTCCAAGCTCTCAATGCTCAGTATCTCACTGATATGCCGTAGGTTGATCCCACGGCGCTTGAGCTTGATCGTAAGTGTTCACCGTCCTGTTATCGATCTGGCTGTCGACGTGCCAGATATTCGGCCATTTCCTGTTCAGTCAGCTCTCGGGTACGCAGCATCGCGTCGGTGACTTCCGTAGTGACTGCCACCCGGCCAACCACCGGCGATTGGCCAGTGCTTGTTGTGCAACAGGGTTCATTGAATGGTCTCTCGCTGTGCAACGCTCAGGCCCACAGCCACAGGACGGACCCAGATCGGCATGCTGCTGAGCATGAAAGTTTCACCAGCGGCGGCCAGCAATAGAGTTGTGCCCATCACGTTCGCAATGGCCTGGGCAGCATCTGGTGGTACTGCGTTGCCGATTCGCTCGCGCCATGCTTGGTCGCTCAGCCCATCCAGGATCAATTGTTCTTCAGGATCAACCAACGACTGGAGCGCGGCCAGCTCCAGAGTTGTAAAGGGCCGGTGCCAAGTGCCGTCCAGGCTCTCGATCACGCAGGTCAGCTTCTCATTGGACTCAGGCATGCGCGGGTCAGCGACGGACCACCGGCCATTGTCCTGCCTGGCGCTGGCCGAGACGGCCCCGGCCTGGCTGCGCCAATCGATAACGCCGTAGTGGCCGCCCGTCAGGTAGGCATCGCCCTTGACTCGCTTCATGCCTGGGCGTGGATCCTGCACGGCAAAAGCGCCTTGGCCGGTTGTGCTCCCCGCTATGACTGTGCGGGAAATGCCATCCCACTTGGCCACGTTGTATTTTGCATGGCCTATGCCGGGATCACGCGGATCCGCAACGCTGAACGTGCCCTGACCAGGCGACTTAATCCCGATAATTGCTCCACTGGGTTCGCTCCAGCGCCTGACGCCATACTGCTGGTATTGCAAGGCTCCGGCAGGGCTGCGTGGGTCGGCCACCGAGAACGCGCCGTTGGCTGGCCCTGACCGACCGGCAACCGCGCCCATTGGTTCGTACCAGTCATTCACACCGAGATACCCGTTATAGGCCTCGGACACTATTACCAGGTCCGTCAGAAAGCCGTCTTCTACAGAAAGTTCATTGAGGCAGCGCCAGTCCTTACCTGCTTCGACCAGGGCCAGACGCACCCATGTTTTCCACTGGAGCGCCGGGACGCGGTGCATCGGGCCAGCGGCCTCTACGTCGCCTGCCACCGGCATGCGGCCCAGAATGCTGCCAACGGATTTGAGCGTCTTTTTCTCCGGCTCGTACAGGAAGGGCGGCACCTTCTCTATGTGGCGGGCTACCAACAGAAAGCGTTTTCGACTCTGGGCTAGGCCGCCCAGCTCGCCGCAGTCGTGGGTGGTCTCGGCCACCGCGTAGCCAAAGCCAGACAGCAGCGCGTTGATCTGGTCCAGCAGATGCCGACCACGTGTTGCAAGTCTGGGCACGTTCTCGAACACGATCAGCGATACTGGATCGTCGGCCCAGGCTTCGCCCATCAGCCAGATGCAGCGCAAGGTCAGTTCGTTCAATGCCTGATATTTCGGGGTTAAGCTCATCTTCTCTGATAGCAGCCCACTGGCGCCTTTGCACGGTGAACTGATGAACACGGCATCAGGACGACGATCTTTCGCGGCGCGCCGTACATCGTCAGGCGTGGCTTCGCACCAACCTGATGGCGGCTCCTTGCCGTGAAACCGGATGTACTGATCGCGGGTGAAAAGGTCCAGCAGGGTTCCTGGCACGCCTGAGAGGCGCTGGAAGTCGGCAAGGCCAGCGGGATCAACATCGATGCCGCCTAGGCATTCCCACTCGGCCTGGATATTGCCGACCCGTGGTCGGGATTTGTTGAAGCCTTTGGCACCACCGCCGAGGCCGCAGCAAAAGTGGAAATGAGTGAGGACTTTTTTGAGCATGCAGGACTCCAAACAGCCCAAACATGCTGGGCTGGTTTCGTTTGATTTGTTAGGCGTGGGTTAGGCCGAAAGCTCGACCAATGGGATACGATTCTTGTGAGTCGTGATCCCCTTGAATCGCCCGGCGAGCCGGGCAGAAGTGATTACTTCCAGAGCCGACCGGCGCTGGCTTCATTGGCACAGTGCTCAGCCGCAGCCGAAATCAACTTGGTAACTTCTCGTACTACGTTGGGCACCTGCTGAGCCAGAGCACGCAAGGTCAACGCATAAGTCTGGCCGTTGTTTTTGGCCACCAGGCGAACGGCGTCTTCGGTGGCCACCTCAAGGAAACGCGAAGAGTTCAGGAAGTTTTCAGTGGTGTAAGTGGTCATATCGATAGCCTCAGTGATTCGCTTCAATAAGGCAATTGTACGCCTCTAGAGGCGTACATGCAAGTTTCGATCAGCCCTTTTCAACATTAAAAATTCGCATAGGGACAGCCGTATAGGCAGTCAACTTGAGATGCGTTTCAACCAGAAGGCCAGGGCAAACCCTGGACTTTTGTCGTCAACTCGCCGACGGGCTTCGGCGGGAGTCATCCAGCCATGAGTCTTGTGGTAGACATTTTCCGTTGTTCGTAGAGCTGCTGGTGGACTGGGTGACTTGTCGCCCTGGATGGCATCAGCCAGCAAGCCCATGGGCGCGGTAGCTGAATTTCCCTGCTGATCATCTGCCGAGTTTGAGGCCTGCATTTATGATCGTTGCACCGTCTTTTTTCAGCTTTACGCAGTGTTGTCGAGGTCATAAACAAGGCCATGAGTGTCCTGGTAAATAACATTACTGCGTAGTTACACCGGTACGAACATCCAGATGTTGCCAAGCCCGGCTTGTGCGCACAAAACGCACCAGGACGCATAGTTGATCGGTTTCTCTCCCAACGTCCAGCGGCGCACAGTACGACTGTCCACCCCAACGCGCCGATGAAACTCCTCACCGCTCCAGCCGGCCATTTGCAGCGCAGCGCGCACCTCATCAGCGTTAGGCTCGATCCAGTTTTTATTCGCTAGGAGGCATTCAGGCCGAATGCTGATTTGCTCTCCGTAACTGCCTTTGGTTTCCATTGCTTCACCCTGCTAAGGAGCCCCTTACGGGGCTCATTGAAATTTAGATCCAGCCACTTTCAGCGAACGAAGTCATTTCGCCGTGGCCGATTACAAAATGATCCAACAAATGAATACCCACCAACTCCAGCGCCTCCTTCAAGCGCACCGTCAATTGACGGTCAGCATGCGAAGGCGTGGAATCACCACTCGGGTGATTGTGGCAAATGATTGCAGCGGATGCGTTGAGCGCTAGGCCGGCTTTCACCACTTCACGCGGATAAACAGCCGCCTGATCAATAGTGCCGGTGAACATTCGAACAAACTCCAAAACACGATGCCTAGTATCCATGAACAGCACCGCGAAGACTTCACACTGTTCCTGTTCAAGCTGAAGGCGCAGATACGAACGGACCGCTCCCGGCGATTGCAATGCCTCGCCTTTGGTTTTCAGATGACCATCCAGAATGGCCAAAGCCCGCTGGATTACTTCAAGTTCAAATGCTTGCATTGCTTTCTCCTACGACCTGAGCGGAGTGCCCGGCCTTGAGACACATATTAGGGCATAGAGCCCTAATATGCAAGACAAATTAGGGCTTTAAGCCCTATTTATTTAAGCTGCACGCGCATCCGGTAAGGCACCATCCGCATAGAATTCGGCGATCTGCCCATTAACCTTTTCGAGTAAATCCAGGCGCTTGAACTCCAGGTGCAAATTACCGTTCTTGAAGGCTCTGGCGCGGTAGTAATCGCTTTCAAACAATGGGCCATCCTCAAAGGCCGCATTCATGGCGGACTCAAGAGCGCGTGGTTGGAAGGGCTTGTTATCGAGCACCTGGAACACCCGATCAAGATCGTTGAGCTTGTCTGCCCCGCTGTGGTTAATTGCCAAGCCACGATGATAAGAGGGGCGAATCATGTACGACATGATCACCTTGCGGCCGATACGGAACGGCTCAGCCGCATTAGTCCGATAGTCGTCCGAAAGGTAACGGAACACGTTGAATACCCCGCGACGGAACATCGACTCTGCATTGATGCGCAAGTCGATGAAGGTGGCACGAATGTTCGCCTCGGTGAATTCTGGCGCGGAGGAGCCGAGGCTCTTTTCGAATTCAGCCACAGCCTGCGCATCCATCAGTTGCTTGAAACCGGTCAGGTCGAGCGCACGGCGCCACATGCTGCAATCCAGCTCTAAACGCACGCGCTCCTGACTCTCGGGCGCTTGGGCGCCGCGTGGCATGAGGTAAGGACCGCACTGCTCTAGCAGTTGCTTGGCCATATCAGTGATACGGCAGGCATCCGTGATCAAGCGCAGCGCATCATTGCGCGCTTGCAACAGGTCAGTGAGGGTGGTGGGGATTGCAACACTGGTGTACATGCTCATGAGGTATTCCCTATTTCGACCTGGGCGAAGCGCCCGGCCATGGGATTGCTTTATAGGGCGTAGCGCCCTATAAAGCAATCCTAAATAGGGCTTTGCGCCCTATATTTTGAATTTAGCACATGCTCATGAATGCAGCAGATATTGCCTCCAACCCTGTCCAACCTGCTTTCTGCAACGGTCCCATGACGAATAGCAACGCAGGTGGCCAGGTCCCGGCAGGTTCAATCGTGCAGCGCCCAGGGTAGCCCGCTGGGCGCAGGGGCCAGCCCCTGTTCGGAGCGACGGCGAAGACCTCCAACTGACACACCATCGCAGCAGGTATCTGTGGGATCTGGGCGGGATTTTCCGTTAACTGGTTGGGTCACTCATGTTGCATTCAGTGACGTGGTAGATCCGCTGCCCGGTCGGTAGGCCCTGGTCATCGAGGACTTCTGCAATCCGCCACTCACGGCAGTCAGGATCACCGCATTCGTACATGCAGTAGTCCGGTTCCGCGCCGTCCGCTGTCGGGATCAACTTCACCAGATACGGAGGTTCCCCGTCATCGTCCTGCACCTGGACAACATCACCGAACGCTCTGCGTTTGCTCATGCTCTTTTCCGTTATCAGTTTGCACCTGTGTTGATGCCCAAATCTCGCATGTCCGATTCATACTGATCGAAGCGGGACCACTCAAGAAGTTGAATGATTTCCATGGCCCTGGATTCGAATGGCGGAGCCAGCGAAAAAGCACCCTGATGATGCGTATCCAATGTTTTGAATAGGTCAACCCATCCGCTTTTTCGAACACCTGGCTGCTTGATTTCGCTCGTATCTTCGTAGTGCATTGCTTGGTTACGACCTAACCAAATCAGGTCACGCACACATGAACCTGATATTGGTCGCCCTGTTAGCTTACAGTCGGATAGGTCTGCACCATGACGAATGGAAATGGCTTGCTTCGCAATCTGGAGCACGGTGCCAGCTAGGATGTTGATCGCTAGATCAGTGGCTTTGAGGCCTCCCTCTGTTGCAGCAAGCTTCGCTTTCTGCCTATTCAACGTTTCGGCTGCCGCTTCACGCAGCTCACTGCCGTTCCCCTCCAAGAAAGCAATATCCGCTTTCTGACGGGAACAAGTGGCTTCGTAATCGTCCTTCTGTACTACCTGAGCCCAAAGTGCCCCGAAAACCATGTAGAGGGTCGGTTTGGTCTGAGTGTAATAAGTACGAGCGTCTTCAACCCTGACATCCATGATGATTTCCTTCTTACTTCGACGGCCAGGGCGCTGGCTTCAAATTGCCCCGGAGTACAGGCTTTTTCTGTAGGGTTTCAAGTCGCAAAACTGCGTCAGATACTGGTGCCTGCATGCAGCTCAAGTGAGTACCGCAGTGCCCAAGGTTTAGGGCTTCGATGTTCAGAGATTCGTTGCTTGCAGCAGTTTTGCTTGATCCGATTTTCATGGTCATTTCCTTTAATCGGACGCTAATCCCATGTGCATGACATACCACGCACCGATGTCCATACAACCTTCCCCAACGTAACGGCCGCCAAGACGACGAAGAAAACCCTGCTTAGCTTCCTCCGTGGACAGCCTCAACCAAGGGCTATCGTCGCCATACGAGACCAAGAGCTGTCCATTTGGTGCACGCTCGGCTTTGTATTGAGCGAACTCTGTTTCACCGTCAACGGCTTCATGGAGGGCGTACACGTCCTCTACGTCCGTCTGCACAGCGCCATCGAGCCATTCGTCAAAATCGGTCAGTGTGAGCCTAGCCATTGTTGATTTCCTCAAGTTCTCGGGGGCAAAAACCTCACCCTTGGACGGACATTTCAATATCAATGCTGACTAGCGGAAAAAGTTACCGATATCACTATGCCAGTGCAAGCTCGAAAGCACGACGGATAACCTTGATGTCAACAGTTAGATACGGCTGGCTGTGATCGAGGCAGGCATGACCGAGGATGGTCTGTACCGTCTCCACGTCGCCGGTAGCAGCCAGCACCTTTGCCGCCAGAGATCGCCTGCCACTGTGTGACGAACCCTGCTTGATACCGGCCTGCCGGTAGAGCCGACTGATCGTCTGCTGGAGCGAATCACAGGCACGGTAAACCTCCGGACCGCTGTCCAATTGGCGATGTTTAAACAATGGGCCTCAACCAATACTTAAGGAATGAGTCATGCGGTGTGATGTTCAACTGCTGGATAGCAAAGGCGAGTCATGGTTTGTTGGGGAGCGGGAGTTGCCGACCGACTACATATTGAAAATGGCTGCGAAACGGAAGCCGGCAGTCAAGGAGAAGGGACTTGAATACGCCCAGGGCGCAATTCCGTTTTTCGGCGCTGAGCTGGTCAAGGTCGTCAAAGCAGGCGGCACCGAGGATGACATTGATAAAGCGGTTATCGAGCTGGCATTAGCCACCGTGGTGGTAGAAAGCTGCATGGGGATCGAGGATGCGCTACTGGCCAAGCGTGACCTAAGGTTAACTGTGCATGCTGATGGCGCTGTACGATACGACCGCATAGACAAGTAGCCCAATACTGCTTCTTTCCTCATTTAGCAGAAACCCGCCAAAGCTGATCGAGCCGAGTGGTGTAGCTCTGGCTCATCAGCTCACGACGCATGCCCCATTCCGGCTCTGCCGGCACGGCAGCGGAACGCACCGTGCCCCTCCCCCATCGGCCATTGATGTCATCGAGCACTCGCATGATGCGGTCCGTCGTACCTGGCTGAGTCGTCGCAAACAGATCGTCGGTGAATTCACCAGGTTGGCGCAGATCGAGCAGTAGCACCTCGGCCTTGCTGTAGCGGTAGCCTTCGCGGTAGATCCGCTCAACAGCTTCCGTCGCGGCCCGTGTCATCATGAGCGTGTCGTTCGTTGGATATGGCAACTCGACCAGTGCGCCCTGGGCGTACTTGGCTTCGTCGGGGTTGAACATGCCGGTACGGATGCTCACCCGCAGCTTCTTGCACATCGAGCCCTGGGCGCGAAGCTTCTCGGCAGCACGGGCGGTGTAGGTGGCCACCGCTTCCTGGATCGGCGCAATGTCGGTCAGGCGCTTGCCGAACATCCGCGAACAGCAAATCTCTTGTTTCGTTGGCTCAGCATCGTCCAGCTCCAGGCAGGAGGTGCCGGCAAGCTCCCTGGCGGTCTTTTCGAGCACCACACTGAACTTGGCCCGCAGCATGACCGGATCGGCCTGGGCCAGATCCATGGCCGTCTTGATCTTCAACCCTTCCAGATGTGCGTTCAGCTTGCGACCGACGCCCCACACCTCCCCGACGGCTGTGTTTCGCAGCACCCAATCCCGCTTGAATGGATCGCAGATGTCCACCACGCCGCCCGTTTGCGCTTGCAAGCGCTTGGCCGTGTGATTGGCCAGCTTGGCCAGGGTCTTGGTCCTGGCAATGCCCACACCCACGGGGATACCCGTGCAACGAAGTATTCGCGCACGCATGTCGCGGCCAAACTGGGTGAGATTTCCAGGAATGCCGCTCAGATCCGCGAATTTCTCATCAATGCTGTAAGTCTCGCTGGCCGGCACCATCGATTCTATGACCGTCATGACTCGTTCCGACATTTGGCCGTACAAGGCGTAATTACTGCTGAAGGCTACGATGCCGTGCCGGCGCAGTAGATCCTTGATCTGAAAATAGGGCGCGCCCATTTTTACAAAGGGCTTGGCGTCATAACTGCGGGCGATGACGCAGCCATCGTTATTACTGAGCACCACGATAGGTGTCTTGGCCAGGTCAGGCCGGAACACGCGCTCACAGCTCGCATAGAACGAATTACAATCGATCAGCGCAAACACCGGCTCACGCTTTGGGGTCATGGCTGCGCACGCTGTACGTCACCACGCCCCAGATAACCAGCTCATCCCCTTCCAGGATGTACCGTGCTGGATAGCCGACGTTTTCCGAAGTGAGAATGATGTCCTGGCCGCGCTTATTGAGCCGCTTGCACACCGGCTCGCAGTTGACCGCGGCTATGACAATGTGACCGTGCTCAGGCGTAATCGAGCGGTCTACCACGGCCAGGTCGCCATCAAAAATACCGGCGCCTTCCATGCTGTGCCCTTCGATCCGCACCAGGTACACATGCGGGGCTCGAATATCGAGCAACTGATCGATGGAGATGTGCTGCTCGATGTGATCGGCGGCGGGAGATGGGAAACCGGCGGGGACCTTGAATGAGTACAGCGGGAATGGGACGCCACCCTCTGAGATTGGCCCGACGACTGTAACGCTCATGATGCATGCCTTTTTGAATTTAACTGTATGTGTATACAGTTAACTTTGTGGCAGCGTCCCGGTCAACCTCGGGTATGGACGATTTCGATAAATGGGTCGATTGGCACGGTAAATCGTCAGCCGTCGCTTGCCATAGCTGAAATTTGTAGTCGATAGCCAAGCGCTATCCGGTGTGGGCCTAAGTGTGGGTTCAGTGAAACGGTATAGGCTTTATACCGAATAAAAACAGGTACAAATCAGGATTTGTACGCGGAGAGAATGTCCGCGTACATTTTTCTACGATCTCTGAGAATTTCATAACTAAGCCGCATGACAACGACCATGAGATGACCCGCGCCACAGGGATATCAAAAGATATCCATCGATACCAAGAGATACTCAAGAGATACCCGAAATACTAAAAAGATATCCCTAGGTATCATTAGATACCAGTTGATATCCGTCAGTACCTGTTGCTATCATTTTGGTAGCTACAGATATCCGGTGATACCTGAGAATAGATGGATATCTAGAGATACCAACAGATACCAACAGATATCAAGGAGATAGATTTATGCCAACAGTACCGTTCGTAAGCCCGAAAGGCGGGGTCGGCAAAACGACATCGGCCTTAGCCCTAGCAACACAGCTGGCATCCAAGGGAGCATCAGTAACCGTGATTGATGCTGACCCTAATTACCCTATCGCTGCCTGGGCTGAGGCGGGTCACTGCCCCGCTAACATGCGGGTAATATCTGGAGTGACTGAAAACAACATCGCATCAAAAATTCGCGAAGCGGCAGAAATCGACCCATTCGTGATTATTGATCTGGAAGGAACGGCAGCAAAAATCGTTGTACTGGCGTTACAGGAAGCCGATTTTGTGGTGGTCCCAATGCAAGGATCAGTACTGGATGCTTCACAGGCAGCTCGGGCAGTGTCACTTATTCATGACCAGGAGCTGGCGATGAAGCGCCATCTCCCAAACTTCAAACTGCCATTCTCAATACTCATGACCCGTACACCGCCGGCCTACCAGACAAGGACAATGGCAAGCTTGAGAAAAAGCCTTGCTGAAGGGCAAATACCCGTTTTTGATACGGTCATGACAGAGCGAGAAGCGTTCAAAGCCATGTTTGCATTTCAACGTCCTTTAGAATTATTAGATCCGAACCAGGTGCCAGGCATAGACAAAGCTATCCAGAATGCAAACGACCTTGCGGCAGAGCTGTTGGCTAAGCTTCAAAGTGCGAAGGGAGAGGGACGCAGTGATGAGTGAAGACAGAATAGATCCATTCTCTTCCTTAAAGGATTTCAAACCGAAACCGGAAGGCAAATCGAGTGAGGTATTTGTAGATACCTCAAAGATATCCGAAGATATCGACAGGATATCCGAAAAGAACGGATTTCCATCACGGCAAGCGCAACCAGCGAATCCAGTGAAAAAGGGGAGATTCAACGCAAAAGGGCCACGAAAGCAACTCAATATCAAGGTAAGTGAAACGGACTTTGAGCGGTTTTACAGAATGGCCGAAGAAAAAGAAGTCAGATCTTTAGGCGACCTGTTTGCACAGGCTCTCGATGCATTGGAGAACCAGGATAAAAACTAGCGATTCTGCAGCGAGTAATTCAATGTTGAAAAACCCCGGTTTATCGGGGTTTTTTTATGCCAGCGGTAGCCAGGCAATTTGATCAACGCACGAATACAACCTGGTGCAGATCTGCCCAGCGCGCGCCTTGTCAGCTACTTGATCCGACGTGGCCACCCTTCACACCTGGTTAACCAGGATGAAACGAGTAGTAGCGGAAAATGCATGCCTTCATTGAAGGCACATGGCGTACTTCAGCATTTGATCAAGTAAGTCCAGCCCGCGCGCAACGCGCCCGGTTTCGCTCTGGGTCGGCTTGCCGGCCTGGAGCGATGAATCCGGGTCTTGCGCCCGTAGGGTGGCCGTAGGCCAGCGCAGGGTAGCTTCATCGCCCTGGGCCGCTTAGACGGGCGTACACGCGGTATGTCAGGCGGTCTTTTTGACTTACGGGTGCAGGGGCCGTAGGCTCCTGCTGGGGTTTGGGGCTAGCCCCATAATGTCCGCGCCGTGCGTAGCACGACTTGCGCGGGCGTTACCTGGTGGTGCGAAGCAACACCGCCTACTGTATCTTTTTTTCCTCCTGATTAATGTCCGACACTTAAAAAATCTCTTGCCGACACTTATCACTTATTTATAGGGGAAATGGGGTTCTGCTGCCTGTGGATAAGCTGTCTTGCAGTTGCCCTATGACCGACACTTAAAATCTTAAAAAAAAACTTGCCGACACTTACGACCTTTTCTAAACGGCAAAAGTGTCTGCTGGGTGTGGATAATTCCCCACGCAGACTTTATGGCAGCGAGTGAAACCTTAAAATATCTGCGCAGTGGGCCATTTAGGTATGGCCAACACGAGGGAAAGGTACGGATTTGCAGGAATGCCAAATCGTAGGCGAACGAATACCTACCCAGATAAGGGCAT
>Ga0302262_10001123_pt1 | contig 11338 bp, 9 predicted proteins | sample II_Fen_E3_4_FD_194557 | JGI IMG/M metagenome (GOLD analysis project Ga0302262, IMG submission 194557) | Peat permafrost microbial communities from Stordalen Mire near Abisko, Sweden - II_Fen_E3_4 | ecosystem: Environmental > Terrestrial > Soil > Wetlands > Permafrost | place: Sweden: Abisko...
GTCCACCTCAGTACCCTCTCGAGGTCGCTTGGTGAAGGCTCCATATGTGTCTACCTCCAGTGGCTTAACGGCTGGCTTTGCAAACACCAAATACAACGGGGGCACACCCGAATCCGCCGGAAACGTAATGATCGTATCCAGCCATGTCAGGTCTTCCGCATCTTGCCCTGGGTAGTGGCTGATCTGCGTTTCCCGGCCCGGCGCAATGGGGTGGACCAGTAGGTTGTCGAGGCGTTCGGGGATGCCGGGATAAGGGCTGGGCGCGTTGACCAGCGGGCCGTTGTTCGGCGTCCAGGTGATGCTAATGCCATCGAGCACCGCGGCCAGGGCGCTCTTGTCAGCATTCCAGGTGGCGTGGGTGACGGGCACGCTGTCTGTGCCGCTACCGACCTTGGTGTGCAGGCCGTAGATCTGCGTCACGCCCTGTATATCGCGACGGAACTGGAAGCGCACACGGGTGCTGGCCGCACGCATGTTTGCCAATTGCTCGGGGGTATACAGCGTCGAATCACCGATATCCCGTGGCCATAGGGCCAGCAGGGCGACGCTCAAGGCCGAGCTGGCCCCGGCCAGGCCGCGTACGGTCCAACTGCCCAGATCTCTGCCCAGTGTTCCGGCAACCCGGCCCAGGCTGCCCGCCGCCCCGGTAGAGGCCAGCAGGGCCGTGGCGCCGAAGTGAGTCGCGGGTTCGGGGGTTGTGCCCGCGTCGGTCGAGCCTGGGGGCACACTGACGCAGGACTTGGCGAAGACGCAGGTCTGGCTTGCGTCGGCGGCCGTGGCGGGCGCTGATGCGGGCGTCGGAGTAACAGCCCTGCCAGCCGCTGGCGTGTAGTCGTCGGCCTTCCCGTAAACCTGGCGGTGCGACGAAGCAATCAGCTTCGCCCGGCAGGGGCAGGTGCTGTAACTGTCCAGCGTACCGGCCACACGACGGCCTTGACTGATGAAGTAAGACACACCTCCGGCAATTTCATAAATGTTGCCATCCTTGCCGCAGCTCACCGGATCACCTTCGCAGGCATGCTCTGCGCTGGCCATCATGACGCGCCCGTTGCCCTGTATGACCTCCCCGCCGCACTCGGTCTTGTCTCCTTGGCGAATGAAATATCCTTCAGGCATGGCTCATGCCCTCGATAGAGGGCAAGGTGGGCAGAAAGTCCTCTGGCATCGGTACGCCGTCACGCAACACGCACAGGACAGCCTCCTGCGGCGTATTGATGATCTGGTCGCCATTACTCAACAGGCTGCCGACCAGAGCAACGCTGCTATTGCCCCTACCTGCCCCGGTCATGATCTGCGCAGTGCTGCCATCGCTATACACAACGCAATCACCGACCTGCGCGAAGTACACATCTTGTCCGCAAGCCAGGATTACCTTTAGTGGCAAAGTTGCTTGTCGAATGACCCCGCCGTCACGGGTTTGGCTGCCTGTGGTCGCCCATCGGCAAATACCAATCGGCGGGTGGGCTTCAAGGTACGCCTGCTGCTGGCAAAAGCTCGCCCGGCTTTCTTCGTCGAACTCAGCCAGTTGCTGTTCTGTGAAAGGTGATTTATCGATAGCGCGCAGGTCTTCGGCAGAGGCTTCGTTGGTATACACAGGAAAGAAAAGCGTAGTCATGTCTATGGTCCTTAATGCTTTAATTTAGCGACACTTTTGCCATGCAATAACCGAAAATCGGTATTTTTCGCGGCAAGGTAAATAACGCTAAACGAACATTGCGGGCATCTCTGTAGGGCAAATCCACGATTAATGAGGGATGCTTCCCGAGTTGAATTTATTGATGTATGTACCGCTTGTGCAGGCATTCTCCCCGCGCGATTGCGCGTTATATCCCTTTCTCTTGAGTGAAGTTTCCGAGACAATTCCGGCCGCTTGTGCCTGACGATTTCGGCTACTAAGGTGCGCCGGTCGCTGCGAAATCAGCGAACGGGCTTGGCGGCCCGGAGATATAGGCGCAACAGCGCCCCCAGTACGATTGCAGGTGCTTTTTTTGCGCTTGCGATCCGGCTTTATGGCGGGTTGCGCAGGGACTCCTTCGGGGGTGCCGGGTTCCTATATCCTCGGTCCGCCAACCTTGCGTAATCCGTCACCTTCCTGCTTGGCGGCAGGCAGTGACGGCCCATTCAGATATATGGAGCGTCACCATGTCCGATACCCACGAACCACCCCGCAATACCGAGACCCGCGCCGAACAAGCCCTGCAACGCGCCTCCAATCTCCTCGCCTGCATCAACGAACTGACCCTCGACAGCGCCGTTGGCGAGGGCGGGCCGCACAGTGTCTGGGCGGCGCATCATTTGGGGGATATGACCAAGGGCGTCATCGATGAGGCACTGGCAGAGATTGCCGAGTCAAGGCGTGCTGGCGACTGAAGCAGGGCAACTTGCCATGGCAGTGCTGAGAAAGCGTCAGCGCTGCCACGATGTGTCACATGTTTACGCCATCTGCATCTTCAGCCCTGACGGAGGATGACCTAGGATTTCCGGTCTCAATGCCTTCGAATGCTCCCTCAATGATCAAACCCTGCACTTTGCTCGACCATGCCGGTTGGCTGCCCCTGCGTGCTGCCCTGTGGCCAGACTCCGCCCCGGACAACGAACATGACAAACAGACCCTGCTGAATGCGCCAGAGCGCTATCGGGTGCTGGTCTTCGTTGCAGAGGGCGGTGATGCCTCGGGGTTTGCCGAGGCCTCGATTCGCACGGACTACGTCAATGGCACCCAGTCCTCACCTGTGGCCTTTCTCGAAGGTCTCTACGTGCGGCCTACCCATCGCGGCCAAGGCATCGCACGACAACTCGTCGCTGGCGTTCAACAGTGGGCCGAAGCAATGGGCTGCACCGAACTGGCTTCCGATGCACTGCTGGATAACCAGGCTAGCCATGCGATGCATAAGGCTTTGAGCTTCGCAGAGACCGAGCGGGTGGTTTACTTTTTGAAGGCCTTGAGGGCGATCAAGGCGTAGTCGCTGACCAAGGGCTCATGCCATCAGGCAACCTATCAGCCATTTTGTAGTCCATTGCGCATCTATTGATGCCCGATGGACCCTTGCCATGAGCCGTTTCCAACAAATCGCTGCGAACCCGCACGGGCGGGATTTTGCCGTGGGCGATATCCATGGGCATTTCAGCCGCTTGCAGACGGCGCTGGCGGCGGTGGGTTTCGATACGGCGGTGGATCGTCTGTTCAGTGTCGGTGACCTGGTGGACCGTGGGCCGCAGAGTACGCAGTGCCTGGAATGGCTGGGACAGCCCTGGTTCTTTGCCGTCCAGGGCAATCACGAAGCCCTGGCGATTCAGCATGTGCAGGGCCAGCCCATGGATTACCGCCTGTACATGGCCAGCGGCGGGGCCTGGTTCCTGGCCCTGGCGCCGGAGGCTCAGCGGCATTTTGCCAAGCGCTTCGCCCGGTTGCCGATTGCCCTGGAGGTGGCCACCGCCGAGGGGCCGGTAGGGCTGGTACACGCCAATTGCCCGCTGCCCAGCTGGGCGCTGTTGCGCGACACCCTGCTGGGGCATCTGCCGGGTCTGGAACGCGCTGAAGAGGCATGCCAGTGGTCGCGGGAGCGTCTGCGTACCCAGGACATCAGCGGTATCCCTGACCTGCGGGCCCTGGTGGTCGGGCACACGCATTTGCCCCGGCCTGATGTGTTGGGCAATGTGTTCCATATCGACACGGGCGGCTGGCGTAGCAATGGCCGCGGGCATTTCACCCTGTTGGAGCTGGCTACGCTGAGGTTCGCTTAACCGCTTTTCTGCTGGCCAGTCAACGCCAAGTTGCGGATCGCCGAATATCGGATAGCCCTCTTGCTCGCATCAGAAATGAACGTCGTCTCTTTCGCACGAGCATTGGCTCGTGTGGGCTTTTTCCATGATTAATGGCCAAGATTCAGGTCAGCGTTTGTGATCTTTGTTCTGTCCTTTTCGAGGGCCTCGACGTTGCTTGAAACGACGCAGAAATTCCCTTCAGGGATATCGTTAGTCAGAACACCAGCGCACTGGGGCAACGCAGATGATGGCTCTCAAGATTGAATGCGGCGTCCGCTCCGCCGTCGGCGCAACTTTACTGCGCTGCGGCTACCGTTCGGAATTATCTTAAACTTTAAATTGTGCGACCAGTCTATTGAGTTGAACTGCCAAACTGGACATTTCACCGCACGCGCTAGCTGTTTGACTTGCGCCTGCTGCGCTCTGGGTGGAAAGTTCACGAATACTGATTAGGTTACGGTCAGCTTCCCGTGCAACTTGTGCTTGCTCTTCTGACGCGGCCGCGATTTGGAGGTTGCGCTCGTTAATTTGATTAATGGAGTCGGCGATTTGCTTGAGCGAGGCATCCGCATTCTGCGCTACGGTGATGGCATGAGACGCCATGTTTGAACTGAGTTCCATGGCGCCAACAGCGTCGGTTGAATCGCCCTGAATAGCGCTAATCATCTGTTCAATTTCAAGGGTGGACTGTTGAGTTCTATGCGCCAGCGCGCGGACCTCATCAGCCACAACCGCGAACCCTCGTCCCTGCTCACCGGCTCGCGCCGCTTCAATTGCAGCGTTGAGCGCCAGCAGGTTAGTTTGTTCAGCTATCGCGCGTATGACTTCGACGACCTTGCTGATATCCTGCGCCCGTGTGGACAGGGCTTTAACCTGCATACCGGTGCTGGTGACATTTTCGGCCAGGCTATCTATTGCTTTCAGCGTCTGAGCGACATTATCAATCCCGGACTTAGTGAACACCATGGTCTTTTGGGTTGTGGTAGATGCGGAATCCGCATTGCGAGCGACCTCATCCACAGCTGCGCTCATCTCAGTGACACCAGTTGCGGCCTGGCTGACCTCATCGTTTTGCTTCACCAATGCCCTGCTGGCCTCTTCCGTTACGGCAGTCATTTCTTCGGACGCCGAGGCCAGTTGTGTAGACGAATCGGCAATATGCGAGATGGTTTCTCGTAAGTTCACCTGCATTTTTGCGAGCGCCGCGAGTAAACGGCCTGCTTCATCCTTACCGCTGAGGTGTACCTCGACGGAAAGATCGCTGGAAGCAATTCGCTCCGCCACCACTAACGCATCATTAATAGGAAGCGTAACGCTACGGATCAACACGATGGCTAGAATAGTCGTGAGTACGATCGCTGCGCACACCAAACTGATGATCAGTATGAGACCTGTGGAGTAAACATGTGTCGCATTGATGCCCGCGGCTTTTGCGCCTTCATCATTGAACTTAGAAAGGCGAGAGATTTTTTCACCTAACTCATTTGTGAGGGGGCGGATAACATCATTAATATGGGCTGTTGCAGCTGCAAAGTTAGCAGCGCTGGTGTGAGTTTCATAGACATCTAACTGTTGCGAGTAAGCAGCAGCGGATTTTACTACGTCCGCGTATAGATTTCTCTCTTGTTGGCTTGCTACTAAAGGCTCATAGTTTTTTACCGCGTCGTCAAATGCCTTTCGATAACCACCAAGCGCCGACAATGTATCTTTTTGCAATTTTTGATCTGTAGCAGTAACGCCCCGCAGGCTCTCTAAGCGTAAGCGAAGCACACCAGAGTCCATTAGACTTGCTTGGCGCACACTTGCCATCCAATTAGTTTCTACGTCTTGTTCGGACTCTCGCAGTTTCCCCATTTGGAGCGCAGAGACGACTCCCAATGCCAACACAATGAGTAGTATCGCAGAGAAAAATACTACAGCGCGTGGAGCAAGGTTAATGGTCCTGATATTCATGCGATGCCCCTCTATTTTATGTATGTTTTGGACAGTGGCCTTTAGACATTATCTTATACAAGAAATGTAAAAAATTCGTTAGGCTTGTACAAAAAATCCATTTGATATTTTGTATTTTGCGTAATGCATTGAATTTAAACGTTATTTTTCTGGCATTGGCATGCGTATTCGAGTCTCAGGTCCTGAGATAGTTATACAAGTTTATTAGCTCGCTAATTACTTTTGGGGCCCGGTTGGACCAAAGTTGTGCAAACAAAGGTTAAGCAGATCTTTGCAATGCCATCCAGGGGCACTGGGATGCGACTGATTAATGGCTGAATCGCCTTGGGTTTCGTAGACACCTCTATGCCTTAAACTGAGGCCGATCAGGAGGTGCCATGAGCAACCCACATGAGTGCCCTAAGTGGTTGCCAATACGCAAAAAAGGCGACCCGCTGGGCGCCTTGATTGGCCGAAAGAGGAAAGCTCCTCAAGCGCCTTGTCGTTCCTCGAGCGCCGCTGTCGCCAGAAAACCGGAGCGTGAAGCGTATCGATGATCGTTCTTCACCCGGTCGTCAATACGCCGCTTTCATTCATTGACCATATCTGCGCCCGTAACGAGCGAACGACTACTTGGCAATCGGGTCCAGGCCACTGGCCTTGATCGCTTTGGCGGCCTGTTGCGAGGCCAGGAATTCCAGCAGCTGGCGAGCCTGCTCGACGTGGGTACTGCGGCTGACGATGCCCCCCGAATACAGGGTCATTTGTTGGGCCTGGTCAGGGATCAGGCCGACGATATCGATGCCTTCCACCGGTTTTAGCTCGCTCAGTTGCTGGAAACCGAGCTGCGCTTCACCACGGGCCACGACTTCGCCCACGGGGGTGGCCGGGATCATGGTGCTCTTGTCCTTGAGGCGGTCGCCAATGTGCATCTGGTTAAACAGCACGCGGGACAGGTAGACGCCGCTGGCACTGTCGGAATAGGCAATGCTCTTGGCATCGAGCAAGGTCTGTTTGAAGGCTTCCATGGTGCTGATATCGGGTTTCGGTTCACCGTGGCGCACGGCCATGGCGATATAGGATTTGCCCAGGTCGACGCGGCTTTTCGGGTCGACCAGGCCGTCCTTGACCAGGCGATCCAGCGCGGAGCTGACCATCAACACCACATCAGCCGGTTCTTTGCGGGCCAGGCGATTGGCAATTGCCTGGGGCGTGGTGCCCATGGATGGGGCCGCCTGGGCGACCAGACGCACGCCGGTGCGTTGTTCGTAATCGGCACTGAGGGCCTGGAAAGCGGACAGGATGCCGCCGGAACTCAATACCACCAGTTCAACGGGTTTCGGGGCTGTAGCGGCATTAACGAAAGCCACTGGTGCGAAGGTGATTGCAGCGCCGAGTAGAAGGGACAGAAGTTTTTTCATAGGAACAAGAGCCTGACAGTGAAAGGAACGCGGGGGCGATTATGTGGCAAAGTCGCCTCGGGTGTGCGGATATCGACGAGGGCTTAAAGGAACCCATGCAACGCCGATTGGCAGGGCATTAACGCGCAACAGCAGAGTGTTTTGCCGGGCGTAAGTTTCATGAAACATGGATGGCCGGTTGCGCGATGGGATGAGTAACCACTCGTCGTTTGCGGCGTCCGATGCGGATTGGCAATGCCACACTGCCTGTAACGGGGAACTGGAATCCCCGGCTCAGGTGACCTGCTAATGATCGATGATCATTCAACAGGGGCCTCGTGCAGTATTCATGGTCGTTCGCGTGTAGATGAAAGTTCAGAGCCCCCCGCTACACACTGCCCGGCCGGGCTGAACTCGGCGGCGGCAGTCCTCTCTTCCCCCTTCCACCCGCTGGGTAACACGCCGGTTGCCGGGCCGAAGATTGCCATTCTGTTGTGTACTTACAACGGCCAAGCCTTTCTTGAGCAGCAGTTGCAGTCGATTCAGCGCCAGACCTGGCTGAACTGGCAAGTGGTGATCTCCGATGACGGTTCCAGTGATGACACCCTGGCGATTGTCAGGCGTTATCAGCAGGCGTGGGGCCTGGACAGGTTGAGCGTGTACAGCGGTCCCGGTCGCGGCTTTGCCCACAACTTTATGTCCATCACTTTCCGGGCCGAAATCGAGGCGGACTTCTACGCCTGGTGCGATCAGGACGATATCTGGCGCGAAGACAAACTGCAGGCCGCCGGCGCCTGGTTGCAGGACATGGCGGCTGACATCCCGGCCTTGTATCTGGGGCGCACCGAACTGGTCAGCGAGACGGCGGCGCTACTGGGCTACTCGCCGCTGTTCCGCCGCGCGCCTTCGTTCGCCAATGCCCTGGTGCAGAACATCGGCGGCGGCAACACCATGGTCTTCAACCGCGCCGCCTGCCAGCTATTGCGTCGGGTCGGGCCGCCCCAGGCCATTGTGTCCCATGACTGGTGGGCTTACCTGCTGGTCACCGGTGTCGGTGGCCACGTGCGCTACGACACCACGCCCTATGTCTTGTACCGCCAGCACGGCCGCAATCTGGTCGGCGCCAATTCCAGCTGGGCGGCGCGCTGGGTGCGTCTGCGCATGCTGTTTCAAGGGCGCTTCAAGAACTGGAACAGCATCAACATTGCCGGCCTGGAAGTCTGCGAACCGCAACTGACCGAGGACAACCGCCGACGCCTGGCCACCTTCAAACGCTTGCGCCACCAGCCGTTTCTGCGGCGGTTCATCACGTTGCTGCGCTCCGGGGTTTATCGCCAGACGGTGTTGGGCAATCTGGGGTTGGTGGTGGCGGTGGTGTTCAAGCGGCTTTAGCCGGCGGAGGCGATATGACCAAAGTCTGGAAGGGCTTTTCCAGCTACACGGTGATCGGTATTGCCAATACCCTGCTTCATTGGCAGCTGTTCTTTTTCCTGCGCGCCGCGTTCGAGGTGAGTCAGATGCTCAGCAACTTCCTGGCGTTTTGTGTGGCGGCGTCTTTTTCCTTTTACGCCAACGCCCTCTACACCTTTGCCATGCCGGCCTCTGTGTGGCGTTACGTGTTGTTCATGCTGTGCATGGGCGGGTTGAGTCTGCTCGTCGGCGGGTTGGCTGATCGCTGGCAGCTGCCAGGCATCGTCACGGTGTTGGTGTTTTCCCTGATCAGTCTGGTCGTGGGCTTTTTGCTCTCCAAATGGCTGGTCTTTCGTGTGCATGACTCATGAAACTCTCGTTGATCGTACCGCTGTTCAATGAAGAGCTGTTGTACAAAAAAATAAAGAGCCTGGTAAGTCGTAGGTTGTAAGCGCTGTCTCGCTATTACGCTCAGCAAGAGGTTTCGTCATGGTTAATTTTCTGGACGTTGAGCTTTCGCAAAACAAGATGCTGGCCTTTTTCGGAGTGGCTGTTTTTATCTTTGTTTTTCCGTTGATATTGGTGGACCATTTTTATACCGATGATAGCTTGAGAGCGCTAACTGCCGGAATGGGCTGGAAAGAGCAGGGTCGAATATTGGCTGAATGGTTGTACCAGGGGCTGTCATTTACGCGGGCTGCCCCCAATATATTTCCACTGCCTCTGCTGATTGCCAGCATGGCAATGTCATTCGCGCTGAGAGCACTGACAAACTGCTTTTTCTTAAAGCCCACGCTTGCTTCTTGTCTTGTGGTATTGCCATTGTGGTATAGCCCGTTTTTTTTACAAAATCTCTCTTATCAATATGACGGCCCTGCCATGGCATTGGGCGTCGTTGCAGTTATTTATGCTGTTGCTTTTCGACACCCTTCGGTCATTGTACAAACGGTCGTGTCGGCATTATGCATTGCTATCGGGCTGAGCCTCTATCAGATAGTGATCAATATCTATTTGGGATTGTGTTGTGTTGAGCTGATTCGGGCGGCCAATGAGTGTAAGAAATCACCTGTCAGATTTACGATAATAAGGGACAGGCTGCTTCAACTGCTACTGGGCTTAGCGTTTTATTGGCTGACGGCCTATCAGTTGATAACGAACAGCCGGGCGGTATTTCGCGAGTTCAACGGTGGCTGGGTAGAAAAGCTGTTGTCGGATTTATATTCGACGGGGCAGCGGGTAGCGCTGTTGTATAACGATGGCAATGCCTGGTTGTGTTGGACATTGCTGATTATGGCCTGCGCGGGTTTCGGGCAGGTGATTTATCGGCTGTTACGAATGCGCGCCAGCCTCTGGTATAGGGTCGTCTTTGGAGGCTTGTGTGTGTTGGCTGTTGCCTTGGCGTTGGTTTCGATTCCAGGCCTGGCACTGGTCTTTGGTTATTACAATTACGACGCCAGGCTAATGATGGGGGCCTCGTCGGCCTTCGTGTTGATTTTTTATCTAAACTATCAAATTTTGACAACAGCTCACCCGAGATTGGCAGGATTGTTAATTATTCCTGTCATTGCCATGTTGTCCTTCTCCTATGCCTACGGGCGTGTCATGACGGTGCAAAAGGAGCTGCTGACCAGCGTCGCGCAAAATATTTCATATGAGGTGATGTCAAATAAAGATTTAAAGGGTGTTGAGAGGTATTATATGATAATTAATTATAGAAACAGTTGGTTGGTTGGCGCCGATGGGTCGTACCGTTTAATACCTGCTTTGAGGTACGTACTCAATGTTGGGTTTTTGTTTTTTCCAGAGCTGATTACTCGTAACACCGGGGTAACCAATGTGATCTATGCAGATGGTAATGGGTATGAATATATAAAAGAACTTGTTGTAAAAGAGAAAGCGTTGGTGAATAACAAGTTTTACAGTATCTATGTTGACGGTGTAGAGGCATATATTGTAATGAATGATCTTTCTCCGGATGATGTCGTTCACTACTAACGGTGTGCGGGCGTACCCTCCGGCAATAACCGTTTGTAGAGTGATGATTTAGTTTGCTTAATCTTCCTTTACGTCAAAAATCAATCACCCTCAATGAATACAACCACTGAAACCGATATTTCCGGTCTCCGCTGCCACGACAAGCTGGTTGAGGGGCTGGAGACCGCACATGACATCAACCGTGGCGGCGAACAGCCGTCATATCCGCAGCAAGAAAACGTGCGCGCTACAGTCGACAGAATGCTTAAAAGTCAGACGTTTGAGCGTTTTCGGCGGCCAGGCAGCGCAGGATTTCCCCGATGTTTATTGCCCATTGCCTGAATAACGGCAATAGGCCATAAACCCTTCAAGTAACGCGGCGATCAGCCGATGTCTCATGCATCTATCGAGCCCAAAAAAATGAGCGCGTCTGCATGTTCAATCAACGTTTGAAAAAAGAGTTGGCGACCCTTCAGGAGGAGCTTTCGTCTGTTCAACAGGTACGGGAAAGCCTGGACAACGAAATGCTGGTCGTTCACCTCGATGCCCAAGGGCGCATTGAATCAGTGAATGCCAATTTCGAGAAGGAAATGGGTTATCGATCGGCCGATCTGATCGGACGTGCGCTGGAGGATCTGGTGCCTGCCCACGTCAAGTCCCTGGACTTTTTCCAGCGCCTGAAAACCGCGCTCAGCCGTGGCGAACACCTGCATGGCGCCGTGCGTCTGCTGCGCAGTAACGGCGATGAAGCCTGGCTGCGCTCGATCCTGCAACCGGTGCGCGATGGCAACGGTCGGGTCAAGTCATTCTCGATGCACTCCAGTGACCTGACCCGCACCATTGAAAGCTCCCGCGAA
>Ga0302262_10001128_pt1 | contig 11332 bp, 10 predicted proteins | sample II_Fen_E3_4_FD_194557 | JGI IMG/M metagenome (GOLD analysis project Ga0302262, IMG submission 194557) | Peat permafrost microbial communities from Stordalen Mire near Abisko, Sweden - II_Fen_E3_4 | ecosystem: Environmental > Terrestrial > Soil > Wetlands > Permafrost | place: Sweden: Abisko...
CCTACACCACCTACATGCAGAAATATCTGGTGAATACCGTCGGCATGAGCATCTCCGACTCGACCAGTGTGTCTGCGGCCACACTGTTCCTGTTCATGCTGCTGCAACCGGTGGTGGGCGCCCTCTCGGACAAGGTCGGGCGTCGTCCGATCCTGATCGCCTTCGGTGTGTTGGGGACCTTGTGTACGGTGCCGATCCTGACCTCGCTGCATACCGTGCAAAGCTGGTGGGGCGCGTTCTTCCTGATCATGGCCGCACTGATCATCGTCAGCGGCTATACCTCGATCAACGCCGTGGTCAAAGCCGAACTGTTCCCGACCGAAATCCGCGCCTTGGGCGTGGGCCTGCCCTATGCCCTGACCGTGTCGATTTTCGGCGGTTCGGCTGAATTCATCGCCCTGAAGTTCAAGGATGCGGGCATTGAAACCGGCTACTACTGGTACGTCACCGCGTGCATCGCTTGCTCGTTGCTGGTGTATGTGTTCATGAAAGACACCCGCAAGCATTCACGAATCGATACCAACTAAGCTAAAAACCACGGTTCATCGTGGTGCAAAAACGCCAGCCAGTTTTACGGGCTGGCGTTTTTTTTGCCGTCCAAAAAGCCAAATTAAAAACAAATCAAAAATGTCAAGCCCTTAATAATATCCTGCCAAACAAAAACGCACCAAGATAGAACAAAAGCGAATAAGACGCCCGAAATCCGGCCCTCTGCGCGAACTATCATTTTTAGCGATGTCAGGTAGCAACCTTATTAACTTCTGCTTAATACCCAGGCGCGTAGCATTCACTCCATACCGAGCAACAAACCCTTTTCTCGCGGTGGAGTCACTACCATGAAAACTAACAAACTGATCTTCGGCCTGGCTTTTTCCCTGTTGGCTTCAAGTGCTTTTGCCCTTCCAGCCGTTGTTGCTGAAGGTGGTTCGGCTCACACTAACGCCAGCCATGTATCGGCTGATGGTTCCGACCACGTCGGTGCCAACCGTCTGGCCTCCGATGGTGCTGATCGCGTAGGTAAAAACCGTCAGGCTGCCGATGGCGCTGACCACGTTGGTGCCAACCGCCTGGCCTCTGATGGTGCTGATCGTGTAGGCAACAACCGTCAGGCTGCCGATGGCGCTGACCACGTCGGTGCCAACCGTCTGGCCTCTGATGGCGCTGATCGTGTAGGCAACAACCGTCAGGCTGCCGATGGTGCTGACCACGTCGGTGCCAACCGTCTGGCCTCTGATGGCGCTGATCGTGTAGGCAACAACCGTCAGGCTGCCGATGGCGCTGACCACGTCGGTGCCAACCGTCTGGCCTCTGATGGTGCTGATCGTGTAGGCAACAACCGCGTCAGCTGATTGCTTCGCCCTACCAGTCAAGCCCGGCCCTATGGCCGGGCTTGGTCGTTTCTGCCCTCGCGAAACGCTGGAACTTACCGAGAAGGCCCAGCACTATGGCGCATTTGCGCCTCCCACTGTGGCACTCAGGAACCCCAGCATGTCAGACGATATTTACTTCTACGAACCCGGCAAAGGCCACGGTCTACCCCATGACCCCTTCAATGCCATTGTCGGCCCGCGGCCCATTGGCTGGATTTCCTCGCAAAGTGCCGGCGGCCATTTGAATCTGGCGCCGTACAGCTTCTTTACAGCCTTTAATTACATTCCGCCGATCATTGGCTTCAGCAGCATTGGCCGCAAAGACACGCTGAACAACATCGAGCAGACCGGCGAGTTCGTCTGGAACCTGGCAACCCGCACCCTGGCCGAGGCCATGAACCAGAGTTGCGCCCCGGTCGCCGCCGATATCAATGAATTTGCCTTGGCCGGCCTGACGCCCGTGGCCTCAAAAGTGGTGTCCGTGCCCCGCGTGCAGGAAACCCCGGTGTCCTTCGAATGCAAAGTTACCCAGATCATCCAGCTGCAGCGCGCCGATAAAGAGCCCGTGCCGACCTGGTTGATTCTGGGTGAGGTGGTGGCGGTGCATATCGCCAAATCATTGCTCAAGGACGGCATCTACGACACCGCCGCCGCCGAACCGATCCTGCGTGGCGGCGGCCCGGCAGACTACTTCCAGCTCGGGCCGCAATCCTTGTTCAGAATGGTCAGGCCAACAGCCTGAGCCTCAATTACTCGACGGAAAAACCGGCTGGCCATCGGCATCGACACCGATCAGCCGGGCCAATTCCTGGTTTGCGGCCTGATCGGCCTCAAGTGCGGTCTTGAATTTTTGCCCTGCCAGCACCTTGTGGAAGGTCGGTGAACCGGGGAAGTGAAGGGGTTTTACGGCAATTGCGGCGTCATAGCCTTCGGGGCTGGGAACCATTGCGGAAACGGCCTCGAACTCGTCGAACTCTCTGCGTGCCATGGGTGATTGATCCTGCTGGGTATTGAAAACGCAGGATTCTACCACTCAGGCCACACAACGCTGCTCAAGCACGCTATCGGCGGTGGCGGCAAAGGTGTGGAAATCCAGGCTGCGCACCAGCATTTCCTGTACCAGCTCGGAAAACAGCTGAAGCTCGGGTGATGCAAACCAGGCATTCATCGCCTGCTCACTGCTCCATGAACCTGAGACGGCCCACAAATCGGGGTCCTGCATGGACTGCTGCAAGGCCAAGCGCAGGCAACCCGGCGAGCCGAGCGACGGTTTGATCAGCGCCTGCAAACGCACACCGAGTTCGGCGCTGCGACCGGCCATGGAACGAACAAAGACGAGATGACTGACGGGAGTGGTTATAGCCATGATCTGCGCTCCATTGATAAGCCGCGTGATAAAAGTTGCGCTGCGGCTACGGCAACAGAGATTAAGGGCCAGCGGCAATCCGCCGTTAGCCGATTTCTGCGAGGTTCTTGCCTGATCCTGCACGACAAGGAAAAACCACAAGGTCCTCACCGCCCGATAATGGCCCGCTGCAACCTGGGTCGATTGTCGCTTTCTGCAAGGTCGCTCACATCCCGACAGAATCAGGCAATGATTCGGCAGGATCGGCCTAACACTTGGCCGCCATCGCGAATAATCTCTACGGCATCGGCCAGCAGCAGAGGAAACCACGCATGTCGCACTTGGGCGCAGCCAACGAGCAGTCAGGTGAACAGCTCAACACAGAGATGGAGCGCCAGCGTGCCGAGCTGGCAGCCATCATTGATCGCTATTCTCCTCGTGACGGCATCTACCAGAGCGTGATCGCCCCGCTGTTCCTGGTGCGTCACGACCGCCCCGTCCACTCCTTCCCGACGCTCGTCCAGCCGGCCCTGTGCATTCTTGCCCAAGGCCGCAAGGAAGTGCAGCTCGCCGACGAGTCTTACACCTACGATCCACTCAATTACCTGGTGCTGTCGGTCGCGATGCCGGTGCGCGGCAAGATCGTCACGGCCAGTGAGGACAATCCCAATCTATCGCTGCGCCTGGATATCGACCCCGGCGAAATCAATGCCTTGATTGCCGAAGCCGGCCCCATGGGCGTACCGGTGCGCCCACGCCCGAGTGAACGCGGGCTGTATACCGACAAGATCGATGTGGCACTGCTCGACGCCGTGCTGCGCCTGGCACGCTTGCTTGATACGCCGAAAGACATTCCCATGCTGGCCCCGCTGATCCGCCGCGAAATTCTCTACCGCCTGTTGCGCGGCAAACAGGGTTATCGGTTGTATGAAAGCGCCATCAGCAATTGCCAGACTCATCGCGTTACCCAGGCGATCAAATGGCTGAACAACAACTACGAACAGCCCCTGCGTATCGATGACATGGCGCGGGATGTGAACCTCAGCGTGTCGACCCTGCATCATCGCTTCAAGGCCGTCACCGGCATCAGCCCGCTGCAATACCAGAAGCAACTGCGCTTGCAGGAAGCCCGGCGCCTGATGCTCAACGAAGGGCTGGAAGCCGCCGCTGCCGGTTACCGGGTCGGCTATGAAAGCCCGTCCCAGTTCAGCCGCGAATACAGCCGCCTGTTCGGCGCACCGCCGCTGCGCGATCTGGCGCGTCTGCGCCAGCAGCTTTGATCTCGCGGCAAACCCTGTGGTTGTGTCCTACGCACCTAAAACACGACATGCCTCTGCCGGCAAGGTAATCGACACCGGATGCCCGACACTCAAGCCAAAGCCCTGATTCGGCGTGGTCAGGGAGATCAGTGAAACCCCGCCGCACGCCACCGTGGTTTCGATGGTGGCGCCAATATCGCGGATAAAGGTCACGGTGCCTGCCAAGCGGTTGCCCTCTGGCGCCTGATACGGTGACAGCCGCACATCTTCCGGACGGACCAACATCTTGATCGCCGCGCCCGCCGCCAGTGCCCCGCTGTTCGGTACATCAAGCGTCGCCCCACCGGGCAAGCTGACCTGGCCATTACCCAATGCCGTGGCCGGGAAAATATTGCCCGAGCCGATAAAGTCGGCAACGAAGGCGTTGGCCGGGTTGCGGTAAATCTCAATCGGCGTGCCCACCTGTTGCACCCGATGTTCGCCCAGCACGACAACGATATCGGCCATGGTCATGGCTTCGCGCTGGTCATGGGTGACGAGGATGGTGGTGATATTCAAACGTTGTTGCAGTTGACGGATTTCCACCTGCATCGACTCGCGCAGCTTGGCATCCAGTGCCGACAGCGGCTCGTCGAGCAACAGCAGTTTCGGATGGGAAGCGATGGCCCGGGCAATGGCCACGCGCTGGCGCTGGCCACCGGACAGCTTGGCGACCGGACGATCGACCATCTGCTGGAGCTGAATCATCTCCAGCAATTCAATGACACGGGCCTTTTGCCCGGCCTTGCTGACGCTCCGCAGCTTGAGCGGGTAGGCAATGTTCTCGCCAACCGTCATGTGCGGGAATAGCGCCAGGGACTGGAACACCATGCCGAAATTACGCTCATGAGCCGGGGTATGGCTGACATCCTCGCCATCGAGACGAATCTCGCCGCTGCTCAGGCTTTCCAGCCCGGCGATCATGCGCAGCAAGGTGGTCTTGCCGCAGCCCGACGGCCCGAGAAAGCACACCAGTTTGCCGGGCGGCAAGTGCAGGTTGACGTCTGTCACCGCGCAGGCCGAGCCGTAGAATTTTTCGACGTTTTGCAGAATCAAGCCGGTCATGTCGCACCCCAGATCAGAAGGAAACCCCACCCTCGCCCACCAGTTTTTCCAGAGCCCAGATCAGCGCGAAATCGATCAGCACAATCAGCACGGCAAAGGAAAAAACGGTCGGGTCGAGGGAGGACACGGTGCGGCTGTACATCCAGATCGGCACAGTCATCACATCGATGTTGTAAAGAAAGTAGGTCACCGTGAATTCGTTGAACGAGACGATAAAGGCCAGCAGCATGCCGGCGAGGATCCCCGACTTCATCAGTGGCACCACCACGTCGATAATCGCCCGCGTTGGCGAGGCACCAAGCATCTGCGCGGCCTCCTCGACTTCGCTACCAATGGAAACCATCGCCGCCGTGCAGTTCTTCACCACGAAAGGCAGCGCCAGGATCACGTGGGCAATCACCAGCCGCGACACATCCAGATGAAACGGCAGGCTGTCGAATATCAGCAGTAATGCCAGCCCCAACACCACCATGGGAAACACCAACGGCAGCGACATCAGTTGCAGCGCCACGGCCTTGCCGCGAAATTCACAGCGGGTCAGGGCATAGGACGCGGGCACCGCCACCAGCGTGGCGAGGATCATCGTCAGACAGGACACCCACAGGCTGGTGCTCAGCGCCTTGCCCAGGCTGAGCACATCACTGGAATCCGGCGAGACGAACGTGTGCCAGGCCGCCTGATACCACTTCAGGCTGTAGCTGGCCGGGGGAAAGTCCAGGTTGGATGCGCCGCTGAACGACATGACGATCATGGTCAGGATCGGCATGACCGCCAGCAGCAGAATGATCCATGACAGGGTCGAGGCGAAACGTCCGGTTTCGCCGGGCAGGAGCATACGGGTTTTCATGAAATCACCTTTACGCCCCCCTCGTGGGAGCGAGCTTGCTCGCGAAGGCACTGGTACATTCGATACATTTTTAGCGGCTGGCCCATGGTCTTCGCGAGCAAGCTCGCTGCCACTGGCGGAGATATCTTTCATTGCGATGCCTCCAGGCGCCGGCGGCGACGGCCGGTGAACAATTCAGACAGCGTCATGATTGCCAGCGTCGTGACGATCAGCACCACACCGGCGGCCGAGGCTGCGGGCCAGTTCATCAGCGGGGCAATCTGGTCATGCACCATCACCGCCAGCATCGGCACGCGCCGCCCGCCCAGCAGTAGCGGCACGACAAAACTGCTGGCGTTGTAGGCGAACACCAAAGTTGCGCCAGTGACAATTCCCGGCAGGCTCATGGGCAAAATCACCTGGCGAAATACCTGGAAACGACTGGCGCCCAGGGTCGCGGCGGCTTCTTCGTAGCTGCGCGATACCCCGCGCATGGCGCTGGCAATCGGCAGCACTGCCAACGGGAAGGCGGTCTGCACCAGGCCCATCAGCACGCCGTTTTCGTTGTACAGCATCATCACTGGCCGGGTGATCAGGCCCAGGCCTTTGAGCGCCTGATTGAGCATGCCGGCCGGGCCGAGTATCACCAGCCAGCCATAGCTTTGCAGCAACAGGTTGACCAGCAGGGGCAGCAGCACGGCAGCGAGAAAAATCCGTCGCAGCAGGGGCGATTGCAGGCGCGCCATGGTGTAACCCACCGGGATCGCCAAAAGCACCGCAATCAGCGCACTGATCAGCGCCAGGCGCAGGGTCAACAGCAGCGATTTCAAATAATAGGGCTGCAGCAACTGGGCATAACTGGCCAGGCTGAAACCACTCCATTCCGCACCTTTGGTGCCGACGCTCATGCGCAGCACCAACAGGCTGGCCGCGATCAGCACCGCGAGAAACAGCAGCGACGGCGTCAGGAACAGCCAGGCCCGCAGCGTTGGGGATGAGCGTTTCGGGGAGGACGAGCGCATAAGTCATCTCACGGCAGAAACCCCGTGGGCGCGAGTACGCCCACGGGTGATTGCAGGGCCACTCAGGACGAGAAAATCTCGGTGTAACGGCGAATCCACTCTTCATGCACCGTCGCCAGGAAGGCGTTGTCATGCATGATCGCCTTGTCGGCGATTTGCTCGGGCGTGAGGATGTAGGGGCTCTTGCGCGCTTCGGCAGAGATGATTGCCTTGGCGTTGACCGGGCCGTTGTAGATGTCCTCGGCCATCTTGCCCTGCACCAGCGGGTCCAGAGAATGGTTGATAAAGGCGTAGGCCAGGTCGGTGTCGCCGGGACGGTGTTTCGGCATCACCGACTGCATCAGGTCGGTATAGAAACCTTCCTTCATGCCAAAGGTCGCGCCCAGACCATACGCCGGGTCGCGAATCTGGTTGGGGAAAAACGCCGGGGCGTACAGGCCGCCCATGTCCAGGGAGCCGGTGCGGAACAGTTCGGCAATCTGGTTCGGGTTCTCGCCCAGGGTCACTACACGATCCTTCAGCTCGGCGAGTTTTTTGAAGCCCGGCTCGATATTGTGCTCGTCACCACCGGCCAGTTTGGCGGCGATGATGATCAGGTCCATGGCCTCGGTCCAGTTCGGCGGCGGCAGGAAGATATTCGGCGCCATGTCCTTGTCCCATAGCGCGGCGTAGCTGGTCGGTGCCTCTTTGACCGTGCGTGTGCTGTAGACCAGGCTGTTGCACCAGAGCAGGTAACCGATGCCGTGGCCGTTGGCGCCGGTGCGGTACTTCTCCGGCACGTCGACGATATTCGGGATGCGGTTGAGGTCCGGCTTCTCCAGCAGCCCGGCGCTGGCCAGACCTTCGGCGCCAACCCCGGCCAGGGTGATGACGTCGTATTGCGCACGGTCGCCACCGGCCTTGAGCTTGGCGACCATTTCCGACGTGCTGCCGGTGCGGTCGGCGATGACCTTGGCGCCGGTCTTGGCTTCGAAGGTCGCGGCGATGTTGCGCAAAGCCGCCAGGCCGGTGTCGTCGGACCAGGTCAGCAGACGCAGGGTCTTGCCCTGGAACCTGGTATCACTGGCGTTGGCGCGGATAAAGGGCATCGACATCGTTGCGGCGGCCACCGATGCAACGCCCACTGACTTGATGAACTGTCTTCTGTTCAGATCATGCTGGCCCATTCAGGACTCCATTTTTTGCTGCTGCATGTTGAGGGCATCGCGGCTGCGCGATGTTTCGGTCGTGTGGCCGACAGTCCCCGTCATCGGGGCATCAAGCGCTGGCGGCGGGGCCATCCTGCGATGCCCGGCCACCCTCAACAATCGAAAAAAAATCATTGAAGCCATGTGCCAGATGCATGCCTTCGCAAGAGGCATGCGTGGGCCATTTGTGCGCAGTCAGACGCTGCGGATGACGTGCCTGACTTCCTGAAAAACCGCCAACCCGCAAGGCCCCGGCTCACGCCCGCTACTGCTTTGCCTGTAAGCGCCCCAGGCGGCTTGGGGGAAAGTCACTGGCGCTGCGTTGATCCACACCCGCGCGGCCTGCAGGGCATTGGCGCCCCGCTCGGTGGCCTCGGCATTGCGCCCGCCCCCGCTGGCCAGCAGGCCGAATTCGCGGTCATTGGCCAGGGCAATGGCCTCACGCTCGCCAGTGCAACGGCGTACCTACAGCGCCGGCCGGAAAATCTCCCGACGCCATAACGCACTGTCCAGGGGCATATCGGTGAACACGGTGGGCGGTAAAAATAGCCCGCCGTGTAGCGTGGCAGGAGCAGGTGGCGCTCACGTCGACGTCACTGGCTGCTTCACTGAGCGGCTTGCCAGGTCTTCATCCAGCCGTTTTGATCGATCTCGATCAGCGTCGGGCCTGGATGCTCGTTGGCAGCCAGTAGCGCAGCCTTCAAGGCTTCAACTGAACTCACGGCAGCGGTGGCACAGCCGAACGAGTGGGCGATGCCAATAAAATCCGGGGTGTAGATGTCCACGCCCACCGGCTCGATGGCGCGATTGACCATGTATTTCTTGATCTCTTCGTAGCCCTGGTTATTCCACAACAACACGATGACCGGGGTGCCTGCCTCCACGGCGCTGGCCAGTTCCGGCAGGGTGAATTGCAGGCCGCCATCGCCGATCAGGCAGGCCACCGGTTTGCGCTGCCCGGCATCGACCGCGCCGAGCCAGGCGCCGATAGCGGCAGGCAGGGCATAACCGAGGGTGCCGTAGCCGGTGGACGAGTTGAACCAGCGGCGCGGCTGGTCGAGGTTCAGGGTCAGGTTGCCGGAGTACACCGGCTGGGTCGAATCGCCAACCAGGACCACGTCCGGCAGCACATCGAGCACCGTTTGCAGAAACGCGGTCTGGCCACGCATCGGCGCATCCCACGATGCTTCATTGGTGGCGCGCAGGCTGGCGGCACGCTGATGGCCCCAATCGTCACGACGCGCCGCCAAGGTGTGTCCGGCCAATTCCGTCAATAGCGCCTGGGCAGCGAGGGTCGAATCGGCGACCAGCGCCACTTTCGGCAAATAATTGCGCACGGTCTGATCGGGATCGATATCAACGCGCAGCAGAATGCCGGGGATCTCGAAGCCACCGGCAAAGGTAATGTCGTAATCGGTTTCCGCCAGCTCAGTACCAATGGCCAGGACCACATCGGCGTCGGCCACCAAGGCACGGGTCGCGACCAGGGATTGGGTGGAGCCGATCAGCAGGGGATGCTGTGACGGCAACATGCCTTTGGCGTTGATGGTCAGTGCGACCGGGGCAGCCAGTTGTTCAGCCAGCTGGATCAGCGCCGGGGCGGCATCGATGGCGCCGCCACCCGCCAGGATCAACGGTCGTTCAGCGCTGGCCAGCAAGCGGGCCATATGCGCAATCGCGCCCGGCGCCGCACCTGCCGGAGAAACACTGACCGGCGCGCTGTCGAGCAAGGCATCGGCGTTCTCGACCAACACGTCGAGGGGGATTTCGATATGCACCGGGCGCGGCCGTCCGGCCTGAAACACGGCAAAGGCACGCGCCAGGACCGCAGGCAACTCGGCAGCGGACATCAGGGTGTGGGAGAACGCAGCGACGCCGGCGACCAAGGCACCCTGGGACGGCAACTCATGCAACTTACCGCGCCCGCCGCCCAACTGGCTGCGCGACTGCACGCTGGAAATCACCAGCATCGGAATCGAATCGGCATAGGCCTGGCCCATGGCGGTGGTGATGTTGGTCATGCCAGGCCCGGTAATGATGAAGCACACACCCGGCTTGCCTCGCGTCCGCGCGTAGCCATCGGCCATGAAGCCAGCGCCCTGCTCGTGGCGCGGGGTGACGTGGTTAATCGTCGAGCTGGCCAGGCCACGGTACAACTCCACCGTGTGAACGCCGGGAATGCCGAACACCCGCTCGACACCGTAGCCTTCCAGTAACTTGACCAGCACTTCACCGCACGTCGCCATTTTGCAAATCCTCGATCGATTCCGTATGCGGGCAATTGGACAGTGCTGGCATATCTGTGACAACGTAAAAAATGTCATGCTTAGGCATGTTCTCCATGCATGCCTGATGATTTATTAAATGAAACGTCTCCCGCCCCTGCCCGCCCTGCACACCTTTCTGATCACTGCCCAGTGCTGCAACTTCACGCGGGCGGCAGAACTGTTGCACATTACCCAGGGGGCGGTCAGCCGACAGATTTCCGGGCTGGAAAACCATCTGGGTTATCCACTGTTCCAGCGCCAGGCGCGGGGCTTGAGCCTGACCACACAGGGCCGGGAGTTGTTTCCGCGCATCCAGCAGGTGTTCGCCCTGATCGATGAGGCCGTGGAGCAGGTCGGGGTGAAACGCGACGCCCTGCAACTCAAGGCCCCCACCTGCATGATGCGCTGGCTGCTGCCGCGGTTGTTGCAATGGCAGAAGGAACGCCCGGACGTGCCGGTCGAGCTGACGACGACGGTGCAGCATGCGGTGGATTTTCGCCGCGAGCAGTTCGATGCCGCCGTGGTCTATGGCGCGCCACCGGACAACGCCATGGAGGTGCATCACATCTTCGACGAGCTGCTGACGCCGGTCTGCTCGCAACAATTGCTCGATGGCCCGCTGCCACTTCAGTCCTTGAGCGATCTTGAACAGCACATGCTGCTGCACCCGACCCGCGATCAGCGCGACTGGGAGCAGTGGCTCAAAGTCGCCGGCACCACCCTGAGCAATATCAGCAAGGGCCAGCATTTCGACACTCTCGACCTGGCCATGTCGGTGGCTTCGCAAGGCACCGGCGTGGCCATTGGCGACTGGGCGCTGATCGGCGAGGACCTCGGCGCAGGACGTCTGGTCATGCCGTTCGAACTCAAGGTGCGTACAGGTGCGGCCTATTACTTCGTCTTTCCTGCACGCCCCGATGCTTCGCCACAGCTGCGCGAATTGATCGACTGG
>Ga0302262_10001129_pt1 | contig 11330 bp, 10 predicted proteins | sample II_Fen_E3_4_FD_194557 | JGI IMG/M metagenome (GOLD analysis project Ga0302262, IMG submission 194557) | Peat permafrost microbial communities from Stordalen Mire near Abisko, Sweden - II_Fen_E3_4 | ecosystem: Environmental > Terrestrial > Soil > Wetlands > Permafrost | place: Sweden: Abisko...
CATATATGCTCCTAGTGGGTTGAGTGCGGCCAAAGCCAAAGCCGCATTCCTTTGCGGCGCTGATATAGGGGCGCGGGCGCGAGTAGCAAGCCCATCACAGGTGGCATCAACGGTTGCATTTGTCGCAAAGGTGCCTAATCCAGCCAGCGATGACTGTTGAGCCTGTCGATCCCGCTTTTGCCGATGCCACCAGCCCCGTTGATAGCGGGATGCAGGCCGAAGAGGCGTTGCTGACAGATTCGGATCGGCTGGATTCGGATAATCGGCTCAAGGGCGATTTCGTCCGCCGGGTGCGCGTCGCGCTTGATGCGGGGCAGGATGATCGCGTCTATGCGCTGGTCGAACCGCTGCACCCGGCCGACATCGCCGATCTGTTCGAGCTGATCGATCAGGACAAGCGCCCGCAATTGGCCGATGCCATCGGCGATTTGATGGGCGGCGAGGTGTTTGCCGAGCTGAACGATCACGTCCGCGAGGCGCTGGTCGATGAGCTGTCCGCCGAAGACATCGCCGACATTGCCGAGGAGATGGAGACCGACGACGCGGTCGCCCTGCTCGAAGACCTGGAGCCGGAAGAACAGCGCGCCGTTCTGGCCGAGATGGAGCCGGAAGAGCGCGCCGCCATCGAATCGGCGCTGGCTTACCCCGAGGAAACCGCTGGCCGCCTGATGAGCCGCGACATCATCGCGGTGGGCGAGCATATGATGGTGGGCGAGCTGATCCATTATCTGCGCGATAACAAACATCTGGCGACAGAATTCTGGGAAGTGTTTATCGTCGATGAGGGGCATCACCCAATCGGCACCTGCCAGCTTTCGTGGATCTTGCGCGCGCCGCGCCATGTTGCGCTCTCCGATGTGATGAAGCGCGATCAGACGCTGATCCCCGTCACGATGGATCAAGAGGAAGTCGCGCTGCGCTTCCAGAAATATGCGCTGATCTCCGCCGCTGTGGTCGATGAGAGCGGGCGTCTGGTCGGCCAGATCACCGTCGATGACGTGGTGCACATCATTCAGGAAGAAGCGGGCGAGGACGCGCTGCTGCTGTCTGGCGCGGGCGATGGCGACATTAACGAGCCGTTGCACATGACCGTGCGCACCCGCCTGCTGTGGCTGGTGATCAACCTGCCCACCGCGATGCTGGCGGCCTCGGTGGTCAGCCTGTTTGACGCGGAAATCGCGCGCTATGCGGTGTTGGCCACGCTGATGGGCATTGTGACGGGCATGGGCGGCAATGCGGGCACGCAGACGCTGGCCACCGTGGTGCGCGCTTTGGCCACCAATCAGCTCACCAACAGCAACACGATGCGCGTGATCATCCGCGAGTTTCGGATTGCGGCGGCCAATGGCGTGTCGCTGGGCTTCCTGATCGGCATTGGGTCTTTCGCGATCTGGCATTCTGTACCGCTGTCGCTGGTTTTTGCCGCCGCTATCCTCATCAACAATCTGGTGGCTGGGCTGGCGGGGGTGTTTGTGCCGATCACGCTGGACCGCTTCCGGATCGATCCGGCTACCTCTTCGGCCGTATTCGTGACGATGTGCACCGATTGTATCGGCTTCCTCAGTTTTCTGGGGCTGGCGCAATTGGCGCATATCGGGGGCTGATCCTTGGCATTGCACATTACCAAAGTGGCCTATGGCTGCGAAAGCGTGGGTGAATTGCGCGAATGGCTGGAAAGCCATGCCCCGCTGGGCGAGGCGCGCCTGACCACTCGCAATTGCCCGACGCGCGCCAAGGAAATCGAGGGCGGATCGCTGTTCTGGATTCACGCGCATACTCTGTGTGGTCGCTCGCCGATTTTGGGATTTGAGCAGCGCGAGGATGGCAAATGGTGGATCAGGTTGGCGCCCCGGCTGATCCCGGTGGCCCCCGTGCCGCGCCGCGCGCATCAGGGCTGGCGCTATCTGGCCGGGGCCGACGCGCCCGCCGATCTGGGCGGTGAAGACGGCGACGATGCCCTGCCACCCGGTCTTGCCGCCGAGCTGGTTCGGCTGGGTCTGGTCTAGCGCCTTGCGCAAAACCCCCAGCTTTGCCACATAGGGCCGATGAGCCGCGCACGCCGATCATCTGACTGGGGATTCCCGCGCTGGCGCGGCTATGAAGGCGCGCGCGAGGCAGCGCAGGTGCGCCTGTGCGATCGCGCCGGGTGCAACGAGCCGGGCAATTGCCCCGCGCCCAAATCGCCCAATACCCCGGATCGTTGGTATTTCTGCCAGCAACATGCAGCGGAATACAATTCCGGCTGGGATTATTTCGCCGGTCTGGATGCCGAGGAAACCGCCGAGCGCACCAAGCAGGAGGAGCAAAACACCTCCGGCTATCGCGAATCATCCTATTATGGTTGGGCCGGATCGGGCGATGGTTCGCGCAGCCGTGATGAGATGCGCGCGCTCGAAGTGCTCGAATTGGATGCGGATGCCGATTTCGAGGCGGTGAAGAAGGCATGGCGCACCAAGGCCAAGGTGGTCCACCCCGATGTGCGCCCCGGCGATGCGGAGGCGGCCAAGGCGTTTCACGCGCTGCAACTGGCCTATGAGGTTTTGCGCGCCGCCGAAGAGCGCCGCCAGTGGAAGGGGCCGGGGGCTTAATCGCCCTGCACAGCGGGCAGGATCTCGGCCTCAAGGTGCGGATAGAGATGCGAGACCGAGCGCTGAAACTCATAGCGCGCCATCGCCACGCCATCAAATCGCGCCGGGATGGGCAGATCGCCCGCCTCGCCCATATCCAGCCCATCGCGCACGGCTTGCCGCAGGGTGCTTTCCAGCCAACCCAGCCAATCGCGCATCTGGGGGATGGCCGCGCCGGTGGTGTCCAGCGGCCCATGGCCGGGGATCAGCCGCGCATGGGGGATCGCCGCCAGCGCATCGAGCGATGGCCGCCACAGCGCCAGATCGGCATGCGGCGTGGCGGGCGCGCGGTTGTGAAACACCAGATCGCCGGTGATCAGTGTGCCCGTTGCCTCATCCAGCAGCGCCAGATCGCCCGCCGAATGGCCCGATAGCGCGTAGGCCGTCAGCCGCCGCCCCGCCACCACCTGCGCGCCGGGCGCCATGGTCTGGCCGGGTAACACAATCTCTGTCCCGCGCATCCAATCGGCCAAGATGCGATACATCGCGTCGGAGAACCCGCGCGAATCCCGCTCCAGATCCTTGATCGTGCCCGGCAGGGCGGCGATCCGCTCCGCCGGAAAGGCCGCTGCGCCCATGGCATGATCGGGGTGCAAATGGGTGATAAACACGCGTTGCACCGGCCCCCCGGTCAGCTTTTCCGCCAAGGCACCCAGCGCCCGGCCATAGGCCAGCGATGGCCCGCAATCGACCAGAATAGCCCCGCGCGGATCGCTGGCGGCCAGGATCACCGCATTGGCAATCGCCCCGCCATTGGCAAAGCTGATCGCCTCATCGGCGCCGCGCACCAGCCAGACGCCGGGAGCAACCGCCTCGGGCACCAGCGTATAGCGCCCGGCAAACACCTCGGCCCGCGCCGCAAAAGGCGCCGCCGCCAGCCCTGCCAACAAGGCGCGTCGGCCCAGCCTCATGGCGTCGGCCGGTTTTGCGGCGCGATTTTCCCGCCAAATTCGCGGCCCGATGTGTCGCGAATGCTCACACTCACCGGCCCATCCTTCACCGGATTGACCAGCATGGTAAAGGCCGGATCTTCGGATACCGATCCCTGCACCTCCATCCGCGCCAGTTCAGCCCCATCGGCACCGCGCAGGGTGATGGTTTCCACATTATAGGCCGGAATGCCTTCCACCAGCCCGGTATCCATCGGATGGCGCACGGTAAAACGCAGGCGCAGTGGCCCGCCACCCTCGCGCCATGCCTGCCCGCGCACTTCGCCCAGATGCTGCGCCCAATCGCCCTTGACCCGGCTGAGCGGCGGCGCGCTGCACCCACCACCCGCTGCATCGACCCACGCCCCGTTCACATGCCACTTGCCATCCGCGGCCAAAACCGCCGCGCGCACCGGCGTCCGCTGATCCAGCTTGATCCGCAGCGAGAGAAAGGGCGCGGCGCGGGTGGGCCGGAAATCGGCGGCCAGCGTCAGCGGGTTGAGATCGGCATAAATCAGGATACGCGTGACACCGGGCAGGGTGCGCGCATCGACGGTGACGGGAAATTGGTGCTGGTTTTCAGCAACCCCGGGCAGGATCAGCCGCACCGCCGGATCAAACACCACCGGCGCGCCAGACAGCAACCTTTGCGCATGATAGGTCCACATCGGCGAATTGAGTGGATCTTTGGGCAAGGGCGATGTGTGGGCGGGTGCCGCGCGCGCCTCTCCCCCCGCCACGGCGAAGGCGGCTAAAGACATCCAGATCCCAAGGCGAGCCGCTTTATGCATCTTCTACCAAGGGGCGATAGGAGCATGGGGCGGGGCGCGCTACCATAGGACTTTAGGGGCAAGGAGAGCGGATGATGCGGTGGATATTGGCACTTGCCCTGATTGCGGCGCCTGTTTCGGCGCAAGAGGCGTTGTTTGACGCCGATGGCTATCGCGCTTCCTCCTATCGCGCGCCGGTGGATCGTGATCCCGCCCCTGCCCAGCGCATCGCTCTGGCTGCCGCGCGGGGGTTGCGGCCGGGGCGCGATGCCTTGTTCATCGATGTGCTGCCGCTGGGGCCGGATCATCAGACGATCCCCGGCGCGCTCTGGCTGCCCGATGTGGGGCGCAGCGAGGTGCATCCGGCGCTTTGGGCGCGGGTGGCGCAGGCGGCAGCGCGCTTTCGCGCGGGGCACCCCGGCGCCCCGGTGATCCTGTTTTGCCGCGCCGATTGCTGGATGAGCTGGAATGCCGCGCGGCATCTGGCCCACGATGGGGGCCGCGATGTCTTTTGGCTGGCCGAGGGGATTGAGGGGTGGCGCGAGGCCGGGGGAAATCTGGTGTCAGCCCATCCGGGGTGAGGCATTTTTGCGTTCATGCCGTGCGGATAACGGCATTGGACGCTGCACCCGCCCGCAGATAGGTTTCGCCCAAAGCGCATGGGTCGTGCGCAACAGGGGCATAAAGACACCATATGGGGCGCCGTTTCGGGTATAAAGCATGCGCACGCCGTTTGAATAGGGGCGCCATGGGGGTGGGCGCGCTGACGCTGGCGCTGGCGGGTATGGTGCGCTCGGAGCAGCCCGCGCCCCGGATCGATCCGGCCAAGGCCGTGCCCGCGCTCTTCGATGATTACTGCTCCCGCTGCCACAATGATATTGATCGCACCGGCCATTTCTCGGTCGATGATCTCAAGGCGGCGGATCTGTCGCATGGCGCCAATGCCGAGGCGTGGGAGGCGATCCTGCGCAAGGTGGGGCAGGGGGAAATGCCCCCGCGCACCAAGGATCAGCCCGCGCCCGAGCTGCGCGCCGGGTTTCTGCACTGGCTGCAAGCCTCGCGCGATGGCTTTGCCGCCGCGTATCCTGATCCGGGCCGGGCCACGGTGCGGCGGCTGAATCGGGTGGAATATGCTCATGCGGTGCGCGATCTGTTGGCGCTCGATGTCGATATTGCCCGCGATCTGCCGCAGGATAATTCGGGCTATGGCTTCGATAATATCGCCGATGTGCTCTCTGTCTCGCCCACGCTGGTCGAGCGCTATGTGGCCGTGGCGGGCCGCGTTGCCCGGCTGGCTACGGGGCTGGGCACCCCGCGCCCGGTGGTGAGCGCGCAGGTGGTGGCCAAGGATGGCTCGATCATGAATGGCGGGCGCCCGGCCTATAACGAAAGGTCGAGCGACCTGTTGCCGCTGGCCTCGCGCGGGGGCGCGGTGATGCGCTATTACGCCCGCGCCGGGGGCCGCTACACCGTCAGCGGCTGGCTCAATGCCAACACCAACAATGAAAGCGATCGCCTGCCCGAAGACCGGGTGAGCGCCACCATCGCGCTAGCCCCCGGCGCGCACACGATCGGCCTGGCCTTCCGCCGCACACTGGCGCCTGATGACACGGTGCAAACGCTGCGCAACACGCTGGACAAGGTGCCGATGCCAGTCGCCGCGCCGGTGGCTTTGCCGCTCGATGTGCTGGTCGATGGGCGCCGGTTGCAGACCTTGCAAGTGCCCAGCTATCGCCTGTCCGACCGCTATGCGCAGCAGAATTTCCCGCGCGATGTGATGGAGATCGATGTGGAGGGGCCGTTCAGCCCCACCCCTGCGCTCGACACGCCCAGCCGCCGTCGCATCTTCCTGTGCCATCCGGCTTCGGTCGCGCAAGAGCAGCCCTGCGCCACGCAGATCATCACCGCGCTGGCCCATCGCGCCTATCGCCGCCCGGTGGGGCAGGCCGATCTCGCGCCCTTGATGAAGGCCTATGCGCGCGAACGGCAGGGGGCGGATTTTGAACATGGCATCGAGGCGGCGCTGGAGGCCCTGCTCGTCTCGCCCCATTTCCTGTTTCAAGCCGAGACCGACCCGTCGGGCGCCGCCCCCGGCATAGTGCATCCGATCACCGATCTTGATCTGGCCACGCGCCTCTCGCTGTTCTTGTGGAGCAGCATCCCCGATGCGCCGCTGCTGACACTGGCCGAGCGGGGGCGGCTGCATCAGCCCGCCGTGCTCAACACCCAGATCACCCGCATGCTGGCCGACCCGCGCGCCGATGCGCTGACGCAGAATTTCGCGGGCCAATGGCTCTATCTGCGCAATCTGGATCAACAGCGGCCCGATATCACCATCTTCCCGCAGTTTGACACGCGCCTGCGCGCGGCCATGGCGCGGGAAAGCGAGCTGTTCTTCACCCATATTCTGCGCACCAATGCCAGCCTGCTCGATTTCCTGAACAGCGATTACACTTTCCTCAACCAGCGGCTGGCCGAGCATTACGGTATCCCCGGCGTGCGCGGCACGGCCTTTCGCAAGGTGGCGCTTGATCCGCGCTGGAACCGGGGCGGCTTATTGGGGCAGGGCAGCATCCTCACCGTCACCTCCTATGGCAATCACACCAGCGTGGTGAAGCGGGGCAAATGGGTGCTGGAAAACCTGCTGGCCTCGCCGCCGCCCCCGCCGCCGCCCAATGTGCCCGCGCTCAAGGAAAGCCATGATGGCAAATTGCTCAGCGCGCGCGAGCAATTGGAGCTGCACCGCGCCGATCCGGCCTGCGCGGCCTGCCATGTGCGGATGGACCCGCTGGGCTTTGCGTTGGAGCATTATGACGCGGTGGGCGGCTTCCGCTTGGCGGATGCCGGTGCCAAGGTGGATGCCGATGCGGTCTTGCCCGATGGCACGAAGTTTTCCGGCCTGCCCGGCCTGCGCGGGGTGCTGATGGCGCATAAGGATCAGTTTACCGAGGCCTTTACCGAGCGGCTGATGGTCTATGCCCTCTCGCGCGGGATTGTGCCGGGGGATCGCCCGCAGATCCGCGCCATCGCCCGCGCCGCCGCCGCCGATCATTATCGCATCCAGACCGTGATCCGGGGCATCATCGCCTCTGACGCGTTCCGCCTGCGCAAGACCCCCGATGGATTGCGCATCGCGCTTGGAGGAAAGCCATGATCTTGCTCCCCCGCCCGGCGATGAACCGCCGCAGCCTGTTGCGTGGCGCGGGCGCCGCCATGGCGCTGCCCTTTCTCGAAGCCATGGCCCCCAGCGCGAAGGCCGCCGATGCAGCGGCGCGGCCCCGGCGGCTTTCGGTGTTTTATACGCCCAATGGCATGATGATGGACCCGTTCCGCCCGGCGACCACCGGCGTGGATTATGCTCTTCCCCCCACGCTGGAGCCTTTGGCGCCGTTCAAGCGCCAGATGACCGTCATCACCGGCCTCGGCCATCCGCAGGCCGCCGCGATGGGTGATCTGGCGGCGGGGCATGGCCGATCCTGCCCGGCCTTCCTCACCGGCACCCATGTCCGCCAGACCGAGGGCAGCGATATCCGCTGCGCCATCTCGATGGATCAGGTCTATGCCCGCCATCTGGGCGATGCCACCTCGCTGCCCAGCCTCGAAACCGGGATTGACCAGCCCAGCCTGCTGGGAAGCTGCGACATTGGCTATAGCTGCGCCTATACCAATGGCATTTCCTGGCTAAACCCCACCGTGCCGCTGCCGGTCGCCGCCAATCCGGGCGAGGTGTTTGAGCGCCTGTTTGGCGATGGCGACGCGCTGGATTCGGCCAGTCGGCTGGCGCAATTGCGGCGGCAGGCGAGCATCCTCGATTTCGTGGCTGAGGATGCCGCGCGCCTGTCCGGGCAATTGGGCGCCTCCGACCGGCACAAGCTCGACGAATATCTCACCGCCACCCGCGACATCGAGCGCCGCATCCAGCGCGCCGCCGCCGCGCCCATGGCCGATGCCGGATCGCTGCCCCGCCCCAGCGGCATTCCCGACAGTTTTGACGAGCATGTCCGCCTGATGATCGACCTGCAAGTCTTGGCGATGCAGGCCGACATCACCCGCGTGGCGACTTTCATGATCGGGCGCGAAATCTGCAACCGCACCTATCCCGAAATCGGCGTGGCGGATTCGCACCATATGCTCAGCCATCATGGCAATATGGCGGAAAAGAAGACGAAGCTGGCGCAGATCAACCGCTATCACATGACCTATTTCGCTTATCTCCTGCGCCGCCTGTCCGAGGTGAAGGATGGCGAGGCCAGCCTGCTGGAGCGCAGTTTTGTGCTGCGCGGATCGGCCTTTGGTGATTCCAATGATCATGACCATATGGATCTGCCGGTGGTGATCGCGGGTGGTTTGGTGCCGCATTCGGGTCATCTGACCGTGCCCAAGGGCACCACCATGTCGAACCTGCTGCTCACCGGTCTGCAAGCCCTTGGCGTGCCCACCACCAGCTTTGGCGATAGCACCGGAGCGCTCAGCCTTGCGTAAACCCCTATGCCTCCTCGCGCTATCGCTTGCCACCCCCGCTGCCGCGCAGGCCCCGCTCGAACGCGCCATCGAGATCGGCGATCCGGCGGCGCTGCGCCATGCCCAGCCCAATGTGTCGCTTGCCTATGGCGCGACCCCGCTGCTGCTGGCGGTCGAGCATCAGGATGAAGCGGCGGTGCGCATTCTTTTGCGCGCCGGGGCGCGGGTGAATGCGGCGGATCACGATGGGCTGACGCCTTTGGCGCTGGCTTGTGAACGCGGGGGCGCGCGGATCATCGCGGCTTTGCTCGATGCCCATGCCGATCTGCGCCATGCCGGGCCGGATGGCGCGACCCCGCTGCATATTTGCGCGCGATTGGGGCCAGAGGCGGCGGTGGCACGGATGCTCGCGCTGGGCGCTCCTGTCGATGCCGCCGATGCGCGCGGGCAGACGCCGCTGATGTGGGCCGCCTCGGCAGGCCATGCGCAGGCGGTGGCGGCGCTGATCAAGGCGGGGGCGGGGGTGAACCGCGCCGCCAAGGGGGGTTTTACCCCGCTGGCCTTTGCCATCAAGAGCGGCGCGGCAGAGCCTGTGCGCCTGTTGCTGGCCGCTGGCGCCGATGCCGGATGGCGCGGGCCGGAGCATACCAGCGCCGCGCAATTGGCCGCCTATCAGGGGGCATGGGACGCGCTGACGCTGCTGATCCAGCGTGGCGGCGTCGATCTTTCTGCGCGCGACCGCGAGGGGCAGCAATTGCTCCATCGCGCGGCTTCGGCCGGGCGTGAGGATGTGATCGCGCTGTTGTTGGCCAAGGGGGCCGATGGGCGCGGCCTCACCGGGCCGACCACGATCCAATGGGTGACCGAGGCGAATTTTGGCATGCCGCCCGCCCCCGTTCCGCCCACGCCGCCCTTGTTTTTCGCCGCACAGGCGGGGCAGGTGGGGGCGATGCGGCGCCTGATCGCCGCCGGGGCCGATCCGCTGTTTGCCACCGTGGATGGCGGCAATCTCGTGATGGCCGCCACCAAAAGCGGCCATGCGGCGGCGCTGGATTATGCGCTATCGGTGGCGCCCGGCGTGGACAAGAATGCCGCGCTGTTGATGCTGGCCAATGGTGGGCCACAGCCGGAGTTGCTGGCGATGGTGCGCGTGCTGGCCGCGCATGGCGCGCGGGCGGATACGCCCAATGCCAAGGGGCAAACCCCGGCCCAGATCGCCGCCAAGGGGCGCAGCGAAGTGGCCGCCGCCTTCGCGCAAGTGTTCCCCTAGCCCTCGACCCATTCCTCGCGCAAATGCCGCCCGGCCAGCGCCATCAACAACGCCGCGATCAGATAGAGGCCCAGCCCCCATGTGATCGCATGGCGCAAGGCATCCTGACCATAGATCGGCGTGAGCGCATCCGACAGCTTGCCCAGCGATAGCGAGCCAAAGCCCACGCCGATCAGGTTGTTGATCAGCAGGAAGCTGGCCGAAGCCGTGGCGCGCATCGGCGCGGGCACCAGATGCTGCACCGCCGAGAGCACCGGGGCGAGCCACAGATAGACCAGCGCCTGCGGCAAGAGAAACAGCCAGAAAGCCGCCTGCGCCGAACCCGACCACAGCCCCGCCACAAACAGCGGCACCCCCAGCACATAGGCCAGCGCAGGCAACCGGGCAAAGGCCGCGCGATCGCGCCCGCCCAGCCAATCGCCAATCCAGCCCCCCGCCAACACCCCCACCGATCCCCCGATCAGCAGCAGCAGGCCAAAGAATTGCGCCGTATGCACCAGATCCAGCCCAAAGGAGCGCTGCATCAGGCTGGGCAGCCAGAAGGCAAGGCCATAGCCCATCATCGAACTGGCCGCCGCGCCAAAGGAGAGCAGCCAGAAGGCGCGCTTGCCCGCCAATATCCGCGCCACCTCGCCCAAGCGCGGCGCCGCCACCGCCGGGCCAACCCGATCCGGATCGCGCACCAGCCAATCGACCGCCGTGGCCACATAGCCGCCAAACAGAATGCCCGCCGCCGAGCCGAGCGGAATACCCAGCGAATAGATCGCCAGCGCCCGCGCCCTCTGTCGCGCCGGGAAATAGGCCGCAATCAGCGCATAGGATGGCGCCACCCCGCCCGCCTCGCCAATGCCCACGCCAAGGCGGCAGGCAAACATCTGCCAAAATCCGCCGACCAGCCCGCATAGCGCGGTAAACCCGCTCCAGATCGCCAGCGATACCGCAATCACCCGCGTCCGCCCCCGCCGATCCGCCAGCCATGCCAGCGGAATGCCCATGGTGGAATAGAGCAGCGCAAAGGCAAACCCACCCAGCGCGCCCAATTGCGTGTCGCTCAGCCCCAGATCATGTTTGATCGGCCCGGCCAGAATGCCCAGAATTTGCCGATCCACGAAATTGAACGTGTAAACCACCAGCAACATCGCCAGCACGAAAAAACGCCGGGGGGCGGGGGCGGATTCGGGGGTATTCATCGCATTCTCCCGCTGGTGAGCGCCTATGATGGTTGCGCTTCTGCTCTGTTTAGGCATAGTAATGAAAAATGAATCATGATTCA
>Ga0302262_10001137_pt1 | contig 11292 bp, 7 predicted proteins | sample II_Fen_E3_4_FD_194557 | JGI IMG/M metagenome (GOLD analysis project Ga0302262, IMG submission 194557) | Peat permafrost microbial communities from Stordalen Mire near Abisko, Sweden - II_Fen_E3_4 | ecosystem: Environmental > Terrestrial > Soil > Wetlands > Permafrost | place: Sweden: Abisko...
CCTTCACCTGCACCATCGCCTCGGCCAGATTGAGCAAGCTGTCCGCCGCGCGCTCACCCTTGAAATTGGCCTGATAGTTTTGCAGGAACCACGGCGCCGCCTCGCGCGGCTTGCCCTCGTCCAGATAAGCCCGACCCAGCAGATTGCGCGCACGGCTCACGCTCTTGTGGTTGGGGTATTTATCCAGATAGATCTTCAACTGCTGCTCGGCCTCGGGATAAAACTTGGCCTCCCACAGCTTGAAACCATACGAATACTCATCCTCGGCCGCATCGGCGGACTGCGGCTTGATCACCGCCTTCACCGCCGCCACACGCTCGGGCGCGGGCTTTGCCGCCGGAACGACCGGCTTGGCCACAGGCGCCACCACCGGCTTGGGCTTGGGCGCGACAGGGGGCAGTTCTGCCACCGGAGCATTCTCCACCGGAGCATTTCTGGGCGCCTCAACCGGGGCCGCCTTGGCCGCTTCCTGCATCCGCTTCCAGTTGAGCAATTCCTCAACCTGCGCCGTCAGCCGCGCATTCTGCGCTTCAATCGCATCCATCCGCGTCAGCACATCGGTCAGCGGCGTGGTGGTCGGCACAGGGGCAGCAGGCTGGCCCACTGGCGCAGCCTGCGGAAACAACTTGGCGTCGCCACCGGGAAACACCTGCCGCTGCAACGCGCGCACTTCGGCTTCCAGCTTGCGGAGGCGCGCGTCCTGCGGCGAGGCCTGTGCCGTGCTATCCTGCGCATAGGCAGGCACCACCGCCACGCCCTGCACCGTCAAAGCCACCAGCGCCACGCCCAACCAATGCCGCTTCGTCATCATCTCTGTCACTCGCTCCTAAAGTCTTGAGGACCCGATGCCCCAAGCAGCCGAGCCTGTCGAGTGCCGCCGGTTACCCAGCGGTGGATGGTGCCCCCGGCGCGGTAGACGGCGCGGCAGGCGCCGCCCCGCCATCGCTGGCCACCGGCTTGGGGCGCGGGCGATACACTTTGCGCAAGGGTGCGGATGTGGGCGCCGCCACTGGCGAAGCACTGGCAGCAGGCGCCTGCTGCCCCCGCGCCAACAGCGCCGCCGCAGACACCGGCACATCCTTCACTGTTTTTTGCACATCAGCCAGCTTGGGCACCGCTTTGCCACCAATGGTGATGCTCAGTGCCTCAGGCCGCCCGGTCCGCACCTGCGGGTCCACCGCATCCGCAGGCACAGTATAGCTCTCACCCTTGGACATCAGCTTTTCCAGCAGTCGCTTGCCGCTGCCGTCGTAGAATCGCACCCACAGCCCATCAGCCTCGGCAGTAAACACCACCGGGCCACTCGGTTGCGCCGCCTCGCTGGCCGCCGCGGAAGGCGCCTCGCTCGGCGCGACGCTCGCCACCGGAGCGGGCGCAGGCGCCGCCGCCTGTGTTGCCGGAGGCAAAAGCGAAGGCAAGCTCACCGTCGGACTCAACGCATGCTGCCACCAAATAAAACCGCCAACGCCCGCCACCAGCACAGCAATGCCCGCCGCCCAGGCAAAGCCGGACGAAGGCACCCGCGCCGGATCGCCGGGGGCAAAAGCGGGGGTCGTGTCCACCTCAAGCGTCGGGGCATGGCGCGCGAAGTCGCGCCCCATCGCGGTGGCAACCTCGCCCTCGTTCAGCCCCACGACACGGGCATAGCTGCGAGCGAAACCGATGGCATAGGTCCGCCCGGGCAGAACGGCGAAGTCCCCCACTTCCAGCGCGCGCAAATGGCGCTCCTGAATGCGGGTCTTCACCGAAACCTCGGCCAAGCTCAACCCAGCCTCCTCGCGCGCCTTTGCAAGCCGCGCCCCCGCGCCACTCAATGGGCTACCCGCAACCGATTCGTCCGCAACCATAATTATCCGAAAACCCTTATCGACCCCTGCGCGGACAGAACGCTGGAAGCGCCCTAATGTCAACCGCTTTGGCCGCAGCGCAGCATCGAAACGGGACAGGCCGAACACTGGCCCACCCCGTTTCTCAAACCGCCTCAGTCGATGCCCAAATTCTGCTCCGACGCCCATTGCGCCAGCGTCTCGCGCAGGTTGCGCGGCGGCTTGGCCAGCCACCCATCCATCGCCTCGGCAATCGCGCAGAGATCCACCTTGCGCACCAGATCCTTGATCGGCGCCACCGCAGCGGGCGTGATCGACAAGCGCCGAATGCCCACACCCAGCAAGGCCAGCGCCTCCAACTGCCGTCCGCCCATCTCGCCACACACCGTCATCGGCACATTATGTGCATGGCCCGCATCCGCCACCCGCTTGATAAAGCGCAGGATCGCAGGGCTGAGCCAGTCATAGCGCTCCGCCAGCTTGGGATTCGACCGGTCGGCCGCGAACAGAAACTGTGTCAGATCATTGGTGCCAATCGACAGGAAAGACAGATCCGGCAACAAAATATCCAGCACCTCGGCCAGCGCGGGCACTTCCAGCATCGCGCCATATTTCACTGTCTCGGGATAAGGCTTCTTGATCGCCTTCAGATGCTTGAGCTGCCCCTCAAACACCGCCTTGGCCGCATGGAATTCCCAAGGCTCGGAAATCATCGGGAACATCACATGCAGCGTGCGCCCACCCGAAGCCTCCAGCAACGCGCGCGCCTGCACCTTCATCAGCCCTTCCCGCTCCAGCGCCACGCGCAAAGCGCGCCAGCCCATCGCCGGGTTCTCCTCATTGCCATCCTCGTCATGGCGCAGATAGGGCAGGCTCTTGTCCCCCCCAATATCCACCGTGCGGAAAATCACCGGCTTCGATCCGGCCGCCTCGATCACCTCGCGATACAGGCGCGTCTGCCGCTCCCGGTTGGGCAAAGTTGCCGAAACGAGGAACTGGAACTCCGTGCGATACAGGCCCACGCCATCCGCCCCGGTCAGCGCCACATTGGGCAAATCCTCGCGCAGCCCCGCATTGACCATAACGGTGATCCGCGTGCCATCGGCGGTGATCGGCACCACATCGCGCATCGCGGCATATTTGGCTTGCCGCTCACGGTTTTTCGCATAGCGCTCGTCGAAAGCGATCCCCATGTCGCGCGTGGGCCGGGCAAAGGCCAGCCCCTGATCGGCGTCCAGCAACAGCTGGTCCCCCTCGCGCACCCGTCCGCGCAGCGATTTGACTCGGCCCAACACCGGAATCCCCATCGCGCGCGCCACAATCACCACATGCGCCGTCAGCGATCCTTCCTCCAGGATCACACCCTTCAACCGGCGCTTGTCATATTCCAGCAATTCCGCCGGGCCCAGATTGCGCGCAATCAGGATCGCATCCTGCCGCAAGCCCATGCTCGCCGCCGTCCCCAATTGCCCCGACACAATCCGCAGCAGCCGGTTCGACAGATCCTCCAGATCATGCATCCGGTCGGCCAGCAAAGGATCGTCGATCTGCCGCATCCGCATCCTTGTGCGCTGCTGCACCCGCTCGATGGCGGCTTCGGCGGTCAGGCCGCTATCGATCGCCTCGTTGATCCGCCGGGTCCAGCCTTCGTCATAGGCAAACATGCGATAGGTTTCGAGCACCTCCTCATGCTCGCCCCCGGTGCCGAATTCGGCCTGACTGGCCATGCGCTCGATCTGCTCGCGCATTTTGTCAAAGGCCAGATAGACCCGCTGCCGCTCGGCCTCGGTATCCTCGGCCACGATATGCTCGATGGTGATGCGCGGCTGGTGAAACACCGCCACACCGGCGGCCAGCCCCTTGACCAGCGTCAGCCCGTGCATCTGCTCCGGACCGGTCAGCGCGGCATTGATCGCGCCCGCCTCATCCTCATCCACCAGGCCCGCATTGGCGATCAACTCGGCCAACACCATGGCCACCGTTTGCAGCGCCTCGATCTCAACCTCTTCGTACCGGCGCGGCTCGACATGCTGCACACACAGCACACCCACCGCCCGCTCGCGCCGCACAATGGGCACACCGGCGAAGGAGTGAAACTTGTCCTCCCCCGTTTCCGGGCGGAACGAAAAATCCGGGTGTGAAGCCGCCTCGGCCAAATTGAGCGTCTCGCTGCGGGCGCCAATCATGCCCACCAGCCCCTCGCCAATCGCCATGCGCGTCACATGCACAGCCTCTTGCGCCAGCCCCCGCGTCGCAAACAGCTCCAGCATCCCCTCGCGCAACAGATAGACCGAGCACACCTCGCTATGCAGGCTCTCCCCGATCACCTCGACCACAGTGTTCAGCTTGGACTGGGCATGCGCGCGCGAAGCCATCACCTCGTGCAAGCCAGTAAGAATTGTGCGCGCGGCGGTCACCGCGCTGGAGGTCGAAGTCGGGCCGATGGGTGCGCTGGTCATGTGCTCTGGCCTAGCCCAAAGCGCAGCTTTTGCAAACGCGCAACCTTACGCGAAACCACGCTTTGCACGGGATTTTCCTGCCCCCCATCCACCAAAACACCGCACACAGACACAGCAAAGCGCCCCTGCGCCACGCCCCCCGGCGCAAACCGCCGTCCGCATGGCGCAGAAGCTCTGCCCAATATCCTTTCAAACAAATGGTGGGATCACGAAAGTCTGGCGCTCAATGATGAGCGATAACGTCACGAATACGCAACTTATGGCGTTTAAGAGCTTGGACCATACTCAGATCAGGCTGCGGCCGGTTCATTTCCTCGCGAATCCGGCGCTCAATGCCAGCGTGCTTGTTCTGCAGAGAAGAGACATGCGATGCTTCCACGGGACATTCTCCTTGGTTAGCTTGCCATGAATGTCGGCCTCCGCGCCATCGTGTTGTGCCGGGCATATTGTCTATCTTGGCCCAGATCACACCGTATGGCGGGTGCCTATTTTGCAGCGACCCCCCGTTTTCTTCACCGGCCGGGCATCCAGCCCGCTCCGTCTATGCGGCGCAGGACCATACCCACGCCGTAATTTTCCGTGAGCGCTTGCTCACCGCGCTTAAAGCCCTCGCCCGGTCACGCCATGCGCTAACGTGGCCGACTCGAAACAACTCTCAAGCGCATCGCTAAAGAACCATATTCCAACACCCTTGCGAAGCCTCCCCCTTCTCAATTTTCGACGAACCGTTGCCCCTTGCGACCAACCGATAGGGAACCATCCGCAGCCTCCCCAGCCACCCCTTGCCCACCCCCGCATCCCGCGCTAGAGCAATCGGCTCGAAGGCCATCCGGCGAAAAGGGATCATCGGCATGACCGAAGAGGAAATGCGCAAGCGACTCGAAGTGCTCCGAATCGAGCACCGCGATCTTGATGCGGCAATTGATGCATTGACCAACGCTGGCGCCTCCGATCAGTTGCAAATCGCCCGCCTGAAAAAGCGCAAGCTCAAGCTGAAGGACCAAATGTCGATTATCGAGGATTATCTGATCCCCGACATTATCGCCTAACACGCTGATATCCAGCCTTTGCCCCTCGCATCGTCCCATTAAGGGATAACGCGGATACATGCCATCGATTGCAGCCCGAGTGCAAAACTGGTTAACGCCGCCTTGCTATGAACCAGACCAGCACCATCAACCCCAGGATCGTGGAAAGCCTCTATTGCGAAGCCCTCGTTTTATCCGATGAAGCCCGCGCCGCCTTCGACTTTTCTGGCCGCATCGAAGAAGCTGGCCAGCATGAGAATGCCGCCCGTATCGCCCTGTCCTGCGAGGCCTTGCGCACCACCACGCGCATGATGCATGCGGTGGCATGGCTGCTCAACCACCGCGCCTTTTTCATGGGCGAACTTTCCGAATTCCAGCTCCGCCGCTATGGCCGTCTCGCTCCTGATTTTCCGGCGGCGGATCCCGATCGCTTGGCCTTGCTCACCCCCGCCATCCGCGATCTGATCGCCGCGACGGAAGCCTTTTACAGCCGCCTGCTGCGCCTTGATCGTGGCTGGCGCGAAAGCGCCCCCGGCGCACCGCGCGCGCTCGATCAATTGCGCGCCCGCCTCGCCCAATCCGCGCCAACCACCCCACAAGGCTGACACCGGTAGCCCACTCGACAAGTCCGCCCGCGCGCCCCATATCCCCCGCCATGGCTCTCCCCCCGCAACCATGGCCCACAGGCGCCGCTGAAACGCTCGAACCCCTCGTGCGCCGCGTGCTGGCCACCAATCCCAGCCCTTTCACCTATACCGGCACCCAGACCTATCTGGTGGGCGACGCGCGGGGCCTCGCCGTCATTGATCCCGGCCCCGCCGACCCGGAACACCTCGCCGCCCTCCTCGCCGCCATCGGCGATGCCCCGGTCATCGCCATCGCCTGCACCCACACCCATCGCGACCATTCCCCCGCCGCCGCGCCTCTCGCCGCACGCACCGGCGCCCCGATCATCGGCTGCGCGCCCATCCTGCTCGACACACAAGGCCCCCGCCTTGATGCCGCCTTCGACACCGCCTACCGCCCGGACCAGATCCTGCACGATGGCGACCAGATCACCGGCCCCGGCTTCACCCTCACCGCGCTCCACACCCCCGGCCACACCTCCAACCACCTGTGCTTCGCGCTGGAGGAAACCGGCGCCCTGTTCACCGGCGATCATGTGATGGCCTGGTCCACCAGCGTGGTCATCCCTCCTGATGGCGACATGGGCGATTATCTGGCCAGCCTCGAACGCCTCCACGCCCGCGCCGACCGCATCTATTACCCCGCCCACGGCCCGCATATCGACAACCCTACCCGCCTCGTGCGCCACATGATCGGCCACCGCCGCCAGCGCGAGGCGCAAATTCTCAAACACCTGCCCGCCAGTGTCGACACGCTGGTGGCCCAAATGTACCCCTCGCTCGCCCCCGGTCTTCACCGCGCGGCGGGCTTCTCGGTTCTGGCCCATCTGCTGGATCTGCAAAACCGCGCCCTCGTCGATCAGAATGGTGACCTGTTCTTCACCGCCTAGCCTCATCCCCCACCGGCCTGCCGCGCGGCAAGAGAATGACGGATGATGAGCGATCTCTGTTGCCTAGGGGATAATGCCGAAATCCACCGCACAAGATCATTAAGTGCCCCCGTTTACCTTTGCTTCATAACCCGAGCAAAGGCGCCCCATTCCCATGTCTCTCAACCGCAAGGCCCGCCGCAATCTGGCCCGCACTGCCAGCCCAGCCCCAGCGCCCATCTTGCCCCCCGCCACCCTTGGCCCCCTGCTCGCCCTGTTCCACGCCGGGCGCTATCAGCAAGCGCTCCCCCTGGCCGAAGCCCTGCTCGCGCAATGGCCCGCCTCGGTGCAAGTGCTGGAAATCACCGGCACCCTGCGCCTGCATCTGGGCGATGCCGCTGGCGCCGCGACCGCCTTCGCCCGCGCCTGCGCCCTCGCGCCCGACAAGGCAGGCCATTTCTCGAACCTCGGCGTGTGCCACCGCCGCCTTGGCCAACACCAGCTCGCCTCCCAAGCCTTCCTGCGCGCGATCGAGCTAGACCCCACCGACCCGGACCTGCCTTATAACCTCGGCAATCTCCTGCGCGATCTCGGGCAAAACGCCATGGCGGTGCAACAATTCGCCCGCGCGATCGAGCTATGCCCCACCCATGCCCAAGCCCTGATCAACCTCGGCGCCACCCTGCTCGATATGGACCATGTGGAAGAAGCCCAGCATGTCCTGCGCATCGCCGTGCGCCAAGCCCCCGAAAACCTGCAAGCCATCGTCAACCTTGCGGTCGTCTGCGATTTCGAAGCCTATCGCGCCTTCGCCCGCCTGCCCGCTGGCTGGGCGCCCTCCTCCGCCGAATTCCCCGGCCTGTTCCTCCATTTCGAGGATAATCCCCAGCGCCAGCTCGCCCGATCCCGCGCATGGGCGCAGGCCCATTTCCTCACCCCCCCCTCGCCGCTGCCCGCGCCCACGCCCGCCCCCCGCATCCGCGTCGGCTTCCTTTCCGCCGATTACCATGATCATGCCACCATGCGCCTGATCGCAGGCCTGCTGCGCAGCCATAACCGCACCCAATTCGCCTTCCATGCCTTCTCTTACGGCCCAGACCGCCAAGACGAATGGCGCCAATTCGCCCGTGATCATCATGAAGCCTTTCATGACATCGCCCCCCTCTCCGATGCCGATGCCGTGGCGCATATCCGCGCCCAATCGCTCGATGTGCTGATCGACCTCAAAGGCTTCACCAAGGGCAACCGTTCGCATCTCCTCGGCGCCCGCCTCGCCCCGGTGCAGGTCGCATGGCTGGGCTACCCCGGCTCGCTGGGCCATTCCTGCATCGACTATGCCCTCGTCGATGCCCGCGTCCTGCCGCGCTCCTTACGCCACACATTCGACGAACACCCCATCTGGCTCCCCGGCTCCTATCAATGCAATGATGACCAACGCGCCATCACACCCGACCCCGGCACCCGCGCCGATCATGGCCTGCCCGCCCATGCCTTCGTCTTTTGCAGCTTCAACCATACCTACAAGATCAGCCCCGCCGAATTCGACATCTGGATGCGCCTGTTGGCGCAGGTCGAAGGCTCCGTGCTCTGGCTCCTGCAATCCAACGCCGTGGTCACCAGCAATCTGCGCGCCGAGGCGCAAGCGCGCGGCATAGACCCCGCCCGCCTGATCTTCGCCCAGCCGCGCCAGCATAATGCGCATCTGGGCCGCATCGCCCATGCCGACCTCTTCCTCGACAGTTTCGCGGTCAACGCCCATACCACCGCCAGCGATGCGCTCTGGGCTGGCCTGCCGGTGCTGACCATGGCGGGCCAGCAATTCGCCGCCCGCGTCGGCGCCAGCCTGCTCACCGCCGCTGGCCTGCCAGAGCTGATCACCACCACCCCTGCGGATTATGAAGCCCTCGCCCTCGCCCTCGCGCAAGACCCGGCCCAACTCGCCGCCCTGCGCCAGCGTCTGGCCGATACGCGCCTGTCCTGCCCCCTGTTCGACACCGCAGGCTTCACCCGAAATTTCGAAGCCGCGCTCACCGCCATCCACCGCCGCCACCTCGCCGGCCTGCCCCCCGCCGACCTTGATCTGGAGAACCAGCCATGAACATCGCCCGCAAGGCCCGCCGCCAAGCCCAGCGCAGCCTCAACCGCCAAGCGGCCCAAGCCCCCTTCCTCCCCGGCGATCCGCCCGATGAGGAATTGCGCAAAGTGCTCCACGCCGCCCGCAGCCAATCGCCGGGCGAAGCCTTGATGGTGGTGCATGGCCAATTGCTGCGCTGGCCCCAATCCTCGCTCCTGCTGGGCTGCGCGGGCGCGCTCTGCCTGCAAATGGGCGATAGCGCCGCCGCCGAGCAATTCCTGCAAAACGCCACCGCGCTGGCCCCCTTGGGCGCCGAAAATTACAACAATCTGGGCGTCGCCCTCAAAAACCTCGCCCGTTTCGAAGAATCCGAAGCCGCCTTCACCCGCGCCTTCGCGCTCGACCCCACCTATGCCGAAGCGCTCTACAACCTCGGCAATCTCTATATGGATCACGGCGAAAACCACCGGGCCATGGCGCAATTCCTGCGCGTGCTCGATATCAAGCCCGACCATGCCGATGCGCTCAACAATATGGGCATGGCGCTGATGGCCACACTCAACATGCCAGAGGCCGCCGAAGCCTTCCGCTGCGCGATCAAGGCCAAGCCCGGCTATCACAAGGCGATGATCAACCGCGCGCAAGCCCTCGCCCTGCTCGGCGAATCCGAACAAACCATCGCCCAGATCGAGCAAGCCCTCGCCATCGCCCCGCATTACACCGCCGAGCGCCTGCTCTGCTTCCAATCCGCGCTCATCTGCGATTGGTCGGTGTATAGCCGTTTCGCAAAGCTCCCCGTGCTCGCCCCCGTAGGCGAAGAGCCATGCCCCCCCTTCTCCGCGCTCCCCTTCGAGGATGCGCCGTATAACCACCTGCTGCGCTCGCGCGCCTATGCGCAAGGCCATTTCCTGCGCCCCGAGGCCCGCCCCAACCCGCCCCCCGCCGAGGATGGCCGCCTGCGCATCGGCTATCTATCCAACGATTTCCATGATCACGCCACGATGTATCTCATCGCCGGCCTCCTGCGCGAGCATGACCGCAGCCGCTTCGCGATCCACGCCTTCAGCTATGGCCCCGATCACGACGACACGATGAGCGCCTATGCAAGCGCCCATGTCGAACAGTTCCACCCCATCGGCGACCTGTCCAACGCCCAAGCCATCGATCATATCCGCGCCGCACATATCGACGTGCTGGTGGACATCAAGGGCTTTACCCAAGGCACACGCTCGCCCCTGCTCGGCGCAGGCCTCGCCCCGGTGCAGGCCGCATGGCTGGGCTACCCCGGCTCGCTGGGCCATCCCTCGGTGGATTATGCCATCGTCGATCATGTCGCCCTGCCGCGCGCCTTGCGCCACACCTTCGACGAAAAGCTGGTCTGGCTCGCTGGCTCCTACCAAGCCAATGACAACCAGCGCCCCATCACCCCGGACCAAGCCACCCGCGCCAGCCACGGCCTGCCCGAAACCGGCTTCGTATTCTGCTCCTTCAACACGATCTACAAAATCGGCCCGGAGGAATTCGCCATCTGGATGCGCCTGCTCGCTCGGGTCGAAGGCTCGGTGCTCTGGCTGCTCGCCGCCAAACCCACCGCGCAGGCCAACCTGCGCCGTGAAGCCGCCGCGCGCGGCATCGATCCGGCCCGGCTGATTTTCGCGGCGGATGTCGATCATCACCAGCATCTGGGCCGCCTCGCCCATGCCGACCTCTTCCTCGACAGCTTCCGCGTGAATGCGCATACGACTTGCTCGGATGCGCTGTGGGCCGGGCTGCCGGTGCTCACCATGGCGGGCCAAAGCTTTGCCGCCCGCGTCGCGGCCAGCCTGCTGCACGCCGCTGGCCTGCCCGATCTGGTCACCACCTCCCAAGCCGAATACGAAGCCCGCGCACTTGATCTCGCCCTCACCCCCCGCGCCCTGCCCGCCCTGCGCCAGCGCCTCGCCGATCAACGCAGCACCTGCGCCCTGTTCGACACCCAAGGCTTCACCCGCCGCCTCGAAGAAGCCTTTTGTGCCATGCACGCCCGCCACCTCGCAGGCCTCCCCCCCGCCGATCTCGATCTGGCCTGAAACCTTCCCCCCAACGAGAAAGGGCCGATGATAGCACCATGCTATCACCGGCCCCTCCTCGGGATTCCATAAGCTGGGGCACCAGCTACCGTGGAAGCCGGGTCACCCCGGCCCCACCATCATCCATCCTTACTTCAGCAGCGAGAGCACATTCTGCTGGCTCTGATTGGCCTGTGCAATCATCGCAGTCGAAGCCTGCGACAGGATCTGCGCCTTGGCCATCGCGGTCGATTCCGCAGAATAGTCGGCATCCTGAATGCGGCTGCGCGCGGCGGCCAGATTGGTCGAGGTGTTGGTCATGTTGTTCACCGCCGACTGAAGCTGATTCTGCCCGGCGCCCA
>Ga0302262_10001138_pt1 | contig 11288 bp, 9 predicted proteins | sample II_Fen_E3_4_FD_194557 | JGI IMG/M metagenome (GOLD analysis project Ga0302262, IMG submission 194557) | Peat permafrost microbial communities from Stordalen Mire near Abisko, Sweden - II_Fen_E3_4 | ecosystem: Environmental > Terrestrial > Soil > Wetlands > Permafrost | place: Sweden: Abisko...
CCGCTCTTCCCATAGCGTTTGCCAATGGCCGGGGCCGCTGTTGCGCAGGCCGGGCACGAGGATGATGGTGGGCTGATCAGTCATGGTGAAGGATCCGTTCGTCGGCCTGAGATGCCGGTTTGGGTATGCGAAGATTTTACGCGGCTAAATCTCCACCATAAAGATAGAGTTTATTCAGCGGCGCCAAGCAGCACTTTGCCGCATGGGAAACCACGCTTCAACGCACAAAAGGGGTGGACAGGCCGGGTGCATACTGGTTTGTCCGGGCGCGCCTGCTGGCATGGATCGGCCAGCGGATAGTTTTGATGGCGGGAAGATGATGGTGACGGAATTTGCGGGGCAGAATGGGCAGGCGCGGCCAGATGTGTCGATCATCATGCCATGCCTGAATGAAATCCAGAGTCTGCCGCATTGTATCGCCAATGCCCAGCAAGCCGCCGAACAGATTCGCGTCGCCTATGGGCTGACCAGCGAGATCGTGATCGCGGATAATGGCAGCACCGATGGCAGCCAGGCCTATGCCACGGGGCAGGGCGCGCGCGTTGTGCCGGTGCCCCGGCGCGGCTATGGCGCGGCGCTGATCGGCGGGTGCGAAGGGGGCTATGGCCGCTTTCTGCTGATGGGCGATGCCGATGGCAGCTATGATTTCACCGATGGCGTGGCGATGATCGGGCGCTTGGTGGATGGGGCGGATTTGTGCATGGGCAGCCGATTCGCGGGCGGGATCGCCAAGGGGGCGATGCCTTGGAAGAACCGCTATATCGGCAACCCTATCCTGACCGGCATTCTCAACCTGTTTTTCCGCAGCGGGATTGAGGATGCCCATTGCGGCATTCGCGCGATCACCAAGCGGGCTTTCCTCGAATGCGGCCTGACCTCCACCGGCATGGAATTTGCCAGCGAGATGGTGGTGAAGGCGAGCTTGCGCGGCCTCAAGATCGAGCAGGCGCCCGCCACGCTGTCGCCCGACCTGCGCGACCGTGCGCCGCATTTGCGGCCTTGGCGCGATGGCTGGCGGCACTTGCGCTTTTTGCTGATGCTCAGCCCGACTTGGGTGTTTGGCGTGCCTGCTTTGCTGGCGGCGCTGGTGGCGTTGGCGATTTTGGGGGCCGGGCTGGGGTATGATCTGGGCTTGCTGCATGGCAATCCCGTGGTGGGCGCGGGGTGGACGATCTTTGCGGGCTTCCTGCTGACGGTCAGCCATTTCGCGCTGATCATGGCGATGGCGACGCATTTCTATGGTGTGCGCACCGGCTATCGCAATTTGCGCGGTTGGTTTGATCGGCTGAGCCCGGTGTTGACGCTGGAGCATGCGCTGGTGCTTGGGCTGGGGCTGATCTTGTTTTCGGGCGTGGCGCTGGCGGTGATCGTGGCGCAGTGGCACTCGGGGGGCTATCTGCCGCTGCCTTCGGTGCTGCCGCTGGTGATCGCTACCACGGCGGGGGCGATCGGGGTGCAGACGGCTTTGGGCGGGTTTTTGCTGGCGATTATCGCGGGCCATGATGCCGCCTTTGTGCCGGGGGAAGACGCATGAGCCACGATCAGCGCCGCGTTTCGCCCAGCATCTGGCATACCGACTGGCTGCAACTGGGGCCTTTGGCCAAGGCTTTGCGGGAACGCGCGGCGGCGCTGCCCAAGGGGGCGGTGGTGGTCGATCTGGGCTGTGGCGATATGCCCTATGCGGGGATGCTGCGCGATCTGGGGCTGGATTATCGCCCCGCTGATATTGACGAGGATGCCGTGGCCAAGGGCAAGCTGCCGATTGGCGCGGATGGGCGGGTGCCTTTGCCCGACCATAGCGCCGATGCGGTGCTTTCCGCCCAGGTGCTGGAGCATGTGGGTGATCTGGACGCTTATTGCGCGGAAATCCGGCGGCTGTTGAAGCCGGGCGGGACTCTGTTGCTTTCCACCCATGGGAGCTGGTTTTACCACCCGCACCCCGAGGACCATCGCCGTTGGACGCGCACGGGGCTGAAGCTCGATCTGGAGACGCGCGGGCTGGTGGTGGAGGATATGGTCTCGATCTGCGGGCCTTTGGCGACCACGACGATGATCCGCCTGACGGCCTTTGCCTTTGTCTTGAAGCGGCTGCCGGTGTTGGGGCCGTTGATTGCGGGGGCCTTGGCGGTGGTGATGAATTGCCGCGCGGTGATCGAGGATGCGATTACGCCCAAAGCGATGCGCGAGGACAATGCTTGCGTCTATCTGCTGCGCGCGCATGTGGCGGCGGCGTGATCTGGCGCACCGCTCTGGCCTATGGCTTTGTGGCGGGCACCTGCCTTGCGCTGCATAATGCCGCGATGATTGGCGTGGATTGGGCGGCGCGCGGGCGGCTGTCGGCGCTGGGGGTGACGGCGGCGGGTTTTGCGCTGTCGTTTGTGGTGGTGTCGGTGGTGGGCTATTTGCTGCATTCATGGCTCACCTTTCGCGAGGCGCTTAGCCTCTCGCGCTATGGCCGCTATGCGCTGGCGATGAGCACCAACACGCCGCTGGCCATGGGGGCGACATGGGCCTTGCGCGGGCCGGCGGGCCTGCCGATGGATTATGCCGCGCCTTTGGCATCCAGCCTGATGATCGTGGCGAATTTCCTGCTCAGCCGCTGGGCGATCCAGAAGAAGGGGTGAGCCGATGCGCGTCCTGATGGTCAGCCATTTTTTCGAGAGCCATCTGGGCGGGATCGAGCGTGTGGCGGGGCATTTGTGCCGCCAGATGGATGCGCAGGGGGCCGATGTGACGTGGTTGGCCAGTGCGCAGGATGCGGCGCCGGTGGGCATTCCCAGCCTTTCCCTGCCCACGGTGAACCCTACCGAGGCGTTGACCGGTCTGCCCATGCCGATCCCCGGCCCGCGCGGTGTGGCGCGCATGTGGCGCGCGGTGGGGGCGGCGGATGCGGTGGTGGTGCATGATGCGCTCTATGTCACCAGCATTCTGGCGATGATGATGGCCAAGCTGCGGCGGCGGCGCGTGGTGCTGATCCAGCATATTGCGGGCATTCCCTTTGCGTCGCGGGTGATGCGCGCCGTGATGGCGCTGGCCAACGGAATCGTGACGCGGCCGATGCTGGCGGCGGCGGATGAGCTGGTGTTTATCAGCGATACCGTCCGCGCTGATCTGTTGGGGGAACCGGCGCGGCGGCCCTATCGCCTGCTGTTCAACGGGGTGGATGGCGAGACGTTTCGTAGCGTGGGCGAGGCGGCCAAGGGGCTGCCAGAGGGCAAAAGGCGCATCCTGTTTGTCGGGCGCTATGTCGAGAAAAAGGGCTTGTCGGTGCTGCGCGAGCTGGCGGCGATGCGGCCTGATCTGACGTTTCTGACCGCGGGCGATGGGCCGATCAGGCCTGCGGCATGGGGCTTGCCTAATGTGCATGATCTGGGGCCGCAGACGGCGCAGCAACTGGCCGCACTTTATCGCAGTGCGGAGTGGCTGGTGTTGCCATCGGTGGGCGAGGGTTATCCGCTGGTGATTCAGGAGGCGATGGCTTGCGGCCTCCCGGTGATCTGCGGTCAGCCTACCGACCGGGCCGATCCGGAGGCGGGGCAGTGGCTCAAGGGCGTGCCGGTCGATCTGGCGCAGCCCAAGGCGGCGGCGCAGGCCTGCGCGGCACTGCTCGACGCGCCGGGGCTGAGCCTGCCGCAGCGGGCGGCGATGGCGGCTTGGGCGGCGCAGCGATACTCGTGGGCGCGGATGGCGGGCGAGATCCTCAGCGCAGCTCGATAATCCGGCAACCTGCATCGGCAAATTCTCTGGCGCGTTCGGCAAACAGGCGGTCGGCCATGCGACCCGGGCGACTGTTCACCCCAGCGGCCAGCGTCAGATAGAAGCTGCGATGGGGGAGCGCGATGCTGGCGCCCTTGGCGCAGATTCGCGCGGCGAGGCGGTCCACATCCTCGATGTCATTTTCCGACAAGCGGATCGGATGGTTGGACAGATCGGCGCGATTATAGGCCAGATCGAGAGCAAGCGGCGAATCATACTGGCCGATCAGCATGTAATCCGCCCCGCTGGCATCGATCCGCGCGCTGGTTTGCGCGAAGGCGTGGTAGAGCTTGTGGGCCGCCGCGCCCTGCATGGGGATCAGCACCAGCGCGGTGCCGATGCTGGCCGCCAGAAAGCCACCGCGTAGCCGATCGCGCAAAGCCCCCAGCCTTTGCCAGCCAAACCCGCCGAGCAGCGCCGCATTGCCCAGCACCTGATGCAGATAGCGATAGCCAAAGCCATGGCCCTGAAACGGCAGGATGGCGGTGAACACCACCACAATCGCCACGATCCCGCCCAGCAGCGCCGCCACGCGCGCATCGCGAAACGCCGCCCCCGCGCCAATCGCCGTCAGAACCCAGAGCAGGGGATGCGTCCATGCCGCCATGCGGAACAGATTGGCCGCCATCAGGATGAAATTCTGATCATTATGCGCCAGCGTATCGGTCAGGCGGGTCCAGTAATCGCTGCCCGCGTCCACGATCACCGAATCCGGCCCCTTGACCAAGCCCAGCGTGACATGCGGCCACCACAGCCAGAACAGGCCAATCGCGCCATAAACCCCGCAAAACAGCGCGAGCCGCCCCCAGCGCTTTTGCGCCGCCAGCACCAACAGCCATGGCGCCACGAACATCGGGTGAAACAGCGGCTGATGCAGCCCAGTGCCGACAAAGCCCAGCACCAGCGCGGCCAGATCGCTGCGCCGTTCATCGCGCAGAAACAGCCACAGCCACACCAGATTGACCGCCAGATGCGCGGGCATGGCAAACACCGTCATCCCGGTAAACAGCATCTGCCCCGACAGCACGAACAGCACCAGCGCCACCACGCTGGCCTCGCGATCCAGCCATCGCCGCGCCACGCCCCACAGCGCCAGCATCGAGACGCCCACCAGCAGCGGGCCTTTCAGCGAGCCAAACACCGCCTGAAGCATGGCATTGCCCGGCAGATAGGCCGAAACCCAGGCGATGGGCCGCCCCACCGGCAGCGTGAACAGCAGATTGAGCGCAGAGGCATCCGCGCGCCATTCGGGCGGCATGGGCCAGGCCAGCTTGCCCGCGCCATAGATCGCCGCGTCAAACACCACCATGCGCTCATCGCGGCTCATGCTGTAGCCATCGAGCAGCCAGCGCCAGCCCGCCCAGCACACCCCCACCAGCACCAGCGCCAGCAGGCCCACGCCCCAGCGCGGCAGATCCAGCCGCCGCGCGGGATGCCAGCCCAAGGCCGCCAGAGCGCTGCCCATCCACACGCAGAGCGCGGCCGTGATCAGATCGCTGTCTTGCTGGTGAAGGTAAATGCGGGTGATCGTCTGCTTCACCGGCTGGGCCAGCGCCCATAGCGAGAACAGGAGCAGCCCCCAGCCGAGGATAAACCACAGAAAATGCCGGGGCTTGGGCGCGTTGGGTGTGCCATGATCATCCATGGCCTTGTTCTTGCCGCAGCGCAGCGCAAAAGGCCAGAGGGCGCAGCGCATTCGGGAAAATACGGGGCGCGAGCTTGCTCATTCCTTAGCCAATTTTCTTCACCACCCAAGGCCGGTTGTGATGGAGAAGGTGGGCATGGCCTTGCATGTGGATGTGGCGATTATCGGCGCGGGGCCGGCGGGGCTGACAGCGGGGTATCTGCTGACCAAGGCGGGGCTTTCGGTAGCGATCATCGAGAAAGACCCGCGCTATGTTGGCGGGATCAGCCGCACGGTGGAGCATGAGGGATACCGCTTCGACATTGGCGGGCATCGATTTTTCTCGAAATCGCAGGCGGTGGTCGATCTGTGGAACGAGATTCTTCCGCATGATTTCATCGCCCGCCCGCGCATGAGCCGCATCTATTACGAGGGCAAATTTTACGCCTATCCGCTGCGCGCGTTTGAAGCCTTGCGCAATCTGGGCCTGTGGCGATCCACCTTGTGTATGGCGAGTTTCGCCTGGGCTAAGTTGCGCCCGCGCAAGGAGGTGCGCAGTTTCGAGGATTGGACGATCAACCAGTTTGGCGCCAAGCTGTATGCCACGTTTTTCAAGACCTATACCGAGAAGGTCTGGGGTATGCCCTGCCACACGATGAGCGCGGATTGGGCGGCACAGCGGATCAAGGGGCTGTCGTTGGGCAAGGCGGTGGTCGATGGGGTGAAGCGCAGCCTTGGGCTGAACCGGCGGCCCAATGATGGCATGGCCACCAAGACTTTGCTGGAAAGCTTTCGCTATCCGCGCCTTGGGCCGGGCATGATGTGGGAAGCCGCGCGCGACAAGATCATCGCCAGCGGGCGCGGACAGGTGTTGATGGGCCATGGGCTCAAGCAATTGGCGCAGGATGGCGCGGGTGGCTGGCGGGTGGTGGCCAACCATGCCGGGGGCGAGCGTGTGATCCATGCCGATCATGTCATCTCCAGCGCGCCGATGCGCGAGCTGGCGGGGCGGATACACCCTTTGCCCGCGACATTGCCCGAGGCGATGGATTTGAAATACAGGGATTTTCTGACAGTGGCGCTCAAGATCCGCAGGGCGGACCTGTTTCCGGACAATTGGATCTATATCCATGATGCCAAGGTGCAGGTGGGGCGGATCCAGAATTTCCGGAGTTGGTCGCCCGAGATGGTGCCCGATGCGGGAGTGGCCTGTGTCGGCCTCGAATATTTCTGTTTCGAGGGCGATGGGTTGTGGGCGATGGCGGATGAGGATTTGATCGCGCTGGCCACAAGCGAAATGGCGATACTGGGCCTCGCCAGCCCGGATCAGGTGATCGGCGGCGCGGTGGTGCGGCAGGACAAGGCCTATCCGGTGTATGATGAGGCCTATGCGGCGAATGTGGCTGCGATGCGTGCCGAGCTGGAGGCGCGCTATCCCACGCTGCATCTGGTCGGGCGCAACGGGATGCACCGCTATAACAATCAGGATCATGCGATGATGACCGCGATGCTGAGCGTGGAGAATATCCGCGCGGGGCGGAAGATTTACGACATCTGGTGCGTGAACGAGGATGCCGAATATCACGAGGCGGGGGCGGAGGGAGCGCAGGCGCATCTGCCCCTCAGCGCGGATCAGGTGGCGGCCTTGGCCTCCCTGCGCGAGGTGCCCGCGCCGGTGGATCGCCACGCGGCGTGAGCGGGGATGGGCGCGCCTTTCTGAAGCGGGTGGCGCTGGCCTATGGGCTGATCGTGCTGCTGATGCTGGGCGTCAACGCCGGAGCGATTGCGGCATGGCGCTTTCCCGATCCCGACGATGCGCTGCGTCTGGTGCAGGTGCGCGATCTTGTCGGGGGGCAGGGGTGGTATGATCTGGTGCAGCACCGGGTCGATCCGGGCCATGGCGGGGTGGTGATGCATTGGTCGCGGCTGGTGGATATGCCGCTGGCGGCGGCGATGCTGGGGTTGCGCCCTGTGTTGGGCGCGGCGGGGGCGGAGCATGCCGCGATGGTGGTGGTGCCGCTGATCACGCTGGCGGCGCTGATGCTGCTGGTGGCGCGGGTGGCGTGGGAAAGGCTGGGGCCTGAGGCGGCGATGCTTTCGGCGCTGGTGCTGGCGATGTCGCCCACGCTGGTGGAGCAAATCAGGCCGATGCGGATTGATCACCATGGCTGGCAAGTGGTGGCGAATATTCTGGCGATGAACGGCTTGATGACGCGCCATGCGCGCCTGGGCGGCTGGATTTCGGGCGTGGCGCTGGCGATTGGCCTGTCGATCAGCCTCGAAGGTCTGCCGCTGGTGGCGGTGTTTGGCGTTTTGGGGGTGTGGCGATGGCTGCGCGGGGGGGAGACGAAGCTGTGGCTGGTGTTTTGCGTCCAAGCGTTGGCGGTGGGGTCGGCGCTGTGCTTTGCGGCCACGCGGGCGGGCGATCTGGCGCAGCATTGCGATGCGGTGGCGCCGGTGCATCTGGCGGTGCTGGCCTTTGCCGCTGTGGCGTTGAGCGCCTTGGCGCGTGCGCGCGGCGCCGTATTGCTGGGCGGTTTTGCGGCGGTGGGGGTGGGGGCCTTGGCGATCTATTTCGGGCTGGCGCCGCAATGCCGGGCGGGCAGTTTCGAGATGCTCAGCCCGCTGGTGCGCCGCTTGTGGCTCAATTCAATTGCCGAAGGCCTGCCGATCTGGCGGCAAAGCTGGGCTGAGGGCTTGCAGATCGTCGTGCCCGCGCTGGTGGCTTTGCGCGCCTGTGGCCAGTTGATCCGCGCCAGCACGGGCGAAGAGCTTGTGTGGTGGCAGGAATATACGCTGTTGCAGGCGGGCGCCTTGGCGGTGGCGCTGATGGTGGCGCGGGCGGGGGCGACATCGGCGGCGCTGGCGGCGGTGCCGCTGGCGTGGCAGGTGGCGCAATGGCGCAGTATTATGCGCGAGGGGCGCTCTTGGCGGCGGCTGGGGGCGGCTTTGGTGATGGTGGTGGCGCTGGTGCCTGCGGCGCCGATCACGCTGGCGCCGTCTGGATTCGCGGCGCAGGGCGCGGCCCCGCGCACCATCGCTTGCGCTATGCCCATATCGGCGGGGGCGCTGGCCCGCTTGCCACAGGGCACGATCCTTGCCCCGCTGGATATGGGGCCGGAATTGCTGCTGGCTACACCCCATAGCGTGTTGGCCACCGGGCATCATCGCGGGGCGCGGGGGATGCACGAGGTGATCGACGCCTTTACCAGCGCGCCCGATACCGCTCATGCGATCATTCGCGGCAATGGGGTGGCTTATGTGGCGCTATGTTCTGGCCTTGGCGAGGCGGAGGTTTATGCCCATGCCGCGCCGCAGGGGCTGGCGGCGGATTTGCTGGGCGGGCGGGCGCCAGATTGGTTGGCGCCGGTGTCGGATCAGGGGCTGATGGTGTGGCACGTTACGCGCTAGGCACAAAGCCCAAGGCCACGCCATTCATGCAATAGCGCAGGCCCGTGGGGCGCGGGCCATCCTCGAACACATGGCCCAGATGCCCGCCACAGCGCGCGCAATGCACCTCGGTCCGCGCATAGCCCAGTTCGTGATCCGTGCTGGTGCCCACCGCGCCGGGCAGGGGTTTCCAGAAGCTGGGCCAGCCGGTGCCGCTGTCGAATTTGGTGCTGGAGGCGAACAGCGGGTTGCCATCGGCGGCGCAGGTGAAGGTGCCCTTGCGGTGTTCCTTGAGCAGGGGCGATGTATAGGGATATTCGGTCTGTTTTTCGCGCAGCACGGCATATTGCCGGGGCGAGAGGCGCGCGCGCCATTGCGCATCGGAAAAGGTCACCGGATAGGCGGCGCGGGCCAGCGAGGGTAGGGCGACACTGGCGACAAGGCCAGCAAGGATATGACGGCGGGTGAGCATGGGGGATTCTCCCTTCGCAGCCTATACTATCGCAAGCGGCAAATGGTTACACGCTTCCCGAAGTTGCCCCCCGCAGGCGCTTCGCCTAAGCACGGGTTGTGGCGGCAATATCCCCTCTCGACGGGCTGAAAAGCGATCTGGTGGCGCAGGCGGCGCGTCTGGGCTTTGTGGCGGTGGGCGTGGCCCCGGCGGCGGAGGATGGCGCGCGGGCGGCGCGGTTGGAGGATTGGCTGGCCGAGGGGCGCCATGGGGCGATGGAATGGATGGCGGACCGGCTGCACCATCGGAGGTCTCCGCAGGGGCTGTGGCCCGAGGCGCGCAGTGTGATCGCGCTGGGGATGAGCTATGCCCCGGCGGGTGATCCCTTGGCGCTGGCGGGGCAGGCGGATCGGGCGCGGATTTCGGTCTATGCGCAGGGGGCCGATTATCATGATGTGGTGAAAAAGGCCGAGAAAGCCTTGGCGCGCTGGCTGGTGGAGCAGGCGGCCAAGCGGGGGCTGGGCGAGATCGGGGTGAAGGTGTTTGTCGATACCGCGCCGGTGATGGAAAAGCCGCTGGGGGCGGCGGCTGGGCTGGGGTGGCAGGGCAAGCATACCAATATGGTCAGCCGGGAGCATGGTTCGTGGCTGTTTCTAGGCGCAATTTACACCACGTTGGATTTTGCGCCGGATATGCCGGGGCGGGATCGGTGCGGGTCGTGCACGGCGTGTCAGGAGGCTTGCCCGACGGGGGCTTTTCCGGCGCCTTATCAACTGGATGCGCGGCGGTGTGTGTCGTATCTGACCATTGAGCACAAGGGGCCGATCCCGGAGGAATTTCGCGCGGCGCTGGGCAACCGGATCTATGGTTGCGATGATTGCTTGGCGGTGTGTCCGTGGAACAAGTTTGCGCAAAGGGCGGCGCGGGCCAAGGCGTTTTTGCCGCGCGCAGAGCTGGTGGCGCCGCGATTGGCGGAGCTTTTGACGCTGGATGATGCTGAATTTCGGCGGTTATTTTCCGGGTCGCCGATCAAGCGGATTGGGCGGGGGCGGTTTGTGCGGAACTGTCTTTATGCCGCGGGCAATAGCGGTGATGCGGCGCTGGTGCCGATGGTGGAGGCGTTGCTGGGGGATGAGGATGGGGTGGTGGCCGAGGCGGCGGCTTGGGCTTTGGGGAGGTTGCGTTAGGTGTCGATAGCGAGGGGTTAAGGGCCACTTAGCCCCTCGCAGGCGCTCTACAGCAGATCTTTGAGCAGCACCCCGGCATCGGCCAGTTTGGCGACATCGGGCGTCGCGCCGGCTTCGATCAGCTTGCGGCCAGCCACGTAATCCTTGACGCTGTTCACGCTGTCGATCGCGATCATGCGGCCGGCCTTGAGGTAGACCACGCTGAAAGAGCGGGCGGCAACATCGCCGCGCAGGATGGTTTGATCATAGTCCAGCGACAGGCCTGCGGTTTGCAGGCGCAGGTCATATTGGTTGGACCAGAACCATGGGAAGGCGTGATAGGGGGCGGGGGCGCCGAGGATGGCTTTGGCGACGCAGGTGGCCTGATCATTAGCGTTTTGCACGGATTCGACGCGCATGACGGCGCCTTCGGCATAATCGCAGGCGAAGGCGGCGCAATCGCCGATGGCGAAGACATCGGGCAGGCTGGTGCGGCAGAAGTCATCCACATCCACACCATTGGCGCCCGCAGCGCCAGCGGCGAGCAGCGGGGCGACGGCGGGGATGATGCCGATGCCCACGATCACGGCGTCGGCGGGGATAATCTCGCCATCGGTGAGTTCGACGGCGGAAACCTTGCCTTCGCCCAGCAGGCGGGCGATGCCGCTGATGCCGGTGCGCAGGTCTACGCCATGGGCGCGGTGTTCGGTTTCATAGAAGGCGGAGAGTTCGGGACCGGCGACGCGGGCCAGCACGCGGGGGGCGGCTTCGAGCACGGTGACCTTGCGGCCCATTTTCGAGAGGACGGCGGCGGCCTCCAGACCGATATAGCCGCCGCCGATCACCACGAAATTGCGCGCGCCAGCATCGACCAGCGCCATCAGCGCATCGGCATCGGCGC
>Ga0302262_10001141_pt1 | contig 11278 bp, 9 predicted proteins | sample II_Fen_E3_4_FD_194557 | JGI IMG/M metagenome (GOLD analysis project Ga0302262, IMG submission 194557) | Peat permafrost microbial communities from Stordalen Mire near Abisko, Sweden - II_Fen_E3_4 | ecosystem: Environmental > Terrestrial > Soil > Wetlands > Permafrost | place: Sweden: Abisko...
AGATTCTCTACACCACTAAGAGCTACATCGCCCTGTATTACAAAACCTACGAAATGCTCACGGTGCTGACGCTGATCTGCGTGCTGTTGTTCCTGCCCTTGTCGCTGTTGCTCAGCCGTCTGGAAAGGAGGTTGCAACATGGCCAGTTCGGGTCTTGATCTGTTGTGGGTGTCGCTGCCGATGCTGGCCGACGGCGCTGCCCAAACCTTGTCGATTTCCCTGTTGAGCATCCTCCTCAGCACCCTGGGCGGTGTGTTGTACGGCTCGCTGCGCACGTTGGGCATTGCCTGGCTGAACCTGCTGCTGCGGGTTTATCTGGAGCTGTTCCGCGCCATCCCGGTGTTGGTCTGGCTGTACCTGATGTTCTTCGGTCTGCCGATCTTCTTTGCTGTGAGCATCCCCAGCTTCTGGTGTGCCGTGCTGGTGCTGTCGCTGTGGGGGGCCAGCGAAGTCGGCGAGGTGGTGCGCGGTGCCTTGCTGTCGCTGCCGCGTGGTCAGCGCGAGGCGGGGCTGTCCATTGGCTTGTCCGGCCCGCAATTGTTTGGCTACGTGCTGCTGCCCCAGGCCCTCAAGCGGATGACGCCGCCGACCATCAATATCTACACGCGGATCATCAAGACCAGTTCGCTGGCCGTGCTGATCGGTGTGGTGGACGTGATCAAGGTCGGTCAACAGATCATCGAGCGCACGTATGAGTCGGTGCTGATCTACGGCGCGCTGTTCCTGTTCTTCTTTTTTATCTGCTACCCGCTGTCGGCCGCGTCCCGCGTGCTTGAGCGGCGCTGGACCCAGGCATGAGCGCATTGATCGAGTTTCAAGGCTTCAACAAGTTTTTCGGCAGCAACCAGGTGCTCAAGGAGATCGATCTCAGTGTCGAGGCGGGCGAGGTGATCGTTGTGCTCGGGCCCAGCGGCTGTGGCAAAAGCACTCTGTTACGTTGCCTGAACGGCCTTGAGCAGGCCCATAGCGGTCATCTGCGCTTTGCCGGTCGCGAGTTGCTGGATGCCAGGACCGATTGGCGCCAGGTACGCCAGGATATCGGCATGGTGTTCCAGAGCTATCACCTGTTTCCGCACATGACCGTGCTCGACAACATTTTGCTCGGCCCACTGAAAGTGCAGCGCCGACCCCGGCTCGAGGCGCTGCAACAGGCTGAAGCCTTGCTCGTCCGGGTCGGCCTGGCGGACAAGCGCGATGCCTTCCCGCGCCAGCTTTCCGGGGGCCAGCAGCAACGCATCGCCATTGTTCGCTCGTTGTGCATGAACCCCAAAGTCATGCTGTTCGATGAAGTGACCGCCGCCCTCGACCCGGAAATGGTCAAGGAGGTGCTGGAGGTCATTCTCGACCTGGCCCAGGGCGGCATGACCATGCTCATCGTCACCCATGAGATGGCCTTCGCCAAGGCGGTGGCCGACCGCATCGTGTTCATGGAGGCTGGCAGCATCCTTGAACAGAGCCATCCGGAGTCTTTCTTCAACCATCCGGCGAGCGCACGGGCGCAGCAGTTTCTGGAGAAGTTCTCTTATGTAGAAACCATGCCAAAAAAAACCAGGACCAAGGAAAAGGAAAACTTATGAACACTGCCCCGTTCAAAACTGCTCGATCGCTATTGTTGTTGCCGTTGCTCAGCGTCGGCCTGCTGGTTGGCTGCGGCAATGCTGACAAGCCCGCCAAACCGGCGGCAAACGCCACTGCTGCCGCGCCTGCCGCCGGTTACCTGGACAAGATCAAGGCCCGCGACAAGCTGATCGTCGGCGTCTTCACCGATAAGCCGCCATTCGGCTTCGTCGACGAGAAGGGCAAGTACGTCGGCTTCGATACCGATATCGGTCGGCAATTGGCCAAGGATTTGCTGGGTGATGAAAGCAAGGTCGAATTCGTCGCGGTCGAACCGGCCAGCCGTATTCCGTTCCTGCAAAGCGACAAGGTCGACATCATCCTGGCGAACATGACCGTGACCCCGGAGCGCAAGGAAGCGGTGGAATTCACCAATCCGAACCTCAAGGTCGCGGTCCAGGCCCTGGTACCGGACGCCAGCCCGGCGAAGAAACTGGATGACCTGGCCGACAAGACCATCATCGTCACCACCGGCACCACGGCTGACATATGGCTGACCAAGACCCACCCGGACTGGAAATTGCTGAAGTTCGAGAAAAACTCGGAATCGCTGCAAGCCCTGGCCAACGGCCGTGCCGACGCCTACGCCCAGGACAATCTGGTGCTGTTCAGCTGGTCCAAGCAAAACCCGGGCTACCGCGTCCTGCCGGAGAAACTGGGTGGCGAAGCGCCCATCGCCCCGGCGGTGAAGAAAGGCAACCTGGAGTTGCGTGACTGGGTCAACACCGAGCTGGCCAAGCTGGGCAAGGATAAGTACCTGCTCAAGTTGTATGACCAATACGTGCGCAAATCCCTCAGCGACGACACCCGGCCTGAAGACGTGATTGTTGAAGGCGGTGACTGGAAAGGCTGATCGGGTTAAACCGGTAGGAGCGCCCGTATCCGGGGCTCCCACACTGAAAATCGCCCACGCGCTAAACGACGTCGGGCGCTCAAGCCAGTTGCGCGGCAATCGCTGCCTTATCGATGACCGACCAGACCGTGCAGATCCGCTGCTGTTGGAGCCGGTAGAAGACATTTTCGCTAAAGCGCACCCGTCGACCATTCACCGGTAAACCGAACAGTTCGCCCGTTGGCATGCAATCGAAGCAGAGTCGGGCGGCGATATGTGGTGGGTCGGCGATCAGTTGTTCAATCACAAAGCGCAGGTCCGGGATGGCGCGAAAATCTGCTTCGAGCATTCGTCGATAACCCGTCAGCCCGATGGTTTCGCCGTTGTAAGCCACCTGTTCATCGACGAACCGGCCCAAGGCCGACCAGTCCTGACGATTAAGGCAGGCGATGTAATCGCGGTAGGTGTCCAGGAGGGTTTGTTTGTCCATGGCTGTGTTCCGTTGAAAGCTCCGTTAAAAAACGGCTGGCTCTGCCAGCTGGAAAGGACAGCCAACGGCGAAGCGCACAGGGACTGCTATCGGCTGAATGTTGTTGACCGGCGAGGCATCCGGGTAATTCATTTTTTCTACCGGGGCAATATGGCGCGTGCCCTGCGGGTAAAAAGCCTCAGCTCACAATAGACGGCAAGCGCCAACGCCTATGGTGATATCCAGGGCGTCGTCCGCCGTGAAACCGCCTATAACTAACTGAGTGAACTCGCGGGCGCATTAAAAGTGACTGAACAAGGTTGTCGGGCATGCGCAAGCCTGTCACATCACTGAGGAGGTTCACGTCATGAAAGTCAGATCCGTTCCAGAAAGGCAACACAGCATTACCGCGTATCTGGGCTTGTCCGATGCCAGCGAAGCCATCGATTTCTACGTGCGGGCCTTTTGTGCCGAGCAGGTGTTTCGCCTCGATACGCCGCAGGGCAAGGTCGGTCACGCTGAGTTGCGCATTGGCGACTCGGCATTGATGATCGCCGATGCCTGTGCCGATGGACCGTTTGACGAGGGTAAACGCGGCTCGATTGCCCTGCATTTGTATGTCGACAATGTCGATGCGCGCTTTGCCCGGGCAATCCAGGCCGGAGCCAAGGTGGTCAGTGCCGTGCAGGACCAGTTTTATGGTGATCGCAGCGGCACGCTGGAAGATCCCTATGGCGTCGTCTGGTTTGTGGCGACCCATAAGGAAGACCTGACGGCCGAGGAAGTCCAGCGCCGTGCCGGCCAGCTATACAGTGCAATCGGTGCCGTGCATGGGTGAGGCATTGCGCCGATTCCTGCCCAGGACACTGCCAGCAGTGCAGCCTTCGCCCGTTAGCGGGCGAAGCAGTACTCGCCGCCTTGCTCAAGCGCTTTTTTATAGGCCGGCCGGGCCTGCAAACGGCGCCAATGACATGGCTATAGAGCCAAAGGCTTACACGTAATCGCGCAAACCGGCCCTATACGCACTAACGCCAGAGGCATAACTTGGAGCCATCAGCCGAGGTGCAGGAAGCGTCTCGCAGATCATGGATGATCAGCCATTGCGCGGATTGCTACCGACAGGATGTTGGAATGGTGTTGATGATACGACCCGCTTCGGCGGGTTTTTATTTGTCCTGGAAAAATGCCTCTGCATCCGGCTAAAAGGATTGCCGAAGGCGACCTTGATCGCCTTCGGCCGTTCTTGCGCTATCGCGTGACCTTATTGTCGAGCAGCGGCGGCGTACGCGGCGGAATCAGCCGCTTTGACCCCATCGACTCGAACGCCGCCGCAAAGCGCAGCAGTGCCGAGTCGTCATAGGCCCGGCCGGCGAAGGTCAGGCCGATGGGCATGCCGATATCGGCCATGACGCCCATTGGCACGGTGACCGTGGGCACGCCCAGGTGGCGGATGGCGAGGTTGCCATTGGCGACCCAGACGCCGTTGCTCCAGGCGATATCCGCCGAGTGTGGATCGACATCGGCATTGGCCGGGCCGACATCGGCGACCGTGGGGAACAGCACGGCGTCGAGCCGCAGATTGTCCATCCAGTCTTCCAGGTCGATGCGCCGGGTCTGCTCCAGGCCGCGCAGGCCGTCAGGCACTGTGCTGATCTGATCCCACGGCGTGATCCCGCGCTCAGCCATGCGCACGTATTCATCCATGCCCGCCGCCAGATCACCTTCACGGTTGGGCAGGGTGCCGGGGTCATGGGGAAAAATCAGCGGGCCGTCGACATCGACCAGACGGTTCAACTTCGGATCGCCGTTGGCCCGCAGGAAATCATCGAAGGCCCAGGCCGTCAGGTCCCACAGCTCATGGTGGAGGAACTCCTTGGACACCAGACCGCGGGTAAACACGGTAGGTGCGCCGGGACGATCACCTTCGCAGTTGGACACCAGCGGGAAGTCCACCTCGATGACTTCTGCACCCGCCGCTTCGAGTGCCCGGCGCGACTGTTCCCAGAGTTCGATCACCGAGGGCCGGGTGTTGATGCGTTGCCCGGTCGGGCCACCGATACCCGGCGCTACGGCCGTGCCTGCTTCAGGGTCGGCATTGATATACATCTTGGGAATGCCGAAGCGTTTTCCGGCCAGGACATCGGCTTTCACGGCCAGCTCGCTGTAGGCTGCGGGGCGAATCGAGGCAACACTGGGTATCGGCACCCAGGGTTGCAAGCGCCACAGATCGCCACGGGTGTCGGGGTCTTCCGCGACGACAATATCGAGCACTTCAAGGAGGTCGGCCATGGTCCGGGCATAGGGCACGACCACGTCCATGGTCGGCGTCAGCGGCCAGTTGCCGCGTACCGAGATCACCCCGCGCGACGGCGTGTACGCACACAAGCCATTGTTCGACGCCGGGCCCCGACCGCTCGACCAGGTTTCTTCAGCCAGGCCAAAGGCCGCGAAGCTGGCCGCGGTTGCCGTACCGGCGCCGTTCGACGAGCCCGAGGCAAAGGGCGCGGTGAGGTAGTCAGCGTTGTACGGGCTTTCCGCCCGGCCATAGACCCCGCGCTGCATGCCGCCATTGGCCATGGGCGGCATATTGGTCTTGCCCAGGCAGATCGCCCCGGCGCCGCGCAAGCGTTCGATGGTGAAGGCGTCGCGCCGGGCAATCAGGCTGGCAAAGGCCGGGCTGCCCGAAGCGGCCGTCAGCCCTTTGACCAGATAGCTGTCCTTGGCCGTATAAGGAATGCCATCGAGCGGGCTGCGCGTCTTGCCTTTGGCCCGACGGGCATCGGATGCCCGGGCTTCGTTGAGGGCTTCGGGATTGCGCACCACGACAGCATTGAGGGCTGTCGGCGTGTCGGCGCCGTCATAGGCGTCGATCCTGGCCAGATAAGCCTGAACCAGCTCCACGGCCGTGGTCTGGCCGGACTCCAGCGCAGCACGCAGTTGGGCAATGGACACCTCGGTGACTTCGATCATGCGGCTACCTCCAGCCAGAACCTGTTATAGGCGGCGATTGTGCCAAGAGTTGCCGATAAATATCGAGCTTTCGTTGGCGGGAAGGCTACTTCAGCAACCCTTGCACCAGCGGCGGCGTCACATAGTGCGGCCCGTCGAACAGGTACAGCGGATAGCCTGAGTACGCGGCAAGCTGTGGTTTGAGCTCGGCAACCGTTGCCGAGCGAAAGCCGCCGCCGACCTGGGGTCTGAAGGCTTCGACAATGATTTTCACCCGCCGGTTGCCCAACTGCCCGCTCAGGGCATCGGCATAGCGGCGGGCGATGGGCGCGGTGCGGGCATAGACACCCACGCCGTCCTGGAAGAACACGCCGATATCATCCGGCAGCCAGGTCTTGAGCCAGGTGGCGGTGGCCTCGGGGCCGATATTGGCGCCGTCGTAGACGCTGATCCATAGCGGTCGGGGCAGCTTTGCCAGCAGCGCGGGCAGTTCGCTGGCGCGGCGCCAGCTCGGGTCGACTTCGGCGGGGAAGTACCAGCCGGTGACGTTGAGCGGTGTCTTGACCCTGGCCAGGCGTTCGGACAACGCCGCCAGCGCTTCGATGTTGTCCCGGGTATGGCGCTCGCTGGAAAACCCCGCCAGGCCGAGAATCACATCCGTCGCCCACGGCTGTTTGGCGATACGCGACCAGTCCGGCAACACCGGGACCTGTGGCAGCCCGGTGTCGGCAACGAAGGCCTGGCCATCGACGGCGGTCCACTGCACCAGCAACTCGCGCACGCCCAGTTGCTGCCAGTCACCCTGGATACCTACGGTCTGGTTGTCCGGCTGCCAGACGATGCCGACAATCGTCGGTCTGCGCATCAGCGTGTACAAGGCCGTGGCGGTAATCGCCAACGTCCCGATCAACAGGACGCTGAGGGTCGCTTTCACCAGTCGGCTGTGCAATCGATCCGTCACCATGAATAGGTCAGCCGGGCAAACACACCTTCGGCGTCAGAGTCGCCGTACACCCTGGCCCGGTATTGCAGCGAGAAGTCGACATAAGACTGCGGCGCCTTGTAGCGGGTTTCCCGGAACCAATAGCGCGTGCCGATACCCGCGCCCGCGCCGCCCGCATCGCCGGACGAATGGGTGGTATGGCCGAGACTGTCAACGGCACTGTGCATCTTCGAGTCGTAGTCTGCGGCAGCGACCAGATGCGGGAAGACCACCAGCCGGGGGCTGAGGCTGTCCAGACGGATACTGCAGCCCAGTTGCCACTCGCTGTTGAAGTAGTTGCGCTGCTGGCGCAGATAACGCCCGCCTTCGACATACAACTGCGAGGTCCACCAGCTTGGTACATCGACCCTCAGGTCGGTGCCGATACTGGAGCCAAAGCCCAGGCGGGCCAGCCAGTCGCCCTGGACATTGGCACCGGCCAAGGGAAAAGTGCGCTCGAAGGCGGCCATGACGTTGTACCCGGAAAACGGCTTGACCCGTACGCCCACGGCGCCTTGTAAGGCATCCATGCCCTTGTCGTTGGCGCTTTCCTTGTTCCATAAGGTATCGGTGATGCGGCCATACAATTCGACGAAACGGGCGTCGCGGTAACCGCCCGGACGCCAGAAGATATCGGTGCTGTTCTGTACGCTGTCGTTGCTGCGGCTGGGCGCACCGCTCAAGCCATTGCTGGTGCTGGCGCCACGGTAGGTGGTGGTGTTGGTCACGCCCCATTCCCGGGCCAGATCGGACACGGCCCGACGGGTATCGAACAGCTGTTGCGCCGACATCGGCAGCTCTTTACTGGGGGCGGCGTCAAGTACGCGCTGGAAGTAGCCGATGGCCCGGGCATCCTCTGCGGTGCGCATCGCCGTATAGGCCGCATCCTGAAGGGCGCCGGGCTTGAGTTCGTTGTGTCGGTCCAGATTGATGAACTCGGCCAGCGCCGCACGATCATCACCGGTCTGAATCAGCCAATAGGCGAGCTGGACTTCATCGCCAGGTTGCAGTTCGCCCGCGTCCCGGGCCTGACGCATGCGCAATAGCGCTTGCCGGGGCTGGTCCATGGCGGCATACAGGGTGGCTTGCTCACGCAACGGCAGGTTGCCCACGGCCAGGGCCTGGGCATAGTCCTGGCGGGCGCCGTGTTGATCGCCCAGGCGCTGGCGTATTTGCCCGCGCTGAACGAGAAGGGTGGCGTCATTACCCGTCAGGGCCAGAGCTTGGGTCGCGGCCGATTGCGCATCGCGGTACTGGCCTTGGCCGATCAGCGCACTGACCAGCAGGCGGCGATAGGCGATGTCATCGGGAAAGCGCTTGACCACTTCCCGCGCATCGTTAACCGCGGTTTCATTGTCACCCCGTGCAAGGGCTTCATAGCCGTTGGCGGCCATGACGACGGCCAGTTGCCGGTTGATCGATTCCAGGCGTCGGGTCAACAGCGCAGATGGGCCGAGGGCATCGATGGCCTCGCGGGTCGCGATTTGCGCATCATCCAGACGTTGCTGGCGCTGCAAGGCCTCAATCAGCATCATCCGGTAATCGGCATTGCGCGGTGCCTGGACGATGGCCTGGCGCGCCAGCTCTGCGGCCCGGGCGTAATCGCCCTGCGCATACGCCTTCAAGGCGCGGTTGCCCTCCAGGTAGCCAGGCTTGGGCCGGGCGGCGCGGTCATGGGGCGGGTGGTCGCGGCGGTCTTTATCGCGTTCGGCCAGCAGGATCAGCTTGCGCAGTTCCTCTACGTCATCGCGCTGACGCAGGGCTTCCTTGGCCTTGGCGATCGCCAGGTCGTAGTCCTTTTGCTGGTAGGCGGCATAGGCTTCATTGGCGATGACATAGGCCGGGCCGCTCAATGGCAATGGCAGGATGTCAGCCTGGCCGCCGAGTGAAACCAGGCCCAATCCGGCAGCCAGCGCAAGCGGGGAGAGCTTCATAGAGCGTGCGCCTGCTGTTCGTTGTGGTAATGCTGTTGATGGGCCACGGCTTGCTCAATGGTGCTTCTGGAGAGCACGCCGCTTTGCACCAGATAGTCGCCAATACGGCCATGGATGTGCGGGCGATACTCAACAATGGCTTGGTTGAAGGTCGCTCGATCCAGCAGGCCCTGTTCGATCAGCAGGTCGCCCAGCAAAGGCGTGGTGGCCGGCAGTGCTTGGCCCGGGACGGCTCTGAGTTGCCGCAGCCAGGCGATGATCTCGCTTTCCCGGGCAATCAGTTGTACCGGCTCGGCGCCCAACCGTTCGCTGATTTCCTGCAAGGCATCGGCCGGTAATGGGCTGGCGACGGCGACCTGAGGGCGGCCATCGACAGTCTCGGCCAGCGGTATGAGGCGCCAGCGCAAACACAGTTCATCGTCCAGGCCTGAGGCGTTGTGCGCCTTACGCTGCACATCGAACACCCTGGGCAAGTCACTTTGAAAGGCAATCGCTTCGGCCAGGGTTTCGTCATCGAGCCAGCCACGGGTTAGCAGGATCCGCCCCAGGGGCCGTGGGTGTGTCTGCTGTTCAGCGAGGGCGGTTTGCAGTTTGTCGGCGTCGATGGCCTGCCACGACACCAGTACGTTACCCAGTTTGCGGGGCGCCCTGGTCATCAGGCCGGTAGAAGGGAAGTCATGCATGGTTTTGTCCCAGACCAGCGGGCGGTTGAGTAATTTGCTCAGCAGGAACAAATGCCAGGCCCGGGAGGCGGCCATGAAGTTGACAAAGTTGCCGACGACCATTCGTGGTATCGACAGCAAACCGTGCTGCCAGCCATAGATCACGCTGGTGAAGTAGCAGCGATGCGCGATTCGCCAGAGCAGGGCAATGCTGTTGGCGGCCAGCAGGTACTGGACCATGCCATTGGTTTCGAACGGGGTCGGGAAACTGACGTTCCACAGCCCGGTACTGCGCAGGACGATCAACCCCAGTAACTGGATCAGGATCACGTAGGCGATGATGCTGATAAACGAGGTGACCACGCCTTTGCGGTCACGGAACAGGACGTAGCGGTCAGCCAGCGAACCGCTCCAGCCCATCTGTTCCCAGCCTTGCAGGCCGATGCCCAGCGTCCAGCGGCCTTTCTGGCGAAACGCGGTGCGTAAGGTGTCGGGGAAAAACTCGCGCACGCACAGGGGCATTTCAAGCGTCGTTTCATGGGCCGGACGCAACCAGGTCTTACGCAGTACCCGGTACTGCACGGCGAACCGCACGAATATCGAGCGCATGCCATAACGATGCAGACGGGCGCCGACGTCATAGTCCTCGGTCAGGCTGTCGGTGTTGAAGGGCTGGTTCTGGGTTTCGTCCGCCAGTACCTGCACTGCGCGCCGGGAGAAGCAGGTGCCGACACCGGCTGACGGCACGCTGTCGGTCATGCTTTCACGCACCACCAGGTCCTTGCTGTGCCATTCGGCGAACTCGTCCATGTAGGTGCCAGCGACCCATTCGTACCAGTTGCGTTCCAGGGGCACCACCGGCAACTGGATCATGTCCTTGCGTGGCAACAGGTAGTTGAACAGCCGCAACTCCAACGGGTGCAGCACGTCTTCGCTGTCGTGCAGCACGACGCCGGCGAAACTCACCTGATGGGTTTGTTCATAAAGGAAGATCGCCTGAATCACCCAGTTCAGGCAGTCCGCCTTGCAGGTTGGCCCGGCATGGGGTACCTCCACGCGATGCAGCTGTTTATAGCGTCGGCGCATGCGCTCCACTTCCTCAATGGTGCGGGGGTCATTGACGTAGGTGCCGACGAAGAGCACGTAGTTTTGGTAATCCAGGGTCGAGACCATGCTCTCGATCATTGCCGCGATCACGTCATATTCCAGCCAGGCCGGCAGCATGATCGCCAGGGGTTGTTCATCCCGGGCGAGCAATTGTTCAGCGCTCAGCGGATGGTATTGGCGTTCGGTGATGAGCTTGCGGTACAGGCGCCTGGCCCAGTACCACAAGTCGATGATCAGATCGTCGAGGCTGGACACCAGAATGAACACGGCAACGATCACCGTGGCGAACTCCAGGGCGTTGTAGTAATGGGCCAGCCAGTAGGGCCAATAAAGCGACGTCATCGACAATTCCCGTTACTGGCGATTGCGGCGGGCACGGCGGCCGGCCAGGAGAAGCAGCAGAACCACTACCACAGCACCGGGAATCAGCCACAGCCATGAGGGTTTGCGCCAGGCGTCCAGGCCCTTGGGCTCGTCGTTGTCGATCAACTGGCTGCCGTTCGGATCCAGGGCATCGAAGGTGCTCAGCGGGCCGCTGTCGCCGAGGATGGTCACGGTGCCGCGCTCCAGCAGCAGCGGTCGGGCAAATTCAGGGGGTTGCTCGCCCAGCGTGCGATAGCTCAAGCCGTGCTGACTGGCGGACTCGACCACTTGCAATACAGCCAGGCGGTTGAGGCTCTTGAGGTCAAGCAGGGTTTGCTGACGGCACTGGATCAACAGATGACC
>Ga0302262_10001150_pt1 | contig 11237 bp, 13 predicted proteins | sample II_Fen_E3_4_FD_194557 | JGI IMG/M metagenome (GOLD analysis project Ga0302262, IMG submission 194557) | Peat permafrost microbial communities from Stordalen Mire near Abisko, Sweden - II_Fen_E3_4 | ecosystem: Environmental > Terrestrial > Soil > Wetlands > Permafrost | place: Sweden: Abisko...
CGCTGACCCGGTCCGAGGAGTCCCACGGGCCGCGTCCGACCTCGACCCAGTACCGGCCCTCCGAGGCTTCCTGGCGTGCGTCCCTGTCGTGGTCCTTGCTGGTCATGGGCAGTCCGAGGAGCCAGTCGCCGTCCCTTCCGATGATCAGCACCGGACGGTCCTTGCCCTGGCTGTGGTCCTCCTCGTACGGCACCCAGGTCCACACCACTTCGCCCGGGTCGGGCAGGGAACCGGGGTGTGGCGCGTAGGTGAGTTCAGGACGGCCGCGGAAGTCGCCGGGGTAGTCGCGCCCGGATTGCGTGCCCCCGCCGCCGCCGGTGCGCCGCGGCGACGTCGGCTTCGTGGGGCCACTGCGTCGAGTCGAGCTCCGCGGGCGCAGGGCGTCGATGATCGCCTGGCCGATGGCCTTGATGATGTCGCTCGTTGCCGCCACGGCCGCAACCGTACCGTCCGTGCGTTGCGCACGGCTGGAGAACCCGAATGCATGATCTGTTCATCCGAACAAGGGTGTCGTGGCTTCGCCACTTGGGCTAATCTCAGGGTGTCCAATGGAGGAAGAAGTTGACAGAGCTCGGCATCGCTGAAGTTCTCGACCTGGCCCAGGTGCAGAAGATTCTCGAAGACTTCTCTGAGGCCACAGGTTTGGCGACGGTAGCCGTCGACGCCCGCGGCATTCCCGTCACGAACTCCTACGCCTTCACCGACTTCTGCCGGCAGATGCGTTCGGACCCGGTTCGGAGCAAGCTCTGCCACGGCTGCGACGCCCACGGCGGGCTGCAATCGCTGATCGAGGGCTCGCCGCAGGTGTACCGGTGTCATGCGGGCCTTGTGGACTTCTCCGTCCCGGTCACCGAGGGCGACAAGTATGTGGGCGCCATCCTCTGTGGCCAGGTGCGTGTGCCGCGGACCGACGAGCCGCGCTTCCTCACGGCCGGATCGAACTGGCGCGGTCAGGGCCAGGGCCTGGAAGACCTCTATGACGAGGTCCCGATGTCGACGCTCAGCCGCGTCGCCGCCGCGGCGAAGACGCTCTTCGGGTTGAGCCGCATGCTGGACGGGATGCGCGTGCGCAGGCAGGCCTCTGACATCGCCGCGGTGGTACCCGTCGCCCCGCAGCGTCCGCTGCTCACCCTCGTCCCGCTCCCGAAGACGCGGATCGAACCCGAAGCGGTCCCGCCGGTGGAGGCGACGGCCTTCCGGGACAGCCTTGATGCAGAGGACCTCGCCAGCGCCGTCGCAGAAGCCAGCCACCTGCTCGACGGGGTCTACACCGAGGGCGGCGACCTGCGCGACGGTGTCGCGCGCGTCGAGGACCTGGTGGTCGCGGCCGTGAAGGACTGCGCACCCCGGCTCGTCCCGCACCTCACCCAGCTGGTGCAGGGCCAGCGCGAGCGCCGGACGGCGTCGATCAACCGACTGCAGGCGCAGCTGCACATCGAGCGCCTGCTCGGGATGGCGCTCGACGAAGTGCTGAGGTCACGGCCGCAGCGCCGGCCCGACCTGCGTGACCTGCTCAACGACATCGCCCGGCACCCGAATCGCGCGATCTCGCTCACCGAGGCGGCGGCAGCGACCCACTGGTCGCCGGGCCACCTGTCGAAATTGTTCAAATCCGTCACGGGCTACACATTCGTGTCGTATGTGACAGCCTGGCGGATCTCCCGCGCGCAGCTGATGTTAGCTTCCACGCAGATGCCGGTTCAGAAGGTCGCGGCTGCACTGGACTTCAACCAGGTCAACTACTTCTCCAGGGTCTTCCGGGCGCATACCGGAGTCACCCCCAGCGAGTTCCGGCGTCAGTGTTCGTCACGCGACGGGAGACCTGCCGGTGTATCGCTTCCAACTCACCACCACCCTCTATTACGGGCCTGACTCGCTCTCTGCGCTGTCGCAGCTCTCCGGACGCCGCGTCCTGATCATCACCGACGCCTTCATGGCCACCAGCCAGCTGATGTTCCAGGTGCGTGAGGCGCTGGCCGATTCCACGATCGAGGTCTACGACAAGGTCATCCCCAACCCCGACGTTGCTGCCGTCGCCGCCGGGCTCGCCGCCTTCGTCGCCTTTGAGCCGGAAGCCCTGCTCGCCGTCGGCGGCGGCTCCCCGATCGACACGGCCAAGGCCGTACGGAAGCTGGCCCTCGAGCTGGGGCACAAGGCGGAGGCGGGCTTCTACGTGATCCCCACCACCAGCGGCACCGGCTCCGAGGTGACCTCCTTCGCTGTGATCACCGACCCGGTCACTCACGCCAAGCTGCCGCTGACCTCCGACGACATGCTGCCCGACGTCGCCATCCTCGACCCCGACGCGGTCAGCACCGTGCCACCGTTCCTCGTCGCCGACTCCGGCATGGACGCGATCAGCCACGCCATCGAGGCGTACGTCGCCATCGGCCACAACGACTTCTCCGATGCGCTCGCAGAGAAGGCCCTGCGGATCGCCGACACCTACCTGCTGCGCAGCTACCGCAGCAACCAGGACGTCAAGGCGCGCACGCACCAGCACACCGGCGCGACCATGGCGGGGATCGCCTTCCAGAACTCCGGGCTCGGCATCGTGCACAGCCTCTCGCACGCCATCGGTGGCTCGTTCAAGGTGGCGCACGGGCGCCTCAACGGCATCCTGCTTCCCCACGTCATCGAGTTCAACGCCGGCGAACTCGGCATCCGTCCGGGCGAGATCTCCGAGGTCGCGCGCCGCTACGTGACCCTCGCCCGCTCGCTGGGACTCTCGGCGTCCAGCGACCGCAACCTCGTCCTCGGCCTTGTCGGCTGGGTGGAGCGCGTCCGTCGTGAGCTGGAGATGCCTGCCACGATCAGTGCCGCCGGCATCGATCGCGACGAGTTCCGCGCGAGGATCCCCGCGCTGGCAGCAACGGCGCTCCAGGACTTCTGCGCGGAGGGCAACCCGGTCAAGGCCACAGAGGCTGACCTCGCCAGGATCCTGGACTGGGTCGCCTAGGCCAGGCGCGCGAGCAATGCTGCGATGCCCTCGCCGGTGAGCGCTGAGACCTCGAGGATCTCGGTGGCGCCGGCGAGCCGCAGGTGGTTGCCGGCCAGGTGCACCTGCTCGGGTGTTGCGATGTCGACCTTGGTCACCACCCCGATGGACGGCGGCATGAAGAACGTGGTGAATCCGGGCTGGAATCGGCCCTCCGGGACGGTGGCGGACGCGAGCAGCACCACCAGTTCGACCTCGAAGGAGGCCAGCCGCAACGCGTGCTTGAACCACGGGAGCTCGAGGTATTCGCCCGGGGTGTCGATCACGGCACCGGAGGTGTACATCTCGCCGGTCTTGGCGTAGGCGATGTCCCGGCCCTCGAGCCGCTGCAGCAGGGTGGTCTTGCCACAACCGACGCCGCCGACCAGGAGGAGCTTCTTCACGTGCGCGTCAGGGGCGGCCGGGCGAAGCCCAGCTCACCGCAGAGCACCGCAACGACGGCCTCGACGGCTGTCTGGACGTCGGTGAGGCTGCCGGTCACGACCAGCGACCCGGAGAACCGGTCGACGAAGCCGAGTTCGACGGCCGCGGCCTTCGTCGCAACGTCGGCTGCGATGACCGTGCCCTCGCTGGGAGTGATCGTCATCACGCCGATGGCACCGCCACCCGGTGGCAGGCCGATCTTCGGGTACAGCCGCGCGTCAGGGTTGGCCACGACGTGCGCAAGGGTTACCTGCTTGCCGGGAACGAACTCCTGGATGATGCGCTGCTTCTCCGACATTTCCACCTTTCGTGGCCCCGGCACGGCGCGCAATACTCCGCCCGGTCAGCCCCATGCTCGGCACTTGCGCACCCGGTGTCAATCAGGACGCCCGTCCTGTGCTCAGGTGCACTTTTTGGTCGCGCAAGCAGCATTTTCTTGTCCTACCCGCTCCTGACAAGCGGATTGAAAGTGGTCGTTGCGTGGCCGTTTAGTGCCGGTGGTTCCGTCTTACCCTCAGGACGAACGGCCGCCATGCCCGAATCCGGCTCTGCGCGGCCCACCGACCCAACGGAGGAGTCTGGAATGCAAGAAGCCCTGGGAATGGTGGAGACGAAGGGTTTCGTCGCCGCTGTTGAAGCCGCGGACGCGATGGTCAAGTCGGCCAACGTCGTCCTGATCGGAAGCCAGCGTGTTGGCTCCGGTCTGGTCACCGTGCTTGTGCGCGGTGATGTCGGCGCGGTCAAGGCCGCAACCGATGCCGGCGCCGTAGCCGCTCAAAACGTGGGGGAGCTCGTCTCCGTCCATGTCATCCCGCGCCCGCACACCGACGTGGAGAAGATTCTCCCGCAGCTTGAGAAGTGAGGTTCTGACCCGCTATGGCAACTGAAGAACTGGTCAACCAGATCATGGCAGCCGTCATGAAGAAGATGGACGGGCCCGCAGCGGCCCCGAAACAGGCCGGCGCCCGTCCGGCATCAACGGAGTTCGTCTGCGCCACCGCGCTCGGCGACACGATCGGCCTCGTCATCGCCAACGTGGACCCCCAGGTCCACGCCCTGATGAAGATCGATCCCAAGTACAAGTCGATCGGCATCGTCGGTGCCCGCACCGGTGCAGGCCCGCACATCTTCGCCGCTGACGAGGCAGTCAAGGCGACCAACTGCGAGATCGTGACGATCGAACTGCCCCGCGACACCAAGGGTGGCGCCGGACACGGTTCCTTGATCATCTTCGGTGCAGAGGACGTCTCCGACGCCCGCCGTGCCGTCGAGGTCACCATCAGCGAGCTCGAACGGACCTTCGGTGACGTCTACGCCAACGATGCCGGCCACCTCGAGTTCCAGTACACCGCTCGTGCCTCCTTCGCCCTGAACAAGGCGTTCGGCGCACCGATCGGCAAGGCCTTCGGCATCACCGTCGGCGCCCCGGCAGCGATCGGCGTCGTTCTCGCCGACACCGCGGTCAAGGCCTCGACGATCGATGTCGTCGGATACGCCAGCCCCGCTGCCGGCACCAGCTACTCCAACGAGGTCATTTCGTTCTTCAGTGGCGATTCCGGCGCAGTGCGCCAGGCGATCATCGCTGCACGCGAGGTCGGCCGCGGCTTGCTGGGCGCCATGGGTGCGTACCCGGAGTCCGTCACCACGCCCTACATCTGAGACGGGAATCAGCGTGAGATCAAAGCGTTTTGAGGCGCTTGACGCCAGGCCCGTCAACCAGGACGGGTATGTGACCGAATGGTCAGAGGTCGGCCTGATCGCCATGAACGGGCCGAACGACCCCAAGCCGTCGATTCGCGTCGAGGGTGGCAAGGTTGTCGAGCTCGACGGCAAGCAGCGCGCCGACTTCGACATGATCGACTCCTTCATCGCCGACTATGCGATCCGGCTGGACAACGCCGAGGCCGTCTGCAAGATGGACTCCCTCGAACTGGCCCGCAAGCTCGTTGACATCAACGTCCCGCGTTCCGAAGTGGTCAAGCTGACCACGTCGATGACGCCGGCGAAGATCACCGAGGTCGTCGGCAAGATGACGGTGCTCGAAATGATGATGGCAGTGGCCAAGATGCGGGCCCGGCTCACGCCGGCCAACCAGTGCCACGTCACCAACCTGAAGGACAACCCGGTACAGATCGCCGCTGACGCCGCCGAAGCCTCCCTGCGTGGCTTCGCGGAAGAAGAGACCACGGTCGGCATCGGTCGGTACGCCCCGTTCAACGCAATGGCCATCATGGTCGGCGCGCAGGTCGGACGTCCCGGCATCCTCACCCAGTGCGCGGTCGAAGAGGCCACCGAACTGAACCTGGGCATGCGCGGCTTCACCGCGTACGCCGAAACCGTCTCCGTCTACGGCACAGAAGCCGTGTTCATGGACGGCGACGACACGCCGTGGTCGAAGGCATTCCTTGCCTCCTGCTACGCGTCCCGCGGGCTCAAGATGCGGTTCACCTCCGGTACCGGCTCCGAGGTCCAGATGGGCTACGCCGAAGGCAAGTCCATGCTGTACCTGGAAGCCCGCTGCATCTACATCACCAAGGGCGCCGGCTCCCAGGGCATCCAGAACGGTTCGGTCTCCTGCGTCGGCGTTCCCGCCGCCGTCCCGGGTGGCATTCGCGCCATCCTCGCCGAGAACCTGATCGCCATGGCCCTCGACCTGGAGTGCGCGTCGTCGAACGACCAGACGTTCACCCACTCCGACCTCCGTCGCGTCGCCCGGTCCCTGATGCAGTTCGTGCCCGGCACGGACTTCATCTGCTCCGGCTACTCGGCAACCCCGAACTACGACAACATGTTCGCCGGCTCCAACTGGGACGCCGACGACTACGACGACTGGCTGATCATCCAGCGCGACCTCAAGATCGACGGTGGCCTGGTTCCGGTTCTGGAAGTCGATGTCGTTGCTACCCGCAACAAGGCAGCCCGGGCGATCCAGGCGGTGTTCAAGAACCTCGGTCTGACCGAGATCACGGACGCCGAGGTCGAAGCAGCCACCTACGCACGCGGATCGCAGGACATGCCTGCCCGCAACGTGGTGGAGGACCTGAAGTCGGCCGAAGACATGATGAAGCGTGGCACCACCGGCGTGGACATCGCGAAGGCACTCATCAAGGGTGGCTTCGAGGACGTCGCGGATGCGGTGTTCGGCATGCTCAAGCAGCGCGTCGCAGGTGACTACCTGCACACGTCCGCCATCCTCACCCGCAACTTCGAGGTGATCTCGGCCGTCAACCAGCCCAACGACTACCGCGGGCCCATGACCGGCTACCAGATCTCCGACGAGAAGTGGGCGATCCTGCAAGACATCCGCCAGGCCATCAGCCCAGAGAGCATCTGAGGTCATCACCATGGACGAGAAGACGCTCAAGAACATCATCGAAGAGGTCATGAAGGAAATGGCCGTCGTCGGGGCAACCGCGCCTGCGGGAAAGCCTGCCGGACGTTCGGCTGAATCCCCCAGCACCTCGCTGGTCATCACCGAGACCGGACCGGCCGCGCGGGGCACCAACCCGCGCGAGATCGTCATCGGCCTCGCGGCTGCCTTCGGCGGCCGTCAGACGCAGACCATCATCGGCCTGCCTCACGACCAGGTCATCAAGGAGATCTGCGCCGGCATCGAGGAAGAAGGATTGAGCTACCGCTTCATCCGCCTCTTCCGCACCGCCGACGTCGGCTTCATCGCACACGAGGCTGCAAAGCTGTCCGGTTCCGGCATCGGCATCGGCATCCAGTCCCGCGGCACGACGGTGATCCACCAGAAGGACCTGCCGCCGCTGTCGAACCTGGAGCTGTTCAGCCAGTCCCCGCTGATCGACCTGGAGACCTTCCGGGCCATCGGCAAGAACGCTGCCAAGTACGCCAAGGGCGAATCGCCCAGCCCCGTGCCTGTCCGCAACGACCAGATGGCCCGGCCCAAGTACCAGGCCATCGCCGCGCTGCTGCACATCAAGGAAACGCAGCTGCTCGATCCCAACAAAAAGACCCAAGAACTTCGGGTCGAGTACCGGTAGGAGGTGACCAATATGGATCAGGAACAACTCATTCGGCAGATCATGGCCGAGGTCATGGCCAATCTTGGCAAGGACAGCGTGGCCTTCCAGAAGAAGTCGCCGGCTGCCGGCGGCGCGATCGGCAAGGAGCAGTACCCGCTCGGCGAGAAGATGCCCGAGAAGGTCTTCTCCGCAACCGGCAAGAAGCTCTCCGACTTCAGCCTCGACAAGCTGAAGAGCGGCGAGCTTACGGCAGAGGACTTCCGGATTGCTCCGGAGACCCTCGAGATGCAGGCCCAGGTGGCCGAGTCGGTCGACCGCGACAGCCTGGCGCGCAACATGCGCCGGGCGGCGGAACTCATCGCCGTCCCGGACGACCAGCTGCTCAGCATCTACAACTCGCTGCGCCCGTACCGCTCGACCAAGGCCGAGCTCTACGGAATCGCGGACGAGCTGGAGACGAAGTACAAGTGCAAGGTCAACGCCGCCTTCATCCGTGAGGCAGCAGACGTGTACGAGAAGCGCGGCCGGCTCAAGGCTGAGTGACGCTGCGTCACTTCGACCGAGCTGAGCAACAAGCTCAGTGAGCATCTCGTCAGGCTCAGCCACGGTGGCTGGGCCTGACGAGGCCCCAACCTTGAGGACCTCAACGACAATGGCTTTGATCGCCGGCATCGACATCGGTAACGCCACGACCGAGGTGGCACTCGCGGAACTGACCGCGGATGCAGCCCCGGTGTTCGTCGCGTCCTCGATCGTCCCCACGACCGGCATCAAGGGCACGGCCCAGAACACCCAGGGGGTGTTCCAGGCCCTGACGATCGCCCTGGACGCTGCCGGCAGGTCCCTCTCCGAACTTGACCTGATCCGGATCAACGAGGCGGCGCCGGTCATCGGCGACGTCGCCATGGAGACCATTTCAGAGACGATCATCACCGAGTCGACGATGATCGGGCACAACCCCACCACCCCTGGAGGCCTCGGCATCGGGGTGGGCGTCACCATCGGGATCGACAACCTGGATCGTGCGGCCGGCGGCACTCCCTACATCGTTGTCGCCGACCGCAGCCACACCTTCGACGATGTGGCCAACCGCATCAATGCCGTCCAGGGCCTGGTGGAAATCACCGGCGCCATCCTGCAGCGCGACGACGGTGTGCTGGTGCACAACCGGCTGGTCCGCAAGATCCCCATCGTCGACGAGGTCAGCCTCGTCGAGAAGGTACCGATCGGCATGCTGGCGGCCGTCGAGGTGGCAGAGGTCGGCCGCATCATCGAGACCCTCGCCAACCCGTACGGCATCGCAACCCTCTTCAGCCTCACCTCCGACGAGACAGCCTCCGTCGTGCCGATGGCCCGCTCGCTCGTCGGCAACCGTTCGGCGGTCGTCATCAAGACCCCGAAGGGCGACGTCACGGAGCGCCGCATCCCCGCCGGCTGGCTGCAGTTCATCGGCGACCGCACCTCAGAGGTCGACGTCGATCGCGGCGCGGAGGAGATCATGCGCGTGGCCGGCACCGTCGGCCAGATCCGCAACGTCCGTGGCGAACCCGGCACCAATGTCGGCGGCATGATGGAGAAGGTCCGCGTCGTGATGGGCCGGCTCACCGACCGCGACCCCGCAGGTATCGAGGTCACCGACCTGCTGGCCGTCGACACCGAGGTGCCGCAGAAGGTCACCGGCGGGCTCGCCGGCGAGTTCTCCCTCGAGGCTGCCGTCGGTATCGCAGCAATGGTGAAGGCCGACCGCCTGCAGATGCAGCGCATCGCCCACGACATGACGGCCCAGTTCGGCATCCCCGTCGAGGTCGGCGGCGTCGAGGCCGACATGGCCGTCCGCGGCGCGCTCACCACCCCGGGGTCGTCGATCCCGATCGCGATCCTCGACATGGGCGCCGGCTCCACCGACGCCTGCGTCCTGCGTGCGGACGCGCCGGCCCGCTCGATCCACCTCGCCGGTGCCGGCAACATGGTCACCCTGCTGATCCAGTCGGAGCTCGGCCTGGAGAGCGCCGAGGACGCGGAGAACATCAAGCGCTATCCGCTCGCGCGGGTGGAGACCCTCTTCAACATCCGGCACGAGGACGGGACCGTCGAGTTCTTCGACGCCCCGCTCCCGCCCCACGTGTTCGCCCGCACCGTCGTCCTGCACCCGGACGGGATGATCCCGCTGCCGCTGCGCCAGCCGTTGGAGGTCATCCGCCAGGTGCGGATCAAGGCCAAGCAGCGGGTGTTCGTCACCAATGCCCTGCGGGCACTCTGCGCCGTCAGCCCGACCAACCATGTGCGTGACATCGCCCATGTCGTCCTCGTCGGCGGCTCAGCCCTCGACTTCGAGATCCCGCAACTGGTCACCAGGGCGCTCGGTGAGTACCGCGTTGTGGCCGGCCGCGCCAACATCCGGGGCACGGAAGGCCCGCGGAACGCCGTCGCGACCGGACTCGTCCTTGCATGGGAGGAGCAGCGATGAACGCCGATCGCCCCACCATCCGCCTGCGGCTGAACGACCGGGTCGAGGAGTCCCGCATCGCGGAGGTCCTGCACGGCATCGAGGAGGAGGGCGTGCCGGTCGAGGTCACACGCCACGAACAGCTGAACCCGCTGCTGCTCGCCCACGAGGCAAGTCTTGAATCCCGGCTGGGGATCGGCATCGGGATCAGCCTCGACCACCTCGTCATCACCACAGAGAAGTTGCCCGCCGACCATCCCTACCTCGTTGCCGTGCTCAACCAGTCGCCCACCATCGACCGCAAGGCCGGTGCCAACGCCGCACGTCTCGTCAAGCGAATGCCACTGTCCGACCTGAATGAAGAATGAAGGAGCAGCCATGCCACAACTGAGCCTCGGCACCATCGAGGTGCTCGGCCTGCCCGCCGCGGTCGAGGCCGCGGACGTCGCACTCAAGACAGCTGACGTCAAGCTGATCGGCTACGAGACCACCGACGGGATGGGCATGGTGGCTGTGAAGATCGAAGGCCAGGTGTCCGCCGTCCAGGCAGCCGTCGCAGCTGCCAGCGCAGCAGCCGCCCGGGTCTCCAAGGTGTTCGCCACCTCGATCATCGCCCGCCCCAGCGACCAGGTGGAATCGGTGGTGTACACCGCAGAGACCGTCGGGTACGCAAAGCCCAAGCCCGCAGCAGCGCCCAAGCCTGCAGCAGCGCCCAAGCCGGAGCCGGTGGCAGCACCCGTAGCAGCACCCGTGGCAGAGCCCGAGCCCGTCGCTGCGGCCGTTGTCGAGCCTGAGCCCGTCGCAGAGACCGTGATCGAGCCTGAGCCCGTCATCGAGCCGGAGCCCGTCGCGGAGACCAAGCCGGTCGTCGAGCTGCCCGCGCCCCCGAAGCCCCCAACCACCCGACGGGCGCCAGCCCCGAAGACGCGTCCCACCAAGAAGTAAGAGAGGAATGCCATGAATGAAGCACTCGGTCTCGTCGAGACCAAGGGTTACGTCGGGGCCGTCGAGGCCGCCGATGCGATGGTCAAGTCCGCCAACGTCATCCTGATCGGCCACGTCAAGGTCGGCGCCGGCCTCGTGACCGTGATGGTGCGCGGCGACGTCGGTGCGGTCAAGGCCGCCGTCGACGCCGGTGCCGCAGCTGCCGCGCAGGTGGGCGAGGAAGTCATCAGCAAGCACGTGATCCCGCGTCCGCACGCCGACGTCGAGATGCTGCTGCCCAAGAAGGCCTGACGTGCCAGCTCCGGACACCCGTCACGTCGTCGAGGAGGTGACCCGTATGGTGCTCACTCGACTGCAGGATCTGGAACTGCAGATCGTCGTGGGTGTGTCGAACCGTCACGCCCACCTCAGCAAGGCCGACCTGGCCACAGATCGG
>Ga0302262_10001153_pt1 | contig 11214 bp, 11 predicted proteins | sample II_Fen_E3_4_FD_194557 | JGI IMG/M metagenome (GOLD analysis project Ga0302262, IMG submission 194557) | Peat permafrost microbial communities from Stordalen Mire near Abisko, Sweden - II_Fen_E3_4 | ecosystem: Environmental > Terrestrial > Soil > Wetlands > Permafrost | place: Sweden: Abisko...
TGGCACCAGCTTTCTGCCGCGCTTTGACGACAAGGGGCTGATCACCGCCATCGCGGTCGATTCGCAGAGCCGCGAGATCCTGATGGTGGCCTTTATGGACGAGGAAGCGCTGGCCAAGACGCGCGCCTCGGGGCTGGCGCATTTCCACTCGCGCTCACGCGGGAAGCTGTGGCTTAAGGGCGAGACATCGGGGCATTTCCTGCGAGTGCAGGAGATCCGCGTGGATTGCGATCAGGATGCGCTGGTGATGCTTTGCGCGCCCGAAGGCCCCGCTTGCCACACCGGCGCGCGCTCGTGCTTCTATCGCCGGCTGGAGGGCGATACGCTGGTGCGGGTCGATTAAACGATTTCGTCAAACAGGCTGAGCATGGCTGCCCAGCTTTGCCGATCCGCGCTGGCATCATAGCCCAGCGCGGGCAGGCCGCGCGCATCGCTGGCGGGATCGGTAAAGCCATGGCGCACCCCGGCATAGCTGTGAAAATGCCATTGCGCCCCCGCCGCATCCAGCTCATCCCACAGGCCTAGCACCGCCTCGCGCGGGGCCAACGGGTCTTTGTCGCCATGCAGGATCAGGATGCGCGCCTTGACCGCGCCGGGCTGCGCGGGGCTGGCGGTGCCAAACACACCGTGGAAGCTGACAGCGGCCGCGAAATCGGCGCCAGCGCGCGCCAGTTCCAGCGCGGCCTGACCGCCCATGCAAAAGCCGATCACCGCCACGGGCAGGTCGGGCGCCAGCGCTTTCAGCGCCGCCAAACCCGCATGCAACCGAGCGCGATAGACGCCGACATCCGCGCGCAGCTCCGCCGCCAAGGGCAGGGAGGCTTCAAAGCTCTCCACCGGCACGCCATAGAAATCCCCAATCAGCGCCAGATAGCCCTGCTCTGCCAGCAAGCCCGCGCGACGCTCGATCGCGGGGGTGATATTGGCGATGGTGGGCCACACCAGCACCGCCGCGCGCGGCGCCCCTTCAGGCCGCGCCAGCCATCCGGTCAACGCCGTGGCGCCATCGGCATAGTCAATTCGTTCGAGGGGCATTTATTCCTCCGTTTGCGAATGGAAACCATCGGCGCGGCGGATCTGCGGAAAGATCACCGCCCAGATCACCGTGATCACCACCGCGCCAATCCCGCCCAGCACCACTGCTCCGGTGGCGCCCAGCAAGGCGGCGGCGATGCCCGATTCCATCTCGCCCAATTCATTCGAGGCGCCAATCGCCAGACCCGAAATCGCCTGCACCCGCCCGCGCATCGCATCGGGCGTATGCAATTGCACCAGGCTGCCGCGCACAAACATGCTGATCATATCCGCCGCGCCCAGAATGCCCAGCATCGCCAGCGACAGGTAATAATTGCGCGATAGGCCAAACACCGCCGTGGCCAGCCCAAACACCGCCACCGCGCTCAGCATCGTCACGCCCACCCGCTTTTGCAGCGGCCGCACCGACAGGATCAGCCCCAGCAAAGCCGCGCCCACCGCTGGCGCCGCGCGCATCTGGCCCAGCCCCGTGGCGCCCACATGCAGGATGTCGCGCGCATAGACCGGCAACAGCGCCGTCGCCCCCGCCAGCAACACCGCGAACAGATCCAGCGTGATGCAGCCCAGCAGGAACGGATTGCCGCGCACATAGGAAAAGCCCTCGCCGATCAGGCGGAAGGGATGCACATCCTTGTTCGCCGCATGGGGCGGCAAGGGCCGGATGGCGAGCAGCAGCACAATCGACACCGCCAGCATACCCCCCGCGATCCAGTAAAACACCGGGGGCGACCAGCCGAACAACAGGCCCGCAATCGCTGGGCCAAGGATCGTGCCCGATTGCATCGCCATGGAATTCATCGCCACCGCGCGCGGCAGGAGGGCGGGCGGCACAATGGTGGGCGCAATCGAGCCAACCGAAGGCCCGACAAACACCCGCGCCACCCCATGCGCCACCGCCAGCCCGAGCACCAGCGGCATGCTCAGCCAGCCAAATTGCGTCGCCGCCGCCAAGGCCAGCCCCATGCCGGCATCAATGCCCACAGCCAGCGCGCCGACATGGCGCCGGTCAAACCGATCAGCCACCACGCCCGCGATGGGCGACATCAAGAACATCGGCACAAATTGCACAAAGCCCAGCACGCCCAGCATGAAGGAGGCTTGCGCAATGCTCATCCCATAGGACTGGCGCGCCAGATCATAGAGTTGATAGCCGATGATCACCACCATGCCCGATCCGGCGAACCAGGACAGGAAACGGGCGGCCCAGAACAGGCGGTAATCGGCGATATGCAGGGGGGTTTTTGGCTCGGTCACCCCCGCGATGTGGCAGGCAAGGGCGCGCTTGCCAAGTCAGGAGTCCTGATAAGCCCGTAAATTTCCGCGCGCGGTCTATCGGCGCAGGCGGGGGTTGGGCTGGATCGCATCCATCATGGCGGTGAAATCATCCAGCCGGATGATGCGCTCAAACTGGAAACCGGCGCGTTCGCCCGTGTTCCAGATCAGATGCGCCTCGATTCGCCCGGCAAAGGGCAGGCGGATGATGATCCGCTCGCCCCGGCCCAGATCGATGGGATTATCGGCCATAAAGCCATGCGCGGAGATATTGGCGATCTCGATCGGGAATTCACCAAGGCGGCGATGCTCGGCCACCAGCCGGATATGCACCGGGTGGCGGGCCGAACGTCGCAGCTCGGTCACCGATAGCTGCGCTCCCTGTGCCATGTTCTTGGTCTCCTATGCTGCGGGGTCGCACAGCATGGATAGAACAGGAATGCACAATAAAGCATGAAACCGGCAATAGCTTGCCGCCCTGACGGCAAATTTACGCCGGTTTCAACACTCCGTGCTTCTTCTTGCCAGACGAGATTCGCAGCTCGCCAGCGCTCAGCTCAATGCGCTGATTTTCGTCGGAAACCGCTTCGCCATCCAGCTTGGCCCCACCGCCCGCGATCAGGCGCTTGGCCTCGCCACGGCTCGCCGCAAAACCAATGCCGACCAGCGCATCGATGATGGTGCACCCATCAGCAGGCACCGCCCACACCGGCAGATCCGCGCCCACACCGCCGCCCGCAAAGGTCGCCGCCGCCGTCGCTTCCGCCGCCTTGGCCGCCTCCTCGCCGCGCACCAGCTTGGTCACCTCATTGGCCAGCACCACCTTGGCGGCGTTGATCTCGCTGCCTTGCAGGGTTTCTAGCCGGGCAATTTCATCCAGAGCCAAATCGGTGAAGATGCGCAGGAAGCGGCCGACATCACGGTCATCGGTGTTGCGCCAGAATTGCCAGAAATCGTAATGCGGCAGCAGCTCCTCATTGAGCCACACCGCACCATTCACACTCTTGCCCATCTTCGCCCCATCGGCGGTGGTCAGCAGCGGCGTGGTCAGGCCAAACAGTTCGATCCCATTCATCCGGCGGGTCAGTTCGATCCCGTTGATGATATTGCCCCACTGATCCGACCCGCCCAATTGCAGGCGCACGCCATGGTTGATCGCCAACTCGCGGAAATCATAGGCTTGCAGGATCATGTAATTGAATTCGAGGAAGGTCAGCGGCTGCTCGCGATCCAGCCGCAGCTTGACCGAATCGAAGGTCAGCATGCGATTGACCGTGAAATGCGGGCCGACCGTGCGCAGCATGTCGATATAGCCCAGTTCGCTCAGCCAATCGTCATTGTTGACCAGAATGGCGCCGGTCGGGCTGTCGTCAAAGCGCAGCAGGCGGTCGAACACCTTGCGGATGCCAGCGATATTGCTGGTGATCGTGTCCTGCGTCAGCAGCTTGCGCGATTCATCCTTGCCGCTCGGGTCGCCCACCTTGGTGGTGCCCCCGCCCATCAGCGCCACGGGGCGATGCCCGGCCTGTTGCAAGCGGCGCAGCAGCATCACCGAGGCCAGATTGCCCACATGCAGCGAGGATGCCGTCGCGTCATAGCCATTATAGGCCACCACGATCTCTTTGCTGGCGAGGGCATCAAGCCCTTCCGCATCGGTCAATTGGTGGATATGGCCGCGTTCAGACAGCAGGCGCAGCAGATCGGACTTGTATTGCGTCATGATAGCCTCTTGATTGAGGCCGCCGCCTAGCATGGAGAATGCGCTTTGGGAACTTTCTCGCTGATCTGTCATCCGCAAACGCCGCCGCTGGCGGTGGCGGGCGTGGCGGTGGAATGGATGGTGCGCTCGGCCACGCTGGTGCTGGCCTATCGGGTGAGCGGGGCAGGGGGGCTGGCCATGCCCGCGCCCAGCGTGCCCGAGCGCACCGATGGCCTTTGGAAGACCACCTGTTTCGAGCTGTTCCTCGGCCTGCCCGGCACAGCCTATCGCGAATTCAACTTCTCGCCCTCCACCCGCTGGGCCAGCTATGATTTTGCCGACTATCGGGATGGCGGGGCGAATGCCGCCTTGCCCGCCACCCCGCTGATCGCCCCCGCGCGCGATGGGGTGAGCGTCACCCTGCCGCTTGCCGCGCTCGATGAGGCCGTGGTCGCAGGCCTTACCGCCGTGATTGATGAAGGTGGGCATAAATCCTATTGGGCGCTGGCGCATGACACGCCGCGCCCCGATTTCCACCGCCGCTCTTGCTTCACGCTCCAGCTTGGGGCAGCGAAGGCGCCATGACTGTTCTGTTCGGCATAGACCGCCTGCTCGCTGACCCCACTTTGCGCGCGCCCTTGATCGGCAAGCGTGTGTCGCTGGTCGCCCACCCCGCCTCCGTCACGGCGGATCTGGTGCACAGCCTTGATGCGCTGGCCGCTTGCCCGGATATTACCCTCGCCTCCGCCTTCGGCCCGCAGCATGGGCTGAAGGGCGACAAGCAGGATAATATGGTTGAGACCGAGGATGAGCTGGACGCCGCGCTGGGCATCCCGATCTTCAGCCTTTATGGCGAGGTGCGCCGCCCAACGGCCGCGATGATGGATACGGCGGATGTATTTCTGTTTGATCTTCAGGATCTTGGATGCCGTATCTACACCTTTGTCACAACCCTGCTCTACCTGCTCGAAGCCGCCTCGGGCACCGGCAAGGAGGTCTGGGTGCTCGATCGCCCCAACCCCGCCGGTCGCCCGGTGGAAGGCACCACTCTGCTACCGGGGCAGGAAAGCTTCGTAGGCGCCGGGCCGATCCCGATGCGCCACGGGCTGACCTTGGGCGAAATGGGGCACTGGTTCATCCAGCACTTCAAGCTGAATGTGAACTATCGCGTGATCGCCATGCAAGGCTGGCAGCCAGAAGGCGCCGGATGGGGCTGGCCCGAAAGCCGCATCTGGATCAACCCTTCGCCCAATGCCGCCAGTCTCAACATGGCCCGCGCCTATGCGGGCACGGTGATGATCGAAGGCGCCACCGTCTCGGAAGGGCGCGGCACGACCCGTCCGCTGGAAGTGCTGTTCGGCGCGCCCGACATTGATGCCAAAGCGGTGTTGGCCGAAATGCGGCGGTTCGCGCCCGAATGGCTGACCGGCTGCGCGATCCGCGAATGCTGGTTCACGCCGACATTCCACAAACACGCTGGCGAACTGTGCAACGCGCTGATGATCCATGCCGAGGGCGCGTTTTACGATCACCACGCCTTCCGCCCATGGCGATTGCAGGCGCTGGCTTTCAAGGCGATCCGCAGGCTTTACCCCGAATACTCGCTCTGGCGCGACTTTCCGTATGAATATGAGCTGGAACGCCTCGCCATTGATGTGATCAACGGCGGACCGGCCTTGCGCGAATGGGTAGACAATCCCGCCAGCATCCCCGCCGACCTTGAGGCCATCGCCAGCGCGGATGAAGCCGCATGGATCGCGGCCACGCGGACTATCAAGCTTTACTGATCCCGCATGGGGGCGGCGCCAAGGCTGCCCCCATGCGAGGCTAGATCAGAAGTGCACGCCGCCCGTCAGCGCGATATGGCGACGCTGGAAGTTGACGCCCGCAAACTTGCCAAGGTCAGCATAATCCAGCTCAACGCCAAGATGCGTGTGGGCCGAAGTGGCCACCGTCAGGCCCAGCGCGCCCATCGCGCCGCTCAGCGTCTTGGTGTCGGAATAGCCATAGACCGAAGCCTTCAGCTTGAAGGAATCGCCACCCGCCTTGACATAAACCTTGATCTTGGGCGCCACGGAGAAAGCCAAGCGTGCGCCATAAGCCGTGTTGCCATCCGAACCGAGGCAATAGCCGCCGCTGCAGGTTTGCGAATTGGCATAATCATAAGCCACGAAAGCGCCCAGCGAAGTGAAAGGGCTAACCGCCAGATCCACGCCGCCTTCCGCGCCGATCGAGGCGGAATTGCCCAGCTTGTAAACGCTGCCATCGCTGACAGTGGGCGTTTCATAACCAAGGCGCACTTCGGCGCGAGCGCTGATGGGTAGAACCCCGGCCTGTGCGGCGCTGGCGCCACCAAAAGTCGCGGCCAGAACCATGGCCAGCTTGCTCAGTTTCGTCATCACAATGTCCCCCTGTTCCCGGCTATGAAAAGGCCGGGCAAAATACGAAAAGCCTTGCAAGGATCGCATTCCTCGCAAGACCTGATGTGGCATTCAAACTATGGCTTTTATGGCGACCTTGGCGCCGCTTAAGGCCATGTTATCCATGGCGCACGGCCTATTGCTTAAGCGGGTGGCGGGGCAGGGGGCTGCTGCGGCCATTGCTCCAGCGCAGGGTCGATCACCGCCCATTCTGGCGCGTCATCAGTCCAGATCACCATTTGCGGGCGCAACCCATGCGGCTGATCCAGCACACCCAGCCGCGTGGTTTTCAAATGCATCCGCGCCGAGCTTTGCCCATAAATCTGCGTGCCGCAGGCGGGGCAGAAATGAAAGGTCAGCGTGTTGCCGCTCGCCGCAGGCCATGAGGACGCCGCCGTTTCGCCAGCGATAACCACCGCCTCGCTCGGAAAGATCGCATTGGTGGTCGCCCCGCCCGCCGCCAGCTTCTGACACTGGCGGCACCAGCACTGGCGCACCCCCAGCGGCTCGGCCTCAATCGTCAGCGTCACCGCGCCGCACAGGCATTGTCCGGTGTAGGTCATCTTACCCCTCCCTCAAGCGTCAATCATCTCTGGATCAATATCGGCCGCCCGGTTCTGAATAAAGGTGAAACGGTGCGAAGGATCGCGCCCCATCAACCGGTCGACCAGATCCTTGACCTGCGCCCGGCCCTCATATTCTTGCGGTAAGGTGATGCGCACCAGGCTGCGCTTGGCTGGGTCCATGGTGGTTTCGCGCAATTGCTGCGGGTTCATCTCGCCAAGGCCCTTGAAGCGGCCAACCTCGACCTTCTTGTTCTTGAACCGCGTGCGCTCCAGCTCGGCCCGATGCGCGTCATCACGGGCATAGGCGCTCTCCTTGCCCGCAGTCAGGCGATAGAGCGGCGGCTGGGCCAGATAGATATGCCCGCGCCGCACCACCTCGGTCATTTCCTGAAAGAAGAAGGTCATCAGAAGCGTGGCAATATGCGCGCCATCCACATCGGCATCGGTCATGATGATGATGCGATCATAGCGCAAGGCATCGGGGTTGCAGTCCTTGCGGCTGCCGCAGCCCATCGCCAGCAACAGATCGGCGATTTCGCTATTGGCGCGGATCTTGTCGAGGCTGGCGCTGGCGACGTTCAAAATCTTGCCCCGGATCGGCAGGATCGCCTGATGCTTGCGGTCGCGCGCCTGTTTCGCGCTGCCGCCCGCCGAATCGCCCTCGACGATGAACAGTTCGGTCTCGCCATCACCTTCGCCGCTGCAATCGGTCAGCTTGCCGGGCAGGCGCAGCTTGCGCGCGTTAGTGGCGGTCTTGCGTTTCACCTCGCGCTCGGCCTTGCGGCGCAGGCGTTCGTCCATCCGCTCCATCACATGGCCCAGCAACGCCTTGCCGCGATCCATATTGTCGGTGAGGAAATGGTCGAAATGATCGCGCACCGCGTTTTCCACCATGCGCGCGGCTTCGGGGCTGGTCAGCCGGTCCTTGGTCTGGCTCTGGAATTGCGGATCGCGGATGAAGACCGAGAGCATCGCCTCGCAACAGGTGACGATGTCCTCGGGCGCAATATCCTTGGCCTTCTTGTTGCCCACCAGTTCGCCAAACGCCCGAATGCCCTTGGTCAGCGCCGCGCGCAGGCCCTGTTCATGCGTGCCGCCATCGGGCGTGGGGATGGTGTTGCAATACCAGCTATAGGCGCCCTCGCTCCACAGCGGCCAAGCGATCGCCCATTCCACCCGGCCATTCTGATCGCCGGGGAAATCTTGCGACCCGGCAAAAGCCTGCGTGGTCACGCATTCGCGCGTGGCGATCTGTTCGGCCAGATGATCGGCCAGACCGCCGGGGAACTGGAATGTCGCCTCGGCGGGCACATCCTCGCTAGCCAGCGAAGCCGCGCATTTCCAGCGGATTTCCACACCGGCAAACAGATAAGCCTTCGACCGCGCCAACTTGAACAGTCGCGCCGGCTTGAACCGCGCATCGGCGCCAAAAATCTCCGGGTCGGGCGTGAATTGCACCGATGTGCCGCGCCGGTTGGGCGCCGCGCCGATTTTCTGGATCGGACCCAGCGTTGCCCCGCGCGAAAATTCCTGCGCATACAGTTCTTTATTCCGCGCAACTTCCACACGGGTTAAAGTTGACAGCGCATTGACCACGCTGATGCCCACACCATGCAGGCCCCCGCTGGTGGCATAGGCCTTGCCGGAAAACTTGCCGCCCGAATGCAGCGTCGAGAGGATCACCTCCAGCGCCGATTTGCCCGGAAACTTGGGATGCTCATCCACCGGAATGCCGCGCCCATTGTCGGTGATGGTGAGCTTGTTGCCCTCCTCAAGGCAAACCTCGATGCGATTGGCATGCCCCGCCACCGCTTCGTCCATCGCGTTATCAAGCACTTCGGCGGCCAAATGGTGCAGCGCGCGCTCATCGGTGCCGCCGATATACATGCCGGGGCGGCGGCGCACAGGCTCCAAGCCTTCCAGCACCTCGATGGCGCTGCCGTCATAGACTTCGCCCGTGGGGCCGCGCGGGGTTTCAAACAGATCATCGGACATGGATCAGACCCTAGACTGGCAAGACTCCCCCGCGCAAGACGCTTGGGCGCATTCCCCCGCTTTTAAAATCCATCCTCAAAGCGGATCGGCGCCGGGCTAACCATCCGCACCGCACCGCCACGAACCTCGCGCACTTCCAGAGAATGCTCCGCCACTTCGCTGGAATTAAATCGAAAAATACCATCAAGCCCCAGAAATCCATCGCGATCATACAGCCGCGCGGTGGGGAAAGGCGTGCCCGGCACCCAATCGCGCGCCACGCGCAGGGCGAGCAGAACACTGTCATAGCCCAGCGTGGCCAGCCGATAGGGCGAGGCGCCAAAGCGCTGCTTATAGCTTTCGCTAAACCGCCCAAAGCGTTGATCCGAAAGCGCGGCATACCATGCGCCGCTCAAAGCGGGCGTCTTGGCCACCACCGCCTCGTGATCCCACAATTCGGTGCCCAAAATCCGCAAACGTGGCGCCCCCGCGCGCAGCAAAGGCGCCGCCGCCGCGCCCGCCGCCGCCGTATCGCCAATCAACACGGCATCATAAGGCCCCTTGGCCTTCAACCGCCGCACCGCGCCCGCCAGAGAGCCCTTGGACCGGTCATAACTTTCCATGCCCACCAGCACCCCGCCGCTGGCCTTCACCGCCGCGATGGCGGCCTTGGCCACCCGCTCGCCATAGCTGCCCAGCGGGATTAGCGCGGCAAAGCGCACCACCCCCTGCGCACGGGCATAGCGCAACACCCGCGTAACCGATTGCGCCGGGGTCACCCCCATCACAAACACATCGCCGCCGCCCATCGCCGCATCATTGGTGAAGGCGATCACCGGCACATGCGCGGCCCGCGCCGTCTGCGCCACAGCCAGCGCATCCTCGCCCTGCAAGGGGCCAAGGATCAGCCGGTTGCCATCGGCCACCGCCCGCGCCGCCGCCGCCGGGGCGCCCAGCGATGTGTCATAAGTCGTGATCCGCAGCCGCGTGGCATTGGTATCGAGCAAGGCCATCGTGGTGGCATTGGCCACAGCTTCCCCCACCGCGCCGCTCGCCCCCTGCAAAGGCACCAGCAGCGCCACGCGATGGCGATCGATGTCGGCGGGCAGGGCGGTGGCGACCGGCGCAGGGGCCGGGCGTGTGGTATCGGGCGTCTTGGGTATTACCGCGCAAGCCGCCAGAACCACGCTCGCCCCCAGCGCAAGGCCCAGACGCAGAAACCGGCCAAAGTCGATCATCTCTTGGTCTTCCATTCCCGATAGTCCATGAAGCAGGCATGACACCCGACGAACAGACCCAAAGCCTATCCCCCGGCCTCTACATTGTTGCCACGCCAATTGGCCATCTTGGTGACATCACCCTGCGCGCCATAGAAACGCTCAAAGGCGTGGCGGCGGTGGCCTGCGAAGACACGCGCATCACCGGGCGGCTAATGCAGCATCTGGGTCTGAAACAGCGCCTGATCCGCTATGATGACCATGCCGACGAGCGCGCCCGCGAAGGCTTGCTGGCGCTGATGGCCGATCAGGCTGTGGCGCTGGTCAGCGATGCGGGCACGCCTTTGGTGTCCGACCCCGGATACCGCCTTGTGCGCGAGTGCCGCGAGCGGGGGATTGCTGTTACCAGCCTGCCCGGCCCTTGCGCGGCGATCATGGGCATTACGCTTTCGGGCCTGCCTTCCGACAAATTCCTGTTCGCCGGTTTCCTGCCCGCCAAGGAAAAGGCGCGCGAACATGCGCTGGCCGAGCTGGCCGGGGTGCCCGCCACGCTGATCTTTTATGAAACCGCGCCGCGCCTGCTCGACAGCCTCGCCGCGATCGACGCCGTGCTGCCGGGCCGCGAGGTGGCCGTGGGGCGAGAGCTGACCAAATTCTATGAGGAATGCCGCAGCGGCACCCCCGAAAATCTCTCCACCCATTACGAAAAACATCCGCCCCGTGGCGAAATCGTGCTGATGATCGGCCCCCCGGTGGCGCAGGCGGCCAGTATGGAGGATGCCGAAAAGCTGCTGCGCGCCGAATTGCGCAACGCCAAGCCTAGCCAGGCCGCCGCTGCCGTGGCCAAGCTGACCGGGCTGGACCGCAAGGCGCTCTATGCTTTGGCCCTGACTCTGAAATGAACTGGCGCCGCGAAGCCGACCGCATCGCCGCCGAGGCGCGCGGGCGGCGCGGCGAGGCGCTGGCTTGCGACTGGCTGCGCGCCCAAGGCTTCGACATCCTCGCCCAGCGCATCAAGACCCCGCGCGGAG
>Ga0302262_10001154_pt1 | contig 11207 bp, 10 predicted proteins | sample II_Fen_E3_4_FD_194557 | JGI IMG/M metagenome (GOLD analysis project Ga0302262, IMG submission 194557) | Peat permafrost microbial communities from Stordalen Mire near Abisko, Sweden - II_Fen_E3_4 | ecosystem: Environmental > Terrestrial > Soil > Wetlands > Permafrost | place: Sweden: Abisko...
GGCTGTCCGTGCCCTGCTCGCCGTACAGGCTCAGGACAAGAGCGCGTGGCGATTGGCCCTCCGCGCCCGTGTCGAAGGCATCACCGCCGGAGATGTGAACGCCGCACTCTCGGAACGGCGCTCGCTCCTGGTGGCCTGGCTCAACCGGGGGACGCTGCACCTCGTCTGCAGCGAGGACTACCCGTGGCTGCTCGCCCTGACCGCCCCGACTCAGGTGGCCGTGGTCCGTCGTCGCCTCGCCCAGGAAGGTCTCTCGACGGACGACGTCGAGCGCGGCGTCGCGTGCATCGAGCGATCGCTCGTCGATGAAGGCCCGCTTCTCCGCGGCGAGCTTCGCGACAGGTTGACCCGGCTGGGTATCCGAACCCAGGGTCAGGCGACCGTCCACTTGCTATTCACCGCGGTGATCCGTGGCGTTGCCGTGCTCGGACCGGTCCGAGGAGGGGAGCAGGCGTTTGCGCTTGCACGTGAGTGGCTCCGCGCCGACGCGCGGCCACTGTCTTCCGAGGAACGCGAGCGGGCGCTGGCCGAGCTGGCCCGTCGCTATGTGAACGGCCACGGCCCGGCCACCGAGCGAGACCTGGCCAAATGGGCCGGCCTACCGTTGCGCGACGCACGGGCCGGACTGCGCACGATCGGCCCGGAGCTGGTCGAGTACGAAGGTGGGCTGGTCGATCTGGCGGCGCGCCGGCCCGACTCGGCGGGATCGAAGGCCCGGCCGATCGATCTGCCGTTGCCGCCAAGGCTGCTTCCCGGGTTCGACCCATGCCTGCTCGGCTGGCGCGAGCGGGAGCCGTTCGTCCGCCTTGTCGACGTGCCGCGGGTGATTCCCTATGGCGGCGGCGTCTTCCGGCCGGTCGCGACCGTCGACGGCGTCGCGGCCGCAACCTGGGGCATCAGGCGGCAGGGCGATCGGCTGGCCGTCCGCATGGATCCGTTCCGGCCCATCGATCCCGAGGCCGAGGCGGCGCTCCGTGTCGAGGCTGAGGACGTCGCCCGCTTCGAAGGCCGGAAGCTGGCCGGATAGACCGCCGACTTACCCCCCGAGGATCGGATCGCGTGACAACGGCCCGACGGAGCGCGCCAGTTCGGCTGCCAACTCCATCGTTCAGCCGGCATGACGGCTGATATCCTCCGGCGATGGAGCGTTTCGTTGAGGTCCCGGGTGGGCGGATCTTCGCCAAGAGCGACGGTGAAGGTCCGCCGATCGTGCTTCTTCACGCCGCCATTGCCGATCATCGGGCCTGGGATCCGATGGTCCCGGGGATGGTCGCGGCGGGATTTGCCGTGGTCCGTTACGACTACCGCGGCTTCGGCCGCTCCACGACCGAAGACGTGGCCTTCAGCAACCGGACGGATCTCCTGGCCGTGCTCGATGCGTTCAAGATCGAACGGGCCGCGCTCGTCGGCAACAGCCGCGGCGGGCAGATCGCGATCGACACCGCGATCGAGTTCCCCGAGCGAGTGGTCGCGGTCGTCGGGGTAGGGGCCGGATTGGGCGGCTTCGAAGGCAACCCGACGCCGGAGGAACTGGCCATTTTCGAAGAAGGGGAGCGGCTCGAATCGGCGGCCCAGCCCGATGCCGAGGCGATCGTCGACCTGGACGTCCGGGTTTGGGTCGACGGCCCGGGACAGCCGTTCGATCGCGTCGATCCGGCAATCCGCGAAGCCGTCCGAGTGATGGATCGGCAGCTGTACCGGCCCGGGCGAATCCCCGGCCGGCCGATCGTGCTCGACCCGCGGGCCAACGACCGTCTCGGCGAGCTGCGCTGCCCCGTCCTGGCTGTCGCCGGGGCGCTGGACGTCTCCGATGTGGCGCAGGCGGCGCGCCGCCTCGAGGCCGCCGCTCCGAGGGCGCGGGCCGTGATCTGGCCCAACGTGGCGCACATGATCGGGATGGAGGCGCCGGATCGCCTCAACGCCCTGGTCGTCGACTTCCTGGCATCTCTCCGCCCCTGGGAGTGACGGCTCGTTGCGACCGGCCTCGCGGGCCTGCCGCGGGGCGTCGCTTGCGCTACTCGCGAATGGCGGCCATGATGGTCTCCTGACCGACCCCCCGTGCCGATGCCTCGGTTCGCGAGACTGCGTCTGGCCGGCAGGCGGAAGGTCACTTTGCTCGTACCGCTCACCGGTCTTCATCCTGGGCTGCCCCATGGGCGGCCGGACTCGGCCGCCCGCGTCGAGCGGAGGGCGCTGGCCATCTGGCCCAGGCTCGACCATCGAGCCCTCCATCGCTGCGGCGGCAATGTCCCCCGCATCGCCGCCCACATTGCCCACCGGACGAAGATGACGCCCAAGGCGATCGAGACGCTCATCGACGACAAGTAGGCGATCGAGGGTCAGCTCACGAGGGCCGCAGCCGGTTGAGGTCGCGGGCGATGCCGTCGGCCCAGGCGTCGATCCGGTCCCAGTCGCGGTAGTCGCCCTCGGGCATGAACTTCCTGGTGACAAATCGCTCGATCGCGCTGAGGTTGCTCTCGTCGATGGAACTGCGGTCCAGCGCGCCGGCGAAGACGCGATGGTCCCTGGCGCCTACGGCCGCCCGAAGTCCGGCGACTTCTTTGGGCTCAACGGGATCGTGTCCGCTCGCCCAACGGCCGACGGGTCCGCTGCTGAAGAGCCAGACCGGGCGCTTGGAGAGGGCCGCGCGATTTCTCCGAACCAGCGCCGCAGCCTCCTTCATCCAGTGCTGTCCATAGATGCCGCTGCCGATCACGAACGCGTCGCAGGCCGGTAGCTCGGCGACCTGCTCCGCTGCCTGGAGCGCGGGATCAAGGCCGGACGCCTCGAGCCGGGCGGCGATCCGTTCGGCGATTCCGCGGGTTGCCCCGAGGCGGCTTCCGTAGACCACGAGAACCTTCATAGCGACCACCTCTCCCCCTGAGTCGCGGCCGCTGCTGCGGAGCGTCCGTCGCGGATCCTGCCGTCTCGCATGTGGACGATACGATCGCACGCCTGGCCCACCTCAGGGTCGTGAGTGACGAGGACGAACGTCTGGCCGTGCTCGCGGTTGAGGCGGCGCAGCAGTCCCAGAACCTCCTCGGATCGAGCCGAATCGAGGTTGCCGGTGGGCTCGTCCGCAAGCACGAGGGAAGGTCTGTTCACGAGGGCTCGGGCGATGGCGACGCGCTGCTGCTCGCCGCCCGAAAGCTCGGCCGGTCGGTGGCCGGCGCGCTCGGACAGGCCGACCAGGCCAAGCGCCTCGAGTGCCGCCTGCCTGGCATTGCGCCCGCCCACGCCCGCGTAGTCACAGGCGAGCATCACGTTCTCGAGGGCGGTGAGAGTCGGGACCAGGTTGAAGTCCTGGAACACGAAGCCCATCTCGCGGGCCCGGATCCGTGTTCTTTCACCCTCGCCCAGGGCGACCATGTCGCGCCCGTTGAAGCTCAGCTCGGGGCGCGGGCCGTGGTTCGAGTCGGGAGCGTGGAGCAGGCCCAGGATGTGCATCAGCGTGCTCTTGCCCGAACCCGACGGGCCCATGATTGCGACGATCTCGCCCGGCTCGATGCTGACGTCCACGCCGCACAGCGCTTGCAGGGTGTTGCGGCGGCTCAGGCGGTATGTCTTGCGGAGGTTGCGGCCTTCGAGTAATGCCATGGTTCGTTCTCCTGCCTTGTTGGCGGATGTGGTGGCGGATGTAGTGGCGGTCATTCGTATCGCAGCGCGGCCACGGGATCGAGGCGCGCGGCGTGAAGGGCGGGCACGAACCCGGCGAGGGCGCCGAGCACGGTCGAGAAGGCGAGAGCCGTGAAGGCGGTGCCGGCCGTCAACTCGAACAGGATGGTTCCCGACGAGCGGCCGGCGTCGTTGGCGAGGGTCACGATCAGCGCCCCGAGGAACAGTCCGATCGTGCCGCCGATGCACCCGATCAGCGCCGACTCGGCCACGACCTCGCGAACGATCCGAGCGCGGCTGGCGCCGATGGCGCGCTTGATGCCGATCTCACGGGTCCGTTCCGCGATTGCCATGGCCATCGTGTTGACTACCGACAATCCGCCAACGACAACGCTGATGAGACCGATGCCGACCAGAACGGCGTTGAGCATCGCCGCGTACGAGCCGGCCAGGCGGGTGAAGTCACTCGGAGTCATGGTGCCGAGCTCTGGGTCGGCCGCCTTGATCTCGGCGGCGATCGCCTCGGAGGTGGTGCCCGGTCTGGGGTAGACGGTGAATGACGTCACGACCTTCGACGCGGTCAGATTCGCCGTGACGAGCGACGGCAGCGTCGACAGGTAAAGCCGCTGCGCGGCGGCGAGCGGGACCATCGCCGAGTTGTCGGGCTGAGTCAGCGTCGGCTCGAGGACGCCGACCACGAGGAAGTCCTCGCCGCGAAGCGCGATGGTGTCGCCGGCTCGCTTGCCGTACTGGCGTGCGAGATCGCAACCCAGAACGGTCACGTTCGAGCCTTCGTCCGCTGCGGCGAGAAGTCGTCCCGTCGCCGCGCGCAAGACCATGGCCATCCGCCCTTTGTCCGAGCCGGCCACCTCGCCGGTGATCATCGGCGGCAGACCCATCGACATACCTGCCGTGTCGTCCGAGATGTTCATGCCCACGCCGGGAACGACGACGTCCACGCCGTCGAGAGACGCGATCCGGCCGGCGACCGAGACGTCGACCGGGTTGCTCTTCGGCATCGAGCCGCCGCCTCCCCAGACGGTGACTGCGCCGCTGTCGTAGAAGGCGCTGCCCTTGTCCACCATGTCGTTGATCCGGTTCGCCATCGATCCAAAGACGACGAGGGCCCAGATCCCAATCGTGATGCCCAGGATCGTGAGGCCGGTTCGAAGCCTGCGGCGGGCGAGGTTCCTCAACATTCGCATCGATCGTTTCCTCTATGGCGATTTCGTTGGCGTTACGATCGATCGCGAGGGCGGCGGAGCCATCGGGGCAGGCCCCGGATTCCGTTGGGTTCCAATCAGGGTTAGCCCTGTGGCGGCGTCTCGACACCGATGCGAGGATTGCGCGATGAGCACCGTCCTGATCGTCGACGACCACGCTTCGTTTCGGCTGCAGGCGCGAGCCTTGCTCGAGGCCCAGGGCCACGTGGTGATGGGCGAAGCTGTCGATGGATTCTCGGCGATCGAGCTGGCCCGCTCGCTCCGACCCGAGATCGTGCTGCTCGACATCGGCCTGCCGGACCTCGACGGCTTCGAGGTGGCGAGGCAGCTGGCGACCGCCGAAGGGAGCCCGATTGTCGTCCTGACCTCGAGCCGCGAGGCGGCGACATACGGGTCGCGCCTCGCCTCCAGCACGATCGCCGGCTTCATAGCCAAGGAAGAACTGAGCGGGCCTGCGCTCGCCACGCTGGTCGCTCGCGGGCCGCAGTCGCCGGGACCCCGGCCGTGAAGATCGATCGCCGCCGGGCTTTCATCGCGACGGTCCTGCTGGCGACCGCGGCGTCTTCGGCGATCCCGATCTTCGTGGACGGGTGGTGGCTCGACCTGGGGATGCCCGGTCGGTTCGCCCTGGCCGCCGCCTGCTGGGTCTCCGTTCTTGTCGGGCTGATCGCGCGCGACCGGCGACCTGGAAATCCTATCGGAATGTGGCTCACGATCTCGGGGCTGTGCGCTCCGTTGGCGTACTTGACCGGCGCCGAATCACCTCTGTTGATCGTCATCTCGGCGCTCGTGTTCTGTGTCGCCGCAGGGACGGGAGCGGCGGTCTCGATCTCGTTCCCGACCGGCCGGCTGGACGGCAAGGCTCCGACGGCGATCGCCGCCGTGGTGGTGACCTGCCTCGTCTATCGGACCAGGCAGGTCCTCTTCTTCGATCCGGTCAAGTCGGTTCCGGGGTGGACGCATCCGAACCCGCTCTTCGTCGCGCCCGACCCGACGTACCTGAACGTCTTCGACTTCGTCTATGGCGTCTTCGGGGTCGCCTTCCTGGCGGTGTTCGGGTTCTGGCTGGCGCGGCGGTGGCGGCGCCTCAGTGGGCCTGCGCGGTTGTCGATCGCGCCGGTGCTGGCGGGCGCGCTCGTCTTCGTGGCCACGTCGCTGGTCCAGGTCGGCGCCGGTATAGCCGGCGTGCATGGCTCGGCGCTCGATGCAGTCCTGTTCGGCCACACCCTGAGCTTCTGCGCCGTCCCGCTCGGCTTCCTGGCCGGGCTCCTGCGCGTCAAGATCGCCCGCTCGGCGATCGCGGACCTGGTCGTGGAGTTGGGCGAGACGCCGGAACCGGCCCAACTTCGCCGGGCGCTGGCGACGGCGCTGGGCGATCCGTCTCTGGCGGTCGTGCTGTGGTCGGCGGAGGAAGCTTCGTTCGTGGACGCCGGAGGGGCGCGGGTGACCTCCCTCGACGATGCGGCCGGCGCCAGGGCCGTCACTTTGCTCGAGCGCGACGGAAAGCCGCTGGCCGCCATCCTCCACGACCCGGCGCTGCTCGACGACCCGGGGCTCGTGGCCTCGGTCGCGACCGCGGTCCGCCTTACGGTCGAGAACGACCGACTCCAGGCCGCCGTTCGTGCGCAACTGGCCGAGGTTCGCGCTTCGCGAACGCGAATTGTCGAAGCGACCGACGCGGAGCGGCGCCGGGTGGAGCGCGATATCCACGACGGCGCCCAGCAGCGCCTCGTGGCCCTGTCACTGGCCATCGGCAGGGCCCGTGGGCAGCTGGCGCCAACGGCCGATCCGGAGCTGGAGGCCACCCTCGCCCAGGCCTCGGTCGAAGTGCGCGCGGCCCTGACCGAGTTGCGCGAGCTTGCCCGCGGCATCCACCCCGCGATCCTGAGCGAGGCCGGGCTGGAGCCTGCCATCCGCTCGCTCGTCGATAGGGCTGCAGTGCCGACCGAGCTGAAGGCCGAGGTCCCGCACCGCCTGCCGGCGCCGGTTGAGGCGACCGCCTACTTCGTCGTCTCCGAAGCGCTCGCGAACGTCGGCAAGCATGCCCGGGCCGACTCCGCCTGCGTGACGGTGGCGGTTGAGGGGGACTCGCTCGTCGTAGAAATCAGCGATGACGGTTGCGGCGACGCCGATCCGGGACGCGGGACAGGATTGCGCGGCCTCCGCGACCGGGTCGAGGCAGTCGGTGGAACGCTGGAGACGATCAGCCCGGCCGGCAGCGGCACCACGATCCGGGCGAGTCTGCCCGTGACGGGCGGGACGGCTAAATGACCGACGGGCGACCAATCCGCGTGGTGCTGGCCGACGATTCGGTTCTCCTGCGCGAGGGCGTTGCTCGCCTTCTGACCGAGACCGGCTTCGAGGTGGTGGGCCAGTGCGGCACGGGAGACGAGCTCCTCACCCTCGTCCGCGACGAGCGGCCGGACGTGGCGGTCGTCGACATCAGGATGCCTCCCACACAGACGCACGAGGGTCTCGTGGCCGCCGGCGCGATCCGGTCGGAGTACGACGGCAGGGTCGGAGTCCTGGTGCTGTCGCAATATGTCGAGACCGAGTTCGCGCTGCGTCTCGTAACCGACGGCGAAGGCGGGGTCGGCTACCTGCTGAAGGATCGCGTCGCCGACGTCGGCGAGTTCGCCGATTCGGTCCGGCGCGTGGCGCGGGGCGGCTCCGTCATCGACCCCGAGGTCGTCGCCTTGCTCGTCAACCGGCGGCGCGCCCGTGGCCCTCTCGACGAGCTGACCGAGCGCGAGCGCGAAGTCCTCGCCCTCATGGCCGAGGGCCGCTCCAACCAGGCCATCTCCGACCGCCTATTCGTCACGCCCAAGACGGTCGAGGCCCACATCGCCAGCATCTTCTCAAAGCTGGAGTTGCTGCCCGCCCCAGACGACCACCGCCGCGTCCTGGCCGTTCTGGCCTATCTGCGCAAGTAGCCGCCCCGGTTGACCCTCTCGGTCCGATCGCGGCCGCGATCGAGCCCAGGGGCTCCCCGAAAGGGCTGGTCCCTTCGGCCCTATCGGCTCGGCATCGGGGTAGGTAACGTGAGGTTTGGTCCCGTCTGGTCGGGTCCGCCATGACCGCGTATGCACCACCTAGGCCGGGAGCGGGCCTCGGTGTTCCCTCGAGCGGCGGAGCGGGACGGGGCAAGAGGTGAGCCATGCGCATTGTTCGGTTGCTCGTGCCTGCCCTGGTGGCAGTCGTCGCGGTGGGAGGATCCGCAACAGCCCCCGGTCCGGCGGCGGCCTCATCGTCCGCGTCGTGGACGCAGTTCCACTACGGAGCGACCCGCTCGGGCTACAACCCACTTGAGACGACGCTCAACACCCGCAACGTCGGCCGGCTGACCACGCGCTGGCAGCGCTCTCTGGGCGAGCAGGTCTACGGCACGCCGCTCGTGGCGGGCGATCGGGTCTTCGTGCTCGGCTATTCCGGCAACCTGTACGCGCTCCGTCTGAGCGACGGCCGGAAGATCTGGACGGCCGCGGTTGGGTCGGAGCTCGACTCCACCCCGGCGATCTGGAACAACCTCGTGGTGGTGCCCGGGGTCGACACGTCCGGCGGGTTCATGGCCGCGTACGACGTCGCTTCCGGAGTGCGACGCTGGCGCACTCGCCTGGGCGGCAACCCCTACGGGTTCATGACCGCGCCGGCGGTGTTCGGCGGCAACCTGTATCTCTCCGCGGGCACGACCGTCTATTCGTTGTCGGCATCGACCGGACGACTCCGCTGGAAGACCAGCGTCAGCACGTCGGAAGACGGCGTCGTCGATGGACCGGTGGCCGTCTCGGGCGGCGGCGAGTTCGTCGTGGCGGCCGGCAACGACGGCCACGTCTACTCTCTCGATGCCGCGACGGGCGCGGTCCGATGGGACGTAAAGGCAGGCGGTGGAATCCACCGCGGCGGGCCGGCGATCTACACCGGCATCGTCTATGTGCCGGAAGGGCGAACCGACGGATCCGAGGGCGGCGGCTTCGATATCTGCGCCCTGCAAGTGTCCGACGGTCGGCTCCTGTGGCGAAGCTACGCCGGCGACGACGTTCACGTAACCCCGGCCGCCGGAAAGGGGCTGGTCGTCATCGGCTCGATCGACGAGGGCCTGCGCGCGCTCGACTCGCGAACCGGCGCCCTGCGCTGGACCGCGCCGTATGAAGGCGAGGTCTGGGGCGCGCCGGTGCTGGCCAACGGCGTCATCTACGTCGGGACAGACCAGCAACTCGTGGCCCACAGCGCGGCGACCGGCGCGTTGCTCTTCTCCACCGTGATCGGGACCGACGCCGCCAACATGTCGTCGCCGGCCGTTGTGAACGGGCGTGTCTATACCGGCTCCGGCGAGGGCGTCGTCCGGGTTCTGAGCCTGCCCTAGGGGCACACGCGATGCCGGGTCGCCGGCTCGGGTACGATCTGAGGACCCGGTCCGGGTCCCGCGCCGCCGATCGTCGGTCGTCGCCCGCCGGCCAGTCGGTGAGGCTTCATGGCGACTCAGATCACGGCTGTCGCGTTCGACATAGGCGGCGTCCTGGTCGATTGGAACTCGCGCCACCTCTACCGCAAACTCTTCGGCGCCGACGAGGCGGCCATGGAGCGGTTCCTGGCCGAGGTCTGCAATAACGAGTGGAATGCCCGCCTCGACGCCGGCCTCCCGTTCGCCGAGGGCGTTGCGGAGGCCATCGCCGCTCACCCGGATCAGGCCGAGCTGATCAGGGCATACCAGGAGCGCTGGTTCGAGATGCTGGGCGGCGCTTTCGATCGGACAGTGGTGATTCTCCGTGAGCTGCGGCGCGCCGGGGTCCGAACTTACGCCCTGAGCAACTGGTCGCACGAGACATTTCCGGGGACGCGCGAGCGGTATCCCTTCCTCGACGAGATGGACGGCGTCCTGATCTCGGGCGACGTCAAACTCGGCAAGCCCGACCCGGCCATCTTCCGCGAGTTCATCTCGCGCTTCGGTCTGACGGCCGAGACGACCGTCTACATCGACGATCTTCCGGCGAACGTTGCCGTGGCAGCCTCGCTGGGCATGATCGCGCTCCGCTTCGTGGACGCTGCCCAGCTGCGCGTGGATCTGCGGCGTCTCGGCCTGCCCCTCGCGTCGGAAGCGCCGGCTGCCGCCACCGCGTCGCAATAGGCCCGAAGTCGGACCGATAGGGTCGCCCGGGCCTGTTTCGAGGCGCGTGCGGTACGCTGACCTGCATGGATGAGTCAGGAGAACGACCTCACGACGGGGTTCTCGGCGTCCGGTTCGAGCCGGACGCGGAGATGGCGCTCGAGATGGCGAGCCTCGCCGGCCGCTATGTCGATCGGGGGCGCGCGCTCAGCGTTACGCTCGACTTCTCCGACGCGAGCATCGAAGCCGCCGACGGGCTCGGCCTCCGACTCTACGATCCGCTGCCGAAGCAGGCTTCGGGTCCGAAGCTCGAGGAACTGAGGAACGGCGTGGCGTCGGAGCTGGGCGCCTACTTTGGCGAGACCTTCATCCGGAACCACGGCGGCCAATGGGGTTGGGTGGCCGGGAGCGGCGCCCGAGTCTTCGGGCTGCGCACCGATGCCGAGATTTCGGCCTTTCCTCTGGTCAAGGCCAGGAGGCGTCTGCAGCGCGCCGAGAACGAGAGTCTCGCCGCTCTATACAGCTTCCTCTGCCAGTGGCCGGCGACCCAGAAGAAGCGGCGCTGGATCGGTGCCAGATTCTGGGGGCGGACGCCGCGAGAGGACGCCACGGAGGGAACGGCCGAGGGGCAGACCGAAGAGCCGGCCGAAGGGTCCGCCGCGCCGTCTCAGGAGCCGGGGCCCGATAGCGGTCGGCTGATCTCGGAATCTGTTTCCCGTGCTGCCGCCGTGGAAATTGGCCCGGTTAGCCCCAGGATCGGGAGCTATGCGGAAACGGTTCCGACTTCGGCCGTGTCGATCAGGCCCATCCGCCCGGCGAGGTAGGTGGCGTCCGAGCCGACGCCGACCAGCGCCGCGGAAACGAACGTGTGCTGCCACGGCAGTCCCAGGAAATAGAGCCCGGGGACTTCGGAGACGCCGCGGTCCTGACTAGGGACGCCGAACTCATCGAGGATCGGCATGTCCAGCCAGCCGAAATCGAGCCGATATCCGGACGCCCAGATGACGCTCGAGATGCCTGCTTCCGACAGGTCGAGATCGAGCTCTTCCGGCGGCTCGAAATCGAAAGGCTTGCGGTCATCCGGGGGCGCGTCGACGCCGGCCCGTTCGATGAACAGGTCGATCAGCGACCGGAAACGCTCGTCGAAGAACCTGTCGGCTCGGGCGAGGCTGTCCGCGAGATCCGGCCGCACGCGGAGCCGGTCGCCGTCGATGCCGTCCAGGTGGCCGAGAAGGTTGATGCCGTCGGCCGCCATCCGGCGCAGG
>Ga0302262_10001155_pt1 | contig 11205 bp, 10 predicted proteins | sample II_Fen_E3_4_FD_194557 | JGI IMG/M metagenome (GOLD analysis project Ga0302262, IMG submission 194557) | Peat permafrost microbial communities from Stordalen Mire near Abisko, Sweden - II_Fen_E3_4 | ecosystem: Environmental > Terrestrial > Soil > Wetlands > Permafrost | place: Sweden: Abisko...
GCCACCAGGATCAGGTCCTGCACGCGCATGATCTTCGACACGGCGGCGGCCATTTCCGGGGTCAGGCCGGGGGCGAGGGCGCGCAGGCTGTGTTCGTCGGCGCTATCACCGAGCAGCCAGTCACGAAAACCGCCCACGGTCAGGTGGCTGACGGGGGCAAAGGCCAGGGCGTCATGGCTGTTGATGATCAGGCGCGAGACTTCATCGCTTTCGTAGGGGATCAGGGCTTCCTGGAGAAAATGCTTGAGCGGGATATTGGCCAGGGTCATTTGCGCGGCGACCCGTTCGCCGTCATTACTGGCCGCCACGCCCGCGAGAAAGTCGCCTGAACGCGCCGGGCTGGCCTTGGCCATGACTTCCTTGAGGCTGTCGAAGCGGTAAGTCTGCGCGCCGACCGAATGGGAAAAGCTTGCCATACGGATTCTCCATGACGTCCCGCTGCCGAAGTGGGGATTGGTCTCTCGGCAACATTAAGCAATTAATACTCCATCGTGGCCGCTGCCGCCAATTTCCGGGGAGAGTGCTCGCGGGTTGCTTGATAGGGTGCTCTGTATTGGGGCAGTGGTTTATCTGGTCGGGCGCTTTCCCGGCTAAAGCCGGTCCCACAGAGAACTCAATACCCTGTGGGACCGGCTTTAGCCGGGAAGAGGGAGCAGGCGACACAGCACAAACAACAATGGCCCCCGAAGGAGCCATTGGTTTCAACCTGCAGCGCTTATCAGAAGAAGCCCAGTGGATTGATGTCGTAGCTCACCAGCAGGTTTTTGGTCTGTTGGTAATGTTCCAGCGCGATCTTATGGGTTTCGCGACCGACGCCGGACTTCTTGTAGCCACCGAACGCGGCATGAGCCGGGTACAGGTGGTAGCAGTTGGTCCACACGCGACCGGCCTTGATGGCGCGGCCGACGCGGTAGGCGCGGTTGATATCGCGGGTCCACAAGCCGGCACCCAGGCCGAACTCGGTGTCGTTGGCGATGGCCAGGGCTTCGGCTTCGTCCTTGAAGGTGGTGACGCTGACCACCGGGCCAAAGATTTCTTCCTGGAATACGCGCATCTTGTTGTTGCCTTTGAGCAGTGTCGGCTGGATGTAGTAGCCGGTCGCCAGGTCACCCTCCAGTTTTTCCACTTTGCCGCCGGTCAACAGCTCGGCGCCTTCGCCCTGGGCGATTTCCAGGTACGAGAGGATTTTGTCGAACTGCTGCTGCGAAGCCTGGGCACCGACCATGGTTTCGGTATCCAGCGGGTCGCCGCGTTTGATTTTCAGGACCTTCTTCATCACCACTTCCATGAACTGCGGGTAGATGGATTCCTGAACCAATGCACGGGACGGGCAGGTGCAGACTTCGCCCTGGTTGAAGAAGGCCAGCACCACACCTTCAGCGGCTTTCTCGATGAACTCCGGTTCGGCGCTCATGATGTCTTCGAAGAAGATGTTCGGCGATTTGCCGCCCAGTTCCACGGTGGACGGGATGATGTTGTCCGCCGCCAGTTTCATGATGTGCGAGCCGACCGGCGTCGAGCCGGTGAAGGCAATCTTGGCGATGCGCTTGCTGCTGGCCAGGGCTTCACCCGCTTCGCGGCCAAAGCCTTGCACGACGTTGAGTACGCCGGGTGGCAGCAGGTCGCCGATCAGTTCCATCAGCACGCTGATGCCCAGCGGCGTTTGCTCGGCGGGCTTGAGCACGATGCAGTTACCGGCTGCCAGGGCCGGGGCGAGTTTCCACGCGGCCATCAGCAGCGGGAAGTTCCACGGGATGATCTGGCCGACCACGCCCAGTGGCTCGTGGATGTGATAGGCCACGGTGTTGCCGTCGATTTCTGCGGCGCTGCCTTCCTGGGCACGCAATACCCCGGCGAAGTAGCGGAAGTGATCAGCGGCCAGCGGAATATCGGCGTTGAGGGTTTCGCGTACGGCCTTGCCGTTGTCCCAGGTTTCGGTGATGGCCAAAACTTCCAGGTTGGCTTCGATACGGTCGGCGATTTTCAGCAGCACCAGGGAGCGTGCCTGCACGGAGGTCTGGCCCCAGGCTTCGGCAGCAGCGTGGGCGGCGTCGAGGGCTTTTTCAACGTCTTCGGCAGTGGAACGAGGGAATTGCGCAATCAATTGGCCGTTGACCGGGGACGTATTGTCGAAGTACTGGCCTTTGACAGGCGCTACGAATTCGCCGCCGATGTAGTTGCCGTACTTGGCTTTGAAGGTGACAAGGGAGCCTTCGGTACCGGGGTGGGCATAACGCATGTTGATATCTCCTGGTTCTTGTTTTTAGGGGATGGCTGAGGGAGTCAGCTGGGGTGTCGCGGTACGACTACGCGCAATTTGCGCTTGTCAAAGCGTAGAGCAAAGGCCGGGCCATTGCTGCGAAACCGCCTGTTTTCGGGGCTTTCATCGGGCCTGCGGCGTTTTGGCGCAGGCTGTTGTCGCAACGCTGACACAGGGTGCCGTGACACTTTGTCCCGTTATTGACACAGTTCGTGACTCATCGGTCAGCACGCATTGCAATGCGCGGCGCCGTGGAGGATGCTGGGCGGCGACCCCTCGGGAGAATAATAAAAAGTGCACAGTAATCATTTGACTCGCCATGCCCAACAAGTCCTCACCGTGGCCCAGGGCAATGCCCATGTGGCCGGGCCCGGCAGCGATCCTTCGATTGCCCGCTCCTGGCTGCGTTGCCTGCAGGACTATCACCTGGACCCCGCCCACGCCAATGCGCCCACCGTGCTCGAACATGAGCGTGTGCTGGAGAGTCGCGGGCGGCTGCATCAGGTCTTGCAGATTGCCGGCACGGAGATGACCAGCCTGCATCAGCAGCTGTCGGGCGGCCATGCGGTGCTGCTGACCGATGCCCGTGGGGTAATCCTCAATTGTGTGACGGCGCCTGCCGAGCGCGGCATTTTCGAGCGCGCCGGTCTGTGGCTGGGGGCCGACTGGAGCGAAGCCTGCGAAGGCACCAACGGTATCGGCACCTGTCTGGTGGAGCGCCAGTCCCTCACGATTCATCGCGACGAACACTTTCGTGGGCGTCATACCGGGCTGACCTGTTCGGCGAGCCCGGTGTTCGACCCTCATGGCGATTTACTGGCTGTTCTCGACGTGTCCTCGGCACGGCCGGATGTTTCCCGGCAGAGCCAGTTTCACACCATGGCCCTGGTCAATCTGTCGGCGAAGGTGATCGAAAGCAGTTACTTCCTTAATCATTGCCATGACCAATGGCTGCTGCGCTTCCATGTGCAGGCCGAGTCCGTGGGGCTGTTCAGCGAAGGGCTGCTGGCGTTCGATGGCGAAGGGCGCATTAGTGCGCTGAATCAAAGCGCGATCAACCTGCTTGGGTTGGGCCGCAGCCGTCTGCTGGGGCAGCCGGTGGAGCGGTTCTTCGATTGTTCACTGGATCAATTGCTCTCGTGTGCGAGTGCCGAGGCGTTGGCCTGTTGGGCGCTGCGTACGCGCGATGGGCGTAGCTTTCATGCCTCGTTGCGGGCCCCGGCTGCGCTGGTCGCCGCCGTTGCGTCTTATGCGCCGCTGTTGGCCAGGCCCGCAGCAGCGCCGGTTCGCCCCGCCGTAGGTATCTGCCTGGATGACCCGGTCCTGCAAACGGCGTTTCGTCGGGCGCTGCGGGTGTTTGCGCGCGATGTCCCGCTGTTGATCAGTGGTGAAACCGGTTCCGGCAAGGAAGCCTTTGCCAAGGCCGTGCATCAGGCCAGCCTGCGCAGTGACAAACCCTTCGTGGCCCTGAACTGCGCGGCAATTCCGGAAAGCCTGATCGAAAGCGAGCTGTTCGGCTATCGCGGCGGCAGTTTCACCGGCGCGCGCAAGGAAGGCATGCGCGGCAAGCTGCAACAGGCCGATGGCGGCACGCTGTTTCTCGATGAAATCGGCGACATGCCCCTGGCTTTGCAGACCCGCTTGCTGCGAGTGCTGGAAGAACGCATGGTCGTGCCTATCGGCGGCGAGGCTCAGGCCGTGGATGTGCGGATCATCAGTGCGACCCACCGCAACTTGCTGGAGCGGGTGCGCGACGGCAGTTTTCGCGAGGACCTTTATTACCGTCTCAACGGGCTCGACGTCGCTTTGCCGTCGTTGCGCGAGCGCAGCGACAAATCCGCGTTGCTGGATTTTCTGCTGGCCCAGGAGGCGGGCGATCAGCCGGTCAGCCTCGATGCGGCGGCCCGGGAGGCGCTGTTGGGGTTCGATTGGCCGGGCAATGTGCGCCAGTTACGGACGGTGTTACGCACCTTGACCGCCTTGAGCGAGGACGGCTTTATTGGCCTGGACGATCTCCCGGCGAATATCCGCTTGGGCAAGCCGCCGCTAATGAATGTCGCGGTCAACGACAGTCCCCTTGAAGAAGCGGAACGCAGCGCCTTGCTGGCAGTGCTGGAAAGTCAGCGCTGGCACATGACCCATTGCGCGAAGGAGCTGGGGATCAGCCGCAACACCCTGTATCGCAAGTTGCGCAAGCACGGGATTGAGCGCTGAGCGGACGATCGGCAAGGCGATTTCTGCTAACCTGCGCCGATGTTTTCAGGGGTTGGTCATGCATATTCATATCCTCGGTATTTGCGGCACGTTCATGGGCTCGCTGGCGGTGCTGGCCAAAGAGTTGGGCCATAAAGTCACCGGCTCCGACGCCAACGTCTATCCCCCCATGAGTACTCAGTTGCAGGCTCAAGGTATTGAACTGACGCAGGGCTACGATCCCGCGCAGCTTGAGCCCGCGCCGGATCTGGTGGTGATCGGCAACGCGCTGTCCCGTGGCAACCCGGCCGTTGAGTACGTGCTGAACAAGGGCCTGCCCTACGTGTCCGGCCCACAATGGCTGGCTGATCACGTGTTGCAAGGTCGCTGGGTGCTGGCCGTTGCCGGGACCCACGGCAAGACCACCACCAGCAGCATGCTGGCCTGGGTGCTGGAGCATGCGGGCATGAGCCCCGGCTTCCTGATCGGCGGTGTGCCGCAGAATTTCGCCGTCTCGGCGCGTCTGGGCGAGACGCCGTTCTTCGTGGTTGAGGCCGACGAATACGACAGCGCCTTCTTCGACAAGCGTTCCAAGTTCGTCCATTACCGTCCACGGACGGCGATCCTGAACAATCTTGAATTCGATCACGCCGACATCTTCCCGGATCTGCAAGCGATCGAGCGGCAATTCCACCATTTGGTGCGAACCATTCCGAGTGAAGGCCTGGTCATTCATCCCACCACCGAACCGGCACTGCTGCGCGTGATTCAGATGGGCTGCTGGACGCCGGTACAAACCACCGGTCAGGGAGGGCAGTGGCAGGCGCGCTTGCTTAGTGAAGATGGCTCACGCTTTGAAGTCATTTTCGACGGCCTGCCTCAAGGTATCGTCGAGTGGGACATGACCGGCCAACACAATGTCGCCAATGCCCTGGCCACTTTGGCCGCCGCACGTCATGTCGGCGTGGTGCCGACGCAGGGTGTCGAGGCCCTTAGCGCCTTCAAGAGTGTCAAACGGCGGATGGAAAAAGTCGCCGAGGTGCACGGCATCACCATTTATGACGACTTCGCCCACCACCCGACCGCCATCGCCACGACCCTGGATGGCCTGCGCAAGAAAATCGGCGACGCGCCACTGATCGCGATCATTGAGCCGCGCTCCAACTCCATGAAGCTGGGCGCCCATCGCGACGGTTTGCCGGACAGCGTGCAGCAAGCCGATCAAGTGGTCTGGTATGCCCCGGCCAACCTCGGCTGGGACCTCGCCGCGACGGCCGCGCTGTGCCCGGTGCCGGCGGTGGTCTGTGATTCCCTGGAGGGTATTATTGCCCGGGTGAAAAGCCAGGCTCAGCCGGGTACCCACATCGTGATCATGAGCAACGGTGGTTTCGGTGGCCTGCACGGCAAGCTGGCCGAGGCATTGCAATGAATCGCGTTGGCGTTAATGGCCCTGAGCGGGTCACCCTGGCGATGACTGGCGCCTCGGGCGCGCAGTACGGTTTGCGCTTGCTTGATTGCCTGGTGCAGGCCGACCGTGAAGTGCATTTCCTGATTTCCAAGGCGGCGCAATTGGTCGTGGCGACGGAAACCGACGTGCGCCTGCCGCCCAAGCCGAGCATGTTGCAGGCTTTTCTCACTGAATACACCGGCGCGGCGTCGGGGCAAATCCGTGTCTATGGCCGCGACGACTGGATGGCGCCGGTCGCCTCCGGTTCCGGTGCGCCGTCGGCCATGGTGGTGCTGCCTTGCTCGACCGGCACGTTATCGGCGATTGCCACCGGCGCCAGCAATAATCTGATCGAGCGCGCGGCAGATGTCGCCCTCAAGGAGCGCCGCCAGTTGATCCTGGTGCCGCGCGAGGCGCCGTATTCCAGCATCCATCTGGAGCACATGCTCAAGCTGTCGAACCTGGGGGCAATCATTCTGCCCGCGTCGCCCGGTTTCTATCATCAGCCGCAGACTATCGATGACTTGATCGATTTCATCGTCGCCCGCGTGCTCAACCTGCTGAATATTCCTCAGGACATGCTGCCCCGCTGGGGCGAAGCCCATGTGGCCAGTGATGAGTAAACTGCTGGTGGCGGCAATGGCGCTGACCCTGGCCGGTTGCGCCAGTGTCAGCACGCTGGATGCGGCCCAGGCGGGCGCGCCGGTGGTGTATTCGGGGACTCGCCTGGATCTGTATGCGATGAACGGCGGCTGCTGCGCGAAAGACCGTTTCGGCGCCGAGGCGCCGCGCTACCCGGCGCTGGACCTGCCCGCCAGCGCCTTGCTCGATACCTTGTTGCTGCCGTTATCGTTGTTGACCGTATTGGGGGTCGGGTTTCAGGCCTCCGGCGGCTTGTAGGCGCAGTTTCTGTGGGACCGGCTTTAGCCGGGAAAGCGCCTTCCCGGCTAAAGCCGGTCCCACAGAGTCATCATTCCAAATAATGAGCGCGAGCTATTTCCCCAACTTGCGCAACTCATCCGACTCCACAATCCGCACACCTTCCTGCTCTTCCAGTGCCAGCCGCCACAGGGCGCGGGCCAGGTTGCAGGCTTCGATGGCGCCGTATTTGCCGGGGAACAATTTGGCGATGGGCGCCGCGAGTTGTTCGGCCCAGCGGGTTTGCGTGCGGTTGCCGACCAGCAGGGAAGGGCGGGCAATGGTCAGTTGTGGCCAGTCCTGAGCCTGCAATGCTTTCTCCATCTCGCCTTTGACCCGGCTATAGAACACGCTGGAATCCGGGTCGGCATCAATCGCGCTGATCACCAACAGATGCCGCGCGCCGAGTTCGCGGGCGCGTTTGCCGAAGGCCGTGACCATGTCCAGGTCGATGGCGCGAAAGGCTTGCTGAGAACCTGCCTCCTTGATCGTGCTGCCGAGGCAGCAAAAAGCGATATCGACCTGGCCGTGTAACTGCGCCAGCAAATCGTGAAGCTCGCCGACGGGGTTTTCCAGGCGGGGATGTTCGGCCAGGGGCCTGCGGGTCGGGGCCAGTACCCGGCTGACCGTGGGTTCGCTGAGTAGCCGATCAAGCAGATGTTCGCCGGTCAGGCCGGTGGCCCCGGCGAGCAGGATGTATTGCGGCGTCAAGTACATGGACTTTCTCCTTGATCGATACAGCTTAGGCGTTGTCGCCGCTCAGCTGTTCAATGGCTACCGGTATTTTTCGCTTCCTTGCGTACCATGGTGTTGGTGTTCAGAGCCCGTTCGGCCTGGGTTTTGCGTAGCAGTTGCCAATGCGCAATCACGCTTTTGGGCGCCCAGATCTGCGGTTCGGAGGCTTCAAAGTTATCTGCAATCTCACGCTTGGCGACTTCAGCCCTGGCGCCATTGAAGGCTTGTTGCAGGTCATCGGTTTCGACCAGAGCCTTGGCGAATAGCGCATCGCCGAAGTAGGTAAAGTCGGCCTCCTCGGAGCAACCGAAAGACACCCGGTCAGCCCGTGAAGCGGTAATCACCGCCGTGCGCTCGTCTTTAAGCGCCGGGATGAAACCGCCGGAGTAGCACGCGGAAATGACCACCACTTTGTCGCGATTCTTCAGCGGCGTCATGACGGCAGCCAGCTCGTCGGCGGGCAGGTCGGCCAGTTCCAGGCGCGGTTGGTCGAGGACCAGTTCATGATCCTGAGTGCCGTGGCTGGTCAGGTAGATGAACACCAGGTCTTCCGGGCCGCTGCGCATGGCCAGGGTCTGGATGGCACGGCTGATGTTCTCGCGGGTGGCCATGGGCCGGTCGTCCATATGATCGCGATGGTTGACCAGCGTGATCTGGCCAGTGGCGCCGAAGCGCGAGGCCAGCAGGTTATTGACGTAATCGGCTTCGCGCATGAACACGCTTTGCTTGCCGTCACCGCCCACGACCAGGCTGTACAGCTCCACGGCAGGTGTGGACACCGGCACGGCCGCCAGGGCTTTCTCCAGCAGCGGGCCTTGGGCCAGGAGGCCGGCTTCGAGTGGGTCGGGCAGCCATTTGCCCTGGCCGTCGCGCACGCGCTGGCCATTGATCCAGCTGCCGCTTTGCACGCTGCCATCGGCGAGAATCAGCACGCCCTGGCCTTGATAGGTATCGTCTTCAAACTGGCCGATATAGGTGCTGCCGTCGGCCAGGATCAGGCGGCCCTCGCCGGAATAGCGCCAATTGCTGAATTGACCGAAGTAATGGCTGCCGTCGGCGCCGATCAACTCACCCTTGCCGTTGAGTGCGCCATCCTTGAACTGGCCGACCCAGACATCGCCGTCACTGTTCTCGTAACGGCCGCGGCCATTGAGCTGGTTGTTGTGGAAGCCGCCCACGTACTGATCACCGTCGGCGCTGTTGAAGCTGCCGTTGCCTTCCAGTTGGCCGTTGACGAACTTGCCGCTGAATTGATTGCCGCTGCCGTCGCTGCGCTGGCCTTCGCCGTTGGGCTTGCCGTGGACAAAGAGGCCTTGGTATTGGCTGCCGTCTTCCAGCTCCAGTCGACCCAGGCCGTCGTACTGATCGGCCTTGAATGCGCCGCGATAGGTCAGGCCACGCTCTTTGAGCGTACCTTCACCTTCGCGCCGCCCCTGTTTGAAACCGCCGACATAGCTGCCGGTGCCGGTGACCAGGCTGCCCTGGCCATCGAACAGGCCATTGAGGAAGTCGCCTTTATAGATATCGCCGTTGCTCGCATGCCATTCGCCCTGACCGTGCCATTGACCGTTCTGGAACTGCCCGGCATACCAGCTGCCATTGGGGTAGTCGACCCGCCCTTTGCCTTGCAGCAGGCCATTGACGACGTCGCCGCGATAGCGACCGCCGTCGGGCAGGCGTGCGTCGGGCGGAGATAGCGGTTCGCCATCACCGCAGGCGGTGATCAAGAGGGTCAGAGCGAGTGGAACAAGCGCGCGCATGTCGGATCCCGAAAAATGTGATTCCAGGCGTGATCAAGCAGTCGCTTTCTCACAGCCAGGGGGAGTATGCCGCAGCGAGGAAGAGAGACGAAACAGCCAGAGCTGACTGTTTCGTGTTTTATCGGTGTTACACGAAGCACAACGACAGGGGTTCAGCGATAAATGCAGGCTTTTCCTGGCCTTCGATTTCCAGTGTGGTAGTGGCTTTGAGCAGCCATTGCCCCGGTTTTTTCTCGGTGACTTCGGTCAGTTCGACTATTAGACGAACGCGCGAGCCTACTTTCACCGGCTGGATAAAGCGCACACTGTCCAGGCCGTAATTGACCACCATCTGCAGGCCTTCAGGCAGCACCAAGAGGTTTTCCATCAGTTGCGGAATCAGCGACAGGGACAGGAATCCGTGGGCGATCGTGCTGCCGAAGGGGGTCTGTGCTGCCTTGATCGGGTCGACGTGAATGAACTGGTGGTCGCCGGTGGCTTCGGCAAACAGGTTGATGCGGTCTTGATCGATGGTCAGCCATTCGGAACGTCCCAGTTCCTTGCCGATATAGTCCTTGAGCTCTGCTGTCGGTACGTAGGGCATTGATCTCTCCTTGGGTTGAGCTGTTTTTATAGTGAACGCTCCCTTGGTCTATGCCAGTGAGCGATACCCAAGATCAGCACGAGGTCAGCTATTGGTCAAGGCGGTTTGCCTTTACCAATAGCTGCATATAGCCATCCCGTTGCCGTGCTTATAATGAGCGGCGAATTTTCCGGAGTTCTTCTTATGCTGCTACGGGGCCTGACCTGGCTGGTGGTGTTCCAATTGGTTGGAACAGCACTCAATCATTTGTTCTTGTCGATCTTGCCGGGGCCGATCATTGGTCTGGTCTTGCTGTTGATCTATCTGATGATCCGGGGCGATGTCAGCGAGCCGCTCAGCGTTGCGGCGAGTAGTCTGCTGCGCTATCTGCCCTTGCTGCTGGTGCCGCCGGCGGTGGGGATCATGATCTATGCCACGGCGATTGCCGAAAATTTCTGGGCCATCGTCGGATCGCTGGTGCTGTCACTGGTGATCTCCCTGACCTTCGTCGGCTGGTTCATGCAGAAGCTCATCGAGCGTCGGGCGGATCATCATGAATCTTGACTGGCAGGGCGCCTGGGCGTCGGTGATTCATCATCCCTTGTTCGGTATCGCCCTGACCCTGGGCGCCTATCAACTGGCCATGGCCTGCTACGAGAAAACCCGCTGGGTGTTTTTCCAGCCGGTGCTGGCCTCAATGGTGGTAGTGATCGCCATGCTGCTCGGTTGCGGGTTGGAATACGCCGAGTATCGCAGGAGTACGGAAATCCTTGGCATTCTGCTGGGGCCGGCGACGGTCGCCCTGGCGGTGCCGCTTTATCTGAATCTGCGGCGTATCCGGCTATTGCTCTGGCCCATTTTGACTACGCTGGTGGTTGGCGGGGTGTTTGCCACGGGCCTTTGCCTGCTGATCGGCTGGCTGTTGGGCGCTAATCACATGATGCTGATGACCATGGCGCCGAAATCCGTCACATCGCCGATCGCGATGCTGGTGGCCGAGCAATTGGGCGGCGTGGCGGCGCTGGCTGCGGTGTTCGTCTTGCTTACCGGCGTGATTGGCGCAATATTCGGCCCTGGTCTGCTGTCGTGGGCGGGTGTGCATAATCCTGCCGCCCGAGGCATGGCGCTGGGCCTGACGGCGCATGCCGTCGGCACCTCCGTGGCGTTGCAGGAAGGCGAGGAGTGTGGCGCCTTTGCTGCGCTGGCGATGAGCCTGATGGGGGTTGCCACGGCACTGTTCCTGCCATTGACGGTGTCTCTGGTCGTTTAAGGGTTTTTTTATGACGTTACCGCTTTTGCCGCTGTTCCCACTCAATGCTGTGCTGTTTCC
>Ga0302262_10001156_pt1 | contig 11201 bp, 8 predicted proteins | sample II_Fen_E3_4_FD_194557 | JGI IMG/M metagenome (GOLD analysis project Ga0302262, IMG submission 194557) | Peat permafrost microbial communities from Stordalen Mire near Abisko, Sweden - II_Fen_E3_4 | ecosystem: Environmental > Terrestrial > Soil > Wetlands > Permafrost | place: Sweden: Abisko...
TGGCCTATCTGGTGGGGATCATCTTTGGATACTGGCACCTCTCGCGCATGATCCGCCAGCCCGGCGCGCCGCTGGCGCAGCGGCATGTGGATGATCTGTTCTTCTGGTGCACGCTGGGGATCATTGGCGGCGGGCGGCTGGGCTATGCCACATTTTATGATCACAGCCTGTTCGCCGAGCCTTTGCGCCTGTTGCGCCTGTGGGAAGGGGGCATGAGCTTCCATGGCGGGTTGATCGGGGTGGTGCTGGCGATTGCGCTGGTGTGCCGCGCGGGCAAGCTGTCTTTCGTGCGGGTGACGGATTATATTGCGCCTTGTGCGCCGGCGGGGCTGTTTTTCGGGCGGATCGCCAATTTTATCAATGGCGAGCTGTGGGGGCGCGAGGCGGGGCCGCAGGTGCCTTGGGCGATGGTGTTTCCCGATGCCGGGCCGATGGCGCGCCATCCCAGCCAGCTTTACGAGGCCGGGCTGGAGGGGTTGGCGCTGGGGCTGGTGATGTTTGCGCTGTTTTGGCTGACGCGGGCGCGGTGGCGGCCGGGCCTGTTGATGGGGGTGTTTGCGCTGGGCTATGGCGCGGCGCGGTTTATCGTCGAATATTTCCGCGAGCCGGATGCGCAGTTGCAGGAATTTGCCGAGCGGACGCATCTGTCGATGGGGCAATGGCTGTGTGTGCCGATGCTGGTGCTGGGGGCGGTGTTGATCATCCGCGCGCTGGTGCGGCCGATGCTGGGGGCTGGCGTGCCGGTGCATACGGCTGACCATGGCTGAACGCTCGCTGGGGGAGCGCTTTGCCCGGTTGATCGCGGCGCAGGGGCCGATCCCGATTTCGGTGTATATGGGCGAGGCCAATGCGGCCTATTATGGCGCGCGCGATCCGTTTGGCGCGGGGGGCGATTTTATCACCGCGCCCGAAATCAGCCAGATGTTTGGCGAGATGATTGGCGTATGGCTGGCCGATATGTGGCGCCGGGCGGGGGCGCCGGGGCGGGTGCTCTATGTGGAGCCGGGGCCGGGGCGGGGCACACTGGCGCGCGATGCGTTGCGGGTGGCGGCGCGGTTTGGCCTCGTGCCCGAGGTGCATTTTGTCGAGACATCGCCGGCCTTGCGCAAGGTGCAGGCGGGGGCTTTTCCGGGGGCGGTGTGGCATGATGACCTGTCAACCGTGCCGCAGGATGCGCCGATGCTGTTGGTGGCCAATGAGTTTTTGGATGCCTTGCCAATCCGCCAGATGGTGAAGACCCTGCAGGGGTGGCGCGAGCGGATGGTGGGCCATGATGGCGGGCGGTTTATTCCTGTGGCGGGCACCGTGCCGATGGAGGCGGCGATCCGCCCGGAATGGCGCGATAGCCCGCCTGGCGCGATTGTCGAAAGCTGCCCGGCGGCCAGCGCGGCGATGGGTGAGATTGGCGCGCGGCTGGCGGCGCAGGGCGGGGCGGCGCTGGTGGTGGATTATGGCTATGGCGCGCCGCAGATGGGATCGACCTTGCAGGCCTTGCGCGATCATGCCCATGCGGACCCGTTTGCCGATCCCGGCCTTGCGGATCTGACCTATCTGGTCGATTTTTCCACCGCCGCGGGGGTGGCCGCGCGGCAAGGGGCGCGGGTGCTGGGGCTGGCCGGGCAGGGGGCTTGGTTGGGCGCGATGGGGATCGCGACGCGGGCGCAGGCGCTGTCTGCCGCCGCGCCCGATCAGGCCGAGGCCATCGCCGCCGCGCTCCACCGCCTGACCGCGCCCGATGCGATGGGCGATCTGTTCAAGGTGTTGGGGCTGGCGGGGGCTGGCTGGCCCGATGGGGCGGGGTTTTAGCCCGCCCCGGTGGGGTTAAATGGCGCCGACGCGGTGCAGGGCGGCGTCGAGGGAAGAGTCGCGGCCTTGACCGGATTCGAAGCGAATTTTCCGGGCAACGAGATAATATTCTTTAGCCGCCTTTTCGTTGTGGCGCACTTCCATGCAGGCGGCGATGTTGAACATCAGGCTATATTGTTCGGTGGCTGGGCCATGCCCTTCTTTGATGAAGGTGTCGCAAGAAAGTTCGGCATCGGTGTTCGAGATATAGCTGGCGGCGCGTTCCAGTTTTTTGCGCAGAGCCTCATCGGCGACGTCGGGGAATTTGGTTTTGAAGGAGGCCTTCACCTTTGTGCCGACTGGCGGCTTCATTTGCCCGATCAAATCCGCGATCACATCCTTGCGCAAATTGCCGATAATCCCATCGGGAGTCATGGCTTGACCAGAGCCTCCCTTGGGAAGACCAAGTATGCTGCCGCCCTTGATGATGCCGCCGCAGATTTCGACATTGCCGTTTTTATTGATTTGTTTGGTGTGAAGAATTTTACCACCTTCGGTTTGGAAAAACGAGATGGTTGCAGTGTATGCGCCGCGATGGGCCACGCAATCTACCATGACCGGGGGAGGCAATGGTTTTCCTTGCAATAGGAGCATCGCTTCTTGAGCTGCTTCGGCAGGAGTTTTGACTTTCTGGCCCTGATGATGCTCAGTTGTCACGCTGGCTTCGTTTATCTCGCCCCAGACTACGCCCTTGACGCCCAGTTTCTGACCCATCTGGATCACAAAGGGGCGGCCAGCTTCCGGGGTGCGCGCTTTTGACAGCAGCGGACCGGACAGTTCGTTGCGGATGGTGAAGGCGGGCTGGCCATTGATCTGCAAGCCGCGCAATTCCCCGCCCAGCGCCTGAGCGAAGGGTTTGCCATCCGGCCCGGCAAAATCCACAATGGCCAGCGAGGTGAGGTTAAAGATCTCGCCCAGCGGGCCTGAGCCTTGCTTGGTATATTCCACCTGCTTTTCCTGCGCCGATGCCGCCATGGGCTGGCACAGCGCCCCGGTGATCAGCAGCAGGGCCGGTAGGCGGCGGGTCAGTGCCGCTGATTTCAAATGCTCGATAGTCGTCACAAAAACCCCCTTTGTTCAGAAAATTCAGATCAAGCCGCTTTATTCATCCCGTTCCTTCGGGCGCTTCAGATCGATCAGGCCGTGCACATGGCTGCGGGTGTAGCTGAGCGTTACGCGTTCGAAATCATTGCTCAATTCTTCGACAGCGTCGAAAATGGCGGCGGGATCGCGCACATCCTGCGCGTTGAGCTGAGTGAACACATCCTGCGCGCGCAGCACGCCATAATAGGGCGAGGTGCGATCCACCGAGGCCACCACCACGCCGGGCAGGCCGCAGCCGCGCGCTTGCAGCGCTACGCCAAATTTGGCCATCGGCTTGCCGCAGATCGGCACTGCTGCGGGGGGGCCATCGATGAAGGCCCAGGTTTCATCGCGGATGATCCCCTGCATATCCGGGTTTTGGGTGATGCCTGCGGTCTTCATGTTGTTGGCCAGACGGCTGGGCAACAGGGGCACCACCAGACCGCGCGTGTTGATCGCGGCGGCCAGCGCGGTGGCAAAGGGGCTGTTATTGCCTGTGCCATCGCTGGCGGTTTCGCCCGGTTGAGTGGCGAGCAGCACCGCGACATTGGTGGGCAGGGTGTTTTCACGCATCAGGCCGCGGGTGGCGGGCAGGGCGCCATGCGAGCCGATGGCGCGCGATTGGGCAAAGGGATTGTTGCGGCAGGCATCAAGGATTACCAGCCGCACCCGGCTGGCGCCGCTGACCGAGGTGATCGCCTCCATGCTGGGCACGGCCTGTCGTTTGAGCTCTTCGGGTGTATTGCCGGGGTTGATCTCTGGCGGGAGAAGGTAATTCTTGCCATCCAGCTCCACGCCATGCCCGGCGTAATAGACGATCGCGGCTTCGGCGCCATTGGCCTTGGTTCTGAAGGCCTGAAGCGTAGCGGTGAGGGTGGCTTTGCTCTCTTGCTGTGGCTTCGTCACCTCGGTCACATCAAAGCCGACCTGACGCAGGGTTTGCGCGATCAGGGAGGCATCGCGGGTGGGATTATCCAGCGCGCGGACATGGGTATAGTCGCCAACGCCGATCACCAGCGCCACGCGCCCAGCGGCCCAAGCCTGCCCCGGCCCGGCCAGCGCGATCATAAGCGCCGCGCCCATGGCGATCTGTTTCAGACGCGCCGCTTTGAGCCGGGGAACGGCTCCATTGCAAGCATTCTTCACGAACTGGCCCCTTCAATTCCATGCGAATGTTTGGGGAGGAGCGATCATGACCGCAGACCACCCCGTGATTCGGAGAATATAAATAGGGATGGCGTTGTGTCAATTAGAGATATGGTAAAGAAGTTCCCGCAGATCGGTTCATTTCCTGCCCCGTCTTGCGGGAACTTCATCCTATTACGTTTATGTGGCGATTTTACTTCGCGCCGACATCCACATCGGAAGTGGCGATGGTGGGCTTGGATTCAGGCTTGAGTTCGCGCAGCTTGAGGCCCTTCGCGGCGTTGCTGTCGCCAGACTTGCCAAAACCGGCATTTTTGAGCGACGCGGCGGTCAGATCGCCATCGATGGTCCATACTGCAACCAGCGATTGACGGCCCATCGGCTCGGTGATGGTGGCGCTCACGGTTTTTACGGTGGGCTGTTCAAACTTTTCCTTCAGCACTTCATCGACGTTGCCGTTGGAATAGACGACGAAGAGGTGGACCCAGCCCGGCTTGCTGGCGCCATAGGTGACGCGGATGGTATCGCCCACTTCAGCCTGACGCTTGTCGATGCTGACCAGCGCCACGCCATCGGTGGAGGCGGGTTCCTCGTTGGCGATCTTGATCTTCACCTTCACCGGATCAGACAGGCCCACGCCGACCGGCGGCTTGTTGCGCGGTTGATCTTCGGTGATGCGGATGCCTTTGGAGGCGAGCTTGTTGTCGAAATTCTTGGCGCTCAGGCCGCCCAGACCCAGATCGGCGGTCGAGGCGACCACGACGAGTTCCTCATTGCCGGGGGTGTCGCCTGCCAGCTTGGTTTCGATGGTCTGCGTGCCGGCCTTCACCTGGATCAACTTGCCATCGGGCAGGGGCGAGAGCAGCACCGATTCGCCCGCAGCGTTGCGGGTGGTGATGTAGAGATAGGCGTCCTTGCTCACGGTGACCTTGAGCGAGATCTTTTCGTTGACCGCGAAGCGATCCTTGGCGGCGCGAACCGAGAGGTCGAGCTTCTCGGCGGCGGGGGTGGTGTTTTCATCGAGAAGGCGGATTGCCTTTTGGGCGGGGGCCTGCTGCGCCAGCGCCGCAGAAGCGCCGCTCAGAGCCGAACCGATCATCAGGACGCTTGCGAGTGCCTTGAATGTCATGGATATTCTCCTCAAAAATCCGGGGCCAGCCACCGGTCTCATGCTGTGAACGCTGACCAAGGTGAAATCGGTTTGGGGGATGGGGAAATTTATGATCAGGGGCGATCGCGACCCCGGCTGTCGATCCATCCCGATGGCTCGCCCAATAGAGTGCGGCGGGCCGATACGGGGCGGGCCAGCCGGGCCAGACGATCGCGGATCTGGGCGGGGGTAAGCTCGGGTTGCAGCTCCATCAGGCAGGCGGCGAGCGCGGCCACGCGCGGGGCGGCAAAAGATGTGCCCACTTGCCCATCGCCGCCCCAACCGATGGCGGCCAGATCGGGCTTGGGGCGCTGATCTGCGGTGGGGCCTTGCCCGCTATAGCGCGCGGTGGCGAAGCTGGGTTGCTCCACCGCGCCGATGGCCAGCGCGGAGCGGGCGGTGGCGGGGCTGCCGATGCTTTCGTCCGGCACGGCGGGGATGAGCCCATCCACCGCGCCCTGCGCGACAAAGCGCACACGCACCGCGCTACCCCGCCCGCGCAGGGGCAATTCCACACGATAGGTGCCCGCGGGCAGATCGCGCAGGGTGAGCGTTTCGACCGGCTCGCCCTTGGCGCCGCGCGGGGTGTGGGCGGCGGCCATCTCATGGCCTTGCGCATCGCGCAGCACGATGTCGAGATCCCACGCCCCTTGCGGCGCGCGCTGGCCGCCCCAATCATCCCATGTCACGACGATCTGCACCGCCCCGCCCCGGCTATGCAGGGTGATCGCGCTTTGCGTGGGGGTGATGTCGGTCAGGTGGTCGCCATTGCGGTCATCGCTCCAGCCGGTCCAGCTCCGTTGCGCCTCGTTGCCCGCCGCCGCGACCCACAGGATGCCGCGCGCCGATAGCGCATCCACCACGCGATCGAGCGGGGCCAGGCCATCGCGGCGATTAAGATAGGTGGCGCCCGAAAAGGTGATGATCCGCGCGCCCTGATCGGCCAGCCATTGCGCTGCATGGGCGACGTCGGTGGCGCTGGCATTGCTGGTGGGCAGGCTGGCCGCGAGCAGGCGCGCGCCGGGGGCGAGGCGCTGCACGATCCCGGCCACGCGCGCGAAATGATCACCGCGACCGGGGACGCCAAAGCTACGCCGCGCGGTGATGCCGGGCAGATTGGGGACGGGGCCAAAATCGAGAATGCCGATGGTGATCCCGCGACCGGTGCCGCCGGGCCAGAGGGGGGCCTTGGTGACGGTATCTTCCGGTTCTTCACCAGCTTCGGGCTGCGGGGCGAAGAATGTGTCGGCTGGGGCGATGTAATCGGCCGCGCCCGATTGCGCGAGCGTTTCGAGGGCGCCCGGGGTCGCCTGCGCCAGCACCCGGTCTGGCGCGATTTCGACCGCGCCCGGCGGCGGGGTGGCGCCGGGCGTGAGCCAGATTTCTACCGGCACCACATCAATTCCCTTGCGCGTGGCATCCAGCCCGAGACGGGGGCTGAGCACTTGGGCGCTGGCCTGTGTGGTCAGCGCGGCGGCAAGGATCAGGGAGAGTGGTTTCATGATAGGATCAGCTTCGTGGTGTGGTCAGGGAAAATTCCACGCGGCGGTTGAGCTGTAGTGTTTCCTCATCCTCGCCAGCGTAAAGCGGTTCGCGCTTGCCTGCGCCTTCGGCCACCAGCCTGCCCGCCAGCGCAGGCTCCAGCGCGGTGAGCATAGCGACCACAGCGGTGGCGCGGCGCAGCGAGAGGGCATCATTATAGGCATCGCTGCCGCGCAGATCGGTATGGCCGCGCACCACCACCGTCTTGGCCCCGCTTTTGGCCAGATTGGCGGCCACGCGGGAAAGCTGAGTGCGCGCGGCTTCATCCAGCGCGTTGCTGCCTGTGCCAAATTGAACGCGCAGGATGGCGCGCGGGGCAACGCCAAAGCTGCGGCATCCTTGATAGTCCTCGCTGCCTGCGTAAAGCTCTTGCTGGGCAGTGGTGGCTTTATCCGCATAACGGATCACCGCATCGACCCAAGCGGGGTGGGCGGTCTTTTTGGCGCGTTCCTGCACGACTTTCATGCGAAACAGCGCCGTGGTCATATCCTTGCGCTGGATCGCCACTTCGGTCAGCCGGGCCATCACTTGCAATTCCAGACCATTGCGCCCCTCGCCCACCAGATCGCTGATGCGGCTGTAGCTGCTGCGGAGCAGGCGGTCGGCATCGTCCATTTTGTCGGCGGTCATTGCGACCATGCCCGCTTGATACAGCGAGACAGCATCGCCCTCATCAACCGGGTGCGGCGTGGCAAAGGCGGTGGCGCAAGGCTCCAGTGCGGAGGCGGGCGCGGGGACGAAAAGCGCCAAGCCTAGAAGCGCTCGCTTCATTGCCCACCCTCGATCACGGAGCGCACATCAAAGCGGGTGGCGGCATAGGGCACTTTCAGCCCGGCGAGCCATTGGGTGAACTGGTTGGCGGTGGCCGAGCCAAAGGGGGCGCTCAGCCCATACCATTGCGCCATGCCCGGCGGGGGTGTGGGGAAGGCGAAGACCAGCACATGATCCAGCCCGGCCGGATCGCTGGCGATGATCGGCGTGTCGGAGGGGATGATCTGCACCTTGCCCCCGGCCATTTCGGCATCTTCTGCCGGGGTGGTGGGCCATAGGGTGACCAGATTGCCATGCGAATCCACATTCACCACCAGATAGCGCACCGCCGCGCTGGCCCGGAGCGCCATGCGCAGCCGGTCGCGCCCGATCACGAAGGTGCCGCCCTTGGCCGTGGGCTGGGTGTCGGCGGAGAGGTCCACGCGCGCGCTGGCCCCAGCGATGGCGCGGCTGGCCCATGATCCGGCGCGCAGGCGATCGAACACCACATCGATCGCGGCGTCTTCGAGGATCGTATCCCCGGCCCGGTTGCGCAGGCTATAGCGGTTGGGCATTTTGCCCGGAACAACTTGGAATTCGCCGGGCACGCGCGAAACGGTCAGTTCATTGCCCTGATTGAGCACACCGGTCAGCCTGGTATCGCCCGTGGGCACGGTGACGGTGATGCGGGGGGGCGTAGTCGGGGTGGGGGTGGAGCCGAGGCCGGGCACGGCGGTGAAGGTGAAGCTTGCTTTATCCTGCGCCAGCGAGGGCAGGATCTGGGGCGATTGGGCATAGCCGCGCTTGCCCAGATCCTCGCGCACGGCGCGTTGCAATTCGGCAAAGCTGACCTTGCCATCGCCGTTGAAATCGGTGGGGATCTTGCCCGCAAAGGCGCGCAGCAGCGCATCGGTCAGCGCGCCTTGCGGCTGGCCGGTCATCGTTTCCGATTTATTAAGATCCATCGCCTTTTCCGTGTCGGCGCTGGCGGAAATCATCACCACATGGCTATAGGGAAATTCCGCCTGTTCGACCTTGGCATCTTTGAAATCGGCGGGCGGGGAGGCGCCTTCGCCGCCGCCAATTGGGGCATAGCGCGAGATTGGGCCGGAATTGACCGCGCGCACGATATTGCCCGAAAAACAACTGTCGGCGATCAGCACAACCTGTCGCCCGCCTTTATCCAGCGGCAAGAGCGCGAGCGGCATCAGATGCTGGCGCCCGGTGATCAGGGCCTTGGAGGCATCCTTGGGCTGAGAAGGGTCGATATCAGTGGGCAGAAAACCGCTGGTGCCCATCGGAATTTTCCAAAATTCAGCGCCATTGACATCGCGCGAGCTGGTGCCATGGCCGGAAAAATAGATCACCACCGTGTCGCCCGGGGCGGACCGGGTGACCAACGCTTTCAATTCCTCTATGATCCGCGCCTGTGTGGCATCCTTGTTGAGCAAAATGCGCACATCTTGCGGGGCGGCACCCATCTTGTCGATCACCACAGACTTCATGGCGGGCACATCGAACATCACGCCGGGGAGAGGAGGGATCCCTTGCGGATAATAGGAAATGCCCACCAGCAGCGCGACGACTTTGGCGCTGGTTGGCGTGGCGCATAGGCTAGCCGCCAGCGCGGTGCCGAGGGCGAGCAGGATTTTTACGCGGGCTGGTTTCACGCTGGCTAGTTTCATAAGGCTCTCCAGACATAGTCAGACGGCTGGCCAGCGCTGAGCATCTCGCCCCAGCGGGTATCGGTCAGGCGGTCGGCCATGGGGTGTTTGAACTGGCACACGGGCAGGATTGCGCCCACCGCATTGCCCGCCATGATCGCCAGCGGGGCGGCGGTGCCCAGTTCCACCACCTTGCCCTCGGCGGGGCAGGTGTGAATATCGACGATGAAGGGGCGATCATGCGCGGGATCGATCAGCGCGGCGATGCGCAGATCGAGCGCGTTGAGCAGCGTATCGGCCGCAGCGGTGGGGCCGCGCCGGGCTTGCAGATAGGCGACATCTTCCAATTGCCGCAGGATCACGCCCCATTCGCCCCATGCCGGATCGGCAAAGCGCCGCGCCAGCGCATCGGCATGGGCGCCCAGCGCGCGCAGGAAGGCGGGGGTGGTGGCCAGAAGGGCACCGGGGCGGGCGGGGTTGAGCGTGATGCCTTTGTCCGCGCCGGAATAGCTTTGCTTGGCGACCAGCACCATGCCGTGGCGATAATGGGCATAGGCCGCGCCCAGCGCTTGCAGGCGGAAGGGCGGGGGGGCGGTTTCGTCCAGCCCGGCGCGCAGCAGGCGCAGCGTGTCATTGCCCCTGCCGAGCAGAATGTCGCGCTGGGCGGTGAGCGCGGCGGGTAGGCCCGCGAAAGGGGCGGCGGCGGGGGCTTGGGGGGCCAGCAGGGCGAGCATGTCATCCAGCCCGACATAGGCCTTGACCACTTGCCCGCCGATGGCGCCCGCATCAAAGGGCAGCGGGCCGGTGCCTTGCCATGCCCCGGTGGCGGGATGGGCCAGCGCCTGCATCGCGGCGACATCGGGCAGGCGGCGCCCGGGCAACAGGCGCCAACTGATCGCCACTTGCGCCGGGGTTTTGTCGCCCAGATGACGCGTGTCATAGAGCACATCGATCACGCCGGGCAGCCGCCCCAGCGCCGCCGCATCGCGCACCCATGCGGCGGGCACGGCGGCATCGGGCAGATCGCTGGGCAGATCGAGCGGGCCGAAATCTTCCGCTTCGCCAAAGCCGGTTTGCAGCAGGGCGAAGAAGGCACTGGTCTGCGGCGTGGCGCTGGCCAGATGCGAGAGCGCTACGGCCGCCGCGCCCAGCCGCTGGGCTTGCCGCCGGGCAAGGCCCGTTGCGCGCGAGGGCACCAGCAGGAAGGCCAGAGCCGAGGCATAGCGGAAGCTGCGGAAATAGCGCTCCAGCACGGGATCGCCCGCATAATGACCGCGCGGGCGCAATTGGGTGTAATCGAGCGGCAGGCCGGTGATCGCGCTGCGGGCGATGGTGTCGGCGGCGGCGATGCGCGCCAGTTCGGCCTGCACAGCGGGGCGGTCGCTGGTTTGTTCGCCATGGGATAGCGCCAGCAGCACGCTGAGAAAATCGCGCGCGATGGGGTCGGCGCTATCTTGCCCGGCCAGCGCGGTGATCCATGAAGCGAGCGCCGGGGCCAGCACAGCGCGCTCTTGCGCGATCTGGGCGCGGCGGCGGGTGAGTTCCAGCCCGTGGATCAGCAGGCTTTCGGTGATCAGATTGGGCCGCCCCAGCTTGCGGTTAAGCCCATAGGCGCCCAACAGCCCGCGCGGCAACGGCAGGCTGGGCGCGAGAACCGGCGCCAGAATCGGAAGGGGAGCGGGCGCCGCCATGGCGCTTGCGGGCATCTCCAGCAGGGGGGCCATGGCCAGCCCCCCCGCCAGTTGCCGCCGTGTGAGATGCACCATGGCGCCGCCCTTCCGGTTTCGCGCTTAGCAGCCCGAGGGGCCGCAGGTGAGCATTTCGGCCTTCATCGCCCAAGCGCTCGGCCCGGTGGTGGTGCCGCCGCCGGTGGTGGGCCGTGTGCCGACAGTGAAGGCGCGCGTTGCGTCTTTGCTGGCCTTGATCAGGTCTTGGACATCGGCGAAGGACGGCGTGCGCAGCCCCTTGTTGCCATTGGCATCGGCGGCCGAGGCATAAAGGTTCTTCGGAGCCTTGGTCAG
>Ga0302262_10001158_pt1 | contig 11194 bp, 9 predicted proteins | sample II_Fen_E3_4_FD_194557 | JGI IMG/M metagenome (GOLD analysis project Ga0302262, IMG submission 194557) | Peat permafrost microbial communities from Stordalen Mire near Abisko, Sweden - II_Fen_E3_4 | ecosystem: Environmental > Terrestrial > Soil > Wetlands > Permafrost | place: Sweden: Abisko...
GATGGAGGCAGCGGCCAGCATCGCTGCGCCGCCCGCATGCCAGTGGCGCTCCTGCAAGCGGTCGGAGCGACGGCTCCACCAGATCATCGCCACGGCGGCGACGGCATACGGCACGGCGGTGATCAGCCCGTTCTGCATCAGGCCGATCTCCAGCCCGAACGAGGCGCGGAATGAAGCCAATACGGTCGGCAGGAAGAAATTCATGGCGTTGGAGCCCGACGTGATGCCGAAGTACACCAGCGCCAGCATCCACACCTGACGACTGGCCAGGGCTTTGCGGATCATCTGCGCCTTGGTCGGCTGTACACCCACCACCAGAGGTTTGCTGCGTTCTTCCTGATCCAGGGTGTTGATCAGCCACTGGCGCTGTTCGGCAGTCAGCCAATGGGCGTCGGCGGGGCGGTCAGTCAGGTAGAAGTAGCAGACGACACCGAGGATCAACGCCGGGACCGCTTCGACCAGGTACATCAAGCGCCAGCCGACCAGGCCCCAGGTATCACCCAATTGCATCAGGCCCACCGACAACGGCGCCCCGATGATCTGGGCGATGGGCACGCCCAGGTAGAACGAGGCGATCATCCGGGCGCGGTAGCGGGCGGGAAACCACAGTGACAGCAGGTAAATCACGCCGGGAAAGAATCCCGCTTCGGCAATGCCCAGCAGCACGCGCAGGGTGATGAAGTGCCCGGCGGTCTGCAGAAAGCCCATGGCCCCGGCGATGATGCCCCAGGTCACCATGATCCGCGCCAGCCAGACCCGGGCGCCGAAGCGGTGCAGCAGAATATTGCTGGGCACTTCAAATATGAAGTAGCCAAGGAAGAAAATCCCGGCGCCCAGGCCATAGATGGTCTGGCTGATGCCGATGTCTTCATTCATCCGCAGGGCCGCGAAGCCGACGTTGTTGCGGTCCAGGAAGGCCACGACAAACAGCAGGATGAGAAACGGGATCAAGCGCCGGGTGATGCGCTTGATGGTTTGTTTTTCGATGTCCGAAACGTGGGGATGTGGCGTGATCATGTCGCGTGGCCTCGCTTTTTTATTATGGGGGGCACATGGGTCGGGCCTTGCCGCAGTGGTCGCTAGCCAGCCGCGGTATCTTCAATATGGGCGCGGATGATGGCGTCAAAGTCGGCGTCGGCGTTAAAGCCCAGGGCGCGGGCGCGGGGGGCATCGACCTGGCTTGGCCAGCCTTCGACGATGCGCTGGATGGTGGCATCCGGCTCCCAGCGAATCAGCTTGACCACTTCGTCACCTGCCACCCGCTGCAGGGCCGCGACCATATCCGCCACGGTGGTCGTTACGCCGGGCAGGGGAATGATGCGTTCATTGCCCAGAGTTTGCGGTGACAACGTCATGGCGAGCAGCATTGACTCAATCACGCGGCGTGGTGAGGTGAGATAGACCCGTGTGCCCGGATGCACGGGGCAAACGGCGGGCAGGCCCACCAGGGGGTCACGGATGATCGAGCTGAAAAACGTCGACGCCGCCTTGTTTGGTTTGCCGGGGCGCACAGCCACCGTGGGCAGGCGCACCACGCGACCGTCGACGAAACCCTTGCGCGCGTAGTCGGCGACCAATAGCTCGCCGACCGCCTTTTGCATGCCGTAGGAGGATTGCGGCGTCAGCGCGGTGTCGTCGTTGACGACCTCGGGCAGTCTGCCGCCAAACACCGCGAAGCCACTGGCGGAGACCAAACGCGGCGTCTTGCCCTGTTTGCGCAAGGTTTCCAGCAGTGTCATCAAACCGTGCAGATTGACCTGCATGCCCAGGTCGAAATCAGCCTCGGCAGCCGAGCTGACCACCGCGGCCAGATGCCAGACCAGGTCGATGCCATCGGTCACCCGTGCCACGACCCCTGGGTCAGCGATGTCGCCGGTGACCAGTTCGATGCGCGGATCAGCAGGGACGCCGTCGCCGGCAAATGCGTCGAACAGCACGATGCGCTCAATCGGCCGGGGGGCTTGGCCATCCAGGGCCAGGCTGTTCATGTCCAGCAGGCGTTGAGCCAGTTGCTTGCCAATAAAACCGGTGCCGCCGGTGATCAGAATTCGCATGTGTCACTCCTTTTTTATGATTGTTCGGGGAGTCCGGTTTTGTCTCAGTCGGCTTGAACCGTGCGTTGCAGTTGCTCGCCAAGACCGCTGATGCCCAGGCGCATGTGCTGGCCCGCACGCAGGAACACCGGCTCGGGCTTGACCCCCATGCCCACGCCCGGTGGGGTGCCGGTAGAAATGATGTCGCCGGGTTGCAGCGACATGCAGCGGCTCAGGTAGGCAATCAGCGCGGGGATCTGAAACACCAGGGTACGGGTATTGCCGTTCTGATAACGATGACCATCGACCTCCAGCCACAGGTCGAGTTGGTGAGGGTCGGCAATTTCGTCTTTGGTCACCAGCCACGGGCCGATGGGGCCGAAGGTGTCGAAGCCCTTGCCCTTGTCCCAGGTCCCGCCGCGCTCCAGTTGCCATTCCCGTTCGGATACGTCGTTGATCACGCAGTAACCGGCAACATGCTCCATGGCGTCGCCTTCTTCGATGTAGCGCCCGGCCTTGCCGATCACTACGCCCAACTCGACCTCCCAGTCGGTCTTGGTTGAGCCACGGGGGATCTGGATATCATCGTTCGGGCCGCAGATGGCGCTGGTCCACTTGTTGAAAATCACCGGCTCGGCGGGCACCGGCATGTTTGATTCGGCGGCGTGGTCCGCGTAATTGAGACCGATGCAGACGAGCTTGCCCACCTGCCCGACGCAGGCGCCGATACGCGGTGATCCCGGGACCAAGGGCAGGCTGTCGGGGTCGATGTTGCGCAGAGTATCCAGACTTGCCGCCGCGAGCGCCTGGCCGGCGATGTCGGGGAGATAAGCCGACAAGTCGCGGATCTGTCCTTGAGCGTCCAGCAGGGCGGGTTTTTCCTGGCCTTTCTCGCCATAGCGCAACAATTTCATAGGGGATTCCTGTAGGGATAAAAAAACATCACACGCTCATGCCGCCATCGATGACGTGTACGCCACCGGTCGTGTAGGCACTGGCATCGCTGGCCAGATACAACGCCAGCCGGGCGATTTCTTCGGCCGTGCCGATACGTCCCATGGGTTGCCGGTCGACGAACGCCTGGTAGACCTGTGCTTCGGAACGGCCCTGCTCACGGGCCTGCTCGGCAATGCGCTGGCGCAGCGAGGGTGAGTCGACCGTTCCAGGGCAAATCGCATTGCAGCGAATGCCCTTGCTGACATAGTCGGTGGCCACCGATTTGGTCAGGCCGATCACGGCGGCCTTGCTGGCGCTGTAGGCGAACCGATTGGGCACGCCTTTCACGCTGGAGGCCACCGAGGCCATATTGACGATGCTGCCGCCACCGGCTGCCAGCATCCCCGGCAGAAAGGCACGGATCATCCGGTACATGGCGGTGACGTTGAGATCGAAAGCGAATTGCCAGGCCTGTTCATCACAGTCCAGCAGCGCGCCGCTATGAACATAGCCGGCACAATTGAACAGCACGTCCAGGGTTCCCACCTGTTCGCAGATCGCCTTGATGGCCGAGGGCTGGGTGACGTCCAGTTGCAAGGCCTGGATACCGGGGAGCTCGCTGAGGGTTTCGATGTTGAGGTCGGTGGCGATGACCTGGGCGCCGGCTTGCTGGAAGGCCAGCACCGATGCGCGACCGATGCCTTGGGCGGCGGCGGTGATCAGCACCCGTTTGTTGGCAAGGTTCATGGGGGTTATCCATTGTTATTGTCTGGCGCAACCCCTTTACCCTAGTGCCGCTTGCCGATAATCACCAATGAGATATTCTCAAGCCTTAATAACCGGAGGTTATCAAATGACCAATGTCGGCTTCAGGCAACTGTGCAACTGGCTGCGGTTTCGCCATCTGGTATTGATCGATACCCTGGCCCGCACGCAAAACATGCATGCCACCGCGCAAGAAATGAACATCAGCCAGCCGGCTGTCAGCAAAATGCTGCGCGAGGCCGAGAAGCAACTGGGCTTTGCCTTGTTTCAGCGTCTGCCGCGGACCATGGCGCTCACCGATCTTGGCTGCCATGTGGCCCGCTATGCGCAGATTGCGCTGAACGACACGCAGCACTTCGTAGGCCAGATCAATCATCTGCGCCAGGGCGGCCATGGCCTGCTCAAGGTCGGCACTATCTACGCGGCCACGGCCGTGGCGCTGCCAGCGGCGATTGTCGGTATCAAACAGCGTTGGCCGCTGCTGACCCTGGAAATACTGGAAGGCACCAGCGCCAGCCTGTTGAGCATGCTCGAACACAAGCAACTGGATCTGGTAATTGCCCGATTTACTTTGGACAGCCATCGCAAACTGTTCGCCTTCCAGGCCCTGGCGCCCGAGCCGCTATGTCTGGTGACGGGTAGCCAGCATCCGTTGGCCGGGGCGAGCGAGTTGCCCCTGGCGGAGCTCGGCAGTTGGCCCTGGATCGTCTACCCCTCCGGCACGCCGATGCGTGACCGCCTGGAGCGTGCTTTTGCCGAGGCCGGCATGCAGACGCCGGCCAATACAGTGGAAACCATCTCGATGCAGACCACCCTGCAATTACTGCAGACGGCACCCATGGTCGCGATGCTCGCCGAATCCATGGTCGCGCCGGAGATTCAGGCCGGTCGCCTGACACGCCTGGCCCTGCCGTTTCCCCTGGTGCTGGCTGACTACGGGATTATCACCCGGCGCAATGAAACGCCGGGCTGGGCGGCGCAGGCCTTCATTGATGAGCTGTTATGGGGGGCAGATGCCTTGCGAGGTCCACGCCAGACACCTTGATAACCCAGAGTTATCGTTTGATCGAAACCTGTCGCTGGGCGCAGCGGCTATCGCCCCACTAGAGTAATTGTCGCCCACCTCCTGGTACGGGCGCTAACCGCTCAGAAGAGGCGCGTATGAGAACAATAAAAGGCTACAAGACGCTGACGATCCTGTTTCTGTTCCTGATTGGCGTGGTGAACTACCTGGACCGCAGTGCGCTGTCTATCGCCAATACCACCATCCAGAAAGACCTGGTTATTACGCCCGTTGAAATGGGTGTCATGCTCTCGGCCTTTTCCCTCGCCTACGCCTTCTCACAACTACCGATGGGTGCCTTGATCGATCGACTGGGCAGCAAACTGGCACTGGGCGGCTCGCTGATTGTCTGGTCGGTGGCGCAAGCGGCCTTTGGTCTGTTCAGTAGCTACGGCCATTTGGTGGGCTTGCGGGTATTGCTGGGTATTGGTGAAGCACCGGTGTTTCCCTCGGCCGCCAAGGCGCTGTCCGAGTGGTTCGACACTCAAGAGCGTGGCACGGCAACGGGCTGGGTCTGGTCATCAACCTGCATCGGGCCCTGTCTGGCCCCGCCATTACTGACGGTGTTCATGGTGCATCTGGGCTGGCGGGGCATGTTTATCCTCACCGGGGTAATTGGCCTGGTGCTGGCCACTTGCTGGTTTGCGTTCTACAAGAGCAAGGCGCAATACATGGCCGAGACAGGGCGTGCCGAACCGGTTGCGGTCGCGGTGCCGATCCGGCAAAGCGCTGCGCCGAAGGTGCGTTGGACCGCCTTGTTAAAGGATCGCAATACCTGGGGCGCCTTCCTTGGCTTCATGGGCGTGATCTACATGATCTGGCTCAACCTGACCTGGCTGCCCGGTTATTTCGAGCGTGAGCACGGCCTGGATCTGTATCGGACTGCCTGGGTGGTTTCGCTGGCTTATCTGTTTGGCGCGGTGGGCACTATTGTCGCCGGCAAAGCCTGTGACCGGCTGGTTGCGCACGGGATGAAAGTGCTCGCCAGTCGCAAGCTGATGGTGATCATGGGCCTGCTTGGCGGTGCGCTCTTTACCCTGATCGTGGCGTTTACCACGAACGTGGTGGCCTGCGTGGCATTGCTGTGCCTGACCATGTTCTTCATCAATATTTCCAGCGCCACGGCCTGGATGATCGTTAATACCATCGTGCCATCGGAGCGGGTGGCGTCGTTCGGCTCGATCCAGAATTTCGGTGGCTATCTGGCGGGCTCTATCGCGCCGATCCTTACCGGGTTCAGTGTGCAGCAGAGCGGCTCGTTCTCCTCGGCGTTCGTCATCAGTGCGCTAGTGGCACTTTGTTCAGCCGTGGCTTACTTCACGCTGCTCAAGGAACCCGTGGCCCGGCAACCAACGATGGCGTCATCCGAGGCCATTCACAGCGCAGTCTGAACCCGCGCAGCACCCCCTCCTGTCATGGGCGGGCCAGGCCAGTGGTTACGGGCCCGGGCTCGCCTGCGCCGAATCATGACCTTCAAGTGGTTGCGAAAATCCATTGCACCATTGAAGGCTTGCTGAAAGCCAAAGCGTGTAGTTTGCGTACCGCAGCGGGTTCTATACACTTCACGGCCGCTTTTTGCGGAATAACAAGATTAGTGCCACTCAAGCAGCTGAAGCCAATGATCAAATAAGAAGTCAGCTCGGGGGGACATAACCGTGATGTCAAACCTCCAATCGGCCTTGTATGCCCATCTTCTGCTCCCTGTCGGGGCGGGCGGATGGCGATTCATCATATGGAACAAGCATGTTTAAAACAGTGAACACGGCCCTGCTGGGCCTGGCGATGTCGATGGCGCTTACGCCGTTGCAGGCCGCCGAAACCAAGAAAGTCGATGTGCTGCTGATCGGCGGCGGGATCATGAGTTCAACCCTGGGTATCTGGCTGAACGAGCTTGAACCCGGTTGGACCATGGAAATGGTCGAGCGTCTCGATGGCGTCGCCGAAGAAAGCTCCAACGGCTGGAACAACGCCGGTACGGGCCACTCGGCCCTGGCCGAGTCCAACTACACCCCCTACGGTAAAGACGGCAAGATCGAAATCGCCAAAGCGATCGAGATCAACGAGGCATTCCAGGTCACTCGTCAGTTCCTGGCCTGGCAAGTCAAGTCGGGTGTGTTGAAGAACCCGCGTTCCTTCATCAATACCACCCCGCACATGAGCTTCATGTGGGGCGACGATAACGTCAAGTTCCTCAAGGCTCGCTACGAGGCACTGCAGCGCAGCCCATTGTTCGCCGGCATGCAGTACAGCGAAGATCAGGCGCAGATCAAGCAGTGGGTTCCGCTGATGATGGAAGGGCGTGATCCCGGCCAGAAAATCGCCGCTACCTGGACGCCGCTCGGCACCGACGCGAACTGGGGTGAAGTCACTCGCCAGTACGTTGCCGCCCTGCAGACCAATCCTAACTTCAGCCTGAAGCTGTCGAGCGAAGTCGAAGAGATCACCCGCAACAAAGACGGCGGCTGGCACGTCGAATACAAAAACCTGAAAGACGGCACCACCCACGCCACTGATGCGAAATTCGTGTTCGTCGGCGCCGGCGGCGGCGCGTTGAAGCTGCTGCAAAAATCCGACATCCCTGAGGCACGCGAATACGCTGGCTTCCCGGTAGGCGGCTCGTTCCTGGTGACCGATAACCAGGACATCGCCATGCAACACATGGCCAAGGCTTACGGTATCGCGTCGACCGGCGCACCGCCCATGTCCGTCCCGCATCTGGACACCCGCGTACTGGACGGCAAGCGAATGATCCTCTTCGGGCCATTCGCGACGTTCTCCACCAAGTTCCTCAAGCAAGGTTCTTATCTTGACCTGCTGTCGACCACCACGACCCATAACGTGTGGCCGATGACCAAGGTCGGCGTTGAGCAGTATCCGCTGATCGAGTATCTGGCAGGCCAGTTGATGATGTCGGATGACGACCGCTTCAACGCGCTGAAAGAGTACTTCCCGAACGCCAAGAAAGAAGACTGGCGCTTGTGGCAAGCCGGCCAGCGCGTGCAGATCATCAAGCGCGATGCCGAGAAAGGCGGTGTGTTGAAGCTGGGTACCGAGGTCGTGTATTCCGAGGACCGCACTATCGCTGGCCTGCTGGGCGCCTCGCCAGGTGCCTCGACCGCGCCACCGATCATGATCGACGTGCTGGAAAAGGTCTTCAAGGCGCAGGTGGCGACGCCGGCCTGGCAGGAGAAGATGCACCAGATCGTGCCGAGCTACGGCACCAAGCTCAATGGCTCGCCAGCACGCGTTCAGCAAGAGTGGGACTACACCGCTGACGTCCTGCAGCTGAGTAAGCCACCGGTGATCGACGTAGCGGCCTACCCGGCTGCCGCCGGCACGGCTCCGGCCGCACCGGCCAAGAAAGCTGAAAGCAATCCAGCGAGCGACATGGCGCTGTAAGTTGTTCGGCAACGTCGGGTGTTCAATCCGGCGTTGCCCCCCCTCAGATTAAATTCCCGCCTCATTTGACCTTGGTCAACCAAAGCCGTTTTCCCGCTGGTTCGACGTTGTTCGACACTCTATGTTGACTTCATACCTTGATGGAGAATCGACGTGCGTAAAGTCCTGATTGCTTATGACGGCTCTGAACCTTCGAAACGCGCCTTGCAGTACGTGATTGATTTCAGCGCCTATCTGGCCCGGCCACTGGAAGTCCATGTGATCAATGTGCAGAACGGTCCGGTGATCTATGGTGACTATGTCACCGGCGACATGATCGAACAGATCAACGACGGCCTGCTGGCTGCGGCCGGGCGCCTGCTCAGCGAGGCTGGCGCGCAATTGGCTGCGGCCAATGTCACCTATGAAACCCATCCGGCCATTGGCAATGTGGCCGAGCAAATCGAGGCGGCGGTCAAGCAGCTGAGTTGCGACACCGTGGTCATGGGCACCCGTGGCCTGGGCAGTATCGGCGGCTTGCTGTTGGGCTCGGTGGCCAACCGGGTGATTCACGATGTCTCGGTTCCGATCGTACTGATCAAGTAATCCTGAGACAGCCGGGGTTTTTCATTGGTAGCATTGGGCTATTAGCGACGTTTGATCGCTCAGGAAGCCCGCATCCATGCTCAATAAGCTAATCCCGGCGCTCGTCTTTGGCGTTAGCGCGCTGTTCGCCATGCCCGCTGCCATGGCGGCCGATACCCTGTTTCAGGGATATGTCTACGATTCACCCTACGCCAGTTACCCCAAAGCCAAAGGTTATTACGACTGTACCGAGCAGATGGGGATCAAGGCCCTGTGCCTGGATAACGTCGAGTTCATTGGCCATAAGTTCAGCGCTGCGCTGACCTTTATCGACGACAAGCTGAATATGGTTTCGCTGATCAGCATCTTCAACAAGGCGCTGTATAGCCACGCACTGGAGGAACTGGGCAAATCCTTCAGCCTCTCCGCCATGAGCGATGCCAGCGCCCAGCTGGACATGTTCAAGCTGGCGGCCTCGACTTCGGGGCCGGCCTACGGTGCCAAGGTCAAGGCGTTTGAAGCGGCGGCTCTCCAATCCGGGTCGCTGACCTACAGCTACGTCGACCCTGAGGAGAGGAAAAAGAGCTACCGCGACATGGACGCGTTCTTTGCCGATGCACCGGACAACTTCCGTGCCGTGGAGCTGCTGGTGATCGGGCAGACCGCCGAGACGCCGTTGCTGATTCGCTTCTCTTTTCCCAAACTGGACGCCAACAAGGCCCTGGCCGGGATGAAGAAGTAAGCCCTCAAACCGCGTTCTTCGTCATCAGGCGCAAAGCGCTCGCCACGCTGCCGACCGCCGCAAAGCCGGCGCCGATGCTCAAGGCCAATACCGGGCCGTGGTCCCCGGAAATACCGAAACTCAAGGCAACCAGGGCGGCGCCGGTCGCCTGGCCGATCAGTCGCGCCGTGGCGACCGTGCCACTGGCGCCGCTGGAGCGCTCGCGGGGGGCGCTGGTCATGATCGCTTTCTGGTTCGGCGCCTGGAAGAAGCCGAAACCCAGGCCGCAGAATACCGTGCGGATGCAGATCTCCAGCGCGCTGGGGTCGTTGGGCATCAGGGCCAGGGACAGCATGCCGCCACTCAACATGGCCAGGCCGATACCGGCCAGCAATCCTGCCGGGTAGCGGTCTGACAGGCGCCCGGCAATGGGCGCAATCAGGGCCACCACCACCGACCAGGGCGTCATCAGAAAGCCGGTTTGCACCGGGTCACGACCCAGCACGGTTTCGAAAAAGAACGGCAGCGACACAAACGCCAACCCCTGGGTGGCGAACGAGCAGAACGCGGTCAGCGCCGACAGGGCGAACATCGGTCGTTTCAACAGGTCCAGGGGAAACATCGGCGCCGGATGACCGACCTCGCGGCGCAGCATCAGCGCACCTGCCACCAGGAAAACCGCCATGGCGATCAAGACGCTATCCATCGAACCCAGCTGCGCTGCCTGGCTGAGGGCAAAGATCAGCGCGCCAAAAGTAATGACATTGAGCACGGCGGTCAGCCGGTCGAACGCCAGCGTGCCCGGTTTGCTCTGCGGCAGCGAATTCCAGGCGAAGGCCAGGGCGAACAGGCCGATGGGCAGGTTGATCGCAAACAGCCAGGGCCAGTTGACCACCGACAGCACCAGGGAGGCGATGGTCGGCCCGGCGGCAAAGGAGGTGCCAACCACCAGGGCATTCATGCCCAGCCCGCGACCGAGACGCTCATGGGAAAAGATCGAGCTGATCAGCGCCGCGTTCACACTCATGATGGCGCTGGCGCCGATACCTTGCAGCACGCGAGCGACAGTCAGGGTCGGCAGCGACCAGGCGAAAGTACACAGCAGCGACGACAGCACGAACAGCATTAGCCCGCCGAGATAGACCTTACGATGTCCGACAACTCCTCCCAAAGCGGCAAATGGCAACAGGGTCGCGACGGCCGCCAGTTGATAGGCGTTGATCACCCACACCGAAGCCGCCGGGGAGGCATTCAGATCCGCCGCGATTGCGGGCAGCGCGGTATTGGCAATGGCGGTATCCAGCGTTGCGAGGGCGATGGACAACAGAATCGCGACCATCCCGCGAAATTCCCGCGGGGTCAGTTTCTGTGAGGCGAGGGGGGCTTGCTGTGAGGCGGGTTGAGCCATGACCGACAACACTCCTGACGCGGGCAGCGGCCTGCAAACGCAGGCGAAAGGGCGATCCTGCCGGTTAGGGCCGTACCATGCAAATGAATATGTCCCTCAGGTTCAGCGTGACAGGGCGCGGGTGCGGCGGGATCACGCCTTTTGTGGCATCCGCAGCCCGTTCAACTATCCCGATGGGCCCCGGTAACCGGCAACCGGCTGCCCAGCCGATACCGCGACGACGGATGCACCAGGCGCACATAGGTCACCACCTTGCCGCTGTTCCAGGTACGGCGCAGCAGGACCAGGCAGGGCTCGTTGCTGTC